>Ga0247841_10000175_pt1 | contig 175552 bp, 80 predicted proteins | sample LaCruzMarch2015__2_FD_192410 | JGI IMG/M metagenome (GOLD analysis project Ga0247841, IMG submission 192410) | Freshwater microbial communities from meromictic Lake La Cruz, Castile-La Mancha, Spain - LaCruzMarch2015_18m | ecosystem: Environmental > Aquatic > Freshwater > Lake | place: Spain... | reverse complement strand
GCCTTTTTAATTGTTTTGTCCAGCGGGTGACTCGGGTGTTTTCGCAGCGCGTCAGCGCAAGAAAATGCCCGAGGCAGGACCCGCTAGACAGCAAAACGAATTTACACACAATTGAGTATACTACCATGTGAATCATTAAATTTGACTTAGCTCGCTTTATTTGTTAAAGTATCTACATAATAACTACTCTCTAATAAAAATAACAAAAGCCATGCCTAAAAAAACAATCTTTGGTTTAAGTGAAATTCAAGAAATCCTTCCTCATCGGCCGCCATTCCTTTTTGTAGATAGGGTAGTCAAATTTATACCAAATCAAATGATCGTAGCCGAAAGAAAAATCGATGCCCAGGAACCCTGGTTTAAGGGGCATTTCCCGCAAAAGGCGATTATGCCCGGCGCTTTAGTACTTGATGCGCTCGCTCAAACAAGCGGGCTTCTTTTAGGATTCAGTAAAAAAACAGCCAGTGATACTAACGCGGCCACATCTGGATTATTTTATCTTGCATCATCAAATATTAAATTCTTGACCACTGCCTATCCCGGAGAAACTCTTGAACTTATTGCCGAAACCAACGATAAATTTGGTGGATTATATTCTTATCGAGTAGAAGCGCTGGTAGGAAGAAAAGTTATTGCCAAGGGCACGCTCGTGCTTGCTGCAGCAGAAAATAAATTATAACTTTACCGCCTTTATTGTATGGTAATATCCCCGCTGGTCACTATCACAACACTGAACTTTAAACCCTGAAGCGGTAAGCCACTGGCTCATCTTATTCGCAGAACGCGTCTTCATCACCATTGGCGCGTGATTAAAATCGATGAAAGCGTAACGCATCAAAGTAAGATCAGCAGTCTTGCCCTGACCAGTAAGAATAAAAGTTCCTCCTGAATAAAGCATATCACGCACCAAACCGATCGATCTTTGCACTATCGCATCATCAATGATCCAATCGTAAAACCCCGCCGCCACAACTACCGTTGCCGGTGGCAAAGATTTCAAAAAAGGCTCATCCAGCGCGCTCTTGTTTTCATAGCGCACCCGGCTGCCCATCCTTAAAAAAACATCTTTTACCGAATCAATATAAGAATGTTCAGTATCCATCAAGACAATCTCTGTCGAGGAGACAGTAGCCGGCGATAAGGCTTCCCGGATATATCGAGCAAAACCCGCAGCAATGTCTACCACCCGAACCGAAGATTTACTTTCTGCCAACGCTTGCTGAATATGGCGCTTCACGTTGTCTTTACGCAGACGTATCGCCTGCCAATCAGGACAATTTAAAAATAATCGGTCAATTATCTTGCCCAAAATAAATCTTCCTTGGGGCCGGTTATCATAAACATATTCGAGCATGACCCCTGAGGTTAACCCATGTTCAAGAGATAAACTTATACCCGCACTCAAACGCCCCACGCTTTTAATCATGGAAGCCCTAATGATTGCCCAAATATTTTTCATATTATACCTTAGTTACACCCATTAAATTATTTACGCTGTAAACATCAACTCCCTGCATAAAACCATTTGCCCGGGCAAGTCCCGCTAATACCCGACCCGGACCTATCTCTAAGATTGTATCAATTTCTTTATCTTTACAATATTCCATGCACTGCTTGAAATATACCGGCTGGCATAGCTGCCAGGAGATTAATTCTTTAATTTTCAAAGGGTCTGATTCGGGTTTAGCTGTAGCATTAAATATAATTGGGATATGCGGCTTACTGAACTGAATAGGCTCTACCCAAACGCTGAATCGTTCATAAGCACCTCTTAGATATGGGCTATGCCAGGGTCCTGCAACATGTAATTTCTTAGATGAGCCTCCAGCCTGCGCTATGCTAGCCGATAAATCATCAAGTGCAAATATGTCGCCAGATACAACGTTTTGATTGGGAGTATTCTCATTAGCAATAAAAATTTTATTCTGTAATCCTAATTTATCAATCAACGCCCTAACCTGCATAGAGTCCATGGATAAAACCGCCATCATACTACCGCTACAAAGTGAGGCAGCCGTATCCATAAGCTCACCCCGCTTTGCTGAAATAGCTATCGCTAACTTATTATCAATCACCCCGGCGCAAGCTAAAGCGGTTATTTCGCCGAGTGAATGGCCCAAAACAAAATCAACCTCAATCCCCTTTTCTTGAATATGCCTTAAATACCCCAGTGAAACCGCCACAATCAAAGGCTGCAGGTATCGAGCTTGCATAAGTTTTTTTTCAGAACCTTTTAAACATAGTGTTTTAAGGTCTTCGCCGGTTATTGCGCTGGCTTGATCAACCAACGAACAAAAATGCTGATCATCCCGGAATAAATCCCTGGCCATGCCGATCTCTTGCGATCCTTGTCCCGGAAATAAAAATAAAATTTTTTTCATGATTACACGGCTGTTGAGGACAGGCCACCATCAACTACTATGGTTTGACCGGCAATATAAGAGGCAGCATCTGAGGATAAAAATAGGACTACCTGAGCAATCTCTTCAGGTTTACCGAAACGTTTTAAAAGAATTTTTTCCATACTTTCTTTTTTTATCTGGCGGGCCATTACTGCAGTCATATCGGTTTCAATAAAACCGGGAACTACGGCATTAACCCTTATACCCTTGGGCCCAAACTCAGCCGCAAGAGAACGGGTAAATGCCAACAAACCACCCTTAGAAGCAGCATAATTTGTCTGGCCGGCAGTACCCACGAGCCCGGCAATCGAAGAAATATTCACAATTATGCCGTTTTTAGCAGACAGCATTGGACGGCTGACCGCTTTTGCCCAACGGTATGCGCCATGTAAATTAGTATTAATTACTTTTTCCCATTGTTCAAAGGACATCATCATCAAAAACTGATCACTGGTTATTCCGGCGTTATTAACTAATATGTCGATCTTGCCGTTATCTTGAATAACTGCAGCTATAGTTTGTTCAATACAATCATTGTCTGTTTGAGAGCATTTTACCGGCACAGCCCCGCAGGAATCTTGAACCTGGGTTGCGGCAGCGTCATCCTTATGATAAGTAAAATATACCTTGGCCTTATTTTTAGTAAATTCCTCAACGATCGCTTTGCCTATGCCTCTGGACCCGCCGGTAACAATGGCTACTTTATTATCAAGAATCATAGGTTACCTTCCTACTTGAGATTTATGTACCTGTCCCAGATAAACTCCGGCAGCTCTTTTACAAGTTGTTTTGTTTTATGATTGACTACTAATACACTGGATGAGCCGCTAGCTATCTCAATCTTTTTTTTCTCATGCATTATACAGTGTGTAAAATCAAACCGGCCTTGATATGTCGAACAAATACGGTGAGTAGTGTATAACACCAGCGGTTCGCCATAGGTAATATAATTTTTATATTCGCAATGGTTTTCCGCAATCATAAATGTCAAACCGGTATTCATAATCTCATCTAATGTGATTATCTCCAACATGATTCTGAAACGCGCCTCATCAAACCATTGAAAATAATGGGCATTAAAAACAACGCCCACCATGTCCAAGTCCCATGTCTGTGGCTGCAGGTACATTTTGCGCTTAATCAATCTTCCTTTAGTATTATTCATATATTCTTAAAAAAGTTAGAGTTCATCAAGTTTAACGCTTAAGCTTTTGGGCACAATCGGCGGCATAGATATTGACTCTACCGTTGGTCCGCCAAATTTTCCCAAATTAAATTTCAGTCCGGCATAAGCTATGCCCACAGGAAATACCGCTAATCCTAAACGGGAATCTAAGACATGGGAAAGGCAACAAGCCTCGACAACCGCTACTTTTTTACCTTCGCTGAAGAGCTCTGCTCCGGGAATAAACCCTGAAGCTGAAACATCAGCTTTGATGCCAATAATCTTATTTGCAAGACCCTTCTGGCGTTTTCGAAGTATCGGATCACGGCCGATAAAAGCCTCTTTATCAAAGTCAATCATCCATTGTAAACCAAGAGTTAATGGATCTCTAACCCGGGCACCTTCAGCAAAAATATTAAAAAAACGTCCCTCAAGACGAAGCGCATCATGAACTTTAATACCACAGATCCCACCCTCATATTTTTGCGCTTTATCGAGCAGCACCTCTATCAGTCGAGCCCCCAGCTCTTTTGGTGCCATGATCATGTAGCCAAATTCAGAAGTTTTGCCGGCTCGCAAAAGCGATATATTTTTACCTTCGAAAGGATAAGTCTCAATCGATAAATACGGCAAGCCAAGCACGTCAGTTCCAAAAAGCTCTTTAACCACGGACCAGGCCTTATATCCGTCAATGCTTATGACAACATGCGTATCGGTCAAATCTTGCAGCCCGGCTTGCGCTGCTCCATTTTTATTAAAAACTTCCCGTAGAGCTTGATCGTCTACGATACTTTCACAAAGAATAATAAAATCTTCATCGTTGTTGGCCACATAACAATCGGCGATAATATTTCCATCTGGATCGGACAGAAAAGTATGTAATACTCTGCAAAAACGCGTCTTGGCCACATTGCCGACAAATAGATTATCCAGAAAATCTAAACCCGCATCTGCTGAAATACGAAACTTCTGCATATAGGAAAAATCTGTAATGCCAACTTTATCTCTAATTAAACGATACTCGGTCTCTAAATCACTAAAAGCTAAAGGCACCTGGACTCCGTAACGCTCTTGGAATGCAGCCCCCTTATGCGCCAGGATATCACGAAGCGGCAACGCTCTCATTGAACACCCGCCTGCTTTTGCTTTTGTTCCAACACATAGTCTGCTAGCGTATTAATAGAACGCAGAATAGACGGGTCGTTGTCGGGTATCTTGATGTTAAAACAATTCTCTACACAGAGCACCACTTCCAAGGCATCTAAAGAATCTAAGCCCAGACCTGCTCCAAAAAGCGAGATATCTTCATGCAAATCTTCTGGTTTATAGGGTAAATTAAGATGCTTTATCAAACCTTCTTTAATGGGATTGATAACCGCAACGCGTTTATCTATAATAGCCTTCATTGCGCTATCCATATTGGTTAATCTCCTTTACAACCCTTTTAAAATAAAGTAGCACTTATACAAGATACCCGATAATAATTAAAATGTCAATTCCGAATCATTAAGCAGCTAAAACAGGCTTTTTTTGTTTTTCCGGCTTAACCACAACTGCAAAATTATATCCCACATCGCTGCTGGCCAACACTAATATATTCTGAGGATCTTTTCCTAATTTTTTATTATCGATCTCAAGAATTCCTGTTAATTGTGGCCAAAGAAGATAGTTACCTTCCTGCAGAGCCGAAAGCGCACAGGCAAGCGTGACCAAAACCGAAGCACTTTCAATATACCCGGTATTAAAGGTCGTGGTCACCAAGGGAACTTCATCATAACGTGTTTCAAATATCTTTTTGCAGACATCAATGACTTTTTTATCCTGGATGTTCCCTTGAGGAGCCCAGAGGACAAGATCAATATCGTTTATTTTAACCCCTGATCTTTTTATCGCCAAAGAACAAGCGTGCATCAAACCTTCAATACCCAGGTTCTGCTCGATAAACGGCCCAGCATCCATTGACATCCCGTAACCTAAAACCTCACCCAGAATATGCGCCTGCCGCTCTTGGGCTACTTCCAAGTCTTCCAACACTATCATACCTGCACCTTCACCCACTACTTTTTGCCTTAAATTATCTAACCTAAGCCGATAGTCTTTTTCATGTTCACCCCGGCAAAGAAAATCTATAAGATTATATTTCCAGTAACTTTTAGGATAGACCTCATCAGCAGCTCCGGCAATAATCTGGCGAGCCTGGCCTTGCGCTAAAGCATCATAGGCATAGGCTAAAGATTGAAGCCCGGCGCCAGGCCCAGGAGCAAGTGAAATATTAACACCTTTTAAATAAAGAGCTTTGGATACCCACCCGGCAGTAGAGTTTGCCGTTATATTTGAGAAGTTAGCAATATCCGGTTTATAATCTTTGGTAGTAACAATACTGGTCATATGGTCGTCCTCTGAGGGCCCATTGCATACACCCATGGCTATACCAATATCTTCGGCACTACTTATACCAACCCTTATTCCGGCACTGTCCAGCGCACTTTTAGCGGCTATAGTGGCAAACTTGCTGATCGGATTCATACCTGAGAGGTCAAGACGCTTGTCCAGCTGCGATGCTTTAAATTCCGGAACCAACCCGGCCAGATGAGAACTAACATCTTTAAGATTCAAACGCTGGATCGAACCAATCCCTTTTTTTCCACTGCGCAGCGCAGTAAGAGTATCTTGCATCGATAAACCGATTGAGGTAATCGCACCAACACCCGTGATCACTACCCGCTTAAATTCTCTCTCTAAAGCCGGCGTTTTAAAATCCCATTGCGTGATCACTACAGCTGCATTATTGCCTCCAAAAGCATAGTTAGAAGAAATAAAAGCCTGATGCTCTTTTGCGCGGGCTTTACTCGGTACATAATCCAAAGAACATCCTGGACGGGCTTGCGAAAAATTTGCTGTTGGCGGTATAAAGCCCTTATTCATACTTAACAGGCTACAGGTGGCCTCTAAAATTCCGGTAGCACCCATGCAATGCCCGAAAAACGACTTTAATGATACCGCCGGAATCTCTCTTTCTTTTATAAATTTAGCAATCCCCTTGCTTTCAGCCCTGTCGTTAGCTTCCGTTCCGGTGCCATGAGCATTAATATATCCTATATCCTTTAAATCTATACCAGCATGGCCAAGAGCGCGATCCAAAGTCCGGTAAACACCGTCTCCCCGAGGGTCAGGGGTCGTAGGATGATAGGCATCCGAAGTAGTTGCGTGCCCAACAATCTTGCCGTAACAGCGTGCATTGCGAAGCAAGGCATGTTCCATTTCCTCTACAACCCAGAAACAGGCTGCTTCTCCGATGTTTAAACCAACAGGCAAAGAAAAGGGAGCAGTTTGGCTTGAAGATAAAGCTTTCAGCCCATTGAAACCGGACATGTTTGCCAAAGATAAACTGTCAGAACCACCGACCAGGACTTTCTTATAATATCCTCTACTAATAAGCATCTGAGCAATACCCAAAGCAGCTGTTGTGGAAGAACAGGCGGTAGTAACCATCCACACTTCTGCGCCGATATTTAAGGCGCTAGCAATAGCTTTTCCAAACCCATAATACTTTACTAAAAGATTCATCTTTTCATCAAAAGGTACCTCAGACTTACCATGGATCCACTTATATTCATTCTCTCCTGATATCAGCCCTCCGTTACAAGTACCCAACACAACCGCAATATCGCGGGTAACGACATCTTTACTTACTGATAAATCAGCATCTTTTAGTGCCTTGCGTGAGGCAGCAATAGCGTATTGTATATAGGGATCATCAAAATCATGACACTCAGATTCACTCAAGTACTCTAACGGATTAAAATCTTTTATTTGCCCGCCAAGGCAGGTACTAAAATGGGAGGTATCAAACTTAGTTATGGGAGTTATCCCGGGTTTGCCGTCTTTTAAAGCCCTAAGAAGAGTTTCTTGATCGTTTCCTATCGGACTAAAAAAACCTATACCCGTAATCACCGCCTGCCCTTGTATTCCTTTTTTCCGCAATTGTTTTCCGGCTACAACTTCATCGCCTTCATAAACTATCGGAGCCAGATTAACGGCATGACGGTCTTTATTCTTTTTAAAAAATTCATTCCATACCTTAAGAAATTGTCCATAGAGCTGCTCATCGCTCATCGTAGGGTGGTGAGCAACAATGTGGGCGCCATTATAATGCTTCCAGGTCTTATCAAAGATTCTTCCTTGACGCTCGAGCCGATCCCAATGCAAAGTGCCAGGATAAGGGGTAAAAAGAAAAAACTCTGAAGTGCGAATATTAGCTTTATTACTAAGCTCAATTATTCTATCGGCGATATTGGTATCATCCCAATCCCGGCCAATAGCAAATGACCCGAAAAATCTAGCCCCCCTTCCTTCAATATTTTTTACCAGTTCACACAACATCTGTTGCTCTTTTTTACCTCCTTGGATGGCGCGTATTGAAAGTGGATCAACATTCATTGTGCAATAAAAATTACGCACACCTGCTTTTACTGCCAGGTCTAAAAATTCAGGTTCCGATCTTAATGCCATAGTTGAAGACACAAAATATTTTTTATTGAGCGGAATAAGCGCTTGCAGCAGTTCAGTCACGTAGGTATTGATTCTTCGGTGAGGAAAGAATAACACATCATCAGCAAGGTATACATTACCAAATTTAAGCGACTGGATCTCTTGGACAACCTGATCTATGGGCCGCAGACGGATACGGGGGCCCATATGAGCAGGTATTGCACACATAGCACAGTTATAAGCACAACCCCGCGTAATCTGTACCAGATCTTCATCCCAATCATAATTTTTTTTGTTATAAAAAATATCTCGCTTAGGGATGCGCATTTTTGCAAGGTCGAACCTGCAGCCACCAATATACTTTTGCTTTAACTGGCCCCGGCGAGCATCCTTAACGATAGTCTCCCAAACCGGCTCTGCTTCCCCTACGCAAACTGAATCAGCGTGTTTAAGACACTCCTGAGCCATAAACGAAGGGAAAAAACCACCCAGGATTACCTTTTTACCGCACGCACGATATCCATCGGCAATTTCAAAGGCCCGGGTAGCCTGAGGAGTAAAACAGTTGATGGCTACTAGATCGGTCTGGGCATCAAAATCTACCACATCTCCACTGTTATCATCCACGAGTTCGATTTCAATATCAGGCGGTGTCCATGAAGCCAATATGGGAATACCTAGTGATGGCGGTGTAGTAAAATCACCCAGGAAATAATCTACCAACCCTTGGTCGAAATCAGGATTATTGCTAAGGAATTTTTCAAATCGGGGATAAACAAAGGTAATTTTCATATAAAATACTTAAATAAACGTAAAACTTAGTAATTAAACCTTACAATTGCAGTGCTTGTTTCGTAAAATTTCATTTTGTTTTTTACGAGAATCTACAAATGCAGATTGTTTTTTAATGCCATTGGCAAGTCTATAATCAAGATTACTGTTATGGTTATATTTCCTACTCTTCATTTCCTTAATAAGCATCTTGTGTCTTAAATAAAGAGCTGCTAATTTACCTTTCCACCTCAAAGTTTCCGGATGTCGAGAATACCCTTTTTTATTCTTTGTTAAAACAGACCAAATCGCATGCAGCTCCCTATGTTCTCCCAATAGGTGGTTGCGACATAATTTTTTTGGCGTAATATCCCAAATTCTCATATTTTTATTATAGGAAAACAAAAAGCTTAGTAATATATTTTATCATAATATAAGCGATATTGGCATTAAATAAGCGCTATTAAATAAGAGAGGATTTCGTCTATTTTGGCAATAAAGTCGCTCTATTCAGAGAGGCTTTCCAAACAGCTTGTGGTACGAAGAATTTCAATATGCGGCTGATAAACGCGATGCCCTAACTCCTAGGGACACGCCAGATAAAAACGGCTATGACCGCTGTTGCGATCATAGCCGTTAAACTCTCCCATTCTACGAGGAGAACGATAATACTGGGGTCCCTCTCGTATGAGCCGAGGGGACATTTATAAGGCTAATTATATATGCAATACCTTACTATATCAAGGAAATTCGAGGTTTAGAGAGATAATTCCTCGCTAAATTTGTCCGTTTTGTCCGGTCATTTTTGGCTGGAAATGACGTAACTATTTGATAGATTGAGAAATAGAATTGTCCACCTCTCTTTGTCCGGACATAGTCAAAATCATCAACCAAATCATCAACCAAATCATCAACCAAAATCTACGCCAATATGTAGTGCAAAGCCCTGCCTTCTCCCACGGGCTTAATAACTTTAAGCTCTACAAGCTTGGTTAGCTCCTTATGAACTGCTTGTGCAGAAATTTTAAACAACTCCCGTAGATCCTTATTAGTCACCTTGCCATGCATGTTAATATATTCCACAATTTTCATCTGCTTTGGGGTAAGGGCAATTTGAGCTCTCTTCCCATTCTTCTTTTTTGAGCCGACTTTTAAAACAGCTTCTCTCGCCTCATTAACTGAATATGCCACGCCACCAGTAAAATATTCAAGCCACTGAGTAATATCTCCATTATTAACCTGGGCTGTCTTTAAAGCTGCATAATAAGACTGTCGATCCCTGTCATAATAATCATCCAGCGCAAATATTCTCCTATGATCAAAACCGCTTAAGTATAGAATTAATGTTGCTAACAATCTAGCTGTTCGACCGTTTCCATCGATAAATGGATGAATTCTTGCAATTTCATAATGCACAATGCCTGCCAATAAAACCGGATTGATTTCCCATGCTTTATCTAGATTAAGCCAATCTATAAATTCCTTTACGAGCCCCGGAACCTCATCTGTTTTGGGAGGCATATATTCTACCTCTTCTTTAAAACCAGTCCCGTCAAAAACCCTCTTTCCTACAAAGACCTGCCGATTCCTAAAAGCACCTGAATCAGCAGAATTTTGCATTACATTTTTGGTCAGGATGCGATGAACATTTAATATATCTGCTACTTTTATTTTCCCTTTTTCAACAAGATTAGGAATCTTTTCTAATCCTTCCAAATAATTCAAAACCTCCTGCTTATCTTTGTTTGTAGCAATAATGTCTTTGCCTTCAGCCAAAGCCTCAACTTGTTCAAGACTAAGTTTATTTCCCTCTATCGCAGTTGACGAATGAGTATTATGTAACAAAGCCTGACGCCTTAATTTCGCCTCCCACTTAGGCACTATGTATGCTTGTTCAATAACTTCACGCGCAGAAGCAATGGCAGTGAGGTTATTTAAAATCTTGTCTGTAACCGTATATTTTGAATTAAACATGGAATTCTAGGTTTTCTTCTGTTTGCGTTAAATCCATTATATCTTTATACAAAGCGCACGTCTTCATTTCTTCTTTTAAGTAATCTATTATAAACCCATCAATGCGTTTCCAGATGTAAGAAACAAATTTAACAGGATGTGGATTGCCCTGCTTATCGCAATAATCTAGATCATAACTTTCAAACTTATTATAGACTATTAAAATAGCTTCTTCAAGTAAATCCTCTCCAAAGCGCTGAATAAGCTCAGGAAATATCACTTTGTGGATTCTGAAGATTAGAAAACTTATATGGCGAAGAACAAGCTCATCCTTACTTTTCTTCGAGCCTTTTTGAGCTTTCTGAATTAGGCGCCTTTCTTCATCTAAAGAAATCCTTGGATACCTATGAATAATAGACCTATAAGTATTCCACATATTTTTTTAATATCCTCCCCAATGGATATATAATAATGTCTTCTATAGTAGGCAATGCATGCTCTTAATCAAGGAGTAATTAATATGCCAAAATACTGGGAATTCGCACAAAAGAACGTATTTAGTGAGCTTCTGTCTCTGTTAGGCAAGATGACACAAGAAAATTTAAATCACCAAATAGAATATCTAAAGGTTGAAAATGAAATATTGCGTAAGCGTGTTGGCAGAAGCATACGGCCAACACCTATTGAAAGAAGAAAGCTTGTAAAGTTTGGGGTTCCTCTTGGGAAGGATTTAAAGCATATAATCACCGTTGTAACATATGAAACTTTTCTGCTTTGGGTTAGAAGATATAAACGGAAAAAGGATTCTGAAAAGACTCAAAAACGCGGCAGGCCTAAGACCTTAGAAGAAATCCAGCAGTTAGTAATAAGACTTGCCAAAGAAAACACCTGGGGATACGTCAGGATACTAGGAGAGCTAAATAAACTAGGCGTTAAACACTTGTCAAAAACTAATGTAAAGAACATTTTAAAAGAAAACGATATTGATCCTATACCTCAAAGAGCACAAGACTCTTGGGATAGTTTTATTAAAAGACATTTCCAGACTCTATGGGCATGTGATTTTTTTACCAAACAGGTTCTTACTACGTTAGGACCAAGGCTGTTTTTTGTGTTGTTCTTTATCAATATTAAGACAAGAAGAGTTTACGTTGCCGGATCTACTCGATTCCCTAATCAAGAATGGGTGAATAAACAGTCTAAAAACATACTCCCTTTCCTTGGTAGTAATAAAAACGACAAAAGTCTATTAATCCGTGATAGAGATAAAAAGTTCTCTAATGAGTTTGATGAATTGTTCAAAGATTCCGGATTTAGCGTACAGAAAACTGCTTTTATGTCACCAAACATGAATGCTTACGCCGAAAGCTGGGTAGGTACGATTAAACGGGAATGCCTGAATCATTTTATTGTTTTCGGTGAACGACACCTGAGATATTTAATAAGCGAATATGTGGCGCATTATAATACAACCAGGCCTCATTCCTCTATGGGTAACATGCCATTAGAATCAAGGTTAACTAAAAATACAGGTGAAATTAAATGCCGATCAAAACTGGGAGGGATAATCAAGGATTATTACCGAGGATAAAAACAAGCGCATATAAGCTAATGATGGGAATATTAAAAGCAGAGGTCTGTCTTGCTAGTAAAGAGACTCAAGTTTTTACGGTTATCTAAGACTGTAAAGCAAAACTACGGCAGAAAAATAAGCTTACTGCCTTAGAAAGTGTCTATTTCCTTATCATCTAAAAACCGTGTATAATTTTTGCACCGGCCGGAAATTACTGGGGTGGCTGACGGGGAACGATCCCGCAAACCTTCTGAACCACAATCAGACGCTCTAGCCAATTGAGCTACAGCCACCAAATTTATTCACACATGCGCAATAGCATGACAATTACAACAAAGCCGTTCTAAATTCTCAATACTATTACTCTTGCGATTCCCATCTTTGTGATGAACTATAAGTACACGCTTATCAGAGATACCACACTTATTACATTTAAACGGTATCTTATGCCTAAGCATTAAATCACGATAAGCAGCTTCTCCTACTATCCAATTTGGAGAATTAACACCGCAACGAACGTTTTTATTTTCCCAAGCGCAATGACAACTTACCGAACAAAAAAATCTTTTACTTCCTGATTTCCTATAATCACGCGGAGTTCTATAAATCTTTTTACCACAATTAACACATTCAACCCATTTTCCATTTCGCTGAGCTTTAGAGCGACATTTTATAGAACAACATTTACCCCAACCTTTTTTCGCATGAAAAGGTTTTATATAAAATTCACTGCCACAAATTTTACATTTTTGATTTGGCACAATAAAATTATATCAAAAAACAATAAAAATGTCAATACAATGAACTGGTTCACAATCTAACGCTCTACCCACCCAGAAACATTAGCAGGACCACCACAAATTATGAGGAAAGCTACAGCCACCATAAATTTAGAAAGAAAATTAATTTGCTTGAGCCGGAACCGTGTTATCCATCCTGTCTTCAAAAAACTTTTTTATTCCGTTGCCTAAATCATATATTCCGTCAATTACCGCGTTGAATAAATCCGCGCCGCTCTTAATCCCGCTTTGCAGCCAACGGCCTGGCCAGGATAACATATCTTGAGGCCTTAAGCCAGCACTGGATCTAGCTTGCATCAGCTTGCCCTCAAATGCCGATTTGATATTAGTAAAACCAAATTCCGGCCGGTCCATCTTGGTATGCAAGATAAAATCTAAAACCACCTTGCCCTGATCCATGGATTTAAGCATATCCAGCACCGCATCGGTAACCCTTTCTGCTTTCTGCTGCGGCTCTTCAGGCAGGCGTACTTTACGCACCATATCTGCTAACTCTAAATGACAATCCGCGGATACATCATTATTTACACCTTTGATATTACAATTAAAATTCAGTTTAGCTTTCTCAATACGCGCTTTTTCTAAATTCACCCAAGTTGAATAATATGGGTAGAAAACAATAGCATCAATATTTTCAATCTTCAAAGCCGCCAGTATATCTTTCTTATAGAAATCCACCCAACCCTGCAGTAAAATTTTCCCGTCAGGCTCACCGGTATTCCAAGATAAATTACCCTTTAAGTCAAAACTACTTACGCCTTTTGCGCCGAAAGTGGTTAAATTGGTAATATAGAAATCTATATCCTTAATTATAACGCTTATGTTTCCACTGCTAGATGTTGCATCAATGAAATTTAATTTGCCGGAATAAACTCTTAAATTTTTAATAATTACAGGCAAAACCTTACCCTGCGTAGTAACGGGAGCAGCCGGTTCACTTTTACTCTCCACAACCGGAGCGCGGCTATCGCTAACCGGAACCGGCTCAACCGGAGCAATCCGCTGATAAGTAACTTCCGGGTTGCCAATCACTATCTTATTAAAAGCAAACTTACCAAATAAAAGGCTGCGCAGGCTTGGCGCTAAATAAACACGGTCTGCTTTTATTAAACCGGCAATCTCAACCCCCTTGGCTTCAATATTAAACGGCGGCAGAATACTAAGCTTGCTAATGGTTGTTTTTAACCCGGTTGCCTCTTGGATTTTATTAGCAATTATAGTTTTAGCTGCCAGTAAAATAACCGCATAAACCAGGCTAAAAATAATAACTACGGTGGCAATTACAGTAAATAATTTTTTCCAGTTTTTCATAAATTTAATGCGCCTGGGCCGAATCGGACGGCCAACCACCGGCTTAGAAGGCAGGTGCTCTATCCATTTGAGCTACAGGCGCATTTAAATTGTCAAAATATTGTATCCATTTGTCCCGTTTCTCTATATTTATTTTTGGAAACGGGATCCCGCCTAATTACTAAAATTCAGGCGGGAAGCTACAGGCGCATATTTTTTGTCAAACGCCGTGTGGTGAGCTTGTCGAACCACAGGCGCATATAAGTTTTCAATGTCGGGGCGGACAGATTTGAACTGTCGGCCTCCTGCTCCCAAAGCAGGCGCTCTAGCCAAGCTGAGCCACGCCCCGTTGCAAATTTTAATTATATCAATTCATTACTTGCTTCTCAATATATTTCTCGATAATCCGTTTGGCTTTTTTTAAAGCATGATACCGGTGGCTCATTTTATGCTTGGTCTTTTCTCCCAGTTGAGCAAAGGTCTTTTTATGTTTAGGGATATAGAATAACGGATCATAACCAAAGCCCGCGCTGCCTTTAGGCTCAAAAGCAATCAAACCAAAACAATCCCCCTCCACTACTCCAATTAACCCGCGCTTATCCGCCAAAGCCACCGCGCAAACATAACGCGCCTTTCTTTTTGCCGCAGGCGCATCTTTCAATAATCTCAATAATTTAAGGTTATTTTTAATATCGCTCTTATCTCTGCCTGAAAAACGCGCTGAATAAATCCCCGGCGCGCCGTTTAAAACATCAACACAAAGCCCGGAATCCTCTCCCAGGCAAAACTGGCCGGTAAAACGCGCTAATTTCACCGCTTTTTTTATAGCATTCTCTTGAAAAGTTCGGCCATTTTCAACTACCAACGGAACATTTTTATAGGTATCCAAAGAAAGCAGTTTTAAATCCAGGCCTTTTAAAATAGCTTTTATCTCGGATAATTTTTTTTTATTTTTTGTAGCCACTACCAGCTGCTGCATTATAATAATATATCCCCAACCAATTTTCTTTGAATTGCAAAAAGTTCTTCGATCCCTTTTTTGGCTAAATCCAGCATCAAATCCATTTTATCTTTAGAAAAAGGTTTACGCTCGGCAGTGCCCTGAATCTCAATAAATTCCCCTGCCCCAGTCATAATTACATTCATATCAACTTCGGCTTTAGAATCCTCTTCATAACACAAATCTAAAATCAACGTATCATTAAAAATACCCACGCTGGTCGCGGCGATATAATCTTGAATCGGCACCTTATTAATCCTGCCGTCTTTTTTAAGCTTCGCCAAAGCGTCTACTAAAGCGATAAAACTTCCGGTAATCGCGGCCGTGCGCGTGCCTCCGTCGCCCTGAATAACATCGCAATCCATCCAAATCGTGCGTTCACCGATTTGTTTCATATCGGTAACTGACCTCAAGGATCTGCCGATTAAACGCTGAATCTCGTAAGTGCGCCCGGAATCTTTACCCCTGGGAATACGCGTTCCGCAGGAGCGGGGAAGCATGCCATATTCGGCAGTAACCCAACCGGTACCGGAATTTCTTAAAAACTGCGGGACACTCTCTTCAACCGAAGCAGTGCAGATGACTTTAGTATTGCCTAATTCAATCAAACAGGACCCTTCAGGAAATTTAAGATAATTCCTGGTGATTGTAACTTTTCTGATTTTATCATTACCGCGCCCGTCAATCCTAACCATAAATACACCCCCCCCTAACATCAATTGCCACGATCAAAGGAAAATTTTCTACTTCCAATTTTAAAATTGCCTCCGGGCCTAAATCGCCATAAGCAACTTGTTTTACGCTCTTAACATATTTACTTAAAAGAGCGCCGCATCCGGCATAAGTAATAAAATAAACCCCCTTATATTTCTTAAGCGCTTCTTTTACTTCTACAGAGCGATTGCCTTTACCAATCATTGCTTTTAATCCCTGCTTAAGCAATAGAGGCGTAAATTCATCCATACGCGAGCTAGTCGTCGGGCCGCAGGAACCGATTACTTTTCCTTGAGGAGTTCGCGTGGGGCCGCAATAATAAATAATGGAATTTTTAAGTTCAAATGGTAAACGGCTTCCTTTTTTTATTGCTTCCGCCAATCTCTTGTGCGCCTGGTCACGGGCAACATAAAGAACGCCGCTAAATAGCAACTCTTGGCCCGCTTTAAGAGTATCTATTTTATTCATAGAATTACTGACGCGCTCCTTAAGGCATGACAGCTGATATTTACCGCTACTGGTAATCCCGCGATATGCGTGGGATAAGTTTGAATATTTACAGCTAACGCTGTAATTTTACCGCCTAAACCCAAGGGGCCGATGTTAAGATTATTTATCTTAAATAACAATTCCCGTTCAAGACCGGGGACAGTCCCCTCCCGCCACTGATGCGTTGGCGGGCAGGTCGGGGACAGTCCCCTCTGTGGTTCCCTCTGGGGTTTAATCCTTTTCAAGAGCGCTTTTTTTGCCAAGAAACAGGCGTAATCTGCTGTTCCGCCGATACCCACGCCAATAACATACGGCGGGCAGGCATCCGCTCCGGCATTTTTTACGACTTCAATAATAAACTGCTTAATCTCTTCTATGCCCGCTGTCGGCTTAAACATTTTTAATTGTGATTTATTTTCACAGCCAAAACCTTTAGGCAGCAAGGTTAATTTTATTTTATCCCCTGGAACAATATCCATATGCATAATACAGGGAGAAAATCCGGATTTACCTCTAAGTAGAGGATCCGAGAGAACAGAATTTCTTAAAGAATATTTTTTATATCCGGCTTCTATGCCTGAATTGATCGCGGCTTTTAAATTTCCGGATATTTTTAAATCCTGGCCTATCCGCGCAAATACTACTGGCATACCTGTATCCTGACAAATAGCCAGATTTTCTTTTTGCGCATAAGCAGCATTATCCAGTATCGCCTTAAGGATAGTTTTTGCCCGCCTGTTTTTCTCGCGCCGGTAAGCCTTACGCAAAGCCAACAAAACATCCTTGCGCAGGGAAAAATTAGCGCGCTTGGCCAATTCCATAACCGCCTGGGTTATATTTGCCGCCTTTAACTCTCTCATCTGCTTTTATACTGCGCTGATATAGTAGTGGTAATGCCTCCGCGGGGATTAAATGTGCCGGTAATTTTTACCCAGCGCGGCTTGACTGAACTAACAAAATCTTCCAGCATCTTATTGATTAAATGCTCATGAAAAATTCCCACATTTCGGAAAAATATGGTATACATCTTAAAAGATTTCAATTCCACGCAAAACTTAGCCGGAGAATATTCTAAGCGAATAACCGCGAAATCTGGCAAGCCGGTCTTCGGGCAAATACAGGTAAACTCCGGAACATCTAGATTGATCGTATAGGCCTTATCCGCGTACTGATTCCGCCAAACCTCAATCTCCGGCGTCTTTAAATCCCTAATATTAATCTGCAACCCTTCGTAACTATTTTTTTGTTTTTTAGTTCTTTCGTTTTTTAGTTCTTCAGTTTTCTTATCTTTCATCTCAACCCCATTATTTTATGCATCTGCGGAATAACGCAAGCCGTAACCCCCTGTTGACTGGCTAGCTGTTTAAAATTTAATAACTTTTCCTGTAGAATCGATTGATTCTCATAACTGTTGGGCTGTAAAACCAGGACGCTGGAAGGGCTTATCTCTTTAATTATCGCCAACGCCTCTGTTAAGTCCTCCTCATGCGTTGCCTGACAAATAATCGCTTTAAGAAATACCTCTTTCCTGGCGGCAATCTTTAAAAACTTCCGATGCAGCTGCCAGAAATTACCCATTCCGGTTGAGCTGGGAAATTTCAAATCCATAGCGATAATATCGATGCGCTCAATCAAACTCTCAAGTTCAAAAAACAAAGTACCGTTTGTTTCCAGATAATGACAGTGGCCGTGCCCAGAAGTAAGTTTAAGAACCTCCTTTAGAAAATCCGCGTAGAGAAGCGGCTCTCCTCCGGTAAAAGAAATCGAGTGATACTTATCACGGTAAAGCTTAATCTCCTCAAAAAGTTCATTTGGCTCATACTCCGTAAAACGGTCAAGCTTAGTATCGCAGTAAGCACAGCTTAAATTACAGTTAAAAAAACGCACAAAGATCTGCTTTTCTCCCAAATAAAGGCCTTCACCCTGCACGCTATCAAATATTTCGGCGATTCTTGCCCTCACCCGGCACCTTCTTTCTTAAATCGCGGGGACGGTTCTCTTTTTTTTAAGAGAACCGTCCCCTGTTTTACTTATACTTATTCCCATAAATATTAATACTTTAAAAAATGATGAATAATTAGAAGGGGCGGGGTACTAACGGGTCAATCAAGCCCGCCTCTTTAAAACCTTTAGCCCGATAATAGCAGCTATCACATTCTCCACAAGGTTTTTTTCCTGCACGGTAACATGACCAGGTTAGATTAAACGGCACGCCAAGCTCACTGCCCAGGCTAATGATTTGCGATTTATGCTTATTTAATAATGGGGCCAGAATCTGAATTCTATGTTTAGCGGCAAGGCCCACTTTAGCCATCTTAATAAAAGCCTTAAAAAACTCGCCTCGGCAATCAGGGTAACCGGAATAATCTTGCGCGTGCGCTCCGATAAAAATCGCGCTCGCCTTAATTACTTCTGCCCAAGACAAAGCAAAACTTAAGAATATAATATTGCGCGCCGGCACATAAGTTACCGGGACGCCTTGGGTAATTTCTTTAGGAACTTTTATTCTTTTATCTAAGAGCGCGGACCCTTTCCAGGGAAAATCTATTTTTAAAATTCTATAAACACAGCCGCTGGCCTTGGCAATCTTTACCGCGCAAGCTACCTCTTGCTTATGCCTTTGGCCATAGTCGAAAATCAAAACCTGGCATTGATAACCTTGGGCTTGAGCCAAATACAAAACCGTAGCCGAATCCAGGCCCCCGGATAAAAGCACTACCGCCTGTTTAGGTATTCTATTCTTCATAAACAGCGGCACTGATACTATTTTCCCAAACAGTAACCGAGCTCAATAAAGGAACCTGCTTAATCAGCTTTTTATAAATATATTTGGCAATATTTTCACTAGTAGGATTATTTTTTTTAAAATAAACCAACTTATTTAAATATCGATGATCCATCTCTTCTAAAACCAGGCCTAATTTCTTCTTTAAATATTTAAAATCTAAAACCATGCCGATAGTATCGAGTTTCGCGGATTTAATCACTATTTCCACAATCCAATTATGGCCATGCAAATCTTCGCACTTACCTTTATAACCTCTGAGATTATGCGCGGAACTAAAAACACCTTGCACTTTTAAACTATACATTATTCACCTTCCTAACATTCATCAATTTTTTACCCATAAATCTCTGCGCCAGCGAGCTAAACCACTCAGGGTTATCGGAAACGAAAAATCTATGTTTACCGGCTTTACCCCGATTAAGCAGATCTTCGCTAGCCAGGATCCTTTTTATTTCAAAAGCCACCTGTTTGGCGGAATCAATTAAAACGGTATGTTTGCCCAAAACTTCCTGAATTACCGGCTTAAGCAAAGGATAATGCGTACAACCTAAAATTACCGTATCCACGCCGGCGTCGCGAAGCGGTTTTAAATATTGCTTAGCTACGCTTAAAACAACCTCTCCGGAAAGCCACCCTTCTTCAACAAAAGGAACAAATAAAGGGCAAGCCGCGGCAGTAACCTTAACTTTAGGATCAAGCTGTTTAATCTCTGTTTCATAAGTCCGGCTTTTAATCGTTCCCTTGGTCCCGATTACGCCAATACGTTTATTCTGCGAAGCATAAACTGCTTCTCTGGCCCCGGGAGTAATTACACCGATGATCGGCACGCGGAAATTATTCCTGATTACCGGAAGCGCCAAACTGGACGCGGTGTTACAAGCAACACAGATCAGTTTAACATCGTGCTTTAATAAAAATAGAATATTCTCAATAGAAAAACGGATTACAGTTTGGGGCGACTTAATCCCGTAAGGGACACGAGCAGTGTCGCCAAAATAAACTATGTTTTCATTAGGCAGCTGGCGAATTATTTCCCTAGCTACCGTAAGCCCGCCTACACCAGAATCAAAAACACCGATTGAGCTCATCTCGCAGCTACCTCCACTAACGCCATATCCTGTGAATATTCCCGGATCCCTTCTAATATACCGGCAGCCAATTTCTCCCGATAAGCGCCGGTTCTTAATAATCTTTCCTCATCTAAATTAGAAACAAAACCCACCTCAATTAATATACCCGGCATGGTAATTCCTTTTAGTACCTGAAAACGAGCATTCTTAACTCCCAGGATATTAGCGTCAATGCTGGAATCCATAATTTTGCATAAAGAACGCGATAGCTCAATTGACTCTGCCCGGCTGTTAGCATAAATCATATCCCAAACAATCGCCCTTAAATCCTGAGTGTCGCTGGAAAAAACAGTGTCCTTTAAATTCAAAGAAGCGCTCCTGGCCGTAAGAGCGGCGCGTTTAGAATCACTTACGCTGGGAGCGACATAATAGACTTCAAAACCGCATAAAGAACGCGAACGGGCGGCATTAGAATGAATACTGATAAATAAATCTGTCCCGGACTTATTGGCAATATTAACCCGCGTAGAAAGAGGAATAAATTTATCCGTTGAGCGGGTAAGCACAGTTCCAACGCCTTCGGCCCTTAAAAGACTGCTTAATCTTTTGGCAATATCTAAATTTACATCCTTTTCCTTTAAACCATTCCTGCCTATCGCCCCGGGGTCATTGCCTCCGTGGCCAGCATCAATAGCTACCTTATTTAATTTTATTTTACCCGTTCCCGCTCGGCGGCCAACTAAAACAACCTGCCTAAACAATACATCAAAAACCTGTTCTTTGAATTGCCGAGGCACCGCGATTGCGCCTTGATAAACATCTATCGGAGAATTTAAATGCATAGCATTATCATTTACCAGCACTAACTCATCCCCTACCCGTAAACTTACATGTTGGGTACCTTTACTTAAATAAACAGTGCGCAAAAGCGCGTCATATTCCATCGATACCCCGCGTAAATCGCACAAAGTAACCAGCGGATAATAAGCTACCCCCCCAATAGAATAAGTAGCGATATTTTCTCCGGTTGGAACGGTGACGCAGCCACTGATTAAAAGCATGGCTAGGAAAAATAATATATTTAATTTTTTAATCATAACAAAGCTATGAACATCTGTTGACTCCGCGCCGGATAATTAACGAGAATAATATGCAGTTAAATGCGCCTTTTTAATCGAATTCTGGTTTAAATAATACCCGACCATAGCAGCAGTCGCATTCTCATCCAACGGCAGCTTGTCGATTTCCAAAGCATAGATCGTAAACTGATATCGATGCGGTTTATCTCCTGCTGGAGGACACGGGCCTCCATATCCAGACTTCCCATAGTCGGTTCTACTTTGAACACTGCCTGCCGGCGCCAGATTAGCCTGCGGATTACCCGCATTTTCAGTCAAGCTTTGCGTGTCAGCCGGAATATTAAAAATTAGCCAATGCCACCATCCGCTTCCGGTAGGCGCATCAGGGTCATAAGCGGTTACGGCAAAGCTTTTCGTACCTTCCGGAGCCCCAGTCCACTGCAAAGAAGGAGACACATTTTCTCCTTCGCATCCAAAACTATTAAAAACCTGCTCGTTAACAATTCTTTCGTTTTCTTTAATCTGCGAACTGGTAAGCGTAAATTCCTGCGCGCTGACATTCTGAACCGCAAAAAAACATATTAGTCCAAAAAATATTCCCCTTACCATCACAACCTCCTTCTGAACTTAACAGAACTTTATTAAGTTACGTTATAAAACAAGCGCCTTTCCAGAAACGCCTCGTTACAGCATCCACACAATTATTTCCTTGTCGGAGGAAATTGGTGGAGGTGGCGGGACACTAATCTACTCGTTATCCAAGTAGCGTGGACTATTTCTTCATCTTGCCTGATTCAACAAGAGCCTGGCGTATTATGAGAGGCCTAAATTTACCGTTGATTTAATTCTCTAATCTTTGCCACTAGCTTCATTTTATCACTGAACATCTTTGGAGTATATTTACCGGCTCGGTGAGTCACGGCTTTATACTTTTTTAATATCAATGTCGCTTGCGGCTTTTTAATGATTAGATACTTAACAATCTCCTTGAGAAACCTTAATGCTCTGTCCTGACGAACAGACCAAGCGTAAGAATCTTTATGTTGAGGTTTGTATTTTTTCTTTGAAACAATTAATCCTCCGCACCTATGTTTAATCCACTGCAAAAGTTTCAAATTATTATTCGCTACAGAAACGAAAGGTATGGGAGTTTCATTTTTATGATGCTTCATAAGTGTCACTGTCCCCTCGCCATCAACAATTCCTGCTATGTAAGCTTTCTCAAGCTCCACCAATAGTATCACCTCCCATCACTTCTAATTAGAAGAATAGAAGAACGATTCTGTTTTCTCATACTAGAAAAAAAGTAACGCTCCTTTTTCGTTTTTGCTTGTCGCATAAATTTGGTGGAGGTGGGCGGATCGAACCGCCGTCCTTAAGTAATCATTTAAAAGCCGCTACATGCTTAGCCGGGTAATTTATTCTTAGCTTTGCAGCTCCTACCCGGCAGGATTTGCAAAGCGCGGCCTTTTCGATTTTGCCCCGGCTTGGAAGGCTAACCGCCGGGACTATCCTACTTGAGCCCTAATCTATCCCGTAGGCAGGACAGTTAGAGGCTTCGGACTTAATTAAGTCCGAAGACTGGTACGCCCGCAGGCACTAAAGGCATAGCCTTTGGCGCTAAGCGGTTGAACACTGTCGTGTTTGCGTTTGAATTGTGCAAGGATTGTTAACGCGGCTAACCTTACATCCGCGGCATGCTGCTCTTAAGCGACATAGCTTAAGTCGAACCCTTTCACCCCCAAATTCTCAAATAACAATATTTTAAAAGGCAATTACCCTCTTCTATCCTTAATTATCCGGCGCAGGAGTTTATCGGTTTCCCTGCGCTTAACCGTCTCCCGCTTATCGTAAAGCTTTTTACCTTTACAAAGCCCAAGCTCAATTTTGGCGAAACCCCGGTCATTAAAATAAATCTTTAACGGGATTAAGGTTAAGCCTTTTTGGGTAAGCTTGCCGTTTATTCTTTGGATCTGCTGCTTATGCAGAAGCAGTTTGCGGTGCCTGTCCGGGTCAACGTTTAAATAGCTGGCTTGCGCGTAATGGCTGATATGCGCGTTATATAAAAAGATCTCCGGCCCCTCAAAACGGGCGAAACTATCGTTTAAATTAATCTTAGCGGCGCGTAAAGATTTTACTTCCGAGCCTTTTAATTCAATCCCGCACTCTAAAGACTCCAGAACCGCGTAATCCCGGTACGCCTTACGGTTAGTGGCAATAATCTTACTCATTTTAGCATAACCAGAGATAAATATAAACTTAAAAATAAGGGTATGGTCACCAGGCTGACTATATGGCTAAAAAATACCCCCTGGCTGATTAAAGCATCCTGCCGGTTAAAACGGCGGATAATTATGGATAAAGAAGTTGCCGAAGGCATGGCCAGCTGCATCACAATCAAAAAACCCAATAAATGCGGCAGGGCAAGTTTTAACACGATAACTATGCCTAATGCTGGCAGAATAATTAATTTCCCTAACAAAAATATAAAATTTATTTTCCTATCAACATTCTTCAACTGCACTAAAGCGACATTGCCTCCGACTACTAACATGGCTAAAGGTAAAGTACAGTTGCCCATCAGGGATAAAGGCTTAAACAAAACATCCGGGATAAACTTATTTAAACCCAGCGCGATTAACACCAAGCTGGCTAAATTCGCGATTACCGGCGAACTAAAAACACTCTGCAGTTTGAATTTAACTTGTTTTTCATAAGTAAGCATATAAATACCTAATGACCAGGCCACCAGGTCAAAACCCAATAAAAACAAAAATATAAATATAAAAATATCATTGGCTTGCTGGCCTGTAAATATCGCCGCGGCAATCGCCAAAGGAAGATATCCTGAATTCTGAAAAGCCACTAAACTTAAAAATTGCAGCTTATGTGTCTTTAATCCTGACAGTTTAAGTAACAGCCATCCTACGGCCAAACCCATAACCGTAATCGCCAAACTTACTAATGGGAAAATCCACCAGTTTGGATAAAGGTTGAAGCTGAAGTTCTTGAGCATCTGGTCGAAAATTAAAGCCGGAAAAATAATCTGAATAACCAAACGGCTTAAAGCCTCCAGGCCTTCGCCAGAAAGTATGTTTTTTTTAACTAGAATATAGCCCGCGCCACCCAAAAAAAATATCTGGGCCATCGCCAAACCGGTAATCTTGAATTGCTCTAAAAACATTAATCAACCCCTTTTTTAACGGACAGCGCTTATTATAACAGCAAAAAAACCCAGCCGCAATTCATTTAAATCACGGGGACGGTTCTATTTTTAAGAGAAAGGTGACTGTCACGCTTTTTGTGACTGTCACCTTTTGCCAAAAAAATAGAACCGTCCCCCAGTTTTTAACTCTTTTTTTTAACCAATTGACAGGACAGAAAGGCTAAGATATACTTAAAATTGATTTTGCGGGGGTGGCGGAATGGCAGACGCGCACGTCTCAGAAGCGTGTGGGGCAACCCATGAGGGTTCAACTCCCTCCTTCCGCATTTTAATAATTTAATGGTGAGTTCTCCCGCTTATTACATAAATATTGCAAGCGGGATCCCGTTTCTAAAGATTTAATCTAGAGAAACGGGAAAGTCTCTTCCTCCGCATTTATTTATCCTCATGCGGTTGCTGTTCGATATTAATATAATCTCCGAAATCAATTCTCTCTCCCAGCTCCTGTTTAACTACTCTGATCCGGTCAGGCACATAGGGGTGAGTCTTATAATAATTTCTTTCGGTTAAAGGCATCCTGCGGTTTATATCCTGAAGTTTTATCAAAAAAGTAATCATGCCGTGCGGGTCATACCCGGCAAGCTTAGCGTAACGCGCGCCTAATTGATCCGCCAGCAGCTCATCTTCCCGATTATAGCCCAGAAGAAACTGGGTAAAAGCAATATCCGCGGCATTACCCACCTCAGCTGTCCCTGGAGCTACCGCCACTAACAACCTTAAAATAGAATAACCTTGCATAGCTTGTAATTTTTTTATACTATGCCGGGCAACAATATGGCCTACTTCGTGCGCTAGAATACAAGCCAACTCATCATTATTAGCAACTTTATCTAATAACCCGCTATTGACATAAACATAGCCTCCGGGTAAAGACACCGCGTTAACCTCATCATCATCTAAAACCCGAAAATGGTAATCAATCTCTTTTCTATCGCTAATTGCGGCTATTTTTTTACCGATATCTTCCACGCGCTTCTGCTGTAAGAGATCACCAGAAGATTTCCATTCTTTTTCTACCCTGCGGTTAATTGACTGCCCCATCCGCACTTCTTGATCCGTACTATAATAATATTTCTCCTCCTGCTTAGTAGCCAAATTGTATTCCGTAGAACAGCCGCTTAGAAAAGCAGTAGTTAGTAGGTAGAATGTAGTAGTTAGAGGGAAAATAAAAAGCTTTAAATTCAGTTTCTTAAACATAAGATAGAGCTTCCTTAAGGGCAGGCCAACCACATTATAAAAACAGCCGTCAATTCTCTTAATAAAAAATGCACCTTTACCCTGAATATCAAAACTCCCGGCCTTATCCAAAGGGGAAACCTGCTTAAAATAATTATTAATTTGGCCGAAGCTTAATTTATCCATATAAACTTTTGTCTTTTCATAATCCAGCGCGAGCCTATTCTTATTTTTAGTTTTTTTGATTACTGCCAGCCCAGTATAAAGCCATTGCGGCTTAGCGGATAACTGTTTAAGCATCCGGCGGGCTTCCGGAATATCTTTCGGCTTGCCAAAAATCTTGCCATCCTGCACGCAAATAGTATCTGCGGCAATAATGATTCCCTCAGGCACCCGGCCTGCCACTTCTTCAGCTTTATCCCGGGCATTCTTCTGTACGAGTTGAGAGTATGATAAATTACCGCGGCAAGTTTGTTCTTGAACTTTAGCAGACAGGACTTTAAACTTCAGGCCAAATTTCTCCAATAACTTTTTCCTGGCTTGAGAATTGGAGGCTAAGTATATTTTCATATTTTAAATCTGGGGGACGGTTCTGTTTTTTAGAGAAAGGTGACTGTCACGCTTTTTGTGACTGTCACCTTTGCCAAAAAAAATAGAACCGTCCCCCTGTTTTTAGAGGCGCTCCCGTGGCAGGACCCGCGAATAAAATTTGAACTTAACTCAACGCCGCATTCTCTCCCGCCAAATACCCCGTTGAGAAAGCCGCCTGAAGGTTAAATCCGCCCGTATCCGCGTCCACATCCATCATCTCCCCGCAAAAATATAAACCTTTAACCAAACGCGACTCCATTGAACGCGGATTAATTTCTTTTAAACTTACTCCCCCCCGGGTAACCATCCCCTCTTCAATCGGCCGGGGCCCGGAGACCTCCAAATGAAAACCTTTAAGCAAGGAAATAATTTTTTCCCTTTCCTTTTGGGTAATCTGGCTGCATTTCTTGAGCGGATCAATTCCAGCTTCATCGGCAAAAACCATAATTAAGCGTAAAGGCAATAATTCTTTAAGCACATTCTTAACGCCTTTCTTGGAATTTAGTTTAAACTCCCTAAGCAAACGGGCATCCAACTGTCGAATAGTTAAAGCCGGCTTTAAATCTATTTCCACAAAAACGGTTTTATTCGGCGCCAGCAAATCTATCACCTTGCCGCTTAAACTGATAACCAGCGGGCCGGATATTCCGCTGGAGGTAAAAATCAATTCACCGATTTCAGAGATAATCTGGCGTTTATCGTCAGAAAATTTAAGCGTGATATTACGTAAGGTTAACCCTTCTAACTTTTTAACATAATTTTGTTTCACATCCAGCGGAATTAAACCTGCTTGCAAAGGCACAATCACATGCCCCAGCCTCTTAGCAATATTTATCCCCGAAGCATCGGAACCGGTAAAGCTATAGCTTGCGCCTCCGGAAGCTAAAATAATCCGGTCACCAAGAATATTTTGGCCATTCTCCAAACGCGCTCCTTTAGCCCGGCCTCCGGAAACAATTAAATCCACAACTTTACTGCGGCAAATAACCTGCACGCCCGCCTTAACTAACTCGTTTTCTAACACCTCCAGAATACTAGAGGACCGGTCGCTCTGGGGAAATACGCGTTTTTGACGTTCAATTTTCAGCTTTAAACCCCTCTGCTCGAAAAAAGAAATCAATTCCTGATTAAAAAATTTCTTAAAAGCATCCCTTAAGAAATCGCCATTTTTAGAAAAACGTTTTATAAAATTAGGAAGGTCTTCTGTGTTGGTAAGATTACAGCGGCCTTTGCCGCTTAAGAGGAGTTTGTTACCCAGGCAGCTCTTTTTTTCCAGCAGGATTACCTCCTGGCCGCAAGCTTTTGCCCGGATTGCCGCCATCATCCCCGCTGGCCCGCCGCCCACTACTACAATTTTTATTTTTTCCACAAAAATACCTAAAGACTAAAATCTGAAATCTTGAAAATGGATTCTAACTTTACACCCACTTTTGCTAAATTTTCCGCAGCCCCTTCTCCCCGATCCACAATCACGATTGCCTTGTCAGTGATTACTCCGATTTTGTCCAAAGCTTGCTTAGCTTCCAAAATCGCCTTACCACTGGTAGCAACATCATCTACCAGAATTACCCGGCTGCCATTCTTCAGTGCCGGGCCCTCTATCTGCCGCAGAGTTCCGTGCTCCTTAGCCTGTTTACGCACAATAAAAGTTTTAATCGGCTGGCCATTAATATAACTTAATGCCGCTAATGCTCCAGCAATGGGATCCGCCCCTAAGGTCGGCCCGCCGATGGCATCTAAAACTTCATCTTTAAGCATATCCAGAATAATGTTAGCCACTAAATAAGCGCCCTGCGGGCTCAAAGTAATTAGGCGGCCATCAAGGTAATAATTACTAACTTTTCCGGAAGAAAGCACAAAATTACCTCTTTTTAAGGCCTCCTGATTTAACAAATTAAATAATCTTTTTTTCAATTCTGCGAGATTTAGCTTTTCCATGATTTTTATTCTACTATCGATAAAGCCGGCTGTCAATTACTTTGACAAACCTAATTTTCATTGATATTATAGCTTTATGCTGCGAGGGCTGTTTAAGGGCTTAAGGGATTTAATTTATCCAAACTGCTGTTTAGTTTGTAAAAATAGGACTCCTTCAGCTAGCCAACGGCAATTTATCTGCGGCGGCTGTTGGGATAAAGTTGAACAAAATCTGCCCCCCTTTTGCGCTAGCTGCGGCAGGCACCTGACTCCTGAAGCCATAGAAAAAAACTCCTGTCCAAGCTGCTGGAAGTTGAATTTTGATTTTGACCGGGCCTTTAGCCCTTGCGCGTATTCCGGAGCGGTAAAGAAATTGATCCATGAATTTAAATATTCCGGTAAAGATTATCTGGGCAAACCCTTGGGAAAACTAATGCAGACATTTATCCGGGATTACCAATTGCCTATCGCGCATCTTGATTTCATTATCCCGATACCGCTGCACAAAATCCGGCAAAGGGAAAGAGAGTTTAACCAAGCTGAAATCTTAAGTCAAGAAGTTGCCCGAGAGTTCGATAAAAAAACCTTAATCGATGCCCTCATCCGCGTTAAGCCCACCAAAACTCAGACGGAACTAACTTTCCAAGAGCGCTGCCAAAATGTAAAAGAAAGCTTCGCGGTGAGCAAACCGGAATTAATTAAAGATACGAATTTACTGCTGATCGATGATGTCTTAACCACCGGAGCTACCTCCAGCGAAGCAGCCAAATGCTTAAAAGAAGCCGGAGCTAGAAAAGTGCTCCTTTTAACTTTAGCCAGCTAAACATGAACCCCGCACCTTCTAATTATTCCATTATTAAAGCCATACGGTTTGATAAATTAAATAAAACAGGGGACGGTTCTCTTAAAAAAGAGAACCGTCCCCGTGATTTACGGTTTAATGAATTAAATACGAAAGAAGGTGCGGGGTGAAAATCCTGCGTAATTATATTTTAAGAGAATTCCTCGGGCCGCTGCTGTTATGCCTGGGGGTATTAACCTTTGTCATGGTGCTCATCGGCAACTTAAAACGCATCGCGGATTTAGTAATTAATAAAGGAGTGGATATATTTAGCGTAATCCAGATTTTTATCTACCTTACTCCTTATATTGTCACCTATACCCTGCCGATATCCATACTCGTGGCAGTATTGCTGGCCCTGGGCAGGTTAAGCGGCGATAATGAAATAATCGCCATCCGCTCAAGCGGCATCAACCTATTTAAATTAATCCTGCCTTTATTAATTATTGGCCTGGCCCTAAGTTTGGCCCTGGCGGTTTTTAATGACCAGGCAGCTTCATATTCGCATTTTGCTTACCGTAAAACCTTGCAGGAAATGGGTATAAAAAATCCTACCGCCGCCTTTGAAGAAGGAGTATTCATTGATGCCTTCAAAAAATACATCCTCTTTATTTACCATGTTGACCAAAAGAAAAACCGGCTGAATAACATCCGCATCTATGAACCCCAGGGGGAAGACCGGCCCACGCGCACGATCGTGGCTAAAGCCGGAGAATTTATCCCTATCCCCGGGCAAAATGCCATAAAATTAAAACTTATCGACGGGACTTCTGATGAGCCGGACCCGGAAAACCCCACCAACTTCTACAAACTTAATTTCCATACTTACTTTATGAATCTGGATATGGCCCAAATGCAAGATAAGGTCGTTGAAAAAAAATACAAAGAAATGACCATTCATGAACTAAAGAAAGAAGCGGCCAAACTTAAATCCGAAGGAATTAGCCCGGCTCCGCTAATTACCAAAATCCATGAAAAGCTAGCCTTAGCCTTCTCCTGTTTTGTCTTTATGCTTTTAGGGTCCTCTCTGGGGATTATTACGCGCCGGCGCGAGAAATCCATCAACATTGGCATTGCCGTATTAATTATTGTCTGTTATTATCCTCTGTATATCGGCTTAACCGCGCTAGCCATGGAAGGAGTCCTGCCGCCGGCACTGGCGCTATGGTTACCCAATATTATCTTTGCCTCTATCGGAGGGTGTTTAGCTTATAAACTATGCGCATCTTAGACCGCTACATTTTAAAATCAATTATTTATATCTTCTTTTCCTGCATTTTTGTATTTTTATTTCTCTATATCATCATTGACCTGCTTTCTAATTTAGATGAGATATTAAGGCACCAGGCCACCTTAGCGCTCCTGGCGCGTTACTACCTTTCATATCTGCCGGTTATGCTAGTGCAAGTCTCCCCTTTCGCCTGCCTCTTGAGCACAGTTTATACTTTCGGAAAACTTAATCATAATAATGAGATAATCGCTATGCGTTCAAGCGGCTTAAGCATATTTGAAATCACCCGCAATGCCCTGATTTTTGGTTTTCTGATTAGCCTGGCGGTATTCTGGATAAATGACCGGCTTGTCCCTGCCTCTCTAACAGAGAATCAAAAGATTAAAATCCAACTCGAAGAAGGTTCGGCAAAAGGCAAGCCTAAAAAAAGCGAATCCATCACTAATCTTACCCTCTACGGTTTAAGAAACAGATTATTTTTTATCAACAGGTTTTCGCCTTCTGCTAAAACCCTGGAAGGAATCACTATTCTAGAGCAGGATGAAAATCAAAATTTAACTAAGAAAATCATTGCCACCAGAGGAATTTATCAAGATGGATTATGGAAATTCTTTCAAAATATTACTTATAAATTTGACCAAAACGGGCAGGTAGTCGATGAGCCAAGTTATCAGGAAGAAGAAATTATGAATATTCCGGAAACCCCCCAAGACCTGGCTTCCTTAAGGCAGAAACCGGACCAAATGAGCATCCGCCAAATGCAGGATTATATCTGGATACTTTCTAAAAGCGGGGCAACTACCGTAATCCGAAATTTAAAAGTAGACCTCTATCAGCGTTTTATTTCGCCATTTACCAGCATAATCATCATACTCCTGGGAATCCCTTTTTCGCTTCTAATGCGTAAACGCGCTACCGGAATGTCCGCTATCGGAGTTTCGATTATCGTCGGATTTCTATATTATATCCTGGATGCTGTCTGCCTGGCAATAGGTAAATCCGGATTGCTCATGCCCGCTCTGGCCGCCTCATTAAGCCACATCATCGTCCTCTCCAGCAGCCTCTACCTTATTTCAAAGCTGCCCTAAAATAAAGGGGACGGTTCTCTTAAAAGAAGAGAACCGTCCCCTTTATTCCCAATTCCTACTTTACGGTGAATATAAAAGTTATCTCATCATTCTTTGTTGCATCGTAAAATTTTTGCCCAAAAACATACTTGTTACGTATCTCGAATGTTATGGTATATGTACCCTCTACTGCCTTATCCGAAAATATGGTGAACTCGTTATTTTTACTATCCCACTTCCATCCGTCAGGCAGGTATGAAGTAGGATAAAGCTCAACCATTTCCGCGCCAGCTCCCTCTACATTCACTTTTATTGTCTGATCCACTTTTCTTTTCTGCTCTTCATCACCCGGGGATTTGGAATCATCACCAGGAGAAATATACTTTCCTTCTCCTACTATAAATTCTAACTGCACTTCCTTATCACTAGAAATGGAATACTTATCAACAGAGATATTCAAAGTAGAAGAACCAGGTATGCTTTGTAATGCATTTTTAATCGATTTACGAACATTGTCATCCATACCAGACCCCTGACTTTCCAACGCTGCTATAAAAGCCGGCACTACTGTGCTAAAAAGATAATCTGAATCTTTGGCGCCTCTGCTAGCTAAGGCCTGCACAGCTAATTTACGAACAGATGATTTTATATACCAATCATTCATCACCTCAATCAAAAACTCCGATGGTGTGGACGGTAACGAAACTAAGGCCTCTGCGCATGAATTACGAATAGCTGGATCTGTCCCTTCCTGCCTAAAGGCCGCAATCATAGCCTCCTCTGTCATATCCACAGCCTTCTCTGTCTTAACCACAGCCTTCTCTGTATTCACAGCCTTCTTTTCTAAGGCCTTTTTGATTAATTCACGACAATAAGGGGTGGTTTGATCGTCATTCAACTTCGCATTCAAAAAATCCACTGCTTTGCTATTTTTTGACATACCTAAGGCTTGAATGATGCTTCCGGTAAAACGAAAATCGTCTTCGAAATGAGCAATCAAATAATCCACTGCCTCGTCGGTTCCTATTTCGCCTATTTTATAGTAAAGACTGCGGCGCGCGTTTGACCACTCTGCCTCCTCGCTTGGGCTCCCAGGACTAGCTTTAAGAGAATTAATCAGATTAATCAAACCAGGATCTGACTCTTTTACGCGTCTCTCCTCTAGTGATGCTGCGATGCTTATACGCACTTCTGCAGGGGTCGTAGAGGCATTTGATATCTTAGTTAAGATCTGTACCATGGCCTCATCATCTTGACCATTACTTAATGCCTTAATTAAATAAGGAACCGCTGGCGCGCCTATCTCAACCAAGGCATCTTCGGCCCAGAAACAAGTAACATCATCATAATTATTATTCACTATATAAATCAAGGCATCAACTCCTGGCGCACCCATATAAGATAAAGCTTTTACGACTGACGTACGAACTATATCCTGTGGATCATTCGACATCTCACGCAAAGCTAAGATTACTCTAGGACTTCCTATTGTACCTAAGGCCTTTTCGGCTGCCTTGTAATCTCCCATTATAGAGCCCTTAATTATCCCCAAAAGAAAATCTTCTGCTGGGGTGCCACCTATTTTACCTAAAGCCTCAATAGCTTCCGAACTCAAAAGCGAACCGTCACCAAAATGGCCAACTGCCAAATGAATCAAAGACTCAACTGCACGTTGATCTTGACTATTCCCTAATACTGCTACGATTGAACTAAGAATATTTGGATCTTTTTCTTCGCCCAGCATTTCAACCAGAGCTGGAATCACACCTGGAGCATCTATTTCAGCTAAGATTTCTACTGCGGCTTTGCGAACAGCCGGATCGGAATCAGCCAGCGCAACAAATAAAGCGGGAAGTACCCGCGAGTCATACGTCTTGTTATTTAAGACTTTTAATGCGGCCAGACGAACATCCGGATCTGAATCCTTACTCAACCTATCAATTAAAATAGGAATTACATTACTCCCTATTTCAGGAACACCTTTTATATTACCTAATGCTTCTATGGCGGCCAGACGAACATCCGGATCTGGATGTTTACCCGCAAGAATTGTTAAATCCTTGGTAGAGCCGTCAGATACGCGGCCAAGTCTCACGAATGTAGCTATAGCCATCGCATGCGCCTCCTGGCTTGAATCATCCCAGAGCACTTCAACCAAGGCGTTGGCTATACGCGGGTCATCTGTTTTAATTAATATTTCTGTAGCGGCAACTACGACATCAGGATTTGGATCCTCTAGCGCGTAAATCAAAGCGTAGACTGCACGCAGATCACTAAGTTTACTACCCAATACCTTTACACAGGCCAGGCGAACCTGCGGGCTTGATTTCTCCTTATTCTTAAGCGCCTTAATTAAATCATCAACGGGGCTATCCTGGAAACTTTTTATCAAGGCATCTACCGACCCATTCACCTTTATGTTAAACTCCTTAATAACAGATTTGCCGTTCTCATCAGTAACCTTGATTTTGACCGTTCCCTTACTATCCATATCAGTACTTTTCCAAGTATAAACGTTATCCTTAATACTCCCCCCTTTAGGGCCGTCAATAAGCTCACAACTCTTAATCTTCCCTAAAGAAGCTGCGGCATTAAAAGTAATGTCCAAGGTATCTCCCGCGGTTAAAGACATCAGGCTAGACTGAGTGTCCTTAGCGCCAGAGATGACAATGTAATCTTTTTGCGAAACCGCTACCTCTATTTTGATATCCTGATGCGCGACTTCTTTACCTTGGTTGTCGCTAAGAATAAGTGTAGCAAGATAAGGAGTATTGCTTAGTTGGCTAAAATCTGTGCTAAGTTCCAATTGCCATTTACCCGTACTTTTATCAAAACTCTTTAAATCCACCCACGACGGGCCAATTACCCTCAAATTCAATCCCGCTATATCTCCTGCGCTTACTGTTCCGTCCACTACTCTAGATTCTCCCGCTTGCAGAGATATTGCCATGTCTTGTTTGGCTATATTAATACTTGCCTGGCTAACAGGTTGCTGGATAGGATCAACTTTTACGCTAATTTCTATCGCAGCCTTATTGTTTTGTTCATCAATGGCTATCAACGTAATAGGATAGGGAGCTTCGCGCCCTTGATCTTTCCCGGGCTTGAGATCTAATATCCATACCCCGGTCTTCTGGTCAAATGTCTTGAGGCTTACCCATTCCGGGCCTTCGATGGTTACCTTTTTTTCGCCTTCACCGCCGCTTACCATCCCTATAATAGTCTTATTCTCTGCCGCTTTTAAAGAAATATTCAAGTCATTCACAATGATACGCAGATTCTGCGCAGACGGAGCTAATTCAACCCCTTTAATAACCTTTACCTGGATTGTCTGGCTGATTTCTTCTTTTCCCTTACTGGCAATGAAAGCGAAAGAGTATGTTTTATCTACTTCTGCCTGTCCGGCTTGAGGATTTAACATGACTACCCATATTGCAATTCCATCAAGGACTGTTGGCTCTCCTATAACTGCCCATTCAGGAACATCTTGGCCTTTTTTTAGCTCATACTCTCCTGCTTGCGGGCCGATGAGCTTTACAAAAATCATGCCACTCGCCCCCAACGCTACGGTTTCGGGTGCGCTGACTGTCATTTCCGGTTTCTGTGCCGACGGAATCACTTTTATCGTAAAAACGCTTGGTGCTTTAGCGCCTGCGGCATCAGTAACCTGCACGCTGACATTATAGCTTCCTGGCTTAACGTTATCGCTCACCGTAAGCTCATATTCTCCTGGTTTTTCGCCTTTTATTATTCCAAACCAACCAGTCCAAATACCTTTATCTATACCTATTGGCTCATCATTAACTACTCCGGTTACATCCACCAAAACACTGGCTAAGTCATCATCCGAGACGCTAAAAGGTAAGCTGCCGGATTCACCTTGGTTAAATGTTGTTGCCGGTTCGGTAGAAGCGGTTATAGTAGGCACAATATTCTCTTTAGTCTTTTCCTTCACCGTCAGAGTAATGGTCTTTTGCGCCGGCTCACCGTATCCATCCGAAGCCAGAATCGTAATTGTATATGTGCCTTCCTTCTCCGGGATCCAGATTACAGTATAGTTATTATCCACGCCCACGACTCGCACTGGTGGACTACCACCTATCTTCACAGTTACGGTTTCATCTTTCAATAAACCATCTACGCTAAACGTAAGAGTAGCTTTTTCCCCTGCTAAAACATCCTTACCTTTATTTACAGTAATTGGGCCAAGCGTAACTGGCCTGCGCTCTACCTCGATGGTAAACGTCTGAGTATCAAATTCGCCATCTTTATCCATTACCTTTATGGTTACCTTCTGCGTGCCAACATCAGTATCGCTGGGTGTCCAGACAAATTCATTCTTACTATTGATACTGCCTTGAACTCCATCAACGCTATAAGTTAAATCATCTTTATCTATATCTTGGGCTTGAGGCAGTTTGATGGTTATTGTTTGCCCTGCTGTTACCTGTTGCGCAAGTATAGCTTCTATGAACTCTGGTGGGTTATTATCTATTTCGATAGTAACCTTTGTGCTGGCTTTTACATTTCCATCATTATCCACTGCTTGCAAAGTAAGAGTATAACTATCTTTAGGAATCTTATTTGTTTTATGGTCAATAATAAGATTTTTGCCTTCCACTTTTACGCTTCCTTCAGGTAAAGTTGATGCGGCTACTTTTATTTGCAGCTTATCTGCTCCATCTCCTGATAGAGTAACTGGAATCTCTGCTATGGAGCCGTATCCAATCTCTTGGGGATGCGCGGACGCACTTATTAACAAAGGTTGCGCCACAGGAGCCGGTTTATCCACCAAAATGGGAATATCAAAGGTTATCTCTTTATGATTTAGATCGTAAAGAGCGGCCCCATGATTGTATATATTGTCTGGACGCATGGTTATGGTGATTACCTGTTTATCCTTCAATACCTGTGCCTGTGCCTCATTAAGATTAATAATGAATTTCTGCGCCGAACTATCCCAGGTGACTCCGGCAGGCAATTCTCCTACGGGTTTAAGCTTCAATGCCTCTTTACCTGTGCCTTGAATGGCCACGGATATTTCTTGCGCTTTCCCTGGTGTCAGCGTTAAGGTAGAACTGGCTGGGGTTATGGTGAGATCAGGAAAGGTGTCCATCATGGTTAAAGCCCCTTTGGCATTTCCGCGGATCCAGGAATCTGAGCTTGGATCATTCAATGTGTTAATCAAAGCTGAGACTGCTCGGGGATCTTTAATCTCGCTTAAAGCCCATGCGGCATTTCCGCGGACCCCGGATTCTGGATCATTCAATGCGCTAATTAAGGCTGGAACCGCGGGTTTGCCTATCTTCACCAAAGCATCACTTGCCACTCGCCTAGTATTTAAATCATCTGATCCTAATGCCTCGATAAACTTCTGTATTTTTGCGTCCTGTTCTTGCTCAGGTGACTGGTTCTTATTCACCGTCAGGCTAAGTTCTATAGTCTGTTCCCCGCCTGTATAACCATCATTTACCTTAATGTTTATCTTTTTAGCAACACATGCTTCTCCGGGCTTTGTCTTCCAAGTGTAAACATTACCATTTATGGTGCCGGAGTCAACTTCATTTACCTTGCTATAGCTAAGCACATCCCCATCAGCATCTTTTTCGGGAAGAGTTATCTTGAAAGTCTCTTCTTCAGTAATCGGCGTGACCTGAGGCGAAGTAACAGCAGGAACAATATTTTTTACAGTAATTGTTTTTGTTTCAGTTTTTGTCGTTTTCCCATCTCCTACACTAAACACAACACCGTAAATACCATGAGCAATTTCAGGAGTAAAAGTATAGGTATAGATGTTATTCTGGGTAGAAGTTAATGTAATTTCTTTACCATTCACGGTCAGTTTCGCGGTCAACGCCTGGCCGCCGGGATTATTCACCGTAAAACTCAAAGTTTCCGGCTGGTCGAGTGACGCGGTTGCCGGACAAGTTATCGGCCCTAAGGATGGCTCCTGATAAACAGGCTGCGTTTCGGGTTTAGGCTCAACTGGCGTGGAGGTTGGCTTGGCTATGGTTACAGTAATAGGAAGCGACTGATCCAGCCCTTTGCTATCCGTAGCGACTACGTTTATAGTATAAGTACTGCCTGGCTCTAAGCCGGCTGGAGGAGTAAGGACTAAATTATATTTTCCACTTTTCACGTCGAAATCAATTCTTGCCCAACCAATAGGCGATGGCCCGGACATAAACGAATCTACCTTGACTACCTTATCCGAGGCATCCGGATCACTTAATGAAATCGGGATACTTAATTCTTTCCCGGATTCAAGAGTAATCTGCGTACTCTGCGTAGAGATTGTTGGCGGGTTATTCTGGTGTAACACATTAATCGTATCAGGCTTAGCCTCTGGTTTTGTAACTTGAATGTTAATCTGCTTTTCGTACACCTGGCCTGAGGTATCCGTCATTTTGATAGAGACCGGGTTTGGCCCAATATCTTCACCTGTAGTGTTCCAGGTAAAGGTTACATGATATATATCGGCAGAAAAATCATGGTCCACCGTGTATGTTCCGGGGCCTTCTTTGTTGAACATGAGCGTATCAACGTATTTCACATCAAATGTGTAGGCATAGCTTCCTCCTGCGGCAACGGTAACTAAGCTTGCATCTAAAGGTGAAGCTATAATTTGCGGCGGGGCGATTACGTTTAGAATTTTTATCGCGTCTTTCGAATTCACAACCCCATCATTGTTATAGTCAGCGGCTAATAAGCTGTCCCCTGACAACTCCTGCATCCCCGCGGTATAGCGCAATACCAGATCGGCATCGGCTTTGGTAATTTTTTTGTCACCGTTTACATCGCCCTTAAGCGCTTCCTGGGCAGGTATTATCCAGGGCACTTTTGCTAAAGCATTCATATTACGATTTTTGCGGATTTCAGAAGGATTAATTTCCGCGAAAGAGGTTTGAGAAAAGAAAAATAAAAAACTGATTATCACTAAAACTTTCCTAACCCAGGTTCTCTTCTGATATTTACTCATTTTTAAATCCTCCGTTTTCTATGCTTTCTGATAATACTTTTATAATCTTCTTCTTCTCTGTAAATAAAAAAGCCGCGCTGCCTCTATTCTAATATCTTTATTTCGGCAACCCGGCTATCGATTTAGTCTTCAGTTATCAGTTGTCAGTTTTTAGATAGTTGCCTGACAACTATATCGATCCGTGGCTTTCCCCCTGCTTGCTGCTCGCCGGAGGCTTTATCGATAAAGATATACCCAACATTATTATACGTTAAATATGCACTATAAACTGATGCTTTTCAATACGAAAACAGCTCTTTTTGAAAGCGCTTTCTTATGGAGGGATTAAAAAACACGGGCTGCCTATCAGGAAGCCGTATATCAAGCATTCTTGTTACATTTTTATTTGGAATAAACATCCGTATTGATATGACTAATTTGGAATATATGCCATTTCAGTAAAATTGTCAAACTTTTATCATATATTAAAAGGTACTTGACATACCTTTTAAGCATGTTACACTTGTAACAGATAAGTTACAAGGGAGAATGTTATGAAATTCAACACTTCATTAATAGATATTTTAAACTCAAAAACAAAACTAAAAATCGTTAAATTCTTATTAACTCACGAGGCTTCAATGAGCGAGAGAGAAATAGCTTCGATCCTAAAAGTATCCCATATGAGCATAAATAGAACGATGCAAGAATTAGCCGAAGTTAATTTTGTTAATTTTGTCACCATTGGCAAAGCCCATTTATGGAAAGTTAATCGTAAAAGTTATGCTTTCAAAGTATTGTCTGAATTTATCAAAGGTGTTTCCCGCATAAAAAATCCTCTGGATGACCTAAAAAATATGATTTTAAAAAATGTCCCTAAAGCCTTGGTAAGAAAAATGGTTTTATTTGGCTCTGTTGCTAAAGGCGCGGAAAAAATAGACAGCGATATTGATGTTTTTTTCTTAGTTAAAGATAACAAGGATAAAGAAAAACTTAGTTTTGCCTTGGAGAAATTATCAAATGCTTGTCTCGAAACCTACGGAAATAGGCTATCACCATATATATTAACTGAACAAGAAATAAAGAAAAAGGTAAGGCTGAAGTTTCTTACTGAAATAAATAAGGGCATAGAAATATCCCCCTTTAAAAAAGGATAAAACATGACACCAAATTTTAAAACTAGGGATGTGGAAAAATCTTTATATACTAATTATTTAAAAAGAGCTGATGAATGCTGCCATGCGGCAAAAAATTCTTTTGAAGCCCAGGAATATAATGCTGCTACTATAAGCGCTATCCACGCTTGTATTGCTGCTTCTGACGCAATGTGCATATATTACTTAGGCAAGCGCAATGCCAGCGAGAACCATAATGAAGCAGTGGCTCTTTTTAAGACAATAAAATCCGATGATGAATCAATAAATACCAACGCAAACAGGCTCTCAAGAACCCTAAGTATTAAAAATATGGCCGAATATGAAGACAGGCTGGTTTTTAGAACAGAAGCTGAGAAAGCTCTAAAGGATTGTGGAAGATTCCTTGAATATGCCAAAACAAAATTGCCGAAATAATAGAAATAAGGGATAGACTAAGATTTATTTATCTCGCCTAAAGTGGCTGGAATAAATCCTAGGAATTCGGCTGGCTAGGCCGCAGACAATTTCATAGGAGATTGTGCCGGATAGCTCCGCGAGTTCTTCGGCAGTAATTTGCTGTTTACCCTGTTTTCCGATTAACACGGCTTCATCGCCGATCTTGGGTTTAAAATTACCCACATCCACCATAATCTGGTCCATACAGACCCTGCCGCTAATCCGAAATCGCCTGCCGCCGATTAAAAGCCAGGCGAGGTTAGAAAGATTGCGCGGATAACCATCACCATACCCCACAGGCAAAGTAACAATCCGCGTAGCGCGCTTAGTGGTATAAGTTAAACCGTAACTAATACCATAACCCGGGCCTACTTGCTTGATAAAAACCACGCGGGTTTTAAGGCTTAACACCGGTTTTAAATTTATGCCTAAATTCTTCTTAGGATAGAGACCATAAATTATTAACCCCGGCCTAACCATAGTAAAATGGCTATTGCGATGGCGGATTAACCCAATACTATTAGCCGCGTGCACTAGGGGGATGATGATACCGTTCTTTTTTAAATCACCGACTAATTTATTGAATAAATTGATTTGCCTGGCAGTAAATTTACGATCAAGATCCGCGAGAGCAAAATGCGTGAAAATACCCTGGATCTGGATATTCTTTAACTTATGAATATCGGTTACTAACTTAAAGGCATCATCATGCAAAACCCCGATCCTGCCCATTCCGGTATCAACTTTAATATGCACCGGTATCCTCTGTTTTAACCCCGCCGCACGAGTATTAAGCGCGGCTGCCATGGCTCTATCACAAACAGTGGGAGTAAGCTGAAAGGTAAAAAGCGGCTCAATATCTTTTTTAAGCATCAAACCCAAAACCAAGATCGGAATTTTTATTCCCGCTTTCCTTAACTCGATTCCCTCATCAATAGAAGCCACTCCCAAATAATCTACCCCGCAAGCAACTAACCTTTTGGCTACCGCGGCTAAACCATGGCCATAAGCATCAGCTTTTACTGTAACCAAAACTTCTATTTCCGGGCGCAAAAGAGATTTAACTTCTTTAAAGTTATGCTCTAAATGATCCAAGTTAATCTCTGCCCAAGTGGGCCGGTAACCTAGCGCGTTTTTATTTGGCATTCTTTAGGGTATAAATAAATGGGTTTGACGGTTAAGACGGAAGAAAATTGTTTAGCTTTAATTTTAACCAACGCCAGAGAGATAAGATTACGCGCTTGCGGGTTCCAATAATCTTTATCCAAAACTTCTGAGTTCTTAATCCGCGTTAATAGCGCGCCGCCATACAAAGCTACAGCATCTCCTAAAATTACCGCCTTACTCGGAAACTTTTTTACTAATTCCTCCAGGCTAAGCAGCGAATACGCGCTCTTGCGTTTTAAACTGCCCTGCTCATACTTATAAGAACTGCAGTAAATAAGCGACCGCCTGGCATCCAGCGCGGTAATAATTAAACGGTCTTTTACCGGCGCGTTCATCGCCAGAATATCTAATGTTGATATTCCGATCACCGGCTTATTTTTTACAACGCTTAAGCCTTTTATCGTGGCTAAGCCAATCCGCATTCCGGTAAAAGATCCCGGGCCCAAGCCGCAAGCGAAATAATCAATCTGCGCTATTTTTAATCCTACGGCGCCAATCACCCGCCCAATAGCCGGAACTAATAACGCCGAAAGATTCCTGCCTGCCTGCAGGCTGTATTCATAGAATTTACCATCTACATACAGCCCCAGGCAAAGGCGCCCAGTGGTAGTATCAATCCCTAATATCTTCACCCCGCACCTTCTTTCTTATTTAATTCATTAAATCGTAAATCACGGGTACGGTTCTCTTTTTTAAGAGAACCGTCCCCTGTTTTATTTAATTTATCAAACCGTATGGCTTTAATAGCGGAATATTTAGAAGGTGCGGGGTTCACTCCCGCACCTTCTTTCTTATTTAATTCTCTCCAATAATTTTTTATACCTGGGGCCTTTGGCCGTAAACTTAAGATACCTTTGATTTTTAGCTTTGAAAGATAGTTTAATCTTTAAAAATTCCTTGGGCAAGAGAAATTTTAACCGCTCGGGCCATTCGATAAGCGTTACCGCCTCAGAATACAAATATTCCTGATATCCTAAAGCCAACAAATCTTGCGGAGTTTTAATACGGTAAAAATCAAAATGCTGTAATAAATGCTTTCCCGGATATACGCGCAATAAAACAAATGTCGGGCTGACGACATCATTTTTATTAATCCCCAGCCCCTGAGCAATTCCTTTGGCTAAAACTGTCTTGCCTGCTCCCAGTTGGCCGGATAAAAGGATAATTTCGCCGCCGCTAAGATTATCAGCAATCTTCTTACCTAACTTTAACGTCTGATTAACCGATGAAGATAATTTTTCCAAATGAATCTCCAATTCCCCTCCCCTAACCCCTCCCACAAGGGGAGGAGAATTTGAATCACGGGGACGGTTCTGTTTTTCTGTACTTTGTAGAGACGCAAAATTTTGCGTCTCTACATTATAAAAACAGAACCGTCCCCTAGTTTTAAATTTTCCCTCCCCCCGCGTGGGGAGAACTTTAAAAATGCTTAAACCCTCGAAATTTAAGTTTAGAATATTTATTTTTATAATTAATTAGCCTTAGGCCAAATGATTCCGGCATAATTTCCCCGATCACTTTAAAGCGGTATTTAGCGCTCTTAATAATTTTACCCGCCTGGCCCCTGGATGCGGTAAAAAGCAGTTCAAACTCCTCACCTGAACCAAGCGCCTCTGCTACGCCTTGAGCCTGTGGACTCAATGGAATAAGGCTTTCATATAAAACCGCCCCTACCGAGCTCTGCTTTAAAATATGCCCTAAGTCCTGGCCTAAGCCGTCAGAGACATCGATCATCGCGTTAATTTTAAAATTATCCACTAAAAATCGCGCTTCTTTTAAACGCGGAGTAAATCTTAAGTGTTTGCCTTTGATCGCGCCGCCAAACTCACCGGTTACCATAATCATATCACCGGCTCTTGCTCCCTGGCGCAAGCAAAGTTTATTTTTTTCAACTTGACCCAACATACTCACATCAATAATCAGCTTACTAGAGGCAGAAATGTCTCCTCCCACAATATTAATATTAAATTTTCGAGCAAGATCAAACAAACCTTTCCCCAGGCGGTCAATCTGACGCACCCGCGTATTCCCGGGTAATCCCAATGCCACTACCGCGTGTTTAGGGATTCCTCCGCAAGCAGCGATATCGCTAATCGATATGGCCAGCGCCTTTTGGCCCACAAGCCTAAGATCAGCGGTTTTAAAAAAATCCACCCCTTCCACGATCATATCACAGGTAAATAATTGATAACTGCTCTTATTGAGTTTTAAAACCGCGCAATCATCCCCACTACCTTTAACCACCGAAGAATTAAGGCTAATCTTTTTTTGAAATCTCTTAATTAACCCAAATTCACCAATATCTTTTAAGCGCATTTATTTACCTTAAAAATTTTTATAATATTCTTTAGGTATGGCGGCCGGATAATTCCTTGATCCGTGATCATCCCGCTGATTAACTGATGCGGGGTAATATCGAAAGCAGGATTAAGCACCTTGGCTTTTTTCAAAGCAACCTCTTTTTTAAACAAAATACTAGTTATTTCCTCAGGCTTACGCATTTCAATCTGAATACCGGCTTTGTCTTTTATGGTTAAGTCAAAAGTGCTCTTGGGCGCGGCAACATAAAAAGGTAGATTATGATATTTAGCTAATACTGCCAGATTAAAAGTGCCGATTTTATTAGCCGTATCACCGTTAGCCGCGATGCGGTCTGCTCCGGTAATCACCATATCGATTGAGCCCTCACCCATAAGTTTAGCGGCAGTATTATCGGCAATCAAGGTAACATCTACGCCTTGTTTATACAGCTCCCAAGCGGATAAACGCGCGCCTTGCAACAAAGGCCGCGTTTCACAGGAGAAAACTTTTATCTGTTTGCCTTGCGCCTGAGCAGAATAAATAACTCCCAAAGCCGTACCATAATCTACTGTCGCCAATATTCCGGCATTACAGATAGTTAAAACCCTGCTGTTGTCTTTAAGTAATTTAGCTCCGTAAGCGCCGATTTTGCGGCAGGAAACCATATCTTCACGCATAATTAACTTAGCCTCAGCCAGCATAATCTGCTTAATTTTAGAAATAGGCCGCTCTTTATTGGCTAAAGCAACAGCTAATACTCTCTCTATACCCCAAAACAGATTCTTAGCAGTCGGCCGAGAACTCCCAATATATTTTGCCACGGCATTTAATTTCCGGCTAAACTTACTCCAATCAGAACAATCATAATCTTTTGTTCCCAAGTACATCCCTAAACCAGCCGCCGCTCCTAAAGCCGGAGCGCCCCGCACTTGCATAATCTTGATTGCCTGCCAAAGATCTTCCAAACGATCAATATTAACATAGACTAATTTAAGCGGCAGTTTCGTCTGATCAATCAACCTGATCTTATTATTCTTCCAGTCTATTGTGCGAATATTCATGGTATCAAGGATATTAGCGGGTCCTGCCGAGCCTTGTTCTCGCCGCATGACGCGGCTCGAATCAAGTCTCGTCACCCGCTAATATCTAAACTTATTATATTTTTACGGGTGGCTTGGGGTGTTTTCGAAGCGCGTCAGCGCTAGAAAATACCCCAAGACAGGCCCCGCCGTCTGATCAATTATCCTAATCTTATTATTCTTCCAGTCTATTGTGCGAATATTCATGGTATTTGATTATTGGTACAGCGGGTGGCTTGGGTGTTTTCGCAGCGCGTCAGCGCAAGAAAATACCCAAGACAGGACCCGCTGATGAATACATTATAACCCTATTAATTTCGCCAATAGACTCTTCTTCACTCCTATGGCTGCCGCCGGACAAGCTTCCTGACAGCAAAAACAAGCAATACATTTATGATAATCAAATCTAATGCCACTTTTCTTCAAATCAATACAACTCTTCGGGCAAACCTTTAGGCAATGGCCGCAGCGCGTACATTTTAAACGTAATGAGTAAGGATAATATCTCACCAAAGATTTGAATATTTTCTTTACAATTGGAGGCAAATTGGCTGCTTTTACTGAATTTTTCGGCAAAATAAATGGCCGAATATTTAACTTATCGATATCCTCTCCTTCTATTTTTATTCGGCTAAGCGCGGCTTCCCCTAAGTTGCGTAAAGCCGCCTCTTTAGTCGTTAAAACCTCTTCGTGAGTAATCCCCATTATTTTAGCCATCACCGTATCTAAAGCTACGCAATCACCACCCGCTAATAAAAGATTCAACTGGCGCAATTTACCGCCGGTTGCCGGCCCGTCCCCTTCCATCGCCAATATCCCATCAATAATCGTTAAAGCCGGCTTAACCTCCTGATAGATATCCACCAGAATCTTAGCAAAGTCAGCCGGGGCGAAATAATTCTTATGCAGCTCGGTTTTATAGGTCCCCGAAACCAGGCCAAAGAGATTTTTAATCGCCCCGGTAATCAAAGTAAACTCATGGGTTTTAAATTTAGGCAGGCTGATCAAATGGTCGCACTCATCAAGCGCCACGGCCAGAGGAAACTTATCGCGCATCCGGCGCTGGTCAAAATTTACCAATTTTACATCCTCATCCCGGCAAACCTGCTTAATTCCGGTAACTTCGTAGACTTCATCCACGTTTTCAATATACTGGCCCCAAACACTCGGGCCATCACCGACAACAATTTTACAATTTATCTCTTTCAATAAATGAATAACCGCCCTGACCACTTCCGGATGCGTGGTAATCCCAAACTCCGGCGGCTTAGACATCAAAAGATTGGGCTTTACCAATACACAAGAGCCGGGCTTAATAAAATTAGTAATCCCGCCTAATAAATTAATTGTATCTCTAACCGCCAGCTCAACTATTGCCGGTTCATAACTGCTACATTTAACTACCGATACTTTAGCGCTCATGGTAATTTAAAAAGAATCCAGGGGACGGTTCTCTTAAGAGAACCGTCCCCGTGTTTTTCGGAAAGGTGACTGTCACGCTTTTTGTGACTGTCACCTTTGCCAAAAAAATAGAACCGTCCCCTGGTTTTTCATGTTAATTTAAAAAAATATTTCGCGTTTTGAGTGGTTTGATCCGCGATTTCATTAAAACTAACCCCTTTAATCCGGCTAACTTCATCAGCCAGTAATTTTATCTGAAATGGCTCATTACGCTGGCCCCGGAAACCTTCCGGAGATAAATACGGCGCGTCAGTTTCAAGCATTAATTTATCAAGCGGAGTTAATCTAACCATCTCTCTTAAGCCTTGAGCCTTTTGATAAGTAATATTACAAGTGTAAGAAATAAAAAACCCGCAATCCAGGCATTCTTTTAAAAAACTTTCATTGCCGGAAAAACAATGCACCACTGCCACTAGCGGCAAAGCGGCTTTTAAAATTTCCAGCGTTTCTTCTTCAGCCTGGCGGCAATGCACTACTAGCGGCAGGTTTAGATCTTTGGCTAAAACAATCTGTTTAAGGAATGACTGCTTTTGATTCTCTTTACCGGATAAATTACGGTAATAATCCAAACCTGTTTCACCAATTGCCACCACTTTTCCTCCAGCAGCCAACTGCCTTAATCTAGCTTCTGCCTTGAGGTCAAAAGTATCCGCGTCATGCGGATGCACGCCTACACTAGCGTAAACTTCCGGATACTCGCAAGCCAGCTTACAAGAAACAGCGGAAGACTCCAGGGTCGCGCCGATATTAATGAAATAATTTATTCCCGCTTCCAAGGCGCGCTGGATAACCAAATCGCGATCCGGGTCAAAAGCGGGAAAATCAAGATGGCAATGAGTGTCTATTAACATATGAATCCAAGAAATCCGAAATCACGGGGACGGTTCTCTTTTTTAGAGAAAGGTGACTGTCACGCTTTTTGTGACTGTCACCTTTGCCAAAAAAATAGAACCGTCCCCTAGTTTTTAATTTCAATGCGAGGAAACAGTGGATTAGTTTTATTAATCTTGGCATTGCCTAATTGTAAAATAATCGCTTCCGCGGTCTTGGGCATAAAAGGAGCGAGCTGTTGGCCAATTTTTCTAATCGACTGAACCAATAAGCAGATAAAAGCTTTCAACTGCTCGTCCTTACCCTCTTTTACCAGGTTCCAAGGCTTGGCCTCTTCGACATATTTATTGGTTATGCCGATAACCTCCCAAATCTTTTCAAGCGCTAAACTAAAATCATTATTCCAATTCAACGGTGTACAAACTGCCTGGCGCAGCTGTTTCAGCTTCTCTTTTATATTCTGGCCGCTGGCATCATATTCAACCTCATTTATATCTAATTCTGGAATCACGCCCGCGTAATATTTTTCAATCATTGTCAGCGTGCGATAAATAAGATTCCCTAAATCATTAGCCAGATCACCATTAAATCTTTTGATTATCGCTTCCTCCGAAAATTTACCATCTAAACCAAATGGCACGTCGCGTAAAAGAAAATACCGGTATACATCTATGCCGAATTTACCTGCCATCTCAAGCGGATTAACGGCATTACCGCGCGATTTTGACATCTTATCTTCATTAATCATCCACCAGCCATGAGCGAATATCGTATCCGGCTGCCTGATGCCTAAAGCTTTCAGCATAATCGGCCAGTAAATCGCGTGATGCCTTAGTATATCTTTACCCACCAGATGCATAACCTGAACATCTTTATCCCACCAGACAGAGCGATAAATGTTATTGCCGTCAAATTCCCCCACCGCGCTGATATAATTAATCAAAGCGTCAAACCAAACATAGGTAACATGCTTTGCGCTAAACGGCAAAGGTATACCCCAACTAAGCCTCTCTATCGGCCGGGATATACAAAGGTTCTCTAATTTATTATTCTCTAAAAAACTTAAAACCTCATTTCTTCTGCTTGCTGGTTGAATATAACGAATATGTTCCGGATCCTTAATATATTTAATAAGCCAAGGCTGATATTCTGATAATTTAAAGAAAAAATTAGTTTCGCTGATATTTTCAAGCGGGCGCTTGCAATCCGGGCAAAGATTATCGGTAGTTTGAGTTTTTGGCCAGAATGTTTCACAAGGAGTACAATACCACCCTTCATATTTATCCTCGTAAACATCTCCATTTTCATATACAATCTGGAGAGCTTTCCGCACACATTTGATGTGCCTATCCTGAGTCGTACGGATAAAATCATTATTTGATATTTCAAGCTTCTTCCATAAATCTCTGAATTGCATCGCTGCTTTATCAACAAATTCAATAGGTGGAAGCTTGGCCTGATCAGCGGCTTTCTGGATCTTCTGGCCGTGCTCATCCGTTCCGGTAAGAAACCAGACATTTTCTTTCCCTAAAAGATTACGGTTATAACGGGCCAGAGTATCCGCGGCGATATTAGTATAAGAATGCCCAATATGCGGGGGGGCATTCACGTAATAAATAGGAGTAGTAATATAAAATTTATTTGACATGATCTTTTTCCTTATAGCTTACCTCGATATAACCACCCTCATCAAGCTGTACGCTAACCAGGCGTTTAAAAACATTCACATTCATTACCTTACCCTTACCCTCAGGGGTATTGAGGTGTTCACCTTCGCGCGGCAGCCCCTTAGAAAGTATTTTATAAGTTTCATATTCATAAGATAAACAACACATCAACCTCCCGCATAAGCCGGAAATTTTAGGAGGATTTAACGGTAAGCCCTCTTCTTTAGCCATCTTAATCGTTACCGGCTCAAAATCTTTTAAAAATTTTTTACAGCAAAGCTCGCGGCCGCATGAACCATATCCGCCGAAAAGCCTGGCCTCATCCCTTACCCCGATCTGCCTTAATTCAATGCGCGCCTTAAAAACTTTAGCTAAATCTTTAACCAGATTACGAAAATCCACCCGTCCATCTGAAGTAAAATAAAACAGAATTTTGGAACGGTCAAAAGAATATTCCGCCTTAACCAGCTTCATCTCTAATTTATGCTCACCGATCTTTTTTTCACAGGCGCTAAACGCTTCTTTAGCGCGAAGAGCGTTATCGCCAACCTGCTTTAGGTCGCTTTCCTTGGCCAAACGAATTATTCTTTTCGGCGGCTCTTTGGGAATATCCTCGGCGCAGCAATGCGCGTGAGCTGCCGGAATCACACAGCCGCAATCCAGGCCCCGATCATGCTCAACAATCACCTGATCGCCAACTTTTAAAATTAAATTACCCGCCTGAAAAAATTGCACAGTGCCGGAATTATTAAGTTTAACCAGAATCAAGCCTTCCATTATAGTAGCGCTCCTAGATTATGCAAAATTAATTTGCTGTTAATATTCTTTTCTAAATACCAAGAGCTTTCCGAAAGCCCAGCCATAATCTCATCCAGATGCTTAAAAGAAAACCTGGGAATTAGTTTTAACAGGTCACTATGCCGGTCTAAATGAATTGCCTCTTGATCAGGCAAGCCGCATTTTAGTAAATATATATCCCTAAACCAGGAAGCAAGGATATTTAAACAAACCTGCAGCTGCTCCTTAGTTTGATTCATAATACTCTGCTCCAGCGGTTTTGAGGAAAGAATAAAAGCATCGAATATTTTATTCTTCTCTTGCAGTAACGGGGTATCCTTTAATCTTAAAGCCAGGCCTATCCGCCCTTCCGCGTAATACGCCAGAAAATGCGCGGCGGCTTTATCTAAAGCATAATTTTTAATCAAAATAGCTTCTAACTGGGCTCTAATCAGAGGGGAAAATTTTATTTCTTTACAGCGGGAAAGCACGGTTTTGATAATATTTTGAGGCTTATGCGTAACCAAAATAATCAACACATCGCCAGGCGGCTCCTCTAATACTTTGAGCAAAGAGTTAGCTGCCTCGGAATTAAGCTTATGCGCGTTATCAATAATAAAAACTTTTACCGCCCCCTCATACGGGCGCAAATTTGCCTGCCGCAGAATGCCGCGGATATCCTCCATCTTTATCTGAGACTGCCCATTCTGAATAATCTGCAGGTCAGGATGGGTTTCCTTTTGGATTTTTAAACAGCCGCCGCAAATACCGCATGGCCTCAAAGCTTGCCCCGTGCAATTAAGTTGTTGGGCGATAATTTTAGCGGCCATTCTTTTGCCGATTCCTTCTGGCCCGCTAAAAATATATGAACCGGAAAAACGGGATTTTTCCAAATAAGCGCCAATTATGCCTAATGTTTTTGTATGGCCTAAAATATCACTAAACCCCATTCACAATCTCCCTAATCTTTTCTTGGGTCTTAAATTTATTCTCCAGAACTTTTACTATTTTAATTCTTCGCGGCTCTTGCTTAGCCAACGCCAGATACCCGCGCCTTACCTTTTCATGATAACTCACACTGCGCTGTTCAATACGATCCTGGCAATTATGCCGGTGCTTAAGCCCGCTTTTTACCGGCAAATCTAATAAAATGGTTAGGTCCGGCTTAATCCCCTGCGTGGCAAAACCACCTAAAAATTTAATCAACTTTATATCTATGCCCAACCCAAACCCCTGATAAGCAATGGTAGAATCAAGAAACCTATCGCAAATAACTATTTTTTTAGCCTCTAGCGCCGGCTTAATTATCTCCTGGACCACCTGAGCCCGGGCCGCCATATAAAGCAAAGTTTCCGCGCCAGCGGATATCCTACTTTTAGGATCCAGTAATATTCTCCTAATTGCCTCACTTAGCTTTACTCCGCCTGGCTCACGTAAATAAATTACCTTAGCCCCCTTAGCCAAAAGATAACTAAAAAGCATCCCCGACTGCGTGCTCTTCCCGCACCCCTCAGAACCTTCAAAGGTGATAAATTTACTTTTCATATTTTATTTATCTTACCACAGTAGGGAACGGTCGCGACCGTTCCCTACATTAATTCATGCCTTAATAATATTATTGTAATATGCCCCAGCATTATCACCGCGATTATTGGTATTTTCAATATCCGTATCCCATTGTTTAGGATTATTCATAATATATTTCCGAATACGGTTTAATGATAATTCATCGCGAATAATGTGGTCGTAAAAAGATTTCTGCCAAAGGAATCCTCCTACGCCAATACGATGAATTAATTTTGATGACGTTGTTTTAAACGCGCCAACCAATTCCGATAATGATTTTATTTTCTGCAGGGAACGGCCGCGGCCGTTCCCTGCATTAATTCCCATAATACCATGAAAATGATTTGGCATTACCGCATATGAATCCAATACAACATATGGATATTGTTCCCCCAACCATATCCATTGTTTTACGGCGATTGCGCCATTTTCATTTAATTCTATTACACCGTTTTGTATTTTCCCGAACCATTCTATTCTATCCTGCGTACAAATGGTTATGAAATAATATCCGCCTTGCGAATAATCATAATTTCTAAGGCGGTTAGATTTGCGTTGCTTTAGCATTCCCTGTAGGGGACGGCCGCGACCGTTCCCTACATTATGGTTTTCCGTTATAATTTTCTTCTCCAGGTTATACCGTCCTTAGTATCCTCTAGAATTACGCCTTTTTCTTCAAGCTCTTTTCTGATTTTATCGGCTAGCGCGTAGTCCTGGGATTTTTTAGCATCTGCCCTGCTCTGAATCCTGGATTTAATTTCATCTTCGCTGATCTGGCTGTCTATTTTTACCGCCTTAAGCGTAATACCCAGGATCTCAAGCATCTCTTTTAATATAATTCGGGCACTGGAAACGAAATTTGCCTTGCCTATATTTTTATTCGCCAGGTTCACTAAGTCAAAAACACAAGCCAATGCTTCAGGCGTATTAAAATCATCGTCTAAAGAAGCAATAAACTTATTTTTTAACTGAATTACCTCTTCAGGATGCCTCTTGAATAGGGTTAGCGCCAGAGATAGCTTAACGGCTTTAGCCTTATCCATAAAAATACTGATCCTTTGCAGGGCCTGTTTGGCCTCTTCGATTTTCGCGCCGTTGTAATCTATGGGGTGGGCATAGTGTGCGGACAAAAAGAAAAACTTAAGCAGTTCGGGATTATGATATTTAGCAATAAAATCCTTAATAGTTATAAAATTGCCCAGCGACTTAGACATCTTTTGCGCGTTAATCGTCAGCAAGCCATGATGTATCCAGTATTTCGCAAATTGTTTACCGGTATAAGATTCACTCTGCGCTAATTCATTCTCATGATGCGGAAAAATCAAATCCCTGCCTCCGGCGTGAATATCCAAGGTTTCAGTTTTTAGAAATTTCTGCGACATTACGGAACACTCGATATGCCAGCCTGGCCTGCCTTGACTCCAAGGGCTATCCCAAAACGGCTCATTTTCCTTTGATTTTTTCCATAACGCAAAATCTAACGGATCATGCTTTAGCTCCGACGGACCTATCCTAACTGCCGTTTCCATCTGGTCTATGCTTTGCCCGGATAACTTGCCATAACCAATAAATTTTCTAACGTTAAAATATACATCTCCACCAGATTCATAGGCATACCCCTTTTGAATCAACCCTTTAATATATTTAATCATCTCCGGGATATTCTCGGTTGCCCGCGGCTCAAAATCCGCTTTTTCTATCCCTAAACTAGCTAAGTCTTGATAATAACTGGCAATATATTTGGCAACTAAATCCTTCCAATCGATATTAAGCTCATTAGCCCGGTTAATTATCTTATCGTCAATATCAGTGATATTGCGCGCGAAACTAACCTTAAAGCCACGGAACTTTAAATACCGGCGGATCAGATCAAAAATAAATAAACTCCGGGCATGGCCAATATGACAGGCATCATAAACTGTAACTCCGCAAGTATACATCTTTACCCGCGAGTTTTTAAGGGGGATAAACTGCTCTTTTTTTCTGGAAAGGGAATTATAGATAAAAATAGGCATGATTATTAAACCCGAAATCTGAAACACTTCTGTAGGGAACGGTCGCGACCGTTCCCTACGTTAATTCCAATAATACTTACAACTTATTTATTCTTCTCTAGCGTTTCAATTCTATCCTGCAGCTCTTCAATTGACTGCATAATCGGATCCAATATCCGCGCGTGATCCAGGCTTACATCCATTTTCTTGCCGTCCTGTTTAGTAATTCTGCCGGGGACACCGACCACCGTGGAATTCGCCGGGACATCTTTAATCACTACCGCGTTTGCTCCGATATAAGAGTTATCTCCGATAACAATATTTCCTAAGACTTTGGCTCCGGCGCCGATTACGACATTATTACCAATCGTAGGGTGGCGTTTCCCCTTAACAATCCCGGTGCCGCCTAAGGTTGAACCCTGATAAAGCAAAACGTCATCGCCCACAATCGCCGTCTCTCCAATCACCACGCCCAGCCCATGGTCAATAAAAAAACGCTTGCCAATTTTGGCCCCCGGATGGATCTCAATTCCGGTAAAAAACCTGGCTATTTGAGATAATAGGCGCGCTAAAAAAAATAACTTCATTTTATACAAGGCATGCGCGAGCCGATAATAAACTAAAGCGTGCAGGCCAGGGTAAAGTAAAATTATCTCCAGGCAGCTCTTGGCCGCGGGATCCCTTTTTTGCGCCGCCCTGATGTCGGCATAAAAAAATATCCCAATAAGCGCCAGCTTAATTATAAAAATCGCTAATAATATAATTAAAATATTAACCAGATAAACCATATTATTCCTTTCTAACTAAAGAAACCATCGCGTAACAAGCAATTGCTTCCCGGCGGCCCAGTGCGCCCAATCCTTCATTAGTTTTTGCTTTGATGTTTAAAGCGCCTTGCCCAATACCCAGAAGCGCGCAAAGCTTTTCTTTCATTTGCTGCTTAAAAGGCGCGAGCGTGGGTTCCTGAGCAATAATAATTACATCCAGGTTATTAATTTTATAACCGCTCTTATCCAAAAGTTCTTTTACTACTGCCAACAGGCGGCTGCTGGCAATATCCTGATATTTGGGATCCGTATCCGGGAAAAGTTCCCCGATATCCCCGGCGGCTAAGGCTCCCAGCAGAGCGTCACAAAGCGCGTGGATTACCGCATCTCCGTCAGAATGCCCCAGGAGGCCTTTAATATAAGGAATCTTGACTGCTCCTAAAAATAACGGCCTGCCTTCAATCAGACGGTGAATATCATAACCTATACCAACTTTATACTGCATCAGCTTTCCTCTTGCTAATTGTTTCCGCAAACAAAAGGTCTTCTTTATTTGTAATTTTGATGTTTTCATAACTTCCCAGAACAATCTTTACCTTTTTTCCTAATTTTTCAACTAAAGAAGCATCATCAGTAACATTTTCTTGGCAGTATTTTTTATATGCTTCCAGGATAAGTTCTTTCTTAAAAACCTGGGGAGTCTGAATCTCCCAAAGATTACTTCTATCTAACGTTCTATCGACCATGCCCCCAGATTTAATACTTTTAACGGTGGCTTTAACCGGCACCCCTAATATGGCTGCACCGGTTTTTTTAGCCGCCAAAATAACTTTAGTTATAGCCTGGCAATCGATAAACGGCCGAGCGGCATCATGAATCAATGCCCAATCGCTATTTTCACTAACCATTTTAAGGCCATTATACACTGAATCCTGCCGGCGCCTGCCCCCTAAAACAAAACTCTTAATTTTCTTAAAAGAATAATTCTTGATTAGCCGTTTTATTGCCCGCTGATTCTTAGCGTTTACCACTATAATAATCTCGTCAATCTGTGGGTGTTTATCCAGGGTATTTAAAGAATAAATTATTACCGGCAATTTCCCTATTTTTACTAAAGGCTTAAACGCCGCTGTTTTTAAACGCAAGCCCTGCCCTGCCGCCACGATAATCGCGCTAAGCATTATTTCTCAATTTTGGTAAAAATCATTCTGCCAGCCTGAGTTTGCAAAACTGAAGTTACCGCGACCTTAACCTCCTGGCCAATCAGCCTCCGGGCGTCCTCCACTACCACCATCGTGCCATCATCCAAATAACCAATTGCCTGATTATGCTCCTTACCTTCTTTGATCAGTTTGATCTGCATCTGTTCTCCGGGAAAAACTACCGGTTTAAGGGCATTGGCCAATTCGTTAATATTCAAAACTTTGATCCCCTGAATACTGGCTACCCGGTTTAAATTAAAATCCACAGTCAGTATCTTAGCCTCCAGCAGCTTAGCTAATAAAACTAATTTCGCGTCAACTTCCGAGGTCTCCGAGAAATCCTGTTCATGTATCATAATATTCATCCCGGGTTCATTTTGAATAGTATTAAGTATCTCTAAACCCCGCCTGCCTCTTTGGCGTTTAATCGGGTCAGTAGAATCAGCAATCTGCTGAAGTTCTCTTAAAACAAATTTGGGAATAATCACCTTGCCCCCTAAAAAACGTGTTTTGCAAATATCCACAATCCGGCCATCGATAATTACGCTAGTATCCAAAAGAACCACATCCAGCGGCTGATCCTGCCGGCGCAGGCGCACATAAGGAATAATAATATTGAATTCATCTTTTCCGCGCAAAGCCATAACCATGCCCAGATAGCAAAAAATCAAAGTTAACCCCACCCTGATCCTGGAAAGTATATTAGCATCCATGGGAGCAAGGCTAAAAGCATCCCCCACCAGCTTAGCCATAATCAACCCTAAAATTAATCCAAATACCGCGCTGGATAAACCGCTCACCGAAACTTTACGCAAACCTGCTTCAATAAGAATCATGATTGTCGCGGTCAAGCCGCCAATAGCTATGCCCATAAAACCGCTGCCTCCGGAGCCCGCCGCCTGATAGCCAATAAACATACTACCTAAGATAAATAATAACCGCGCTAATAATAAATTCATTTTATTTTGCCCCCCTGCTGTTTAACTGATATTCCTAAAATAATATCCAAAGCTTCCTTTAAAGTAGAAACAGCGATAATCTCCAGATCTGATTTTTTAAAATTAATATTCTTAATGCTGTTCTTTGGTAAAATGCAATGCTTGAAACCTAACTTCTCTGCTTCGTTTACGCGCGTAAGCACCTGCGAAATGCTCCTGATTTCACCGCTTAAGCCCACCTCACCTAAGACTACGGCCTTAGGTATCACCACCTGATCCCGAAAACTGGAGGCAATCACCGCGCACACCGCTAAATCCGCCGCCGGGTCTTCTATCTTAATGCCTCCGGCGACATTAATAAATATATCTTCCGTCTCCAGAGCCAAACCCAGGCGCTTCTCTAAAACCGCCACCAGCAAAGAAAGCCGGTTAAAATCAAAACCTTGCGCCCGGCGCCGGGGGAAACCAAAACTGCCTTTAGAAACTAAAGATTGAACCTCTACCAGAAGAGGGCGCGTTCCTTCCAGAATTGAAGTTACAATCGTGCCAGAAACATTACTCGGCCGCTCAGCAAGAAAAATCTCGGAAGGATTCTTGACTTCCACTAAACCCGCCGAGGCCATTTCAAATACCCCGATTTCATTGGTAGAGCCAAACCTGTTTTTCACTGCCCGTAATATTCTATAAATCGCGAAACGATCGCCTTCAAAATACAGCACCGTGTCCACGATATGTTCTAAAACGCGCGGGCCGGCCAAAGTACCTTCCTTAGTAACATGGCCGATAATAAAAATAGAGGTTCCGGTAGTTTTAGCTAACTGCGTAAGGGCCCCGGCGCATTCCCTGACCTGGCTGACACTGCCGGCGGAAGAACTGATTCCGGGATCAAAAATTACCTGAATGGAATCAATCACTACTACCTGAGGCTTTAATTTTCGGATATATTCAATAATTAAAGATAAATCCGTCTGGTTAACGATATATAGATTTTCGCTTCCCGGCTCGCCTAAGCGCTTCGCGCGCAGTTTAGTTTGGGCCGCGGATTCTTCGCCGCTGACATAAAGCACACCAATTCCCTGCGCCGTCAAGTGGTTTGAGACCTGCAAAGAAATGGTAGATTTACCCACTCCGGGATCGCCGCCGATTAAGATCACTGACCCCTTAACAATCCCTCCGCCTAAAACCCGGTCTAGCTCGACAATATTAGTTTTTAGCCTATCTTCATCCCTGGCTGCTACATCCTTTAAAAGAACCGGGCCGTCTTTATACAAACTAACCCTCTCTTTGCCAGAAGAGGAAACCGGAGCATAATCTTCTTCATTAAAAGAATTCCAACTGTTACAATCCGGGCACCGCCCCAACCATTTAGGGGACTGATAACCGCAGCTTAAACAGCTAAATATTGTCCTAGTTTTCACCTGAAAATCCTCTTTTTACCGTTACACATCGCTACGTTACACCCGCATTACACATTACACTTCACACATTACACAATTATAACTGCTATTTTTTCTCTTTAGTTTTAATCAAAAGCTTCCAGGGATTTTTACGCACATCCGTAACCAAAGCTTCTAATTCATTATAAACTTTATCATCATAAAGAAGCTTGCCCAATGTACCCTCTTTATTCCTGATCTTAATAATCCCGTCATCTAAATTATGTAATATACTTTCAGCCCGATTAAAAATCTCATGCACAGGCAAAGGGTCAACTCCAATCAAAGACTGATTATTTTTAAGGAAATTAGCGTAATCCTCCCCAGGAATTATCTCTACGTATTTCTCACCCAACAGGCCTAGGGTATTCACCCAAACCTTGGAATCCGCGGGAATTCGAATAATATCCCTAATCCAAACTTCCAGGCGCACAATCGAACGATTTTCAACAGGTATAAACTGCAGATTAATTCTCTTAACCTCTCCCGCGTCTACTCCGGCAAAACGCACGGGCGCGCCAACCTTTACCCCATTAACAAAATTAAAAACAAGATTAAGCCGATAACCTGAACTCCAGGTCTTAAATCCGCCAATCGATAATACAAAGATAACTAAAATAATTAAACCGATAAAAACAAAAATACCCACTTTTAGTTCTAATTTAGTTTTGCCAAAAATCATTTAAGCCTCCTCATTTTTCCCCAGCCTCCGGCGGTTTGGGGAAAAATGACCCCGAGCTCCCGCGAGGGGGCAAGATTACTTTGCTTAGATTTCCTTTTAAACTTTTACATTTTTCCCCAGCCTCCGGCGGTTTGGGGAAAAATGACCCTCAAGCTCCCGCGAGGGGGAAAGATTATTTAAAATTATCCGCTACCTCGGTAATCGGCCCTTTAGAAAACCCGTTAATAAACTGGTGGACTACCGGATCCTGCGCCTGTTGGATCTGTTTAGGCGAGCCTTCCAAAATTATTTTTCCTTTATACATCATGGCAATCTTATCAGCAATGTGATAGGCGCTTTTCATATCATGAGTAACCACCAAAGAGGTAACTTTCAATTTATCATGCAATGAACGGATCAGTTCATTAATACTATCCGCGGATATCGGGTCAACTCCCGTAGTCGGTTCATCATAAAGAATAATCTGTGGCTTAATACAAATTGCCCGCGCTAAAGCCACACGTTTCTTCATCCCCCCGCTTAATTCTGACGGCATAAGGTTACCGATACCACCCAAGCCGACTAAAGATAAAGACTCTTCTACGCGCTTGGCAATCTCTTTTTGGCTCGCCTGAGTATGCTCCAGCAGGCCAAAACCGACATTTTCACTCACATCCATCGAATCAAAAAGAGCCCCTCCCTGAAAAACCATACTGATTTTGGAGCGCAAAGCGGCTAATTCTAATTCTTTTAAACTAGCCACCTCTTTGCCCTGGATTAAAACTTTGCCGTTATCCGGTTTTAATAAACCGATAATATGTTTAAGTAAAACTGATTTTCCGCAGCCGCTCCTGCCAATAATTACGCAGGTCTGGCCGGTTTGCACATTTAAACTCAATTCATCCAAAACCAGGTTATTATTAAATTTTTTACTTAAACCTTGTATTTCAATCATAATTTTTAGGGAAAAATAAAATAAAATAACGCGGTAATGAAGCAATCCGCGGCAATAATCATTAGGAAGCTAAAGACTACTGAACGCGTAGTGGCTCGGCCTACCCCCACTGCTCCGCCTTCAACATTAAAACCTTCATAACAGCTTACTAAGGCGATGACCATGCCGAAAATCCAGGCTTTAAATAATCCCGTGAATAAATCTTTATAAAACAAGGCGGAAAAAGTCATATGCATATACATCGTGCTGGTAATCCCTAATTTTACCACGCAAATAAGATAACTGCCCAAAATCCCGATAATATTGGCATATAATGTAAGTAAAGGAAGCATAATACTTAGCGCCGCGAAACGCGGCACCACCAGGTATTTTATAGGATTAGTAGCCAGGGTTTCTAAAGCGTCAATCTGCTCGGTAACCTGCATTGAGCCTAACTCCGCGGTGTTCGCCGCTCCGACTCTTCCGGCAACAATCAAAGCGGTAATTACCGGGCCTAATTCACGCACTATGGCTAAAGCTACCAGGCTGGCGATATACATCTCCGAGCCGATGCGCTGCATAAAATAACCAAACTGCAGCGCGAAAATAAAACCAATGAACAAGGCCACCACTGAAACAATGGGCAGGCTGTCATAGCCGGCTTTCTTAGACTGTTGGAGAATTTGGCCGTATTTATAGGGCGGCTTAAATGCTTGATACACCGTCTGCGTTGTCAGGCTGGCTAATCCGCCGAAAAAATACATAAAAGAAAGTATCTTCCGGCCCAGGTCTATAAAGAATAGGTTAAACATTATTCAAAAATAAGCTCTTCGTTTTTACGCGTTACTTTAATTATCGAGCCTTCCTTATATTTCTTGGAAATAATCTCATTGGCCAAAGAATCTTCCAGGAATCTTTGGATCGTCCTTTTTAAAGGCCGGGCGCCAAAAACCGGGTCAAATCCTTTTTCAATCAAAAGATCCTTGGCTTCTTGGCTGACCTCCAGGAAAATTTTTTGTTCCTTTAGCCGGCCGATCACATAACCAATTTCAATATCAATGATTTTTGTTAAATCCTCCCTGATTAATTGCCTAAAGACAATAACATCATCAATCCGGTTCAAAAACTCCGGCTTAAAAGAATGCTTAACTGCTTCCAATAATTTATCTTTCATCTCCTGATAAGTACCCTCTTCTTGCTTGGATTTAAAACCCAATGAACCAGTCTTGCGGATCAATTCCGCGCCGACATTAGAGGTCATAATAATAATAGTATTCTTAAAGCTCACCTTGCGGCCAAAACTATCGGTAAGCCGGCCTTCTTCAAAAACCTGCAGTAGTAAATTAAAAACATCCGGATGCGCTTTTTCAATCTCATCCAGAAGTATAACCGCGTAAGGCCTGCGGCGCACGCGCTCAGTAAGTTGGCCGCCCTCTTCATACCCCACATATCCCGGAGGAGCGCCAATCAGCCGCGAAACATTAAATTTCTCCATATACTCTGACATATCCAGCTGTAACAATGCCTCCTCGTCGCCAAACATAAATTCCGCCAATGCCCGGGCCAGCAAAGTTTTGCCAACACCCGTGGGGCCCAAAAATATAAATGAACCGATAGGCCGTTTAGGGTCTTTAATCCCGGCCCGCGACCGCCTCACCGCGTGGGCAATCGCTTCAATCGCTTCATTCTGCCCGACCACGCGCTTATGCAGCTGGTCTTCAATCTTAAGCAGCTTCTCGCTTTCTTTCTCTTCTAACCTAAAAACAGGAATCCCCGTCCACTGGGCTAAAATTTTAGCAATATCTTCAGCGGTTACCTCCGGGCGCATTTTATCTTTGGCCTGGCTCCACTCTTTATTCAACCGCTCCAGCTCCTGGCGGACAGAACGTTCCTGATCCCTTAAAGAAGCGGCTTTTTCAAAATCCTGGCTTTTAATATAAGCTTCTTTTTCTTTTCTTAAAGACTCGACATTAGCCTCAATACTCTTAATATTTTCCGGAACAATCAGGACATTTAAACGGCTCCGGGAACCGGCTTCATCAATTAAATCAATCGCCTTATCCGGCATAAACCTTCCGGTAATATAACGGTCGCTTAATACCGCGGCCGCCTCTAACGCTTCATCTTTAAAAGTAACCCGGTGGTGCGCTTCATACCTATCGCGCAGGCCTTTTAAAATTTTGATCGTCTGCTCGATAGTCGGCGGTTCCACCATAATCGTCTGAAAACGGCGTTCCAAAGCCGCGTCCTTTTCGATGTATTTACGGTATTCATTGATGGTTGTCGCCCCAATGCATTGCATCTCCCCGCGGGAAAGCGCGGGTTTCATGATATTAGAAGCGTCAATCGCCCCTTCGGCAGCGCCCGCGCCGACTAAGGTATGCAGCTCATCAATAAAAATAATTACATCTTGAGAGCGTTTAATCTCCTCCATAATCGCTTTAATTCTTTCCTCAAACTGGCCGCGGTATTTAGTTCCGGCAACCATCAAAGCTAAATCCAAAACCACGATCCGTTTTCCTCTTAAAACCTCCGGGATATTACCGGCGATGATTAACTGCGCCAGGCCTTCCACAATCGCGGTTTTACCTACTCCGGCTTCCCCTAAAAGCACCGGATTATTTTTAGTGCGCCGGCTTAAAATCTGAACTACCCGCTCAATCTCCTGCGCGCGGTCAATTACCGGATCCAGTTTATTTTCACGAGCCAGCGCCGTAAGATCCCTGCCAAAGGCGTCTAAGGCCGGAGTCTTGGATTTTGAGGTTTGGCCTCCTTGCGGGCTCATCCCCGGCAGAGCCGAACCCAAAAGGCTCATTACTTCATTACGCACGGAATTTAAATCCATGCCTAAATTTAACAACACCTGCGAGGCAATTCCTTCCCCTTCGCGGATAAGCCCCAGCAAAAGATGCTCCGTACCGATATAATTATGCCCCAAAGAACGCGCTTCCTCCGCCGCCAGCTCTAAAGCTTTTTTAGCCCGAGGAGTGAATGGAATATCCCCGATAATTTGAGTCGCCGGCCCCGGCTGGACTAATTTTTCAATCTCCAGCCTGATATTTTCCAGTGAAATCTGCAGCTTCTGCAATACCGCGGCCGCCACCCCTTCTCCTTCACGAATTAACCCTAAGAGTATATGTTCAGTGCCGATATAATCATGGTTAAAGCGCCTGGCCTCTTCCTTAGCTAAAATGATTACTTTTCTCGCCCTTTCCGTAAAACGATTAAACATGAGATTATCTCCTTTGCTTAAACCCTAAACGCTAAACTCGAAATTCTAAATAAATCCTAAATTCGAAACTCGAAACTTTAAAAGTTAAAAATCTCGAGAATCCCGGAATCCCGGGGAATCCCGGGGACGGTTCTCGTAAGAGAACCGTCCCCTTGTTTTCCGTATTTTTCCGTGTTTTTTATTTTGATTTTCTATAATAAATTTAATTTATTCCGAATCAACTCCGCTCTTTTTAAATCCCTCTGATCTGATGAAAGTTTGACATTCTCCAGTTTTTGCAAATGCGCCGGCTGAGTAATGATAAAAAGTTCATTAATCGTGCGCCGGTTGATATCTTTAACCATGCCCAGGTCGCTTCCTAACCTCACCATAGACAACAATTCAATCGTCTCCTGGCTGGTAATAATCCGGGCGCTTTTTAAAATACCCAGTGAGCGGTTAATCCTATCCTCTAAGACCTCTTTGCTTTTGGCCAGAATAATCTCCCTGGCCTGCGTCTCTTGTTCAATAATCTGCCGTATCAAACCGTTAATATTCTCGATAATCTCAATCTCGCTGTGGCCTAAAGAAACCTGATTGGAAATCTGAAAAAAATTACCGCTAGCCTGCGTCCCTTCGCCATAAAGCCCGCGGGTGGTAAAACTTAATTTGGAGATAGCGGCCAATACCCGCTCGATTTGCCGGCTCATCACCAGCGCCGGTAAATGCAGCATCACTGAGCCGCGCATACCCGTGCCGGTGTTAGTCGGGCAAGCGGTAAGATAACCAAAATCCGCCAGATACGCGTAATCCAACAGCTTAGCTAACGCGTCATCAATACCATTGATAATTTCCCAAGCCTCGAAAAGATTAAACCCTGACTGCATAAGTTGAATGCGCAGGTGGTCTTCTTCGTTGATCATTACGGCGATATTTTCTTCATCATTAACCAACACCGCTTTCTGCTCTGTTTTCTGAGTATGTTCGATAGACATCAGGTGCCTCTCGACCAAAAACTGCTTATCGATACTGTCTAGATTTGCCAGAACAAAAAGCGTGGAATTTTTAAGCAGCTGCACTTTTTCCATTGCCTGGCTGCTCTTTTCCAAGATCGCGTTTAACTGCGCCTTAGTCGCCCAATGCGGAAAAGGAAAATTATTGAGATTTCTAGCCAAACGTATCCGGCTGGAGATAACCACATCCGAATGCGGCCCAGTCCCCTTAAGCCATTCACTAGTATGATTAATTAAATCGTTAATTTGCATATTTTAACCAGGATAAGGTGACAGTCACAAAAGACGTGACAGTCACCTTATCTCGAAAAGTGACTGTCACGCTTTTTGTGACTGTCACTTTTCTTTTTCTTTTTGTGACTGTCACTTTTCTTTTTCATTTTTCGCTTCCATTTCTTTGATCTGATCCCGCAGGCGCGCTGCCTCTTCAAAAGCCTCTTGTTGAATGGCTTTTTGCAATTGGTCTTTTAATTCCGATAAAGTGACTGTCACGCTCTTTGTGACTGTCACTTTTCTTTTTGTCTTAACCGGATTTTTACCAATATGCTGATTTGAGCCGTGGATGCGTTTTAACAAAGGCGCCAGGTATTTACGAAAAACATTATAACACTCCCCGCAGCCCAGCCGGCCGATCTTCTTAAAATCCGCGTAAGTTAAGCCGCAGCTAGGGCATTTAAGCGTAACCGTCTCTTCTTCTTTACTGGAAACCTTCTCAAAATCCGCCATACCCGCCAACAAATCACTTAAGCCAAACTGCTGCTCCATGGCCGCGCTCTTATCTCTGGCGCAGCCTTCACATAAATGCAGCTCATTCATCTGCTCATCAATGATTTCAGTCAAATGCACGGTTGCCGAATTTTTACCGCAAACATCGCAAAGCATAATTATTCCTCTATTATTTGTGTAATGTGTAATGTGCGATGTGTAACGTAAAATATTTTTCTTTACACATTACACTTTACACATTACACAAAATCTATCTTTTAATATCTAACCCCATTTTTAGCAGTTAACTCTTTAAATTTCTTCATCAAGTTCAGGGTAAGTTTCCCCGGTTTGCCCTGGCCAATAACCCGGCCATCCACCTTAACTACGGGAATAACCTCGGCCGCGGTGCCGGTAAGAAAGCACTCGTCTGAAATGTAAACTTCATGGCGCGTAATTACATGTTCATGCGCCGGAATCTTATGCTTACGGGCAATTTCTAAAATGGAATCGCGGGTAATCCCGCGTAAAGTCCCCATGCACTGCGGAGGCGTATAAAGATGCCCGCTTTTTACCACAAAAATATTATCCCCGGTGCACTCGGCCACATACCCTAAAGAGTCCAGCATGATCGCTTCGTCACAGCCGGCATTGACTGCCTCAATTTTAGCCAGAATATTATTTAAATAATTCAAAGACTTAATCTGAGGATTAAGCGCTTCGGGTAAATTACGCACCGTAGGCACGGTAACAATCACCAGGCCCGCCTGATAAAGTTCTCGCGGATACAAAGCAACTTTATCAGCGATAATAATAATTGACGAGCCCTGATTACATTTACGCGGATCAAGCCCCAGATCGCCTACTCCGCGGGTAACCACCAGGCGAATATAGGCATTGTCTAATTTATTGGCCTCAAGCGTCGCCAGGACCGCCTTAATTAGCCGCTCTTTAGCCAGAGGAATCTTTAACATGATACTCTGAGCGGATTCAAAAAGCCGGTCAATATGTTCATTTAATTTAAACACTCGGCGGTTATAAGAACGAATCCCTTCAAAAACTCCATCGCCATAAAGTAAACCGTGGTCAAACACCGAAACCTTAGCCTTAGCTTTATCATAAAATTTTCCGTCAATATAAATCTTCATAACGTTCCTCCTGGTAGAAAATCCCGGGAATCCCTGGAATCCCTGGAATCCCGGGGACGGTTCTCTTTTTTAAGAGAACCGTCCCCGTGTTTTTCTCCTAATTTAGAATAGGAAAAGTGACTGTCACGCTCTTTGTGACTGTCACTTTTCCTGTAACAAAATTCCATCCTTCAAATGAATAATCCTCCCGGCGCCGCAGGCGATATCCTGATCATGCGTAACAATAATAATAGTAATCTTATGGCTTTGATTAAGCTGAATTAAAAGCTGCAGTATTTTTTTGCCGTTTTCCGAATCCAAATTACCCGTGGGTTCATCGCAAAGCAAAAGCCGCGGATGATTAACCAACGCCCGGGCAATCGCCACCCTCTGCTGTTCCCCGCCGCTTAAAGCGCTTGGCTGGTGTTTAAGCCTTCCCGATAATCCCAATCTTTCTAAAAGCTCCAGAGCGCTCCCTAAACTTTTTTTTCTATCCCAGAAGGATTTTAAAATTCCCGGCAATAAAACATTTTCCAAAGCGCTTAATTCCGGTAAAAGGTGAAAAAACTGAAAAACAAAACCTATTTTCTGATTACGAAAAGCAGAACGCTTGTTTTCATCTAAGGCGTAAATATCCGCTCCCTGAAAACAAACTTTGCCGCTGGTGGGATTATCTAACCCGCCTAAAATATGTAAAAGCGTCGACTTGCCCGCGCCGCTGGGGCCCTGAATTACTAAAAATTCACCCGCGAAAACTGTAAAATTTATATCTTTTAATACCTCAAGATTAATTGAGTTATCGCGGTAACTCTTACAAATCGAGCTAACTTTTATTATTTCTTCACTCATGCCGAACAGCCTCGCTGGGAATTATGCGGCTGGCATAATATGCCGGATAGATACTGGCCGCTAAAGTTATTACCAAAGCAGAGATGACAATCAGGGTTACATCGCTAAGATTAATATTCACCGGAATCCGGTCAAAATAATAAATATCTTTGGGAATCAGGCTCCTGCCGATAATTTTAGAGATAATCTCTACCACTTTATCCAATGAAAGCGCCAGGCTAACTCCGGCGGTTAGCCCCAAAAAAATCCCGCTGATACCAATGGCCAGGCCTTGAAAAATAAAAATCTGCAAGATACTCTTAGTCTTAGCTCCCAGGGAACGTAAGATACCGATATCCTTAATCCGGCTCATTACCGACATAATTAAAGTGCTCACAATACCGAATGCCGCCACCACCGTGGTCATGGTCACCACGATAAACATAACAATCTTCTCCAGTTTCAAAGCTTCGATAAAATTTTTATTCGCGTCTATCCAAGTGCGTACCTGGTAAGGGCCAAAACCCGTTAAATCCCGGTATAATTTCTCTTTGATATTCTCAACTTTATAAATATTCCCCACCCGAACGGCAATACCGCTTACAGCTTGAGGCATTTTGTAAAAATCCTGCGCCCCTTGGATACTCGTTAAAACTAAGCTGGAATCATACAAATACATTCCACTATTAAAAATTCCTTTAACCTGAAAATCAGTTTTAACTAAAGTAACCGGAGAAATCAGGCTTAAAACGCTGCCCGCCTCCAGCCCCAGGCGCGAAGCAAGTTCACTGCCTAAAGCCACTTCATTACCCGTCAGGAAATAACTGCCTGATTTTAAATATTCATTAATCTTAGATGTTTCTGTCTGCAGCTTGGGGTCAATACCGCGTACCTGGACCCCAAAGATCGACTTGCCCGTCTTGACCAGGGCTTGGCCGTCAATAAAAGGAGACGCGCCCCGAACATAAGGAAAAGTTTTTAATTTGTCAATTACCCCGGCTGAATCTTTGGCGCCATTATAAAACTCCAGCGATAAATGGGCATTCGTACCCACCATTTTATCCTCAAGAAACCGGTCAAACCCGCTCATCACCGAAATTACCACGATTAAGACCATCACCCCAATCGCAATCCCAACTATAGAGATTAACGCGGTAATCGAAATAATTTTCTCTTTTTTACCTGCCCTCAAATATCTCTGGCTTAACCATAATTCTGAAAACATATTAAACTTTACCCTCTTCTTGTTCTTGTGAACGCAAGAGAGGAAATAAAATTACATCCCTGATTGACGGCTGGTCGCAAAGCAGCATCACTAGCCGGTCAATACCGATACCCAATCCTCCGGCCGGAGGCATACCATGCTCTAAAGCTAATAAGTACTCTTCATCAACATTCTTCTTTTCCTCAGAATTAAGGCCCTGGATCTCTTCCTGGAAACGCCGGCGTTGTTCCAGGGGGTCATTTAACTCCGAATAGGCATTGGCAATTTCCATTCCTCCCAGATAAAGCTCAAACCTTTCAGAAATCCCAGGATTATCTTTTTTAGCCTTGGCTAAAGGGCAAAGGCTGGTAAAATAATCCGTAATCAATGTCGGATTCGACTGCAGATCCTGCTCCAACGCGTCTTCCACAATTTTATTTATCTGAGAACGGCTCAAACGATTTTTGTCTTTAGCCAATCCTTTAGCCTGTAATTTTTCCAGCATCACAACTGGATCATCCTGCGCCTGGATACCAAATTTATCCTTAACCAATCCGGCAAATGATTGCCTGTTCCAAGGAGTTTTAAGATTAATCGCCTTGCCCTGATAAATCAACTCCTCTTGGCCTAAAACTTCCTTGGCAACATGACAAATTAAATCCTGGGTTAAATTAACCATATCTTCATAATCCGCGTAAGCCTGATAAACCTCCAGCATGGTAAACTCCGGATTATGCCGGGTAGACACGCCTTCGTTGCGGAAAGAGCGATTAATCTCATAGACCCGGTCAAGCCCGCCCACCAGGAGGCGTTTTAAGTAGAGCTCCGGAGCAATCCTTAAATATAGATCCATACTATATTCATTATGAAAGGTCTTAAAAGGCCGGCCTGCCGCTCCCCCGGCAATATCATGCATCATCGGAGTTTCCACTTCTAAAAATCCCCTGGCGTCTAAGAAACTACGCATAGACTGGATAATCTTAGCGCGCGATAAAAACACCTTTTTTACATCTTCATTAGCCAGCAGGTCCAGATAACGCTGCCGGTAACGCAACTCTACATCCTTTAAGCCATGCCATTTCTCAGGCAGTGGCCGTAAAGCCTTAGCTAATATCGTGAAATCCTGGACCTTAACCGTAAATTCTTGCGTATGCGTCTTAAAAAGCTCGCCGCTGACGCTTAAGATATCGGCAATATCCAACTGCTCAAGCAGCGCGGCTTTCTCTTCGCCGACAATATCCCGCTTAATATAAAGCTGAATCTTACCGGTAGTATCCCTAAGATCCATAAAATTGACTTTACCGTGCGCCCGATTAGCCATAACCCTGCCGCAGAGAGTAACTTGTTTGCCTTCTTCAAAGCTGCTCAAAGCTTCTTTGATTGTGATGTGGGCAGGCACATTCGCCGGATACAAAACCACGTTTTTGCTTCCCAGCGCTTCTAATTTAGCAATTCTCTGCTGTCTAATCTCATTAATATCCATAGTTCAGTAATTATATAGTATATTTGGGGTTATGTCAAAAGAAAATGGGAGGGGTAAAAGTTGAACTTTCCCCAGGATAATGGGGCCTGGCTTGGGTATTTTCTTGCGCTGACGCGCTGCGAAAACACCCAAGCCACCCATTATCTAAATAAAATTCAACTTTTACTAGAAGAGAGTTGAGAGAGCAAAAATCAAAGAGGACGGTTCTCTTTTTTAAAAAAAGGTGACTGTCACGCTTTTTGTGACTGTCACCTTTTTTTTAAACCTGATGCTCTGACAGTTTTTTGATCCGCTTAAGCATATTCGGATGCGTGCTTAAGAGCTCAAGCATCTTATCTTTGAAATTCAGGCGGATATTTGATTTTCTAAGCAGCTCCAGTTCAGAGGCGTCAATAATACCGTTTTTGTCCAAATCTAATTGTGATAACTCCAATACTTCTTTGCGCCCCCGAGACGGATCATTAATAAAAAAAGCTTTTAATCCCTCGGCCTGCTTTAAATCTTCTTTATTCAATTTGGCTGATCCATAAGCCAGCTTATAAAGGCTGGAAGCTAAAGCCTTAGGCTGATTTCCTAAAAGCACTGAACCCCGGTCCGCGAAATACTCCCGAATACGCGAGGCATAAAGCACCAACAGATTAGTTACAAAGTAGAATAAAAAAGCCGCCAAGCCAATTAACACGGTATTGCCGCCTCGCTCATCCCTGCGGCGGCCATAGAATAAAAATTGCCAGGCAATCCGGTACATCACCATCGGGATAACCGAAAGCAAAGTAATCGTAAGCACGTCGCGGTTTTTCAAATGGCTTAATTCATGGCCAAGCACCGCCTTTAGTTCTTCTTCATTAAGTAAATTCAGGATCCCATTAGTTACGCAGACCCTGCCGTCTTTAAGGCTCCGGCCGAAAGCAAAGGCGTTAGGAATAGCGATCTGAGCAATGCCAATTCTGGGCATCGGGATACTGGCGCGCGCGCTTAAGCTTTCCACCATCTGGAACAGGCGAGGGTTTTCTTCTCTTTTGATATATTTTACCCGCATACTCCATTCGACAATCTTAGGCCCTAGCATATATTGGATAATCATCATCACCAAAGAGATGATCAAATAAAAACTAAAACCACCCACATGCAAAAAACTACTGCCCACGATAACCACTAAAGCATAGATGACCCCAAAAAGCAGCGTTACCAATAACCACATTCTTAACTGTAATGACCACATTTAATTAACTCCCCCTTTTTTTATAACTTGCGCTTTAATTGTAAATTTTATTATCTCCAAATCCGGATTATCAGTATTTACGTATACAAATTGTGTAACCGGCCCCAAGTACCCTTCTGATTTAAAAGTTACCATTACCGTCGTGCTTTCTTGCGGTAATAAAGATTTCTTAGCTGACTCTGATACCGTGCACCCGCAAGAGGTATGGATATTATTTATCTTTAAAATATCATCCGTTTCATTTTTAAGTATAAAATCATGCTTTAAAACCACTCCTTGCTTGACCTGGCCGAAATCCCAGACATTAGGATCAACTTTTTCTTTTTCCGCGCAGGCAAACTGAAAAATAAAAAAACCCAACAAAGATAAAATTATCACCTTGCGCATTAAGCCCTCCAAAGTAAATATAACCCTAAACCAAAAAACAAAATTGCCATCAAAATTTTAATTAACCCCAAGCGCTTCTTTAAAAAATCAGAAAATTGCTGGCTGGTAGTGCCCAAAAGCGCCAACACGAAAATCACAATTAGCGGCGCGATAAACATAATATTATACAATAGAAGGTATCCTAAAGCTTGAAGTTTAAGCGTGGTAGATTTCAAGACAAAAGATATTGTCGGCAGATACACCTGTCCAGTACAAACCGCCTCTAAGAGCGAAACTAGAAATCCGGCAGCCAGAGCACTAAACAGGAGCCTGCCTAAAGCCGGCTTTGATTTTTCCTGTTTTTCCGCCAGGCTCTTACGGTAAAAAAAACCTACCACCTGATGGATACGTTCTTTAATCGGCTTAGGCAGCTGCAGGATCAGCCCCTCGGTAGAACCTGTCTTTTTAAAGATTATAAAATCATAAATCGCCAGAACTCCAAAGATTATACTTAAAATTCCGATCATTATATTTAATAAACGCGTAATTACCCAAAATCCCGCGAAGGAATAGAAAAAATTAAAAATCCCCAGGCCAATACCTAAATAAGTCAAAAATACCGCTAAGATAAAGGCTAAACCGATTAAAATAAGCTCTTTTTTACGGTATCCCTGCAAAGCCAGAAAAGAAATAAAAAATACGATAACCGTAAAAGCGCAGGGATTAATTCCGTCGCTAAGGCCGGCAAAAATAATTGCCGCCGGAACAAAGGTTTTAAAATAGGCCGTTAAATCCACCGGGCTTAACCCTAATACTGGTTTCCTCTCTATCCCTTCAGTAATAAAGCCCCACAGGTTATCGTGGAGTTGGCCCTCGCCGGTCAAAAACCTACCCCCCAGATAAAAAAGCGGAACTTGATACTTAAGCCCCGCGGAGTTTCCCTGCAATAAACCCAAAAGCATCTTGTAATTCTCTATTTGGCTGACATCGCGGTATTCAAAGATGATTTTATCCTTAAATTCTTTCTCAATACTTGGCATAACCTCCTGCTTAGCCTTAATACACGCTTGACAGCTAAGTGAATGAAAAATAATAAGCTTAGGCAGATCCTGTTTATCAGACGCCAGGATTTTTACCGGCAACAGCGCGATTAGCAGTAAAAAAATAAAAAAATTCCGCGTTATTTTTAACATATTATTATATATACCACAATAAACCCGGCAATTAAATAAAAAATAAATCAAGGGGACGAATCTGGGAGACGGTTCTCTTTTAGGAAAGGTGACTGTCACGAAAGGTGACTGTCACGCTTTTTGTGACTGTCACCTTATTTTGACTGTCACCTTATTTAAAAAATATAACCGTCCCCTTGTTTTTATAAAAGTAAAGTCACCTGATTCTGTAAAACTTGCAGAAATCCGCCTGACGATGAGTCAATTACACTGGTATTTCCTTGGCGGGTACGTATAGTAATCTTCCCTCCCGCTAGCTTAGCCGCCAGAGGAGCATGATCCGCTAAAATCCCCAAAAAACCCGATACTGAAGGCGCAATCAAAGAAACCGCTTGGCCTTCATAAATTATCTTATCCGCAGAATAAATACCCACTTGAAAAGTTTTAGCCATTTAAATAAAGTGAATCATGAAAAATCATGGGGACGGTTCTCGTAAGAGAACCGTCCCCTAGATTCTAGATTCTAAAAATTTGCTTATTCTTCTCTATCGCTTCCTCAATCGTGCCCACCATATAAAACGCCTGCTCATGCAAATCATCCAGCGCGCCGCTAATAATCATCTTTACCCCTTTAATTGTATCCTCTAACTTCACGTATTTACCTTGCATGCCGGTAAAATTCTCGGCTACAAAAAACGGCTGGGAGAAAAATCTTTGCACTTTGCGCGCCCGCTGGACGGTTAATTTATCTTCATCGGATAACTCATCAATACCTAAGATTGAAATAATATCCCGCAAGTCTTTATAGCGTTGGAGAATTTTCTGAACCGCTAAAGCCGTATTATAGTGCTCCTCTCCCAGCAGGCGCGGATCCATGATTCTAGAGTTAGAATCTAAAGGGTCAACCGCCGGATAAATTCCCAGCTCGGAAATTTGGCGCGACAAAACTATTTTCGCGTCCAAATGCGAGAATACCGCCGCCGGAGCCGGATCCGTTAAATCATCCGCCGGAACATAGACTGCCTGAATAGAAGTTATCGAGCCATCGCGGGTAGAAGCAATTCTTTCTTCAAGCTGGGCAACCTCGGTGGAAAGATTAGGCTGATATCCGACTGCCGAGGGCATCCTGCCTAAAAGCGTGGAAACCTCGCTCCCTGCCTGAATATAACGGTAAACATTATCAATAAACAAAAGCACATCTTTTCTTTCCTGGTCGCGGAAATACTCTGCCATGGTCAAAGCGGACAAGCCAATACGCAGACGAGCACCCGGCGGCTCATTCATTTGGCCAAACACCAGAGCGCTATTTTTAACTACCCCCGAGGCATTTAACTCCAGCCAAAGCTCATTTCCTTCCCTAGTCCGCTCTCCAATCCCAGCAAAAACCGACACCCCTCCGTGCTCTGTAGCAATGGTGCGAATTAACTCCATAACGATCACTGTTTTGCCCACTCCGGCGCCACCGAATAACCCGACTTTTCCGCCCTTAGGAATGGGCGCCAAAAGGTCAATCACCTTTAATCCTGTTTCTAAAATATTTTCTATGGGTAACTGCTCCTGAAAATTAGGCGAAGCCCGGTGAATAGGATTCCTTATTTCCGGATGCTCCAATGCCCCTTTGCCGTCGATGGTTTCTCCCAGAAGGTTAAAAATCCTGCCTAAGGTTTGTTTGCCTATCGGCACGGTAATCGGGCTGCCGGTATCAACTGCCTTCATCCCGCGCACTAAGCCATCCGTAGGCCCCAAGGCAATACAACGCACAGTATTATTCCCGATATCTTGAGCCACCTCCAGGGTAAGATTAATTCCTTTTTCCTGAACCTTAATCGCGTTCAAAAGCTGCGGCCCTTGATTCTCAGGAAATCTAATATCCACGCTCGGCCCGATAATCTGAAGTAACTGCCCTTCTGCTGCCATAAGTACTCCGTACTTCCGCTATGGGGGCAAGCCCCCCTTCGGCGCTCGCTTCGCTCGCTGAGCACCCCCCAATCGTGGGGGACAATCTCCCCCACACCCCCTTAGCATACTGTTATTAACTTACTACTAATTTAACAGTATGCTATTTTATCCTTTCAATGCCTCAACCGATGAAGTAATCTCTAAAATATCCTGAGTGATCCCTGCCTGCCTGACCTTGTTCCTAAAAAGCACCAAGCCCTCTAAAAGGCCTTTAGCATTATCCGTGGCTGTCTTCATCGACACCGTCCTGGCGGCATGCTCGGAAGTAAACGCCTCTAATAAAACCAGCTGCATCTTAATTTTAAGATACCGGGGGACTAAATCCTTCAGTATACTTTTTAAATCCGGTTCAGCGATATATTCTATCGGCTCAACTTCCCTTGGCTGAATACTTAACAACTGCTCAATGACTGGTTTCTGAACCAGAGAATTTTCAAAATAGGTATAGGCCAGATAAACCGATCCCACTTGCCCGCTTAAGAATAAATTAGTTAACTCTGATGTAAGCTTATCGCAAAAATCCTGATTAAATTTCGCGTTTAACCCAATATATGAATTCACTATTTCCAGCTTACCGCCCCTAAAATAACTTAATCCTTTCTGGCCGGCCAAAATTAATTTTATTTTTTTAAAGTTAATTTTTTTCAAAAATTCCTGAGCGGCGCGCAGAAGATTCTGATTATACATTCCGCACAATCCGCTATCCGAGCTAATCAGGCAAAGCGCGGCAGGCGCCTGAACAGGCCCTTTTTTAAAATACTCGGATAAATTTTCTTGCGCCAAACCGGCAAGATTATGCATAAGATTTTCCAATCTTAAAGCGTAAGGCCTCAAAATCAACAGCTGATCCTGAATCCGGTTCAACTTAGCCACGGAAATCATCTGCATGGCGCCGGTCACCTTTTTGGTATTTTCCACGCTGCGGATACGGTTTTTTATCTGCTTAATAGATTGCGGCATCCAGCCCCCTAAAGCTTAACAACCAGGCAAAGGTGACAGTCACAAAAAGCGTGACAGTCACCTTTGCCTTTGCCAAAAAATAGAACCGTCCCCGTGTTTTTCGGAAAGGTGACTGTCACGCTTTTTGTGACTGTCACCTTTCCCCCTTTATTTCTTGGAACTTTCTAAAAATTCTTTTTTAAAATCAGTAATCAAGATATCCAACTTACTTCTTAAACTTAAATCTAAATCATTCTTCGAGACTATCTCTGCCTGAATCCCCGGGAATTTCGCGTCGATAAATTTATATAATTGCTGCTCAAATTGTTTAATCCTGCCTACCGCTAAATCATCCAAATAACCATTAGTACCAGCGTAAATAATAATTACTTGGCGGGCTGCTTCCAGCGGCTGATACTGCGCCTGCTTTAAAACCTCCACCATTCTTTCGCCGCGGGTTAACTGCGCGCGGGTAGTCTTATCCAAATCCGTTCCAAATTGGGTAAAAGTTACCAGTTCCCGGTATTGCGCCAAATCCAATCTTAACTTTGAAGCTACCTGGCGCATGGTTTGACTCTGAGCTTTACCTCCCACGCGAGAAACCGATAATCCCACGTTCACCGCCGGCCGAATCCCCGCGTAAAATAAATCACTTTCCAGATAAATCTGGCCGTCAGTGATTGAAATAACATTAGTAGGAATATAGCTGGAGATATCTCCGGCTTGAGTTTCCACAATCGGAATAGCGGTGATTGAGCCTGAGCCTAAAGCCTCATTTAATTTGGCCGAACGCTCCAAGAGCCTGGAATGTAAATAAAAAATATCCCCGGGATAGGCTTCCCTGCCCGGTGGGCGCCTAAGCAGTAAGGATAACTGCCGATAGGCTTGAGCGTGTTTAGACAAATCATCATAAATTATTAAAACATGTTTTCCTGAATACATAAACTCTTCCGCCATAGCGCAAGCAGAATAAGGAGCAAGATACTGCAGGCTTGCCGAAGCCCGGCTGGAAGCGCTGACAATCGTGGTATATTCCATCGCCCCGTACTTTTTAAGCACTTCATTTACCGCCACCACGCTAGATAATTTCTGGCCTATCGCGCAATAAATACAGTAAACATCTTTTCCTTTTTGATTAATAATCGTATCAATAGCAATAGCGGTTTTTCCGGTCTGGCGGTCTCCAATAATTAATTCGCGCTGGCCGCGGCCAATGGGAGTCATCGCGTCGATAGCTTTAATTCCGGTCTGCAAAGGCTGGTTTACCGGCTGTCTTTCTATGACATTCGGAGCGCTGGATTCTATCGGCCTGAACTTTTGCGTATTGATCTGCCCCTTGCCGTCAATTGGCCGGCCCAGAGCGTTAACTACCCTGCCCACCAAAGCCTCTCCCACGGGAACTTGCACAATTTTACCCGTGCGCTTAACCAAATCACCTTCCCGAATATTTTTATCCGGATTATCCGTGCCAAAAATTACTATTCCCGCGCTATCCTCTTCCAGATTTAAAACCATCCCCATAATATTATCCGGAAACTCCACTAACTCGCCCATCATCACATCATCCAGCCCATAAACACGGGCGATAGTATCTCCGACCTGAATTACCGTGCCGATAGATTCAGTGCGCAGGCGGGATTGATATTTCTCCAGCTCCTTCTTAATTATCGAGGTAACTTCTTCCGGTTTTAAAACCATTTTAATCCATCCTGACTGTGATAAGTTTTTCTCTTAGTTCATCGAGTCGTTTCTTTACTGAGCCGTCAATAATCGTATTGCCAATAATTACCTGCACTCCGCCTAATAAACTGCCATCTAAGTCAATATAAAACCTTAAGTTTTGTTTAAGTTTATTTTTTAAGGCCTCCTCTATTCTTTTAATTAAATCCAATTCCAGCGGAAAAGCCGTCTTAAGCAGTACATCCACCTGGCCCTGATGGCTGTATTTGGCGCGCAGGTATTCCGCAACCTCTAGAATTATATTAAAACGCTTCTTTTCCAGAAGAAGTTTCAAAAAATTACGCGTCTCTTCCGCTGGCCCGTCCTTGATTACTCCATCAATAATCGCGCACTTTTCAAGATAAGAGATCTCTGGATGGCCCATCAGCTCTCCAAAACCCGGATTATCGCGAATAATATTTTTTACAATTACCAAATCTTCCAAAGCCTTATTTTCCCCGCAATTAGCCCGGGCAAAACTCAAAAAAGCTTCGGCATACCTGCTGACTACCGCTTTATCTTTGATCATTCCGCTTTCTGAACCTCCCGGATAAAATCCTCAACTATCTTGCGATCCCCTTCCCCGGTAAGCTTTTCCTGAATCAGGGTACTGGCAGCGCCCAAAGCAATATCCACGATTTTCTCTTTAAGCTGCTCCTGAACCTTAGAAACCTCATGCTTTACCTGCGCTCGCGCGTCATTAATAATATCTTGAGCCTCTTCATGCGCTTTCTTACGCATCTGCCCAGTTACTATCTTGGCCTGCTCAACCGCCTGATTAATTTTTGCCTGGGCTTCATTGGCAATGTTAGAAATCTTAAGCTCATAATCGCTCTTTAGCCTGGCAATCTCAAGTTTTGTATTCTCTATTTCACCAAGCTGAGAGCTAATTTTTTCCTTGCGCTGGTCCAGCAGGCCCAGGATTTTTTTCCAGGCAAATATCCTTAACAAAAATAATAATAGGAAAAAACTTAAAACCTGCGCCAGAATTTCACTCCCGCTGAGCATTTTTAAAAGTTCCACGCTATCTTCTCCTCTTCTTTATTTAGCGTACATAAAAGCAAATACCAGAACATAAATGGTTATGGCTTCGATAAAAGCACAGCCGATAATCATGCTGGTCATTATCTTATTGGATGCCTCCGGCTGCCTGCTGATTGCTCCCATAGCCGCGGCTACCGCGATGCCTAAACTAATTGCCGAAGCAAATGCCGCCACACCCAAAGCTATGGCTACACCTAAATCCATTACTGTTTTTGAATCCATGTTAACTCCTTTCTTTATTATGCCGTTTCTTCTTCGTGATTTAAAACCAGCGCCAGATAAATCGTAGTTAACAGGCAAAAAACCGCGGCCTGAACAACCGATACTAATATTCCCATCGACATATTAAAAAGCAATAACGGCAGCCCCTTAATCCCGAATCCGGCAAGCAAAGCAATTAAAACTTCATCACCCCAGATATTGCCACGCAAACGCAAAGATAAACTTAGCGGCCGGATTAACTCGGTAAGAATATGCAAAATTAATATAAATAGCGGCATAATAACCGTCCAAGCCAAAACCCCGCGCTGTTTGCCTGCTAAGTGATCTAAGTAACCTAAAAAACCTAATTCCTTAATTCCGGTATACTGCACATAAAAAAATACGCACAGTGCCAGAGCCAAAGTTGTTGACCAACTGGCTGTAGAAGCCTTCATAAACGGAATTAATCCGGAAAGGTTCATAAAAAGGATGTAGATAAACAAGGTGCCGATAAAGGGAGTAAATTTTCTCCCTCTTGGCCCGATAATTCCGCAAACAAAATCATCCAGGCCCGCGACAACTAACTCCGCCGCTGCTTGCAGGCGGCCAGGGATCAGGCTTCTTTTCCGGCAAGCAAAAAAAGCCAAGATTCCCAAAACCAATACAATAATCAAAGAATAGTTAATATTTTCCCAAAGATGAACAAATTTAAAAAAATGATTTTCGGGGAATTTAGCCGCAAGAATCGCGAAAATATTCGGTGACTCTGGAACACCTAAATTTTGGCTCATTTTTTATTCATTCTGGCTACGGCTTTTAAAACTTTAATCGTCTCCATCGCTCCTGCTATAAAACCAAAAACCACGCTCGCCAACACTACATAAGAAGATAAATTAAACTTTTTCCGCAAGAAAGTTCCCACAAAATAACCTGAAAGCGGCCCGGCGGCTAACATAAAAGGGATAAAGGTGGCAAAACCTATAGTTTTTATTCCTTGATAGAAATCTTCTCTCGGCATCAGTAACCCCAAAAAAATTGACGCCTTCTATCCAATTTTGGATTTAAGACGTCTGTTAACTTAATAACTGCTTTTTTCCTCAGCGAATATAATGATACCCTTTAATCCCGCGCTTGTCAATTAGAATCTAGAAATCTAGAATCTAGGGGACGGTTCTCTTAAGAGAACCGTCCCCGTGTTTTTCCGTGTTTTTTTATTACCCTAACCAAAATTACAAATATATCCTTCAAAAAATATAAATAACGTATACGGTAAAGAAAATTTGTCTTTCTGGCGTATGGCTTTAATCCATAAAACTTGGCAAACTGCTCTTGAGGCACATTCAATACACAGCTTAGAGATTCCCACAAATTATCATAAAGCAAAAAATGGCTTTTTAGATAGAGATTTTTTATACCTGACATATCGTTATCTGATTCGTTGTTTTTTATAAAGGTATCTTTTAGAATAAACTGATTAATTAATTTCTTCTTGTATCTAGGCACAGCTAAGGCTTCCATAATCAAAAAGTGACTGTCACGCCTTTTGTGACTGTCACTTTTGTCCAAAACAAAATCCGGAATGGGCATATCAAATAAAAGTTTGGCCTGGGCAAGGACAAAATATAATGTCAGGCGCGCCTGGGAAATTTTGGCTTCCCTTAAAACATAATTCCAGTCAAAATTAGAACCATATTTATTTAATAACGCCGCCGCGTCGCAGGCATTTTTCAAACAAAGCACCTTGCCAAAACGGCGCTGATGCAAAGCAAGAGAAAAAAGGGTATCCTCCGGAGAAAGCAAAGAAATGTTTTCGGTTTCCGGGCCAGGCTTGGTTATTCTACGCCACAAGCTAGGCAACATAGAGATTTTTCTCGGATAGTCCAAATCCCAGTGCGCCTCAACAATATAAGACTGTTTCTGGATATCCTGCCTGGTAAAGGCCAAGTGATAGCCTTTCTCTTTCCAATATTCCTCTTTCAAGCCTCCTAAACATTTCCGGTAACCTAGGCCTTCGAGAATATCCTCGGCTAAAGAAAACGTTTTTTCATTTATCAACAGGTCTATATCACATAAAGGCCTAAGAGGAGTTTTATCAGCGTATAAATTATCCGCGATAAAAGCAATTCCCTTTAGCGGCACAAATTCTACGCCTCTCTCTATAAAAACACCAGCTATATTCTTGAATTCTTGCCATAAGCGGGCTTGATGAACCAGGCAAGAATAATACCCCTGCTTTAGCAAACCCATTTCTTGATCATCTAAAAAAAAGGTGGTTTTCTTAAAAAAGGGGTAGGCAAAAGGCAAAAGTTCATGGTACCTTAGGAATCCCATAAATTTCTGCCAGTTTAAATCTTTTCTAATAATTTCTTCTTCTATCCCAAAAAATTCTCCATTGCCAACCAACCATCTGGCAATCCGTAAAATTAATCTTTCTTCAATACCAAACTCTTCTGATAAATTTAAATTTGCCATAATTTATTATACTGCCATCAACCGCAAAATCAATCAATAAAGGGGACGGTTCTCTTTTTTAGGAAAGGTGACTGTCACGCTTTTTGTGACTGTCACCTTATTATGCTGAACCGGAGAGGTGACTGTCACGCTTTTTGTGACTGTCACCTTATTATGCTGAACCGTCCCCTTGTTTTTCAGCTCTCAAAACCCTACCCAAGCCCAGCATGTCTGCTTTCTCAAGGTCTACGCCTACCCGATATAAGTCTGGCGCTAACTCTTTATGCCAAGCGACTTTTCCCCTGGCATAATAAGGCTCAATCCCATCCGGAAATAAGAGCCATAATTCCAGGGCATCATTAAGTTTAAGCTCTTGATCAACCACCATCCCTATACCCTTGGCGCTGATATCCTCCACCCTGGCATTTGCCTCCTTGGCGCTATCTAGATCTAAATAGCGCGCCGTAAAATTAGCCTTGGTGCGGGCAAAAATCCTACGGTCGGTAAAATCTAAACTCGCCATCGCTCTTTCTCCTTCCCCGTGGCTTTTGAGTTCTGTCTCTGTCTTACTTAATTCCTGCGGACAATTGTCGTAAACAAAACGGTAGATCTTTTCTTTATCGCTTTCTTGAATCTTGCTGAAATAAAGCCCGTAAAGATGCAACGTATGCGCTACAGTTTTATGCCAAACCACCCAAACTTCTACTTCCAAGAATCCAGGGGACGGTTCTACTTTTCCCGAACCTAGTGGCCGGAAAGTAGAACCGTCCCCATGTTTTTCACAGAGAACGATTGTCAGCCCGCGAAAACTATCCTGCGGAAATTTACGCTCCAAAGCCACCTGCAGACCGCTAAAATTAATATCCATCAGGACGCAATCCAAAAAAACCTGCGCTCCGGTAAGTTTTACCTTAATCCGCTTCCCCACGCGCCACCTGCTCGCCCGCCTGCGGTTCTGCATTTATCTCCTCCTTTCATTCAAAATCCAGCTTTCAAATCTAGGGGACGGTTCTCTTTTTTAGGAAAGGTGACTGTCACGCTTTTTGTGACTGTCACCTTATTATGCTGAACCGTCCCCTTATTTTTCATCTTCATCCTCACCCGCCGCACTGTTGTGCCTTTGCATGGCTCCAAAGATATCAAACCCGGCACTTTGCGCACCATCCTTAAAGGCGCGGGAATAACGGCTGAAGATTTTAAAGAATTCTTGAAGTAATCTCATATCTATCCTCTCGTCCAGAAGCCACAACATACCCATGTTTGACGCATTAATTATTGCGTTAATCCCCATCTGAACCATCATCCTTATCTTTATCTCCATCAGCCACATCCGCCGCGCTCCGCCGCCTATCGCTACCCTCCGGCGAGCCGTCGGGAAGCTGTGGATTATCATTCTCTGGAAAAAGTATTTTTTCGTATACCCAACATTTTTGTTCATATGTTGTAAATTTAAAACCTAATTGTTCAATAAAACGCCTTATTTCTTTTTCATTTCTATTTTTTGATTCAACACAGTACTGAACTTTATTGGCCCCGCTGACTCTTATGCGGCCTAAGACAAACTTTATCAACTGAGTGCCTATCCCTTTATTCTGGCACTCTTCTTTCACCGCGACCGCCAAAATAACAGCTCCGGTTTTGTTACTGCTGCTAGAATATGCTATATACCCTATGACTTCCTCTTTTATTCGATAAACGTAATAATTTACCACTCCGGTTCTTTTCATAAAAGATGTTCGTAAGCGCTCAATATTCCGCGCTTTATTTTCACATGATTCTACTCTCCCAGACAAATCGATAAGTTTACTTAAACTATAAACATCTTCCGCATCTTCTGGTTTTGCCAGTTCAATACTCCACAAGCTCAATCCATCCTCTATCTTCGATTCTCCATCACTACTTCCATTTTCTCCACGGCCCCCTCTCCCCGTCGTACAGGCAAAGCCCAAGCCCACCGGTGCCAAGAGTAAAACCGGCCACAGCCACCGCATCGCGCGCCAAAACTCCCTTAGCTTTGCGCGCCTGCCGTGAATCCAGGGGACGGTTCTCAAAAGAGAACCGTCCCCATGATTTTTTATCCTCTCCCACAGCCGGCGCAGATTCGCGGCGAGCTGCGCCTGGGCCTCTTTACTTAGAAACGGCCCGCAGCCTAGTTCGATGATGCCGTTTTGATCGTTGGGGCCGGGTTGAGGGCGCCAGCACTGAATCGCCTGCTCGACGTCGCAGAAGTAGAAGGGCTTGACGAATACGCCGAGTACGGTGAGGGATTCTTCGGTCGCCCCGAGCTTTTGTCGAGGGGCTCCCTCAGAATGACGAGGTTGTACTGCATCGTCATTCTGAGCGAAGCGAAGAATCTCATCAGGATGGCGGAGCGCGCCGTTGGAGCCGCGCAGTGCCGCGTCATCGCTGGCGATGATGAAACGAGTGTCGGGATTTTTCTCTTTCACCAGCGCCATAATCTCATCTAACCTATCCGTACTGTCTATCTGGGTATCGGTAATCACCAGAACCGGGGTGTGTGTTTTAAGCCGGAGCTTTAGGTCAAAAATAGTGCTCATGATAATAATCTCGCCCTGCCAGGGACAGCTTGCGCGGATATGTGCGGCCAAGAGCTCGGCTTCTTCGCCATTGGAGTCGATAATGAAGATCGTCTCTCGCGCGGGCGCGTTGGATTCTCCCGCTTGCTCTCCTGGATGCGCGGCCAGCCAGGCGGAGAGCTCGTGCGGATAAGCGTCTTGCTTAATCCGCAATAGCTTACGCATTTCTCCCTGGACAAAATCTTCCTTAAGCACTTCTTTATTGCTCCAAAATTCAATATCCGGGAATGCCTGCTCTAAAGTACTTACATCGTCTTTGAATATCCTAGCGGTTACAACGATAAGCTTAAATTTTTGGTTATACGTTTTCATTCTCTGAAGAAAATTAATTAACGAATCACCGGATACCGGCATAGGTAGTCCCGCATCCACAATCACCGCGTCAAAAGCTTTTGTCTTAAGGTAATCTTCGAATTCATTGAAACTATCAGAGTTTGAATAACTTATAGGACCAGGCGTTACAATATATTCACCCTCTCCTAAATCCTTTAAATAACGCATAATCCTACTGTATCTAAAAGTATCATCATCCCAGTAGAATATGCTCACTTTCGGCTCCTCGGGCCGCGGGGCGGAGGGGTGGGCGGTGAACCAGGCCTTGAACTCGGCTTCGTAGCGCTCCAACTGCTCCTGACGTAGTCCTTGTATAGCCATAACTGTCCGGCTTGAAATGGACTGTCCTAAATATATCAAATTAAAATTTTTGCGCTTGAAATATTCTTCTGCCTCTTCAAAGTTGGCTTGAACAGTAGTTATACAAACGGATTTTATTCCCTTATCCCTGCACTTATTGATCAAAGGCGCAGCTGTCCTTCCATATACCTGCCAGTCCGTAATAAGACAGTCGATATCAACCTTATCCAGAAAATCATTAGCTCTATCTTCATATCCATCTTTTAAAATGAAAATCCAGACATCCCCATAAATGATATTATAAAAATATTCATCCGCAACATTATCTGAATACTGCGGTTGGCCAAAATTCTTACGAAAAACATCTTGGGCGGCATAACGTTCATCTTTATCATCCTGCGCATACAATACCCTCAGCCGCGCGGGGTAGGCGGGTTTCTGGACGGGGTGGGCGTCGAACCATCGCTGATACATCATATCAGCCGACTTTATAATTAATTCAGGAGAAAATACCTTCGTGGGTATGCAATCGACACATTCAATCTCTATGCCTACGCCGGTCACAAGTATAATCCAAGCCTCGGGATTTGCCATATAAATAAGCTCGGCAATTATTCTACAATCATCTTCCTTTCCTATGTCTCCTAGATGAATAATGGCTACATCGACATTGTAATTAACCGTTTTTAATTCGTTCTTAAAATTATTCCAGTAGTCGAAACTAAATCTTTTTACATTACAACCGGCTTTTTGAGCCAACGCTTCTTTAATTTCTTTGAATTGACCCTCTTCGGGGCTGCAGCCTGCGTTGTCAGCCATCACCTTCTTAACCCGCATGTGTAAATCGTCTTCCGGCTCATCAAGCTCACTCCAGTGAAAATCATAAATCACCACCCGAAATTCATTCTTTGACTTGTCCAAATTATCTTGCGATAATTTCTCGCGATAAACTTTATAATGAACGAGAAAATTGCTAAGCAAGCTATGAGCTTCCTCAAGCCACGGCATTTCCCATCCCTGTGGCCATAAAGGAAACTCCAAGAGCATCTTCATTACGTTTACTTTATTTATCCATTTTTCTCCTCCTTTGGAAAACAAAGTGTCATTCATAAGCTCGTCTGCCTCCCCATTAACAGAAGCAAACTTCTTTATCGGCTCAAAGAATTCTTGGGCTAAGAGTGAATTCACGCGCTGGTCTTTGACGTATCTATTTAATAAATCTCGCACTATACCTAAATCCCAACTATCGCTTTTTGAATCATCCGCCTGCTCCGCCCAAAACCATCCCCGTAACCCGTCGGAGAAATAAGTTACCTCTTCTTCAGTCATCCAGATTCCCTGAATATCCGGATGAGGCTTAAAATGCAGATTACGTAACAGCCCATCCCGCAAGCAGGGGCCGTTGCAGTAGCAGAATTCGCCGGCGGCGATGCGAGCGCTTAAGAGGTTGACGTTGTGGGCTTGGGATGAGCCCTGCAGAGTGTCTATGACAACTTTGGCTTTACTACTGCGGCCCAAAAGCGTGGAGGCGGCGTCATTACGCAAGAGGATGATCAACTCGTTATCGCTTAAAGTGGCCTCGAACTCCTCGACAGTCTCCCGGGGCACGGACTCTGCCACCAGGACCATGCGTGCAGTGATGCCTTCGGGGGGAGTCTGGCCCAAGGCGGTGGGGGTTTGCGCGATTGGCTCCCTACTCTTTAACTCCTCACTCATCTCTACCAGCGGACGAGCAAAGTCTCCGATAATCGGCCGAATTTGAACAATCCAGAGCTCGCCGTCTAAGAATCCCCATTCAATATCCAAGGCGCATCCGGCTTCTTCTTCTAACTCGCTAACCACTCTGTATAACTCCCAGGCCTGCTCTAAGCTTAAAGGACTATATTTTCCGTTGATCTGGTAGCGGCTGATAATACTTTCCATCGCAATTTTATCTGTTTCGTTTTCCACATTGTATTCCTTACCATGCAAGCGCATTTGATACGGCAGGCGCAAGAATGAAGGCGCGTATTCGCATTCATCAGCTCCCTTTTTGAACAGGAATCTGCCGGTGTTAGCGTAGATGCTCTTGACCACATAGCTCAAGTCTCCCCAGGCGGCATCAATTACCGTATGCCCATACATATTTGACATCGCCGCGCCGGAAGCATCGAATTCCAGGAATACCTGAATAAGCACGGCTATCCCTTCAGCCGCACTTAAGCGCGCAGGCACTCCTTCTATGCGCCCCTCAAGCGGCCCGTTCTGCTTTACCCAAATTATCTCCATCGCTTGGGCGAATATAGCGCGCACCGCCCAGGCCACCAACAGGTCGCTTTTACACAGCAGTGAAATAAATACCCCAGCTAAATTACGAAAAATAGAATCCTCCCATTTTCCGCTGGAGCGGGCGATTAAGTAAGCTTTTAGCCCCTGCTTTAATAATTCCCGGCTTTCGGCGTCGATGCCTTTGGTAAGCTCCGGCGCGAAAACCATGCGTTGGATAAGAGTTTTTAACTTACGCTCGCTAGTTTGAGAGATGTATTCTGCCTGGCTTAGTTCACTGTCAAGCAAGGCGTTACCTTCATCTACCAGGGGTTGGTTATCCTGGATAAACTTGGCCCAAGTTTTATCAATGGCCTGCAGGCGGGAGAGTGGCGTTCTAAACTTAATCTTTCGCGCGGCGTTTTCCGTAAACTGCGCCCAGAAACCTTTGCCGCCTGCGCTGGATGAGGCCACCGCCCATTGAGCAAAGGATTCGTTGAATTTATCGCTACGGCCAGTGAGTAGCGCGCCGGCTTCATGGATTAAGCTAATCAGGAGTTCGTTGCGGTTGGCAGGATCAAGGAGAGTAATATCAAGATGAAGTATTAATCTGCTGTCATTGCGAGGAGTCCCGCCACCGCAGGTGACGGACGACGAAGCAATCTTTTTTTCTAGATTCGTAGTATCTTCTCTAATTACACTATAAAGATCCGGCATAGGCTTATTAGTGGGCGCGCGAATTTCCATTTGCATAATCTCCTCTAACTTGCGTACAATATCCGCATCTTCCCTTGCCGGGCCGGCTATGGCCTCCTCAAGCACCCCGCGCACATAAGCCTCTGCATCCTCGCCCACCCATTTATTTTCTTTAATCTGCTCCTGAATCTTCTCCTCCTTTTTTACGGGATCCTTGGGCAGCTTATTCCCCTGCTTGGCACGATGAGGGTCGGGGTTTCGTTCCATTACGGATTTGAGATCGGTTCCGCCCGACGAGGATGGCGCTAATGAGCTTAAATTTGAGCGTGGCGCCGCGCCCAGATGTAATAACGCATACCGTGCAAGAGGATAAATAATGCCCAAATTATTAAACGCGAATTTATCTTCGCGCTTTATGCCGGATTGCCTGGCGATTTCATTTACGGTATTATTTCCCTCATAGCCATTAACTCCAAAAAGCATAGAAAGGGCCGTTTGCTGAATATTTATTCTGCGCATTGCCGTGCCGACGACCGTATTGTGCAAAAATACGCTGAATTCCGGGATCAAGTCTATTAGCCGCTCTATCTCTTCCTTTGGCAAAGCCCTAATAATCTCAACTGCCCATAGAAAATTAGACTCGCTTAGCTGTGGATTTCTTCTAATTTCAGAGAATCCATAATCACAATTATCGGTGACGGATTTCGAGAAAAAAATTTCCAAGGCCCGCGCCTGTTTTAGGTCAAGCGCAAGCTTATAATCAACCTTCCACTTGAGGTACTCCATATAAAGGCCGTTATAATGAATATATTCCCTTAGAGAAATATAAAACAGGTTTGTGACCATTCCAATAATATAATTCCTACGAGTATTTAATTCGGCTTTCAGATGATGAATCCTTTCCTCATAACTCCGACGAAAATTTAGCATCGCATGAGCGATACGCTTTTTATCCTCATCGCCGTCGAATATGATATCAATAAACTTAGGCTGCTTCTTTAGAATAAGCAATGCTTCCATAGCCGATGGGTAAAAAGGCTGCCCTTGGTCATAATTTCTCCTCTGCCGTATATCAAGCAGGGTATCTCTAGCAAAGTTCAACAAAATGCCTGCCTCTTTTTCATACCCCAAATCCGGCCTAATTATCCGGTATAGGCGAAGAATTGCCTTTTTTATCTCTTGCGGCTTAGCAAATATATCCACGCCCAATGCGGCATAAAGGTTAGGCGCGCGCAATATCCTAGCCGCGATTTGAGCCCTTGTTTCTTCTACAGCCGGCGCTGATAAAGCTAAAATTACAGGTTCTGGCAAGCTCCGGATACAACCCAATCTAACAAAATCCGGTATATCTGTGGGATGAAGGATTAACCCCTTACTGCGATATGCATAGATAGTCCGTCTTGTTATCCCTATCATTTTTGCCGCTGGCTCAATGACGCCGTCTGTAAACTCCAAGGCTAATGCAATCACCATCGGCAATAATTCCCTTAAGGGAACTGTTTTTGAAAATATTTCTGCGTCGACGCTCTTTCCTGCCCCAGGAACATATCCGTCTCTATCTAACTTATCCCCTGCAAGATTTTGACATAAACTTTTTGGGCTAATCCCTAATAACTTGGCTGCTTTATTCCTTCTTCCTCCCGCATCCCGAATAGCACTGAGAATCATCTCTCTCTTAATCACTTTCCAAGGTTTAATAAGAGGTTTTTCCGCGTTGACGTTACTTTTCTGAAAAGCATCGCCAGAAATATCAAGTTCTTCCCCATATTGTTTTAGCCATGTTCTTAGCGTTTTGTTAGTCACTCCTAGCGCTTTCGCGCAAACGGTAATATCAGGGTTACTTCTAAATGTACGTATAACGATTGCCTCATGTATTTCACGCCATGGCCGCACAATAACAGGATCCACTACATCCAGGTAATTAAACCAACGTTCAATGCCTTGATTTCGATACAATACTCTAATCTCTTCATGAGTAACCCCCAAAGCAGCAGTAACCTTAGTAATATGCCCGCCGTATTTTTCGTAAGCAGTCTTCAACACTTTCAAGAAAGCTTTCCCTAACGGTGAGCCTTTTCTCACGTAAGAAACAAAATTAGGGCAGAACACTTTAGCCTTACCATCTCCCTTTTTCTCCCCCGCTGATGAGCCGTCCCCCGATTCCGATGCGGGTTCGGAATCGTCCACCGGCGAACCGTCGATAAGCTGCGCTTCTTTCGATTTGGGTCCATCCTTTATCTTCAATTCTCCATCATCGCTTCTCTTTTCAACGCCTCCCACCGCCGCGCAACCCAGCATTCCCATCACCGGCGCCAGCAGGATAGCCGGCCACAGGCGCCGCATCGCGCGCCAAAACTTAATCGCCCAGGAATGAATCTGGAGGATTTTTGAGTGAATCGCAATTGGGGCTTGATTTAATCCGACAGATGTGCTATATTCCCGAGTGTGAAGATTATTTACACTAAACACGCAAGCCTTAGAATAAACGAACGAGAACTCTCTAAGAAATACATTGAAGATACCCTGAACCACCCTAAAAAGATATTTTCCAGCTTTGAGGGGCGGCAGATTGCTCAAAGGGAATTTAGCAGTAAAACGCTTGAGGTGGTTTATAAAAGAATGAACGGCGAAACGATTGTAATTACCGCCTATTGGCTTAAGCTTAAGGAGGCTTAACTTATGGATATTAGATTTGATGAAGAAGCGGATGCCCTGTATATACGATTCCAAACGGGTAAAGTTAAAGAAACGCTTAAGCTGCGCGAGGGCATTCTTATAGATATTGACAAAAAAGGCCGGCTCTTTGGAATCGAGATCCTCGATGTCAGCCAACGCATGCCTCTCAAAAAACTGGGCCACCTCAACATTGACCTGCCTGTCCACGCCTAACCAGACCTTAAGCCTACTTGCCCAATCCCACGCCCATTGAACCCACACCGACCAGAGGCCGACGGGCAAAACGCCGGCTAGGATGATGGCGAGCGGTTGCAGGAAAACCAGGGGCGCCAGCGAACCCCCTGTGCACAGGAGCGACATCACGCACGGCAAATCGCCATTTTGCGTATTTATATTAGCCGTGTTGCCGACAGAATCAGTAATAGTATCTTTTGATGACGCAATTTTGTAGAAGCCATTCCACGAAAGCATATCCTCCAAACCATAAATGCCAATAATTTTATCTTTGTAAACTTTTTGCGCCTGCGGAAATATACTAAAAAAATCGCGCATTACATCCGATTGGGCAGGAACATACTTTTCGCCAGACAACAATGCCAGTTGCTTCATTAATCGTTCCCCGAAATCCCAGTTTGTTTCATCGACAATAATATAACCTTCCGCGTTTAACAATTCCTTGGCCTTAACAAACCACTGTTCGGGATTTCCTTTGGGTCTCTCTCCAAGTAAGTCTATAAATGTTACGAGATCGAAGCTACGGGGCAAAAGGCCGTATGCGTCAAGATTTAAGACTCCTATTTCTTCTTGGATAAACTTAAGATGGTATTCGTTGCTATAACCCTGGCCTTTAATCTCTGTTAATATATGCTCAAACATCAAATTACGCCACTCTATTAGTTCGATAGAAATATCCACAAACACAACTTCTTTGCCTAGTAGAGCCAAATAAAATGGCAACACATTTAAACTAGTTCCTACCACTAAAACTCTGTTAATATGGCGCTTAAGTATTTCATCGACTATTATTCTCGAAAGCCGAAAATCTTGACGGTCAAAAAATTTAGAAATAAATTTATCATTAAATAAGGCATCAAGCTCTGTAGTCGTAGGATAAGCTAAGGCCTTCTTGATCCCTTTCTCGGCCCTTCCCTCCGACCCGCCGCCTTCCGCTTCCTGGCCCCCGACCCCTGTCCCCTGGCTCCCGCCACCCCCTCCCCCCGCCGCGCAACCCAGCATTCCCATCACCGGCGCCAGCAGGATAGCCGGCCACAGGCGCCGCATCACGCGCCCAAATTCTCTCAGAGTAAGAATAATATCGCGGAATTTTATAGCAACGGCAGATAAAAGATCGCGGTTGACATCTCCAGCAACAGATGGTAGACTTTTAATAGTAAGGAGGAAATCATTATGACCATTACCGCTATTTACGAACAAGGCGTGTTGCGCCCGTTGCAGGCAATTTCGCTGAGAGAACATCAAAAAGTACATATACTTTTGCAACCCGTGACGAGTTGGCGCAGAGAGTTTAAAAATTTGCTTACCAGAATCCATAGCCGCAGCGCCGGTTTTAACTCCAAGGAAATTGAACACGATATTACTATTGCTTCCCGCCACATCCGAAAGATAAAGAATGGCCGTAAGAGTTCTCCTTGACGCCAATATCTTCGTTTCAAGCCTTATAAATCCCAAAGGCCCGCCCGCGCAAGTTATCGCGGCATGGTTAGAGGGTAAATTTGAATGTGTGATTTCGCTTACGCTTCTTGAAGAAATAGGCGAAGTCCTCTGCGCGCCGCGGATTAGGACAAAATATAACATTACCATCGCCGAAATAGACAAATTCCTGGAGCTTATCGCGCAACGCGGCGACCGCGTACCATTGTCAGGCAAATTCAAATTATGCCGCCATCCCAATGATGACTTGATCCTAGAAACTGCCGTGGTCGGGCAAGCGCGATACCTCATTACGCGAGACGACGACATCAAAAGAGACATAACACTCATGAACCAGATGCGCGCGCACGGCGTAAGCGTGGTTACCGTAAGGGCCTTTCTTGAATTAATGCGTAAGCGCGAATTGTAACTAATCTTCTTCTTAGCCTTTTCTTTCTGCGCTTTCGTCGGCCGGCAGCCGAGCTTTCGCACCGTATCTTTCACCGCATCCCACTCCTCATCGCTTAAGTTGAATTTATACTCCGCCTCTTTCTCTCTGACAACTGACGTCTGACCACTGACAACTCTCCCCTCCACCACCCCCAGCCCCACCAGTGTCCCCAAGTCGCGCTTGACCGTGGCAAGCGAGAGGTGGCCGTCAGGCATCCGGCCGCATGTATGTTGCCGAATCTCTTGCGCCGTCATCCACTCGCGAGGCAGCGTGTCATTGCGAACCCCCGTCCCTTCCGTGTCATTGCGAGGGCGCGCAGCGCCCGAAGCAATCTCCCGCATTATCTGCGCGATGCGCAACGGCGAACCGTCGAAAGCAGGATAGCGCTTAAAATTTCGCGGAAGTAATTTAACTGCTTTTGTTTTCATATCTATTGCCTTTGCCAAATTAATAAAATTCAATATATTTTCCCCATAAAGTCCACTCTTATAAATATCGTAAACATCAGAATAATACCGAGAAATTAACTCATATATAAAAGGCGTAAAACCAAAAGTATTACTAAACCGAAAATAGGGATATAAAACATTCAGCTGTTCTACCTCGCTAAGCTCATCCAGTCTAAGCTCTCCTATCTCAATCTTTTCCTTCAGCAAATTACAAGTTTCTATACCAATTCTGTATTTCGCCTTTAGTATCCAATGCTCGCCCTTCTTTCTATAGTACTTCCGAATATCTATTTTCCTTACAATGCCATTTGCTCCGTCAAAAAAGAAAACGTCTTTATTGTGAAATATAGAAATAAACCCGTGCTGCAATGACAATGTTGCTTTTACCTCGAAATCAAGTAATTTTAACAAGATATAGAAACATTGGGAAACAACTGCACATTCGGAGAACTCGCTTAAATAATCTTCTCGCTTTTTAGGATATTTCAGCAACAAAGCATCAACAGTCTCAATAATATTGTGTTTACCCTCCAGGCCAACCACTAAGGAAGAAAAAACATCAAAAACATCTTCATAGGAAAATATCTTCTGAATTAGTCTTCGCGTAAGCCAAAATTCTAGCTTAGCCATATCTTGTGACTCTCTAATAAGACATGCCTCTCGTTCAAGTTCAAGAAAACCGATTGTATTAAACATGGCCATAAATTTCCCTGCTATTCCGTGAATTGCTGAAGAGAAGTACGTTAAAGAAATAAGAATCTCTCGTAGATGTTCTACCCTGGTCATCGCTTCTTTTGCTTCTTGCCTCGTAGGTCTCGTTTCCAGTTGCCGAAGAATTTCCTTCACCGCCTCCCACTCCTCATCGCTTAGATTGAATTTATACTCCGCCTCTTTCCTTCTGACATCAGACAACTGGCAACTGACAACTCTCTTCTCCACCATCCCCAGCCCCACCAGCGTCCCCAAGTCGCGCTTGACCGTGGCCAGAGAGAGATGCCCGTCCGGCATGCGGCCTCTCGTGCGCACGCGAATCTCCTCCGCCATCACCCACTCACAAGGCAGCGTGTCATTGCGAGGGCGCGCAGCGCCCGAAGCAATCTCCCGCATTATCTGCGCGATGCGCAACGGCGAACCGTCGGGAAGCTGTGGATTATCATTCTCTGGAAAAAGTATTTTTTCGTATACCCAACATTTTTGTTCATATGTTGTAAATTTAAAACCTAATTGTTCAATAAAACGCCTTATTTCTTTTTCATTTCTATTTTTTGATTCAACACAGTACTGAACTTTATTGGCCCCGCTGACTCTTATGCGGCCTAAGACAAACTTTATCAACTGAGTGCCTATCCCTTTATTCTGGCACTCTTCTTTCACCGCGACCGCCAAAATAACAGCTCCGGTTTTGTTACTGCTGCTAGAATATGCTATGGCTACCTGCTGCACCCAGCCCGCCGCCATATCGGGCGCGCCGCCGGAGAAATATACCATCAGCGCGCCTAAGCCGATGGCAATAAACACCGCTGCCCCCATCGCCAGAATCCCATTCCACCTGAACCAAATAGAACTCCTGGGGTCATTTTCAGGCGTAAATATATTGACAAACATATCCCGCTGTGGCATACTTAATCTTAACTTGAAATCGGGAAGGAGGATGAATTTTATGTTACGTAGATTTAAGATAATTCTTGAGAAAGAAACGAGTGGCTTTAGCGTATCTGTTCCCGCCTTGCCCGGATGCGCCACCCAGGGAGAAACCTTGAGTGAATGTATCCAAAACGCCAAAGAAGCGATTGAATTGTATATCCAGAGTATGAAAAACGACCACCTACCCTTGCCTGAATCTGATGTGCTCTTAGAAGAAGTCGAGGTCGCGGCCTGATGCCTCTTGAACATCTGCCTCAGGTCTCTGGGGCGCGAGTTGTCCGCGCACTCGAAAAAGCCGATTTTATTACCCTGCGCAAAAAAGGCAGCCACGTAATTATACGGCATAACCAAGATCTTAGCCGCCGCGCGGTTATCCCCATCCATGGATCCAAGCCCATTAAGCCCGGCACCTTGCGCGCCATCCTCAAAGGTATTGGGATATCGCCTAACGAACTCAAAGAACTTCTTAAATAACTCCCATTTCAACACCATCATTATCTTCAATACAATAATCTGCAATAAACCGCAGCTAACCGCAATGAGCTCCACATTTTTCAACCCATCCCGCGCCCATCGCCACCACACCAACCATAAATCACAAGGCAAAACGCCGCACAGGATAAAGGCGAGCGGCTGTAGAAACGCGAGGGCGATCGGCAAAACCCCTGCCCCAAATATCGGCGAGACGCAAGGCGAGCCGCTAGAAAACTCTATAGGACGAACACGCAAACCAACGGCCTCTGAATATATCTTAAATTCTTCTAATTGTAACTCCTCTTCTATACTTCTTTTAGCCGCCAATTCTTCCCAGGAAATTATTATTTTTACGGGAATAGTAGATGTCAATTTTCTTATAACCACTAAGTCTAACTTTCTCTTTTTATAAATACTATTTATGAATTTTGAAAAGCGCTTAAAATCGCCGGTTCGTTCAAGAGATTGATAAATCCCCAAAGATGGCGACATAAGGAAAAACCAGCCATCCGTGAAAGAAAAATAATAGCTCAATCCTTCTATAACCAATTCCAACCATACATGCGGGTATCCTTCAAAAACACCAGCCCTAAGAAACACATTCATCTTTTTTTCTTCTATTTCTCGCTTGTATCTTTCAAAAATAATCCACTGTCCAATAATCCCTGCACTAAGACAACAGCTAGGATATATATATGAGAATGCTTGAGAATATGACAATTGCATTTTTGTTTTTTTAAGAAATTCTTGAACCTCTGGATTGATCCGATAAACAAACTTTTGTACATCTTCTGCCAAACCGCTCAGGGCTTCTTTTCGCGAATGTCGCTTCCATTCTAACTCATGAAATATAACATCTTCTTTTGTGTAGTTTTCCAAGCCCCCTCCCTCCACCGCGCAGCCCATCCCCAACAGCAGCAACAATGACGCCGCCCACAAACGCCGCATCGCACGCCAAAACTCTCTTAGCTTTGCGCGCCTGCCGTGAATCCAAGGGACGGTTCTATTTTTATGTCTTAAAAAATAAAAAATAGAACCGTCCCCGTGTTTTTCTATCCATCCCCACAGCCGGCGGGCGGCGGAGATTAGCTGCATCAACCCTTCCCTGCTCAGCCACAGGCCGCTGCCTAAATAGATTATCTTAGGATCATTAACGGTGGTGTTCGCATCGTTAGCCGAATCATCATTAAGTTCTGCAATATTTCGAACTACGGGAAGCCTGATAGTAACTTTTGCCCCTGATAAACCAAACCGCTCTTCTGACGGAGAAACTTCTTCCACACTCCAACCAGAATCCCCCTTACTCATACGATACAACATCTGTGAATCGATAGTTTTTGTCAATAATTCGATAGTCCCGCCAAAATAATTGACGATCGCCGCTATTTTTGACATTCCCAGCCCCATACCGCACCAATATTCATTAATACGCGGCAACGCGTAAGGGGTATAGCCCGTATTAAATATATCAGGCAAAAGTTCTTTAGAAATACCCGCGCCGTTATCCACTATGGAAAGTTCCAGAAAATCATCATTTATTATAGTAGCATTAGTCACAATCTGCCGGGGTTCTTTATTGTCTTTTAACGCGCGCAATGAATTTTTATAGATTTCAAACATCATTCTGGTGAAAAGCTCATCATCTGTAAAAAATTGTAAATCCGCAACTATATTATTTTTAAAAATCCACCTCCAAGGGCCCACATTCCTGCAATAATCAGGCACGGTTTCGTCTGCGCGTTTCTGAGCCGTTTTTATAAGCTCATTCGGAACTCTTTGGCCTAGAAATTTTTCTTTCTCTGCTAAAATATGTAAACACAAATACCGGATTAAAATAACATTGAAGATGTAAAGCTCATGCAGCTCTTTAAGAGAATCTGCTGTTTCCACGCTTAACAATCGCTCTTGCTTAATTAACCATGAAAGCTCCCCGAGAATACCCTGCCCCAATAAATACTCTAGAATATAGAAGCCCTTGCCGTATCGCTTTAATCTTTCTTCCTTTACCATAGGCGTATCTGATACAATTTGCCCCAGAGCGCAAATACCCAATAGCTCATCAAGATTATCGCCATAATCTGTTAGAAAATATGTTTTTTCAGCTTGATCTAAAGTTACTAATAATTCCCGGAATCTGTTAAGATTATTTACCAGCTGGCGGCATATCTCTCTCTCGGATTCCCTGCGCGCGGCAGCGCGGTCATCAGATGACATTCTGCGCCGCATATCGGCAATAAAACTATCTATGTTAAAAGTAAACGGATGGCCCAACTCTTCCATCAACACTATCCCCGTCAGGCCTACGCCTAATCCTGCGCTAAAAGGCTGTGCCCAGTGCGCCGCCATATCCGGCGCGCCGGCAGTAAAATTCGTAAGCAGCGCGCCTAAACCAACGGCAATAAACATAGCCACCCCCATCGCCAATATGCCACTGCCACAGAAAAACCAAACTAAACGGTCTCTTATAGACTGATAAGATAAATTTCTCTTGACATCTATTGTATTTCGGGCTATATTTACACCAGGAGGCCGAGTTTGAGAATTTCCGCTATTGAATGGGATGATGATACGGTTTCGCATATCGCGCGGCACGGTGTAGAGCCCATAGAAGTAGAAGAAGTTTGCTTTAAAACTAATCCATACGTCTTGAAAGCAAGAGGCAACCGCTATTACGCGCTTGGGCAGGCGCAAAGCGGAAGATACCTGACGATAATATTTGAATACTTGGGGAATAACACGGCCAAGGTAATTACGGCCCGCGCGATGTCGGAGAGTGAGCGCAAACTTTATAAAAAGAGGTGAAAAATGACAAAAAGCCGAATACCGAAATTTAAATCTCTTGAAAAAGAGCGCAAATTCTGGGATACCCACAGCATTACCGACTTTTTGGATGAACTTAAGCCAGTTAAGGTAGAATTTGTGCGTCCCAGAAAGAAACTTGTGTCTGTACGCCTGGATACCAGCCAAATCCAATCTCTCAAGAGTATCGCCGTCCGTAAGGGCCTGGGATACCTCTCCCTGATGCGCCTCTGGATTTGCGAACGTCTGACGCGTGAGCAAGCCCTTACGCATACGCATCACAGCTAAAACTCCGGCTAGAATCCAGGGGACGGTTCTCAAAAGAGAACCGTCCCCGTGATTTTCTATCCACTCCCACAGCCGGCGGGCGGCTGATATTATCCACGATATCTCCTCTTTACTCATGCGCCAGCCGCAGCCGAAGTAGATTATCTTATCATCCTTGACTCCGGCATTGCCGGGAACCTCGGCCGCTGGCAGTTGAATTGTAAAGGTAGTGCCGGCTTCGCTGCTTAGGCTGCGCGTGCGCCGGTCCTGCAGCTCATCGAATGAAAACCGTTCTAACTCTGCCTGCGTAAGCGATTCCATCTCAATCGTGCCTGCGTGACTTCTTACTATCTCCCATATTCCGTATGTACCAGTACCTCGCGCCACACTACCATATTCAGCCCCTTTTGTACTCCAACCTAAATCATAAAACTCTGGCCGTTGCGGATATATTCCGAGCCCGAAATGACTCGGGTCAATTCCTTTGCCGTTATCTGAAAACTTAATACACACGCTATCGCCTTCTTGAAACGCCTCGATAACAATATTCCTCGCCCCGGCTTCAACAGCATTCGCCATAAAGCTATAGAATAATGATTGCAGCCTGCGCCGATTTCCTTTTAGCCTGAAGGAACCAATACGGCGCTCTATATTACGGCTAAAATATAAATTTGCTTCTTCAGACGTGTCATTTATAACCTGCGCTAAATCTAGTTCCTCAACCCTGCCTTTTCTGCCTTGGGAAAACTCATACAAGTCTTCGCACATGTATAAGACGTCTCCTATGTAAGATACCACATCTGTTCCTGATGAAAAACTGCCGCTGTTTTTTAATGCTATAATTTTATCTCTGACTTCTATCATAATCATATGTAAACCGTTGAATACCGCGACATCACCTTTTGAACTAAAAAGATCTGCAGCTTCATTTAACCTCAAAGCAAGCCTATTCTTCAATGACGGATCTATTTGTTCTTTAAGGTTTCCCAAAAAGGTTTGAATTGCACCGATTTTTTGAGTGATTTCATAATGCGGATCGCCGTGATGTATGATACGCCTGACAAACTCTTCTCTCTCCCATTTTTCGATTTTTCCGCAATACTCCTTCAATGTCTCTCCTGCCAACCCTTCCGCCACGGCACAGCAGGCCTGGGCGAGGGTTAAGCCGGATGCGCCGGCGGGCTCTTTGCCTTGGACAGAAATAGCCAGCGAGGATAACTCCTGAGCAAGCTCAAGGGAACCGGCGGGGTAAGAATTTAACCCTGAATCTAAATCGTCAATTGCCTCATCGATTTCCCCTCTGAATAAGTCTATTGAAGCATTAATCCAACGCCACTTAAAACACGCATAATTATAACCAATTATATCTGCAAATTCTTTATCGGCCTTAGACGGCATTAAAGGATTGAAAAATAGATAATACAGATCATGGTCATAATAAAAATCTTCTTTGTGGATTTTTAAGTTATACTCCACAATTTCCCTTCTCATCACAACACCTACAAGAAGGATTGCTTTAGCCGCAGATAAAACTGCTTCATTATTACCCCGCAAAATATCTATTTTAAGATCATTCAACCTGGATTCATATCCCGAATCATTTTCTTGTTCTCCACTATTAATAAATATATCTCGCAGCCTTTCTTTAATTGATTCCTCTATACTTACCGCATTAAAGGCTGCTGCTTTAAAAATCTCTTGTGTATAAGTGTGTCCGTTTCTATTAAATTTAGCGCACACCTCCGGCGTCAGGGTGACGACCTCGATGTTATTGTCATTGCGAGGGAGCCCCGAAGGGGCAACCGAAGCAATCTCTTTTTGGATTGCTTCGTCGTCCCGACATTCCACAATAGCAACTATCTGGCCCAGCTCCTCTACTTTGCCCCAGACCGGCGGCAGGGCGAAGTCCCGGCGGGCGTCATCAGGCAGGCCGAACCAATAAAGAAGCAGATTAGCGAAAAACTTAACTTTGTCTTCCTGCGAAAATTCGAGAAATAAAGACTTAAGCATATATTCTACATATTCAGGATAAAGTTTAATTTGCTCAAACACGCTAAAGTCGCCAGCGATAACCCTTTTAATAAGATGGTTACTCGGCAGCTGCCCCGATGCTTCAGGTGGAATCGAGAAAGATGCTTGCAATGGCATAACAACAATGAATCCTCTTGTTTCTCCTTCTATATCCAGCGACGCAACGCTCCCTCCTAATCTCTTAGCGATACTTTGCGCTAAGGTAAATCCTAAATTGGTATATTCGTTTTCACCTTGGCCATCTTTAACTTCCCGGGGAATTTCTTGTGAACTAAGCAGGGTTACAAAAACTTTGTTTTCTACAATCTCGGTCTTAGCTTGAAATACAAACATTGAGGTAAATTTTCTCCTTAGAGGAAGGATTAGACTTAAAAAGAGACACGCTAAATCATCTTGCGCCGCCCTAATTTTTAGGCCACCAGGAGAAAGCCAAACGTCATCTTCGTTTCTTTTTAAACCAGTCCAGACGAATTCTAAAAACACATAATCAACCACAGCCGAAATAGTACTATTTATATCTATATCGCCTGCCTCTTCTTCATCGAAAACAAGTTCACAAAGCTTAACAAAGCTTTCTATCCTCTTAATATAGTAGTCGAAAGCGGTTTGATCTTCGGCCTTCTCCAGCGGATAGCTTATTGAAATCTTCTTTGAAGGGACCAAAACCTCTTTTGCCGCTTCCCAGTGTCTTCTATAGTGCCCCTTCAGAAGCTCTGAATCCCAATTAAGAGGAATCTCGCGATAACATTCATTCCACATCATCTTACGAATAGCCACGTAAACTTTTTCTCTCTCCTCTTGAAAACCCAATATCTGGCCTTGCCCATTAAAAGTCCTTGATGAACACGGCCCGCTGTCATCTAAATAATAGCGTAATACAGACAGCAGCTTCGCAAGGTAATCATTGTGGCGGAAAATATATACTAAATTACGCGTTGGTATCTTTTCTTCAGCCCTGTGAGGCCTTCCTACAGGCAAATCTTGGCCTATCAACTCTGCCTTTTTAAGAGAAACGATCTCAAAAAGCTGAAACATCGCAATCTCTGCATTAACTGCTTCCTCTTCTGTTTTAGCAACTACATACACCTTAATAAGAGATATGATCTCGGCTATACCAAACTTTAGCTTTTCCCCAAGCGAAGATATCGCCTCCTCTACTTCTTTCTGGGTAATATCTTGATGCCACTGCCACCATGCCCATTTCGCGCGCGTATCAACAAGAGACCCTACATATTCTGCTAAAACAAAATTATCCGGGGTTTCTTGCAAGTGTTTTTTCTCTATTAACCAAGCGCTTATTATCTTTAAATCATCTGCGATATTTTCGAAAAAGCCTTGGTATGGAAGCGCGAAAGCAAATCTTTGGGGTATGTCTCGCTGAGAATTAGCCGTTATGCTATGTTTGCATGGTAAAGATGGAGTCGCCACCTCCTTAGTTCCGAACCAGCGCGAGAATAAAATACTCGCCCAATCCTTGACCCATCGCCAGCACACCAGCCAGAAACCGAAGGGCATAGCACAGCTGAACGCGAAGGCGGGTTGAGCGAACGCAGTAATGAAAGCCGTCACCCCCGCGTTAAAGACAGGCGTGGCAAAAGTAGAACCGCTGTCCGTCAAAGAAAGAACGCGGCAATTAGGCGATTCGCCGATGGAGTTAACTGAATTGTAATTAACTTTATTTTTATCAACAATAGAGCTACCTTTTTCCATTAGACCGGATTCTTCTTCTGGATAATCGCAGCAAATAGCCTCGACAATAAAAAAACTATGCAATTTTTTGATTGAATTAACACGAAACCCGCCAGCGTTTTGCAGATACCACAACAGAACGTCTAACCGGCTTCTAAATCCATACGATCCCGGATTATTCCAGATGTTTACAGCAAGATCATTATCATAAGATGTTTCGTGAAATAGAATAATAAATTTACCTTGAGGTTTGAGATGACTCCTAACAGACTGAATTACCTCTATAGGATGAACCAAATACATAATGCCGAATGAATTCACTGCCGCATCAAAACAATCTTGAAGTGGAATATAAGGATCTTGGTTAAGATCATGCATTCCGACAAGATCAAGAGACGGATTATGACACATCCCCTTGAGATATAAACCTAGCCCTTTTACTACGCGGCCCGCATGCTCACTAAACGAGGAATGCCGACCAGACATAAGATCCAGAATTGACCCTTCCAATGGTAATAAATCATCCACTGCCGAGGTCAACTCAGGCTGATACTCCCAAAAATACGGCGACTTTCTTATTTCTTTACCCCGCCAATACTCAGACTCGTCTAATTCAACACGCAGCAAATCCCTCCCAAATGCATTATTAGACAAAATAGGAAGTGTTTGCCTATCCTCGTTTTCTATTTTTTCTTTCCTCACAGTCTTTCCCCCCGCCGCGCAGCCTATTCCCAGCAGCAATAACAATGGCGCCGGCCACAGCCACCGCATCGCGCGCCAAAACTCCCTTAGCTTTGCGCGCCTGCCGTGAATCACGGGGACGGTTCTCTTTTGAGAACCGTCCCCGTGATTCTCTATCCACCCCCACAGCCGGCGGGCGTACGATATTATCCGCGATATGTCCTCTTTACTCATGCGCCAGCCGCAGCCAAAGTAGATTATCTTGGCTTCACTGCCATCAACCTTGGTTGGCTCACAGGCCGCCGGCAGGCGCAGAATAAAGCTCGTACCCGGGGTAATACGCCGGCCCTCTGCCAGGCGGCGGAAAATTTCCAGGAATTTTTTGTACCGTACGAATTGGCGCGATAGATCATCCCGGATTCCTATTGAGAAATCACCGCAAGCTAAAATTAAATCACATACCCCTAAAACTTTCCTGTGACATTCCATAATAAAAGCGCCCAGAGGAGAAACGACAGAATTAGGATTTATTCCCATTTCGCGTAAACAAGGCTTAATTAGAGAAAATAACATAGAACGGTATTCAGAAACAAATACTCTAAGGCTCTCACCTGTAATTTCATCCGATAATAGTCCTGCAAACATTTCTTCTATCATAAAGTGAACATATTGAAGATGACTATATGCCTGCGTAGTCTTATCCTGCAGTTCACGGTCACCATTCAAAATCGCATCGGACAGCTCTACTAAACCATCACCAAACTCTCGCGGAAATTTGATCTTCTCATATTCCTCTTGGGTCAGCGTATCAACCACAACCTTGCCGCCGCGGGCTTCTATGATTTTCACAAACTCCTCCCGCACATCCGGCGTCAGGGTGACGACTTTGAAGTTATTGTCATTGTGAGGAGGCCGCGGGCCGACGAAGCAATCTACTCCAAGCGATGGGATTGCTTCGGTCGCCCCTTCGGGGCTCCCTCGCAATGACGAACGAATAACAGGCCGGCCCAACTCCTCTACCTTGCCCCAGACCGGGGGCAGGGCGAAGTCCCGGCGGGCGTCATCAGGCAGGCCAGACCAATAAAGAAGCAGATTAGCGAAAAACTTAACTTTGTCTTCCTGCGAAAATTCGGTCAATAAAGACTTAAGTATATATTCTGCATACTCCGGATAAAGTTTAATTTGCTCAAACACGCTAAAGTCGCCAGCGATAACCCTTTTTACAAGCTGATCACTTGTCAGCTGCCCCGATGCCTCGGGTGGAATCGAGGAAGATGTTTGCAGCGGCAGAACGACGATGAATCCTTTTGTTACTCCCATTACATCCAACGGTGTAATGCTCCCTCCTAACCTAGTAGCGATACTTTGCGCTAAACTAAGCCCTAAATTGGCATATTCGATTCCTCCCTGGTCATCTTTAACTTCCAAAGGAGTCTCTTGCGAACTAAACAGCGTTATAAAAAGTCTATCCCCTACAATCTCTGTCTTAGATTGAAATACATACATAGAGGTAAATTTTCTCCTTAAAGGAAGAATTAAACCTAAAAATAGATAAGCTAAATCATCCTGTGCCGCCCTAATCCTTGGGTTACCTGCAGAAAACCAAACGTCGTCTTCGTCTCTTGTTAAGCCGGGCCAGACATATTCTAAAAACACATAATCGACCACAGCTGAAATAGTATTATTTATATCTATATCGCCTGCCTCTTCTTCATCAAAAACGAGTTCGCAAAGCTTAACAAAACTTTCTATCCTCTTAATATAGTAGTCGAAAGCGGTTTGATCTTCGGCCTTCTCCAGCGGATAGCTTATTAAAATCTTCTTTAAAGGGACCAAAACCTCTTTAGCTGCTTCCCAGTGTTTTCTATAGTGCCCCTTCAGGAGCTCTGAATCCCAATCAAGAGGAATCTTGCGATAACATTCATCCCACAACATCTTACGAATAGCCGCATAAACTTTTTCTCTCTCCTCTTTAAAACCCAATATCTGGACTTGCCCATTAAAGATCCTTGATGACCACGGCCCGCTGCCATCTAAACAATCGTATGATACAGACAACAGCTTTGCGAGATAATCATTGTGCCTGAAAATATACACTAAATTACGAGCCGGTATCTTTTCTTCAGCCCTACGCGGTCTTCCTTTAGGTAATTCTTGCCCTAATATCTCTGCCTTCTTAAGAGAAGCAGCCTCAAAAAGTTGAAACATCATAATCTCTGCTTCAACTGCCTCTTTTTCTGTTGTGGCAACTACGTATACCTTAATTAAAGACATGATCTCGACTATACCAAACTTTAGCTTTTCCCCAAGCGAAGATATCGCCTCCTCTACTTCTTTCTGGGTAATATCTTGATGCCACCGCCACCATTCCCACTTATCACGCGTAGCAACAAGAGACCCCACATATCGAGCTAAAACAAAATTATCAGGAGTTTCTTGCAAGTGTTTTTTCTCTATTAACCAAGCGCTTATTATCTTTAAATCATCTGCGATATTTTCGAAAAAGCCTTGGTATGGAAGCGCGAAAGCAAATCTTTGGGGTATGTCTCGCTGAGAATTAGCCGTTATGCTATGTTTATATGGTAATGGTACGGGCGCAATCGCCTGAGTTTTAAACCAGCGCGAGAATAAAATACTCACCCCATCCCGCGCCCATCGCCACCACACTAGCCACAGGCCGAAGGGCAAAACGCCGCCCAAGATAAAGGCAAGCGGCTGGAGGAAAGCCAGGGGCGCCAGTGAACCTCCTGCGTACAAGAGCGGCACCGCGCAAGGCGAGCCAAGCTCGACTGGCTGCGACTCTAAGCCGCCTGCCTGAGCGCGCCTAAGTTCATTAAGAATATACGTAGCATGTTTATCCCCAGACATAGAGCTCTTCTCAAGTATTTCCGCAGTATTATGAGAACAGGTAAGAAGAATAGTATCTATTGTTTTCATATCCAATGGATTTCTTAGTTTCCTATTGACAGCATCAACTGACACGCCCATCATCGCCGCTAATGTCTCAGGGGCACTTATGCTCAGGCATAATTTATTTCCTCTTCTAGCCTCTCTCTTTATGCTCCAGGCAAGCAATGTCCTGGCTACGCCTTTTATACGATACATGCTATCAGGTATCTTCGATAACCATTCGCTTGATAACACATTATGCGGCGCATTTTGCAATAAACAAAACGTGCTCGCGTTTTCGGTCCTGATAACGTAAAGCGCGGACTCCACACTTTCAATCCCAGCCTCTGAAGTGGTAACCGCAAGATAAAGCTCTTCAAAATCCCTTGGAATATGTAATTCGTGCTCATAAAATAACATTGCCTGTGCCTGATCGATAATCCCTTGAGTATGCAAATACATATGGATGGCTCTTATACAATCGCTAGTATTTTCGGTATACTTCTGGAAAAGATGCTGGAAGCTTGAATCTGTTCGTCTAGAAAAATACTCCGTATATAGCGAACTAAACGTTCCCTGTAAACCAACCGTTGGTGAAGTAACGATAATACCGTCTTTTAGATTGTAATCTAATAATAGGCTGAGTTTAGCTGCCTCTATTAACCATCCATCCAATAATCCATAAACTATTTCTTTATTGGTTTTATTTAATCGCGAAAATGCGACAGGTTTTATGATAACGCATTCGGATGATTCATTAGGTAATACCTTTGTGCAAATAAGCGTATTCTCGAAGTTTCTAGCGAACTGATCCTTAATTTCAATTTCTCCCCCTCCCCCCGCCGCCCCTAAAATCGGCCAAAGCGGCAGCAATAATATCACCGGCGCCAGACGCTGCATCGCGCGCCAAAACTCCCTTAGCTTTGCGCGCCTGCCGTGAATCAAGGGGACGGTTCTCTTTTGAGAACCGTCCCCGTGTTTCTCTATCCACCCCCACAGCCGGCGGGCGTACGATATTATCCGCGATATGTCCTCTTTACTCATGCGCCAGCCGCAGCCAAAGTAGATTATCTTGGCTTCGTTGCTATCAACCTTGGTTGGTTCATTGGCCGCCGGAGGGTGGATGGTAAAGGTGGTGCCTACGGTAATCCGTTTTCCTTGAGCTAAGAGATAAAAAACATGAAATATCCTTTTATAAACTAAAAAGCTTTCCTTGATATTAGGCCATTCCATTTTTAGAAACTCGCTTCTGCTTTCATCATCATTACAATTATTTAAAAAATATTCCAAGAGTGGCCATTGATTACCACAACTTTTTATAAATCTATCTTTTATAAACCAATAAAGTTTGCCATAGTTATTCTGATCAATATTTAATTCCTTAAAGACAGTCTCCATTTCCTCCAAGAATATTTCATTTGCAGATTTCATATTATTAAAATCTTCTACGGTTATGGCAGTTGATTCTAGTTTTTCTCTGTATACCTCATTTAAAGGCCGCGATAACTGTAAAATTACGTCATAAGCTACTTTCGCTTTACGTTTCAAGCAGCTATCTTCCTTTATCGCCTTCTCCAAAGAATCTACCTCATTGTATCCTTTTGGCAATTTCATCCTCTCATATTCATCCTCCGTAAGTATATCCGACTCGACGCTTCCGCCTTTGGCTTCGATTATATGCACAAACTCACTCCACACCTCTTGTCCCCTTAAGTTATAGGCCACGGCACAGCAGGCCTGGGCGAGGGTTAAGTCGAATGCGCCGGCGGGCTCTTTGCCTTGGGCGGAAATAGCCAGCGAGGATAACTCCTGAGCAAGTTCAAGGGAACCGGCGGGGTAAGAATTTAACCCTGAATCTAAATCGTCAATCGCCTCATCGATTTCCCCTCTGAATAAGTCTATTGAAGCATTAATCCAACGCCACTTAAAACACGCATAATTATAACCAATTATATCTGCAAATTCTTTATCGGCCTTAGACGGCATTAAAGGATTGAAAAATAGATAATACAGATCATGGTCATAATAAAAATCTTCTTTGTGGATTTTTAAGTTATACTCCACAATTTCCCTTCTCATCACAACACCTACAAGAAGGATTGCTTTAGCCGCAGATAAAACTGCTTCATTATTACCCCGCAAAATATCTATTTTAAGATCATTCAACCTGGATTCATATCCCGAATCATTTTCTTGTTCTCCACTATTAATAAATATATCTCGCAGCCTTTCTTTGATTGATTCCTCTATGCTTACCGCATTAAAGGCTGCTGCTTTAAAGATCTCTTGTGTATAAGTGTGTCCGTTTCTATTAAATTTAGCGCACACCTGCGGCGTCAGGGTGACGACCTCGATGTTATTGTCATTGCGAGGGAGCCCCGAAGGGGCGACCGAAGCAATCTCAAAATCATTAGATTGCTTCGCCCCGCCATCTTCGATGGCGCGGCTCGCAATGACGGGTGAGGGGATTGCTTCGTCGTCCCGACATTCCGTCGGGACTCCTCGCAATGACACAATAGCAACTATCTGGCCCAGCTCCTCTACTTTGCCCCAGACCGGCGGCTCAAGGCCGAGCGACTCAATCGCAGCGCTATTGCCTTCGCCTTTCAGCTCTGCCCAACGCAGTAAGCGCCGCGCGTAAGATTCCACTAATGCTTGATGCGCGAGCGGGTTATTCTTAGATTGCGTAACCAGCCAATCGCGTATTTGCGGCCACTCGCTTTTATTCGCGTATTCTGCGTTCGCGGCAATGGCAGAGATGTTGCCCAACTCCAGATAATCTTTTATAAACTCAAACGTTGCCTTCAAATGCTCACCACTAGGCTCGGCGGAATACTCCGGTGTATTACCGGAATCCGCAGTTGCAAGCCGGAAAAACCTTATTCCTTCTGATGCGTGTAAAATATGAGCGTATCCGTCATATTTGCCTGCCGACTCTTTGGGAACATCCCATTCGTGCAGTATTAATTTAGCCTGACCGGCAACGCCGGAATTTGCCAGCCGCAAAAACTCCTGCCCGGTTGAATCAGAAACAACGACTATCGTTTTCCCCAACATAGTATGTGCCTCGAATAATGTAGAGTAGATTTCCGCGGAAGTAATAATATTGCCGCCTGCTCTCGCGCCGGCCCTGGAAAAAACCAGGATATTCCGGCCTGCCATTTTCAGGATAATAGATAATAATTCTTCTCTTAATGATGCGATATCCGCAAGCCCTCCGGCGTCTTTTAGCTCATATTGAAAATGTGTGTGGATATATTCTTCTCCATTTACAAAGAATCTTACGGTTGTCTTGCGCAGTTGGCTAAGCCCGATTATTTTATCTTCAAGCACCTCAAGCGAATTCAAATCCGCCCCGCAGAGCAATAATTCGGTCAGATACTGCGTCAATCCAATATCCACCCTCGGATTATGCAGAGGAAAAGCAAACTTATGGGTTAACTGCTGGCTTATGATATGCTTTAACAGGTTAGTTTTTGCCGCATCTTTATCCTGCTTTATTACAAGCTTATCCCTAATATCGGTAAGTAGAGGGTGCCGATCGATAGTTACCAAGCGCCTGGAAGATGGATAAGCGGCGCTGAAATTGCAACCACTGGAGAGACAAATTGTTAAATCGAATCTTTTTCCGCCGGTGCTCTGCCCGGCACCCTGCGCCAAGAGGTTAAATTCTTCCATAAACTCTGTCTTGAGCGACAGCAATCTTTTATCCTCATCCATTACCAAGCCGTATGCTGTTATCACCAGGCCGGAATGCTCCTTAATCATCTGTCCTAATTTGGCATTCGACAGCTCTTGAACATTTCTACCATTAGCCCCTAAACCATTTACTTGGCCAAGGAAGAGCAATGACACAGACAGCGCAAGCGCACCTGGCGGGCTAGTAGCGTCCGGAACGCTAGAAAAATAAACCATAATTATGAGCTCCGACAAAACAACTAGCACAACCGTTACGGTAATCAACAATACAATATTCACTACCCGCCATTTGCTAACTTCATCGCCCTCCCCTCTCATGTTAACCGGCATAGGCTTGCCCACAAGGATAAAAAATAACAGCCTCTTTAGCCAGCGAGTTCTAGGCGTGGATCTAAGCATAACTTTTCTTAAAAAAGCAGAAGTTACTGGCCCCCATTGGGCAAACCAGCCGGCTATCTCACCCGGCGCGGCCTCATGTTGCCATATCAATTTAAAAAGATTGTCGGGATCATAATTATACAAAGAACAAAATTTCTCTAGGCCGCTCTGCGCTTCTTCCCCCGGAATACTTAAAATCACTCCATCTTTCTCAACTCCGCGCGCGAAAGAAATACACAGCGCGTATACATTGCGTGCCATCGGTAAACAACTAAAGAACCTATGCCACATCGGCGCGTCTTTATTGCGGTACGCTTTTCCCAAATAAGCTAAATTAATCCGATAAGTAATCAGGCCGGGCAAAAGGAAACACTCGCGGGCCTTGCGGGGGTTAAAAAGATACGCCAGCGCCCCAGCAATAAATTGCAACCCCGGCCGCCAGGAGTGGCTCTGGGAACTATCATCTTTCTTTATCGTGGCACGCACATTCAACTTTTCTATAGGATATCTTTGCGGCACAACTTTGTCGGTAATCAATGGATATAGCGCTTTTCCTTGCGAAATTATTTGTTCATTTTCGCGGTTCATCCGCAGCCCGTCAGGATCGCAAAAGCCTAATTTATGCGGAGGGACAATATTGAGCATATTAAAGAGGCTAGAGATAATGCCAAAAAAGCCTATTGCATCTAGATGCCTGAAACCAAACATGCAGTCTACTGCTATTGCCAGGATGACCCCGCAGATATTAGAAGCTATCCCCCAAACTTCGAAGCGTTTTCTTATTCCTTCTGAACAGCCTATCTCATCAATTTCTATTCCTATGCCTCCCAAAAACATGGTGTTTAGCAGCCAAAATTTAACCCCCTTCTTCTCCGGCACAACTAACATAAGTCTCGCGGCCGCCCCTGTGCCAGCAACCGCCAAATAATAACCCAACACACGCAGAATTACTACCATCGCTAAAGCCAACGCTACCTGCCAAAATACGATATGCATAAACACCGCCAAACCCCAGGCCAATAGCGCAAGCGCCCCCAGCCCTAACGCGGGAGCAACCCTAGCGCTAACCGGCTGCGCCGCATCTCTGAATTTTTGAATTTTAATATAATTACGTTCGAACCTTTTCTTATAAACGCGCGGCAACATAGCAAGAAACCCATCGTGCGTAGGGATATCCAGGCCATAGATACCAAATTCTTCTGCCAACAATAAATCGTATTGGAAATTTTTTCGTTCCCATACATTCAACAAAAATTTCAAAGCGTCGGCTTGGGCCTGCATTATAACCGCGCCTATCTTTAAATTTCTGCTTCTTTCCGTTAATAATCCCAGAGTGGCACCAAAGGCAACGGGAAAACCTTCTGCCGCGTACCAGCTAATCTTATCCGCCACTGAAAAGAGCATCCCCGCCTTAATCACAAATTCCTGTTCTCCTTTGGATAAGCTCTTAAGGATGCTTTGATATTCTTTAAATGGCGACAGGCATGCATCTTTCGCTGTATCATCAAAAGGATACTCACTGCGTTGGATTATCGCACAGAGAATAATGAATTCCTGATCCTTAGTTATCGCAAATCTATCGCGAAGAACCGAATAACCCCTTTTACCACTAAGGGATCTGGTGCGGTCAAAGTCTTTACGAAGCACTTTTAAGGTTTCGTTTACTAAGGGCGGGGTAGGGTTATTTTTGTCCCTGCCGGGATGAAAATCATGCAACAGCCCGGCGATTTGCAGCAATCTATCCTGCGCGGGATTAAAATTCATGGCGGCCGATATATGCCGCAATAGGCGGTTCAGGTTCCAAGGATGTCCAATACCATGATACTCCCCTGCGTGGCCGAGTTTATACCAAGTTTTTTCAAAATACAAATATGGAATTACCCGCGGCGCGTAAATTGTCCTACCCCGCATCATTTTTGTTCTTCCCCCCGCGCTCTGCAGAACTATGCCTTCAGCCAGGGCTTCTGCGGGATGCAAAAGCACCCGCAGGTTATTGAAAATATGGAAGATGATGGCTCCGATAAAATCAAATTCCAATAGTTCCTGGGCGAACTCAAGATGGATAGCGTGCCTTTCTTTCCATAATTTAGACTTAGCGAAATCTTCTTTTGATTCGCTGAATTCTCCCCGCGCTTTATATTCCATATATGCCGCCTTGAGGTGGGCATCCGCGAAGTTTTCTGGCGGCCACCCGAGATACAAACGAACATTCTCTATTACAGGCACAAAAAAGCCATTCCAGATTACATTTACGGCGATGAGCACCCATTCCAATACCGGCATCTTAGCCCACCGCGGAAAACGATACCTTAAGTCTCCGGGGGCGGAGTGAAGGTTATTTCCCTTAAGATTTTCTATCGGTGTCATTGCGAGGAGCGGTTTTGGCGACGAAGCAATCCTATCTGATAAGATTGCTTCGTCAGTCGCTTCGCTCCCTCCTCGCAATGACACTGATTTAACTGGCGGTGAAAGAGTATTTACATCCACCATTAATATGCCTTGCGGGTGTACTAAAGACTCGATCTCACCGGAAGCGATATAAAATGATCCACCTCCACCGGGATATCTTCGTTGAAGATTAAGGCATATAACCGGCTTGTTATGAAATTTACAATGTAACCAATTGGCATCTGCTAGAGCCTCATCTCTATTGTTGCGAGCTGGAATAATTAATACATTAGAGTCTTCTATCTTTTGGCACATCTTGGAATAGGACAAATAACTATTCTTCATAAAGTCTGCTTCATAACAGATCAAAAGAGATATTTTATAGCCTTTGATTGAAAACATGCGAGACTCATCTTCCATGTGCCCTTTTAAAAACTGCATATTTTTTTCTTTCGGACTAATTAAGGAAAAAACAATATGATCAGAATAATCTTTATCTCCTATATCATAATACAGGCAATAGCCGACAGCTATATTACACTCCTTGGATACCATATGGATAACTCCCAGCCTGTATTGCGCCTGTGATTCTGAGCAAAAACCTAAATCCATCAATTCAGGAAAAATCACTAGATCTGGGGCATTCGCGCCTAACTTGCTTAATTCCTCGATGATAGACTTGATCCTCTCTGTATTCTTTTCAAAATCACCAGATTCAAGCTGAACCGCGGCCACTCGTAACCCTTGTTTTCCCGAGCCGTCGGAAAATCCCCCTGCCCTTTGCACCGGTAAACCCGCGATTGTTGCCGGAAATAAGCTAGTGTCCAAGCCCCCCGCGCTCTGCAGGACTATGCCTTCGGCCAGGGCTTCTGCGGGATGCAAAAGCACCCGCAGGTTATTGAAAATATGGAAGATGATGGCTCCGATAAAATCAAATTCCAATAGTTCCTGGGCGAACTCAAGATGGATAGCGTGCCTTTCTTTCCATAATTTAGACTTAGCGAAATCTTCTTTTGATTCGCTGAATTCTCCCCGCGCTTTATATTCCATATATGCCGCCTTGAGGTGGGCATCCGCGAAGTTTTCTGGCGGCCACCCGAGATACAAACGAACATTCTCTATTACAGGCACAAAAAAGCCATTCCAGATTACATTTACGGCGATGAGCACCCATTCCAATACCGGCATCTTAGCCCACCGCGGAAAACGATACCTTAAGTCTCCGGGGGCATAATGAAAACATGCTGACTTTTCATTCCTCGTATAAACCTCAATTAAACCCTGACCCTGGCCTATTTCTGTTTTTTCATCAAAATCAAAAAACTCCCAAACCATGTAATCCTTGTGGGTATCTATCAGGATTTCTCTTGGCAGTGAATAACCCCTATCCTCGAATCCTGAGTTTCTTGTCTCCGGATTATCCCATCCAAAACACACTAAACGAGCCCAAGGCTTCATTTCGCTTATTAGCTTGCCGCAAAGTTTCTTATAAAAGTTATATTTATCGCGCTTTACTATCGGATTATATAAATAGATGACGTCAAATTTAGAATAATCGATTTCATTGCTTAGCGCGGAATCGTTAATAAAATCCACATTTGAAAACTTATATTTCTCTTTTTTACTAAGGCTCACCGATACCAATTCCGGGGATAAATCAATTCCGGTTATGATTACTTTGCTCTTTAGCCGATACGCAACCCTAAAACAGAATTCTCCTGTACCCGATCCAATATCAACTATGGCTTCATTACCCGCAAGTTTGAGTATTCGCAAAATATTATCGGTTACTCGGTGTGGAGTTCCGGCATAAATGCCGCCGATCTTTTCTGCCGCCTTTATTTGTCCCGAGCTTAAACTAGAGCCGCTTTCATTTATATTCATATGCGGCGGAGTAACACAGTTTTCTTGGGCCTCGCCACTATTGCCTTTATTTTTTATTTTAGCCAATAAATTTATTTCCTTCAACGTTGTAGACGTTGGAGGTACAAAGAACTGCGGCCGCGAGAGGATTGTTTTAAGAGAATTATCTTCAATTTCGCCAAACTTAATATCCAAGGAATCCATAAAGTTCGAAATGCAATCCGACATCTTTTCTAACACCCTGTCTCTTGCCAACACGACTTGCTTGATAGTCCCGCTAAAATAGGATTTAATTCGTATCGCGAATGATCGCATGACGTTAAGTAAAACGTCTACAGCCATAATAGGCAGAAAATCCAACTTATAACCTTGCACCATGTGCCAAGCTAATCGGGCACGTGCCCCCTCATTAATTCCGTCTCTGCGCCGGACCATTCTTCTCATCAAAAGTATACCTAATACTATTGCCGCCACCAATATCACTATACCTCCCGGACCGCAAAACTGAGCCAAAACCCAGTGAAAAATATCAGAGATTAAACCAATAAAGTCAAACGGCAGGGTTTGCCAAGAGCCTGCCCGATGCAGAGATTCGGATATACCGGTAAAACTGCACAGACAGCCAAGTTTTTTTATTAACTCATTACTTCCATCACTATCTTGCGGATGGGGAGGAAATTCATTAGATTTAACACGGGTAGATTTTATTTCTTTTAATACTTTGAGAAGAATTTCTTTACCACTCTCAATCATTTGAAACTTCTCCTTCGCATGAGGGTCATCAGGGTTTTTATCTGGATGATAGATTTTAGCAGCTTTTTTATACGCTTCATTAACCTCCTCCTCAGAGCATGTTAAGATATCTATCCCTAATTGGCGGGCAATGAAAAACACTACGCCCTCAACCGTTATTTCTGATAACTGCGGGTTATTAGGCTCAAATGCCCGTTGATAATCCGCGATTTCTTGCTTTAACCTCTTGGACAATTTCAGGGTAAAAGAGAAGTTGTCAACCACTCTAAGCCATAATTTTTCAAAATCAACTCTATCTGCAACACAAAGCAAAAGCACAAAACTTATATCGGCGATAACTCCGATATTATTATTTATCTTGTTCAGCCTATAATCTAACTCTGCTTTTTCTTTTTCCATGATTTTATCAATATTTATCATAAGCAGTTCAAAGCGCAACTCAACCACCGGCCGGCCAAAGAATTCCTCTACCTTGTTTGACTGCTGAATAACTTGCATAAACTTTTCTTTACGCTCTCCTTGAAGCGATAATATCTTTTCTATATATTGCTCATGCAAGACTGGCTCAACCTTAAAAACCGGCTGCTGCCATAAATCTATAATATCTTCATACTGCCAACTATTATTCTCATCCAGAACCGCCGTGATTACGGAAGATAAGGTATGCGCAAATTCCTGCGATAAGATTTGTTCAATCTCCCTTATTTCTTCCAAGGCCTGATCGCTGATATCCCGTTCACCTATTGCCAAGGCAGTGAATAAATTGGCTAACCCATATTTTTCCTTGGTTTCTTTTGCCTTTGCCCAATTTATGCGGCCAGAATCCGAAGAAATACCCAACAACTCGTATATATCATCGCCAAAAGACATTCCTGCCGATAGAATTAAATCCAGATTAATCCGCGCAATCTCTCGTAAAATTTCCATAGCCCTGGCTCTTTTATCCGTATGCAAATATTTACCTAACTCTATAAGAGTTTCAACATTAAAATACTCCCCCGGTGAAGGAATCTTATAATTATCGAGAAAGTCTCTTGTTTCATCTAATAAATACGTAGAACTGCTTAATTCCAAGAGACGGTGCACAATATCTTCAACCCCTGGCGCGTCCGCATGAGCCAAACTCCCGCTTGGCTTTGGTATCAAAGCATTTTTGCCAATTTGGCCTGTGCCAAGAGCAACTCTATTTTTTCCCTTGAAATCTTCCCATTTTTTCATCCATTCAAAGGACTCTACATTCTCCGCATGCTCTCCCGCCAGCAGCCAATGTATCAGATCATAATCGATACCAGAGTTTACTAGGAGTTGGGCATAATGCGCCGGCGCGCTAACCAATGCTTCCAGAACACCGGTTGGATTTGGTGTATTAGCTAGCATAGTTCCGGAGTGGCGCAATGTTTTAATAACAATGCCGAGCGCTCTTATTACATTATCGAATATAGACTGGGTTATCAAATACGGGTCTAACGAAGTAAATAAATTTAAGATGCTCTCGGCTTCGACAGGGTCAATATCTTCATCACCAGCGAATAAATCGGGGGCAGCAAGCATTTTATTAGAAATACCCAGGAGTAAATCCGAATTGATTAAACCGGGTTTTAGGGAAATTGCTTCTTCCGCAACAATCTTAACCGCTTCATGGCCTACACCAAGCCTCTGAATCAAAAAGAATAATTGGTCCGCTTCCGAGATACATTCCACCGCCTTATCAAGCAGATATCGATATTTCTGCCAGTCAGTTTTGTCTTTGCGCGGAATCTTCTCAATTTCATCTATCGCCAGCCTAAACACCATATTGCTCCAGAATTTATCCGAAAATTTATCCTTCAGAATTGCCCTGATGCCTGCGAAATCTATTTCTCCGTTCTTTCTTAATTCTGCTAATCCAGAGTATACCTTATCTACAAAAGTTATTAGACGGCGCAGGCATTTATCTGATAATAGATACTCGCCTTTATTCTGTAAAGCCGCTCGGCCGATACGTTTGACAAAAGCAACAAAATCTCGTATGCCGGCGTGGCCGTAAATACCTATCCCGTCCTTAATATGCCGCGCCAGATAAATTTTCTCATATTCAGATAATTTAAGATACGCCGCTACTTGGATCAACGCAGCCGCAACCTGTTGGACGCCGGTAAACTGATCTTGCTGGCTATACATCGCCTCACCAGCTAATGCAATGTATAATGCAGGAATATTACTTCGCGATGAGAAAACATTATCTTCCACCAGAGTAACTAATTTACCTTCGCTATTACGCAATGTTAATGCTATTGATCCGAGGCTACCTGCGGATACAGAGAAAACCCGATTCGCCAAGGGCCGATAAAATTTGTGACCGAATTTTTCTTCGACATCATCTCTAACTCGGTAAAGGATATTTTCCCCAAGATCATCCTGAATAGGCTTTGCATCTGAAATAAGTTCCTCTATATACTCGGGGGTAAAGTTAATATCATGCTTATATACCCCAAAAGGCGACGCGGACACTGCTGGCCTGATTTTTGCCGCCGCCATAATCAGCCACGGCAGGCCGTTGCCTAAACCCACGCCTGAGGCCTGCCACCATTGAGCTGCCTCGCGAATCCCGACAAGGTGCACCAGCAGAGCGCCTAAGCCGATAGTGATGCCAAAGCACGCCGCCAGTGCCAGAAGTCCATTCCACCTGGTGCTAAGATAATCGGACACCCGGCCTTTTCTTAAAATAGTACCTGCGCCCTCTAAAAAGCCACTACTAAGAACCACCAGCATCTCAGCGTTACCTTCGTCATGATCGACGTAACTTTCATGGCGCAGGATGGCGTCAATACCTAAGCCGTAGCGTAGGTTCCAGAAGTCCACTGGCAAGCCGATACGCACGCGACGGTCTTCATCTACCTGCCGCCGAGCAATGGGCGTATCGAGGAGCTCTCGCAGCGGCACCCCGGCGCGCAGGTGCGCCTGAAGGATATCCAGGCTCATCCACAAACAGCGCGCCGCCAGTAACCAGAAACGCTTGCGCCAATTCGCCCACGACAACTTCAACCCATTGCGCAGGGTGAAGAAATGCTGACCCCCGCGGCCGGAATCTGATGACTCGCTTTTATCCTTTTTGTATACAAACATACGCGCTAATTGAATGTCCGGCAAAACATGATGCGCAAGGAAAGTAATTGCGCGCTTAAGCTTGCGCAATATTAATTGGTATAGTATTATTAGCAATCCAGGCTTTCTTAAAATATATAATTGAATAGGAGAATCACCATTAAAACAATTCGGCACAACTTTATTTATAACTTGAAAACCTATTTCTCTGAAATGGCGGGAATCCAATTGGCATAACGTATGGCCTGTAACAATAAATATACCATTGCTTGGCAAAGCATTAAAAACTCTCTCCGTGATTGCGTATGCCTGCGTGAAAGTTACCACTCCCGCATTAATTCCGCCTATTGATGTCACAATATCTGGCCTGGCGCCTATCTTATCTTTAAAATTTACCGGGAGCGTCAAATCTTCCTGATAAATATTTACGTTCGATAAATCGCCTAATTTCGTCTTGGCAGTTGCAACCGCTTTTTCATTTCTTTCGATAAGATGATAACAAATAGCTAATCGTGCTAAATCAATTTCTGCTCTATTATGCTTTAGATAAATATCCAGGAATCTTCCATCTCCGCCAAATATATCAAGCATAGTTATCAAATCATGTTTATGTTTCCTTACTATCCACCCCAATATCTTATCGAGCGAGGAAATAACCTCGGGGTAAATATCTTCCTGGTAAGCCGTCACGATCGGCTTCCATACAATAGCACCAAGGAAATAATACATCCAATTTTCATCTTTAATTATTTCTCTGCCCTCATCGCATAATTCAAGTATCTCGGCCTCGTCTCCAGATAATAATGAAGCCAGCTCGAATAAGACTTCAATTAATTTTTCACGTCCGTGCCTTTGCAAAATTACATGCTTATTTATCTCCGGAAGCCACAACTCGTAAACTGCCATATCAATATCCAAATAAACTATAAAAAATTCAATCTTTTTTGCCTTAATCGCCCCGTCAATGACAAAATTATACCCGCTAACGTCAAGAGTAATCTTTTTCGAATTATTATCCCTGTCATAAGAATTACTTATTGATGGTATTTCTCTGGCCGCATCATAGATATAGCTAAGCAGCATTAATATTTCACTTTTGCGGCTGGCTTCATCTCCAGAGTACGAAGACTTTATAGCCAGTGAATTGCACTTTTTGGTTACCCCGGAGGCCTGCGGCCCCAATCTCTTCCTCCATCCCCCCCGCGCGGCCATGAACGCGCAGGCGATAATTATAAACGGTACGGCATTTGCAAACCCATAAGCGAACGGCCACTGCCCATAGGCAAAAATGCTAACCATAAGCGACATGAAAAGCAACGCCCAGAATAAATCCGCCGCGTAAATCCACACTGTCATATGCAGGGGATTGGTAAATACCACGTTGACATGCCGGATTAAGATCGTGGCAAATGCGCTTGAGACTGCCGAAGTAAATACCAACGCATATTTATACCAGCCGAAGAACCTGGATATGCTGCTCCAGATTAAACCTTGCCTAAAAAGATAGCGTAAACCCGCTAGAATGGGCAGACTTTGAGAGATAAGCGCCGGGATTTCGTTTATGAGGAGAATAAGCCGACCAGCGGCCATTTTGAGTGTCATTCCCGCGCAAGCGGGAATCCATCTGCTGGATGCCCGCTTTCGCGGGCATGACACATTATTAGAGATTTGTAGAAATCCGGTGATGTGGACTATTTCATGAGGGTAGATGATGAATAAATAAGCAAACCATTGCAGACACTGGGGCATGCGGCGAAAGATGGCTTTGTTGACGTAGAGCTTGCGGTCGATGGTAGCGGCGAAACCGTGGTGGCCGAGGTCGCCGGCTTGATCCAGCGGGGCGATGAGGGGATAAGTTTTGCGCGTCATTCTGATGGCGAGCGCACGCAACCATCGCATTGTCATTGCGAGGAGGCCGAAGGCCGACGAAGCAATCCCTTTAAAAGATTGCTTCGCCACCTGCGGTGGCTCGCAATGACACGCATCTTTCGGCCCAGCGCGCGGCTTAATCACCGCATCAAACAACTGCGCCAGGCCGATAAAGGCGAAACCCACAAAAAGCGTGCCGATAATCAGCCAGCTTGCGATATTCCAGCCTAAGCTCTCAAGCGGCAGCACCCAGAAATACCACCCCACCACCGCCACCGCCGCCGCGGCAAACGAGCCGAGGCAAGAGAGGGATTGTTTTTCTTTCTGATAATGGCTTAAAATATCAATAATCTGCTCATAATAATTGGGTAATTGCTTAAAACAATCAGCGCTCAAGAATGTCGCAATTGGTTTGTATCTTTTTGATGCGTCCTCAAAGAAATTATCGAGAATTTCTATCTTTCCTTGCAGGTATACGCCTAACTTATTCAATCGCATTACCTCTGCATCAAAAACAAGCCGGAAAGGAATAAATACAATACCCGTATTAGCATAATTGCGAGGAGAACGCGGTTCATATTTCTCTAGATTGTCCAGATCGTCTTGTAGTGGAAAAAATTGATCTGCTCCTAGGTCTACAACAAACCACCGCCCCCCCAACGAAATAACAGTATAATAATGAACGAAGTTAGGGATTTCTGACACGATAGTTAGTTCGGACGCACGGAATACTAAAACCGTAAAACCATTATCTTTAAGGAATCTGAATACCTGATATGTCGAACCCCTGCAAACAACTATAGTATCCTTCATCCTTATCCCGTCTTTTATCCCCTTAAGCTCTTTGCTTAAGACCCCTGCAAACTTCTCTATATGAGAATCAGATAAATCTACAGATTCTTCATCAAGAATTGCATATAGCGCCTTAGGATCGATATTTACATACTGAGCATATCTCTCCTCTTGCGGAAAAACCCAATCGCAGCTTTTAGAGCTATATTCCCACGGTGTTTTATAGCCTTTATACTCAGTAATCTTATTAACCATTAGACAGGATATCACTATGGCTGGTAAATACCCGCCCCAGTTCGCCGGCGCGGGAACGCCAGTACCAAAGATAAACCACTCCACCGCACCTACCAACGCCACAACCAACAAACAGAGGCCGCCAACCGCTAAAAACAAAACCAAGGTAGATAAAACATCCCTGGGCCAGGAGGATCTTCGGCTCGAAATTGCCGTGACAATGGCTTCATTCATTCTTTTACTCGGGTACTGCTTTCTCCATAGCTCATAATCTGAATGGCCTAACAACTGATCCAATTCATCTTCAGTTACACATTCCTCAATATACAAAGCAACTAAATCCTTAAGCCTGCCTTGCTCATCGGAAGTCAATTTTTGAGTTCGTTTTAGAATTTCCAGAATTTCCGAAAATACCCCTCTCAGGCGTTCTTCATGCAGATTCACAGTATGAGAAATTGGCTCACCTCCATCTTCATCATATTGAAATTTGTAAATACAATTCTTGCCATTTTCTTTCGCTTTATCAAGCGTCAAATCCGCTTTTTCGTAGAAATCATGAGCTGTCGGTGTGCGGCCAAAATGATATTCCGCGACACCAAAGCTGGCAGTAACCGGGATGGTTCGGTCTTCAGAATGCCCTAGCGCTTCAGGAAATTCTGGTATGGTATAAGTATACCTATCCTTCCTCATCTCTTCCTGCAGTATCCCCGCTATGTCTGCGGCTTGCTCTAAGGTAATCGCAGACAAAATAATCAAAAAAGAATCTTCATTACCCCGGTCATCGTATCTATATAAATGCCACTGCCCATTAATCTTGCGGCTCTGAATCACCTTAAGAAAAATTTGTTCTATTCGCTGGATTATAGCATTAGCGTGCCTCTTACCATTGTCGCGCACTACGTTACCAAAATTATCCAAATCGATCCTGATAATAGACAACGCCTCTTGATTCTTCCGGGCCGACTCAATAGCCTCAGGCAGGATGTCCTCAATAAGGTTACGCGAATACGCCGTCTCTGCCGCGCGGACCTCTCCCTCTATGCCTTGAGACTGAAAATCAGGGGACGGTTCTGTTTTTTCTATACTTTGTAGAGACGCAAAATTTTGCGTCTCTACATTATAAAAAATAGAACCGTCCCCGTGTTTCAATACTGAGCAACAAAGCATCCCCACCCCGCCCCAGTTCGCCGGCGCGGCGCTAGTTGAAATCAACCCCGCCACCCCGGTCAGAATAATACCTGCGCATAACCCGGTAAGAACTTGACGAAAGACTCTTACCATGCTAAACTTTCTTTGAAAACTAAAAAATAAATAAGCAAGGAGGTTATATACATGTCTAAAGTAACGATAGAACTTAATCCGCGACAGATTAGCGCGGCTGTTGCCAGCCTCTCCACGCAGGAGAAGCTTAAACTTACTGAACAGCTTGAGAAAGAGACTTTGGGGCTGCGGTGGAGAAAAATCCTTAAAGATATTGACTCCCGTCTCAAAAAATTCCCTCTCTCTAGAAAAAATGTAGTGAACGAAATACAAGCTTACCGCAAAGCCAAGCATGCTTAAAGTTGTCGTTGATACCAATGTGTTTATATCAGGACTTATAAAAGCCCCCGCCTGCCGAAACATAATCAGATCGCTTGAAAAATGGGAATTTATATTAGTCGTCTCTCCTGAAATACTGGATGAGCTTGTCGGCGTCATCTCCCGGCCGAAATTCCATAACATCATCGACAGAGATATCGCTTCAAGGCTGATCGAAACAATCAAATCCCAAGCCTTATTCGTATGGCCTACGGTTAAAATAGACGCGGTCAAAGATGACCCCGATGATAATATCTTTTTGGAAGCCGCGGTGACCGCCAAAGCAGATTGCCTGGTGACATCAGATAACCATCTGCTGAAATTACGCATTTTCAGTAATATTCCTATCCTTACCCCTATAAAATTTATTCCCCTCTTAAAAACACCAAAGTAGACCGCTAAAGCCACCAACCCAATCACCAGTGAAAACGCACCGGCGGCATAAGCGGGGAACTCGTTGATCAGGCGAATAATGAGCCAACTACTTCTTCTTCTATGCGTCATTCCCGCGTAAGCGGGAATCTCGGCGATGGATTCCAGCGTTCGCAGGAATGACCGGTCGTTTGGATTGGAAATTTGCAGGAAACCTGTTATATGGACTATTTCGTGGGGATAGATGATAAAGAGATACGCGAACCATTGCAGACACTGGGGCATGCGGCGAAAGATGGCTTTGTTGACGTAGAGCTTGCGGTCGATGGTAGCGGCGAAACCGTGGTGGCCGAGGTCGCCGGCTTGATCCAGCGGGGCGATGAGGGGATAAATCTTGCGCTCCGTCATCCGAGAGGCGAACGCAAGCAGCATCTTCGTCATTCTGAGCCGAGCACGCAGTGCGAGGCGAAGAATCCATCGTTTTGTCATTGCGAGGAGGCCGAAGGCCGACGAAGCAATCTTTTTATTAGATTGCTTCGCTCCCTGCGGTCGCTTGCAATGACACCCATCTTCCGGAGCATCACGTGACTTAATCACCGCATCGAATAACTGCGCTAAACCTATAAATGCGAAGCCCACGAAAAATGTGCCGATGATAAGGAAGCTCACGATATTCCATCCCAAGCTCGCAAACGGCAGCACCCAGAGATACCACCCCACCCCAACAATAGCCGCAGCCACAAGCGAACCGAACCAAGAGAGAGATTGAGAGTTGCCAGAAACGCCTACAGATGAAGAATCATGACTCTTACTTGAATTCAACAAGTTTCTTTCTACCGCCTCACTTAACTCCATTTCTTCTCCCGAAGAGAGCACAAAAAACCAACCATCAGATGAAAACAGCTGTATTTTACCTTTCAACCTAACATGAAATCCGCCTAAGCAGAATCGACTAAAGTTATTCTTTATTACTCGAGATCCTGCATGAATACATTGTATATCTTCTTTTAATTCACCCATCTTACCGTGACGATGATTACACGAAGCAAGAAAAATAACTTTAATATTATTTTCTGCACATATACGATTAACTAACTCGTTTGCATCTACCATACCCACCTGATGTCTTCCGTTATAGTTTTTACCATGAGCCAAATAAAAAGGTCCGCGATAATAAAATACTCTGTGCTCCTTATCGATTAATTCTAATGATACATCTGGATAATAACCCGGCAGCTCCGCAATAATCCATTTCCATAGCCCACTTAATAAAAGTACAACAATCACATTACACCCTATTAATATGTTATGATTCGATAGTAAGATCGGCGTAAGAAAAACCCATGTCCAGAGCAAAGGTACAACTGCATATTGCAGATAGAATATGACTGGTGATTTGAATATAGAATATTCCCCCCTGCTGACACTCCACGCTCCCGGCATCTTTATATTATTCTTACCATCTCTACCTCCGCTCTGGAGCAGTCCCAAGCCAAAAACACCCACCCCCGCCCCGCCCCATTCCGCCGGCGCGGCGAAGGCTTTAGTAATACCAAGAGAACTTAATAAATACATCGCCAAAATTAGCAGAACAACAATAACAACTCCTCCTACGACGAAATACACTAATTTATGTTTAGACGACCGCGCGGAAGGATTCCGGCGATTCTCCTTTATTTTTTTCACCCAATTCTGCATCCCCTCGCCGGAAAAGAGGGCAAGAATGGCCCCCCAGGCCACATTCTCGAGCGCGGTAAGGATGATTTCGTTGGCCGCCCACTTCCAGCAGTTAAGCATAAGGATTACATTCCATACAGTAAGATTCGCCAAGATAAAAAAGATGAAGAAAGAGAATCTGCTGGGGCGCAGCCACTTGCCCTCTAATCCATAGATTTGCCTAAACCAATTACGAATATTGACATCTGAACGCAATTTCTTTAGCGTATGGCCATACTCTCTTAGGCTCCTTAAGAAAGCGTAATTATTGCTCTTACCTATCTCATTCCAGGGAATCCACGCCAGTGTAAACAGTGTGCCATACACCAAATTGATCACAAAAGCCCGAGCAAGATGATACTGCCACATGGTATCCGTAAGATCCAAAGAAAGCCATTGCGCCACTCCATGCACCACCCACGGCGAAATAATCTTAAAGAAAAAAGTAAAAATAGGCGCCGCAACCGCGGAAATACTTCCCACCCATAAAAGCCGTTTTCCAAGATGACGGGTACTGCCTTCAATTAAAAGCTGGCTAATACTTGTCCCGGCGATGCCAAATAAAAGCACGAGCCCCACAATGCTAGTCACCCAAACATTCCAGGCGTTTGCCGCCGCGTACAAGTGCGCGAATGGCTTAGCGCCGACGGCGACAATGGCGATAAGTGCGGCCAGCACACATATCCTACCGCGCATACTTAACTTTGTTGGCGCGCTGGTAACGTTAAAGATATCCGCTGAGATTCTCGATGCTCGATTCTTGATACTCATAAAAACCTCACCCTTACGCAAGCTGCCAAGCTTGGTTTGCGCCCGCTGTAAAACCCTGTGGAACACCTCACCTGCTCTCACATGGCCGCTTATCCATATAATTCTATTAATAAGAGTCCGCGCGAAAATAACTACAATCGCAAACCCCAACAATATTATAAAAATGGAAGCCGCAAAGATACCATTGATTGCATCCCCCTGCCACGGAAAACCCCATAGAGCTAAAATAGGTAGTCCTATGCAAGGTATGCTAATTTGAAGATTTTTCTTCATCTCCACAATCTGCCCCACCACTCTATCTATTGAATACATTTGCTCTTTGATGGCGTGATCTACCAACTCGCCTTGCCCCTCTATATCAATAATTTCCATATTCAGATGTCGCAGCTGTTCTTGATAGTCATCATTCGACAATACCGCAACTAATACTGAATCAAGCCCTTCAGTTTTATACCACTCTCTGTACTTTAAGATGGTCTTTCCAGTTTTTTTGTCAAAAATACCTCCTTCAGAAAAATCAACAAATTGACCACTTGTAAAATCAATACAATACGATTCCCTGTCGCCTTCTCTGCAAGCAATAAGAACAACATGTATCAAGCTAGACGTAGATATTTTCTTGTGAACTACATAAATTGTAAATTGAGCGCCGCGCCCACCAAGATGCTTCCGCAGCAATTTTTGAGCGGCTGCTGAAGCAACTAAACAACTGCGGGGATATTGTTCCATACTTTCCGCGAGCGCTTTTTGCAATAAAGGATTGAGGGTAGAAACGGCCCTTACTAATTCTTTCCCGAAATCAGACAAATCCGCGCCTTCCGACACGATAATTACGCCATTTTGACTGCGCGCGAGCATAACCTTTATCGCCTCACCCGACCCGCACGCCACCGTAGCCGTAAAGAACATAGGAGCTATAGAGACGCTGCCTATATCCGGCGGAGAGAGGCTGCTGAAAGCCCCCGCGGCGTTGAGAAGCGGGGCGGTGATGTCGTGGGCCGAGCTCATGACACAGATGGCGGCGGTAAACAATATAATAATTGCCACGATAAGAAAAACCACTAGAAGATTAGGGGACGGTTCTCTTATTTTAAGAGAACCGTCCCCTGGTTTCTTAACCAGTGAATTCATAAAACGCTTATAATAAACCCCGAGCACATCCGCGTAAACTCTCGCCCGCTGGCAAGCCAATCGGGCGCCAGTAACCTTAAGGATCCAGGCGGCGATAATGACGATAGTGGCCAGCGCGATAAGCCCAGGATGCACGGATAGCCGCTCACAAAGAGATCCTGCCAGAAGCGCGAGGCATAACCCCTTACTGCCACAGTAGAGTTTGATGAGCGGCCCGGAACCGGAGACGCCATTAACGAAATCATCCTTTTTATCCTCACTAGATTTGTTTTGATACGCGCTGCCATGCCCGGAGAATATCCAAAGATCAGGGATAGTACGAAAGGCATCCATCTCCTGACGCATCTTGTTTTTATCAGCGCTCGTATTATTATTATGCAGAGTTCTTAGTTTCTGTAGGAAATCAAGGCGCTCCGGGGTAATACCTCCCCCTGGCACATCAAGATGAGAAAGCGAATCACCGGAAAAAAGAATTTTTTTACCGGCGAGACCTTCACAATAAAAATAAACGGTGTCGCAGGTATGCGTGCCTACAGGCAGGCCTATATTTTCTAATGCCTCTAATTTAAGGCTGCCTAACTGAATAGTATCTAAGACATTGAACATTACTCCACCGATAGCAATCTCCCCTTGTTTTTCGCCAAAACATTCTACATCTTCTTCGCGCGGCTCATCTAAAACCATTAAGTGCTTTACCAAAGCAGTGTAAGGACGAGCGAGAGGATCACCCGGAACCCTATTTTTAATTACTGCACGATAATTTCTATGCGCGTAAATCTTTATGTTGAATTCTTTGGCAAACATCGCCGGTGAACCGGCATGATCCACATCATAGTGGGTGATCAAAATTCTTTCTATATTCTCCAGCGCAATCCCCTCTTTAATAAGCATCTTCACTACATCATCATAATAAATACCGCACCCGGTGTCGCACAGGGTATAGTGCTTTTCATCACCCACAAGATATTCAATAAGATGTAAATTCCCCCCATAAGGAAGTTCAAACTGGTGGATAATTATATCTCCAATCACATGTGTGTGTTTATCATAGGTAAAGTTGATACCTGTAGTTTCTTTTAACCTATTCTCTAATTCGTCAATATCAGAAGAAATCCGCTTCCCTTTTTCCTCGCCATCTACCATGCCTTGTGCTTTTAAAAGCGCCTCAACCATTCTTTGCTTCAGAGCTGTCCCCTGATCCGGGTTGAGTGGGTGGCCGTCGCTCTCGTCATCATCGCCACGCATAGAGGCTTCAAAATCCAGAAAAGGGTTATTGGTTATTCCTTTTAAATCTACAATTCTTTTGAATTTCTTGAATTCTCGCAGTGTGCCATTTAGAATATTAAAATAAGACCGCTGATTCAGGCCGAATATCAAAGAATTTGAATAATACAAGTCCTTACAACATTCAGTAATCCCCAGACATACATACTTTATGGCATGCCCTACAGCCAGATACTTACCCGAATCAAGGCCAAGATTTATGATATTATCAAAACATGTCTGCCATATCAGATATTGAGCTTTTGCTGCTTTTACCTTCTTCGCTTGTTCTTCTTCGTCTATTGAATATTCAACCACATCTTGAACGGATTGTTCAAGTTGTATCGTAACCTCCAGAAACTCCCTTGCCCACTGGCGAAACTGCTTTATTTTATCGGCATCATCACCTTTATTCAATACATCCACGGTCCCGCACAGCGCAAGCGGGGTGCTCAAGGATGAGGCGAGTATGCCCCAGTTACCCAACGTCCCAGTGCCCCAGTTGGAACCATCAAAGCCCAGCGCCGCGGCGGCGCTGTGGATGCCTTGCGCCAGGTGCGCCGTAAATGTAGGAAAACCTAAACTCAGTAATGCACCCGCTACTACACTCACCAAGGTTATCAGTAACACTACTGTAGGCAACATGCCAGGTATAAGCGCCCGCAAAAAGCTACGGGGGCTAGGCCGGGCAACTTTACCTGTTTTAACCGGGCGAATGATTTCGATGGTTAAAAGATAATCCCCGTTGGATATAGCAGGAGTAATGCCAAACAATTCATTCCCCAATTTAAGGTTGACGTTCATATGGCCATCGAGAAAAACACCGGGCTTTGAATTTTCAACACACGACATCGAATAAACCATATCCCACAGATAATCTTTAGTTTCTGCTAACCAGTTTGGACCTAAGGTGAAACCGGGTAAAAAATCAGCCTGTTCGATATTTCGTAAAATATTTTCTAAAATATCAATATAACCGCTTTCATTTCTAACCCATATTCCATCCGCGATAAGCTTCACGCTAAATTCTTTACAGCCGGACTCAATAAACGCGTAACGCGCGGCTTTCCACATTGTTGCAGCAAGGCGAGCGCTTACTTCACCTCCAATAAGATGAATTTCGCTGCCCTTGAAACCAACCTCATCAGGAATATATTCACCTTCTTTAGAATATATTTCCTTTGTAATTATATGCTTAAGGTTGCCGGGAAGCGGAAATTTGTAACCGAACTCATCTCTGGTTAAAGCTACTTTATGCGCGTATACATACTCGGGCCTAGAAAGAATCTCTTGATAAAAATTCCAGTGCAGAGGATATGGATGAGTTAAAATAATTAGCTTATCCGGGACGAGCTTTAACTCAATTGCCTGAGTTAAGGCCTGGCTGAATTTTTGGTAACGGATGATATCGTCTACAATATAGGTATCAATGATATTGTGGACATCGAGCTCTGGATAGTAATAATGCAGAATTTCTTCGGCGAGGGTATAGGCGATGACTAAAGGAGGCGGGCCGCGTACCAGCAGCGCCCAGGAGATAATTATCCTGATAGGCTGCCCATATTCGCCTAATTCAACCTCAGCTAATCTGCCTGAAGGCGTAACTGCCCGGAATTCAATCGGTAACCCGGAAAACTGCTTAGCCTTAGCCAAGTCCAAACCCGGATGCATACGTTCTATTCCTTCAATGATCCCTTTAGCTTCAGCGAAACCCTTAATGAGCATAGGGTCACTCACGTCCAAAGCCACCCTGCCTAAGTCCATCTCTTTCTTCTCCTCAAGCCGCGAGAACTCCGCATGCTCCTGCACCGCGAGGCGGCTGGTAAAATCACGCTTTTGCTCAAAGAATTTCGGCAGGATGAACCTTACTAGCGTACCCACATCGCGCTTCTTTATTTCTGTAATCTCAATATCGTCTTCGTTATGATAAATAAGCCGGTGACCATTTCCGGAAGACGTTGCCGTTTCTATTACTATTTCACCGCCAATCTTAGAGATTAGTTGTTTACCATAGTTAAAAAAGACGGCTTGTCCTTTACAACCAAAGGTTAGAAAGCTGCCCTTAGAACTAATTAAAGGCCGCAAGAATAACGTACGAAGTATTTCTTCTTTTATGCCACAACCATTGTCTTTAATTTCCAGAATCAAATCTCTACCTTCTTTTGCAATCAATATCTTGACTCTCCCAGGGCACGAGTCATGCCACCCTTTCTCTGTTATATATGGAAACCATCTTTCAATGATGGCATCCACGGCGTTATAAAGAACTTCATTTATAATTAAATAATCGCTATAATAGGATATCATTATAATATCTTCATTAAAAGTTTCTCTAATATCATGTTCAACCCAAGGATGGTTCCACTTTAAGATCTCTTTTGCAACTGCCTCTGCAATCCCTGAAACTCTTTTCTCTGTATATACCAGAGTCGATCGAGAAACACGGAACTCTCTCCTGAATAAGGTTTCCTGGGCCATTGTGCATTTTTTATTAACCACTGCGCCGCACACCGGCAGCGCCGCAAGCCCGGCAAGCGGCGCACTCAAGAAGGATACGTGGGTGTCCCAGCTGCCCAGGGCCCCAGCGTCCCAGTGAGCCAGCGCCGCGGCGGCGCTGTGGATGCCTTGCGCCAGGTGCGCGGCGAGGGCGGGGCCCGCCAGAGCCGCCAAAACCGCCAACAGTGAAACTGCCAACATCACACCGACAAGCGTAAAGCCGCTACTCTGCTTTTTTCTCTCTTGACTGATGCTAAAACAAAGGGTATACTTTCTTAAAGAATAAAGGAGGTTATAAAAATGCGCAGTAATAATATTACCCTTGAGCTTAGCCCAAACCAAGTAGAAAATCTTGTGGAAAAACTCCCTTTGCGGAACAAAATCCACCTCGCCCATAAGCTTGCTAAAGCAACCACCTGGCAAGACAGGCTGGATATCGTTACCACCCGTATGCGCGCCAGCGTAAAGAAAGCGCGTGTTTCTACTAAAAGCATTGACCGTATATGCGAGGAAGTAAAGAAAGAATACGATGAGAAACACCGTCGTCATTGACCTTAATGTATTAGTCAGGGCGCTCTTAACCAGCGGGGTCGATAGGATTATATACGACGCTATTAAAGAAGAAAGAATTACCCTCGCGCTCTGCCCCGATATGTTCCGCAACCTCGCCGAAATGCTTATCAGGCCGCATCTTAAGCTCCAGCTAAAGGATATCAAAAGCCTTGAAGACGCTGTTGATAAACCACTGCGCGCGAATAATTTACAAAACAAATCCGCAAACTTCACAAAATAGTATTTTATCCGCATCGCGAATGACCACAATGCCTTACGAACAGCGTCTGCATTTTTACGATGTGCATTTTTACTCGGTGCTGAATACTGGATGCCCATTATTGCTTTCAAGCTACAAAGCACTTGACGAACCACCCTGCAAAAGGTATAATTTATTTGATAAAGGAGGTTATCCAGATGAGCAATTATACGAATTATATATCCGTTGACCCGCGCGTATGCCACGGCCAAGTCTGTTTTAAAGGAACGCGCATTATGGCCTATCTTGTTCTTGAAATGCTTGAAGCTGGAGAAACACCACAGGATATTATTACCAAGGCCTATCCGCAACTTACCAAAGAACACATCCAAGCCGCGCTTCATTACGCCGCCGAAGTAATCAAAAGTGGAGAATTCACCCCTTTTGCCGAAGCTTCTTAAGATGCGATTTTTCATTGATGAGAATATACGCCGCGAAGTAACGAAATTTCTTAAGTCACGCGGCCACGACGTCATGACAGTTACGCCTGGATCAGCTGACGCAGAAATTGCCCGTAACGCCCAAGAAACCAAAAGAATAATACTCACCCACGACCAGCACTTCGCGGATATACTTATGTATCCGCCGAAAGAATATTCAGGGATAATCCGCATCAAAATCCATCCTCCCAGCCCAGCGATAATCATTAAAGCCTTAACTGATTTACTGCAAAAAGTTAACTTTGAACAGATTGAAGGTAGATTGGTTATATTGGAAGAAAGCGGATTTCGGATGAGATAACGGCAGAGCCGCATATTCTTAATGAACACGGCGATTAATTGCAGGGGATTAACAAGGCAATAGAGCGTTACGCCTGCGGGCTCGGGTTCCGGCGCCTTTGACGGACGGATGATGTCGATGGTTAAGGTGTATCGACCTTGCCCTTTTAGACGTCCCGCGACATGAATCGGCCTGCCATTTCCTAATTCCATCATTACCGTGGTATCACAAGGTAAATGCTCTCCAAATGAAGCACAAAAGTGCATGCATTGCTTAAATATCTGTCGCAAACACTCCTCCACCTTCGCTTGCGGTGTCAGATTGGATCCTAGGTTAAACTTATAATTAATACCAGAGGCAATATTAGTTAAAATATCTTCTAATATTTCTTCCCTTTCATCTCTGTCCCAAATACACTGGGTCAATAACCTGGCAGTAAATGTTTTGCATCCTAAACCTTCAAAGGCATAGCGGGCGGAACTTATAATTGATTGAGCAAGACAACTTCTAAGACTTCCCCCTAGAAAAGTAGCACTGTTACCTAAATAAGTAGACTTGTAACTTCCGAAATTATTCTCTATTACTTCAGACATAAGTGGTAGGATTTCAGGCGCCGGACTCAAATCAAAGCCTTGTAATATTCTTTTGTCATGGTGAACATATTCTGGGCCCGATAATACTTCTTTATAAGATGCAACATAATCTTCTAAAGGATGAACTAAAATAATAGCATCAGAAGGAAGGATTTTGATTTTTCTTGCCTTTTTCAATGCGTGTTTAAATAGTCCATAACGGGTAACATCGGCTACAATATATGTATCGATGAGGCTGTGAACTTCAAGGTCGGGGTGGTAATAATGCAGGATCTCTTCGGCGAGGACTAACTCTACGATGAGCGGCGGCGGAGAACGGGTGAACATCGCCCAGGCGATGAAGATTTTGCGCACGCCGTCTGCCGTATCAATGGCGACCTCGGCCAGCCTGGCCGAAGGAGTAACGGGAACGAATTTGATGGGCAGGCCAAAGAACTGCTTAGCCGCCTTCAAATCCAAACCCGGATGCATGCCTTCTATGCCTTTAATGATCCCTACGGCTTGTGCGTAACCGTCAATGAGCACGGCCTGTGTGTCATTGCGAGGAGCCTCGCCACCGCAGGTGGCGAGCGACGAAGCAATCTTTTTAAGCGACTCTTCTGGCCCTATAATCTCTACCTTTCTACCCCCATCCACGCTCACCCTAACCTCCGCCTCGCCTAACTTCCGTTCAAGCGATGAAAACTTCTCATGCTCCTGCACCGCAAGGCGGCTGGTGGTTTGGCCAGGCTGATCAAAAAATCCCGGAAGCATAAATTTTACCCGCGTGCCCAAGCCACGTTTCTTTATCGGCGTGATCTTGATATCATTGTCATTACGATATATGAGCCTGTATCCCGTACCAGGCGACTGAGCTGTTTCTATTACTATTTCACCACCAATTTTAGAGATTAACCCTTTACCATACCTTCCCATGATGCCATAACCTACTCCACCGAGGCACGTGTCATCGTTCTTAGTAATCACCCTATTTATAAACAATTCACTTAATACCTCTTCTGCTATACCACAGCCATTATCTTCAATTTCTAAAATCAAGTCTCCGCCTTTTTTTGCAAGTAATATCTTCACTATTCCTCGGTAAGATTTAGGCTGTCCACGATCCGAATATTTATACCATCTTATCCTGATGGCGTCTAAAGCGTTCTCCACAACCTCGTTCAGATATAATATCCGACCATCACGACGAGAGATAGTTATAACTTGCTCATTATTTATAGATAACCTTTCACTAAATTCGCTCACCCAATGTTGTATCCAAGGATGATGCCATTGCTTCAGCTCTGCTGCGAGTGCGTCCATAATCTTTAGCAGCGTCTTCACTATAGATCTCTGTGACATCGGAGAGAAAGAAAATTTCTTGTTGAATAAGATTTCTCCATCTGCTTTACTTGTTTCATCAACCACCGCGCCGCACACCGGCAGCGCCGCAAGCCCGGCAAGCGGCGCACTCAAGTAGGACGCGAGGGCGTCCCTGTCGCCAGGTCCCCAGGCCCCCATCGCCGCGGCGGCGGTGTGAATGGCGCTTTGCGCTGCTTGCGCCACCTGCGCCAGGTGCGCACCCACCTGCGCCAGCCAAACGTAGATAGGCAAAGCGTCGAGCACTACGAGTGCGGCGAGTAAACCAATTGCTATAGTAAAGGCTTGGGTTATGTAAACGGAAGGATTATGAAACCTAGATCTCTTATATGTCTTTTTAAGGGTATAATTTACGTAAGCTCGGTAACGCATGTATCCACCTGATTCAGAAATAAACTTAAAACCTCTTTTTTTGAAAAAGTTTGCCATACAGGAATAGTAATGGTAAATATCAATACGAATAATCATTAGCTCCTTACTAAGAGCTTCCTTTGCAAAATAATATAAAAGAAGATTGCCTATCCCTTTTGTTCTATAATCATTGTCCACTCCAATTAGTCCTATCTGGGCTGACCATTCTTTAGGTTCCAAATCATCTAAATTTCCGGAATCCAAAAGCCTCCTGGCCGATGAAGTCTTCTTTCTTATTGGCACCCCTAAAATGTAACCCACTACTTCACTGCCCCAGAGGGCGACAAATGATATGGTATCGTTCCAATCTCTCAAAAAACCCTCTTTTACGTACTCATTTATACAGTCCGTATATTTTTTAATGGGCACTCTTTGCCCATCAGGTAAACTCTTATTAACTTCTTCCCCGAGCCAACAGATTTGAGAGCAATATTTATCATAGTTATCCTTCGTCAACTTAATTATCTCTACGCTAACAGGGGGCGTCCCTATTTTTCCAAAATCCGGCTCAACCTTTATTCCACACAAGATCGGCAGCGCGGGTAAGAAAGCGAGGGCACCCCAGTAGCCCAGGGGCTCAGGGCCCCAGTTAAAGTCATCAAAGCCCAGCGCCGCGGCGGCGGTGTGAATGGCGTCCTGCGCCCCTTGCGCCAGGTGTGGCGCAAGCAAAAGGTTGTTATAGATCTTGGAGAGAAAGAGTGGCGTTCTCTGGTCCGGCTGGCCGGCCTGCGCCGCATTCCCTATACCAACCTTCTGGAAAAACTCGTGGGTGAAAAACTGTTGTAGCTCTCCTACTGCACCCAAACTATAGCGAACCAAACAATCCTTATAATCTTGTTCTACCCTATACCAACTGCTAAACTGAATTATCACCTGCTGCCAAAACGAATGCGTTACTGGGGACGTTCCCCAAGGGGACACCCTCTCATTCTCTAACCCATTGTCAGATAAACCGTTGTCACTGGAGATTGTGGAATTGGAACCTTCTGATTCGGTGGTTTCAAAGTAGGAGAGTTTGCGGGAAAAGAATAGAGCAGTAAATAAAATACAGGCAAAAATACTAAGAAGCAACCAGACCAGTGGGCCGTGGGATAATACCGATTCACAATACTGACTCAAACCGTCCGAGACAGTGTTAACAAAAGGTAGAGCAAACAAACAGGATAAAGGTTTCGAAATTCCTTGCTTCGGGTCAACGCCGCTGCTCTCTCGCTCTGTCTTCCCATTTTTGTCTGTGATAAACGTCACCCGCACAACTCCTATGATATATACACCACTACGATCTTTTTTACTATCAAACCAACTCTCTCTCATAACTACTTCGCCAGATTTATCCTTTAATAGGAGATTAGATATAATTTCTTTCCATGCACCACCCATCAATTGAGAGAGCCGCTCTTCTATCGTCTGACGATACCTATCCACAAAACCACTGGATAAATCGTTAGAAGATGGTAGGCTAAATATATCTGTCTCCTGCCAGCCTTGTCCGCTTATTTCAACGCCAACAGTTATTCCGGTAAGTGCGACTATTTTATCTTGCGAATCATGTACTAATCCTACGGGTTCTTCTCTCTTATAACCAGCTTTCTTTCTTCGCTGCTCCACATTAGTTCGGGCAGATTCTAGCAATTGCACAAAATCTGTCTTGGTTAACTTAACTGCTGAAGAAGAATTATATATTAGTATTGCTTCTAACAATGTCCTATAAGGATTAATATGCTTTAATCTTAAAATTTTTGCCAGAGTATCAAGCGCACCTAAACATTCAGAGAACAATCTTAGATCGCCTCGCAAAAACATCGCGGCAAGTGGCAAACCGTATAATACGGTAGAACATGCTTCAATATTTTCCATAGTTAAATTTATCGCTAAGTCCCATCCCATATCTAAAGCTTCCTTACAGTGGTGTGGTAAAAAGAATTTTTCTATATAATCCTGGGCAGTTGGAATAGCTAAAAAAGTCATACAATCCGCTTCTCCCCCTTCTTCCGTAATTACCTCAAGCAACACTGTTAAATAATCTGGACGAGCCGGCTCAACGCCGATATTATCCGAAGATGAAAAAGAATTGTCCTTTTGATCCTCTTTAATGCGCGCTCTAAATAAATGTATCGCCTGCCAAAGCGACAATTCCTCCGGACTCTGAATCAGCTGATTAAATAGGCCGAGGAGTTCGGTTTTTTGGCGTTCGTGATCGTCGATAATATCTGTGGTTTTTTTATCAGAAATTAAGGACTTAGGGATAAGGTATTCGGGAGAGCCATCTTTATCGCGCTTTGCCGTGGCCATGAAGAAGGCGCGCAATTTCAAATACCACTCCGGTGAGCCGCAGGTCCTGTTGGCGGCTTTGAGATATTCAAGATTCGCGGCAGCCGCCTCCCGGACAGGCTTAAAATAATACGTTTCGGCCTTATCGCGCGAGAACAACCAGACCATCGCCCCGAATAAAGCGGAGTTCACCGGCCGAAAGGCGTGAGTAGAATCATCTGTCAAATCAAATTCCCACCCCCAGTTGTTCTTATTATATACAGGCTGGTAGCCGGCTTGACGATACATTTCGTTTAAGCGTTGAATAGAGTTACGATGCAAAGGAATTAAAGTGCTATAAAATAACTTACTTCCTGTGGGTGCTCGAATCCGCTTATATCCTATATGTTTAGCTAAAGCTCGGAATGATTCTTCAAGCGTCTGCTCAATAGAGCCGAGCTTCTCTTGTATAGACTTACCCATTCTGACGTTAATGCGTAGCCACGCCTGAAGAAACTTAATATTTATGGTATCATCGCGTACAAAAAACGATACACTGCCCAAACATATACTACCAGAAGACAATTTTCTAACTAAATCTTCATCTGTCAACAACACATTGAATTCTCCCTTTATCAACCTTTCCCCTTTCTTCAAGAGCGTATCTAAGGATTTTTCTGGCAACCACACATTGAATTTTCTCTTTATTACCCCTGTTTTCTCTTTATTCAAGAGCGCCTCCAAGCACTCAATAGTTACTTCCACTTCCTCCCCATCCACTCCAATTAACTCAAAGATTCGAAGGTCAAATGCCAACTGAGACGGTTTTAACGGCCCCTGCAGTCTTAGATTAGGCAAATCAATTGGATTACCATGTCGTACATAGCCACTTAGGTAGTCTGCGAGGCTGCGAGAGCGGAGGTTTTTGAGAACCATTTCTACTAACTCCTCTTCAGTTAAAGACAAATTTTCATAACCTTCTTGGAATCTTGTGTAAAACTGATAAAGTTCTTTGTACATACCTAATTCTTCCAATAAATTTTTATGAACTTCAGCAAGGGAGAATAGTCCAAAACTAATAGGCCATAGTAATGAATATAATACCCAGAGAGGATTTATCAGTTGCGAATCTACTTTATGCTTTAGGACAAGATCTTGAAACGCTTCAGGTAAATCCTCAAAAGTAATTTCCTTCTCGTCTATGGGTTTATAGTGCAAATAATCAGCAATGACGGGCATTGAAGCTCCAGAGGCAAGGGCGCGATCGATAAGTTTCCACCTCTTTGGGTTAAGCAGATGATTCCCCATCAGCGTCAATGCCTCCGGCCATCTTTCGCCAAAGCAAGAGGAGATAAAATCTACTATTTCCTCAATATTATCACTTTCGCTTAGCGCACCTTCAATACAAGCACGAATTGTTTCTTTAATATCTTTCTGCTCTACGGGCGCCGGCTCGCCATCACCAAACATCCCCACCATCACTACCACCCCGCCGCCGCCCAACATCTGCGCCAACGCATCCGGCGCGGCCATACCCGCATCGGCGCCAGGAAAGACGTGGGCGATGAGCCACACGGCCGCGAAAATCCCAGCGGCGAACGCGAGATAGCGCAAGAATTTCGAAGCTGTCTGCTGTATGCTTGAACCAAGAAAAGATTCTTCGGAGCGCTTTGTGCTCCTCAGAATGAAGTGATCTGGATGGAAAATATCCCCTTGCTTTCTACTTTCCGATGTGTTATCTTTGTTGCAGGAAGGTGGTAAACTATTATGAAGCCCAATATTAGCAAAGCAAAAAAGCATCTGGCCAGGCTTAAAGAGATAATTCATAGCGGGAAAACCGCGCTTTCGCGCGCCCATGAAGACGAAATAATAAATAAAATCCGCCGCGACAGGGAAAAGATCTGGGAGGAGCGGTTTGCAGTGCGTCCTTGATTCCAATGAATTCATCTTTGGCTTGGGCGAATACCGTAAGCCATCCTGCGAAACATTTCTGGAACTTATAATCAATAAAGCTGATACACATCCGATTCGTATCTGTAACACTATAGTTGAAGAGGTTAAGCGCAATCTTACTCCTGAAAAATTCAAGGAGTTTTTGGAAATTATCACCGCGATTACAAAGATTGACCCCGATATCCTCATCCCATTCGAACTAGGCCTGAAATACGAAATGAAAGGCCTTAAGTCAGCCGACTCATTCATCGCCGCGTTTACTGACTGGTCAGGCTCGGATCTTTTAGTTACGGAAAATAGGCATTTTTTATCCCGCAGGCCTGACTTACCTTTCAAAGTCGTTACAGCCGAAGCCGCCATATTTTTAATCCATAAATAAATTTCTCTAAACCTCACATTCTCACGGAAATAAGAAATTATATCCAACAACACAAGTTGTTTTTTGCTCTGAATCAGCTGATTCAATAGCGCGAAGATTTCATTGGGTTGGTTTTCGTGCAAGCGGATGGTGTTGTAAGTCTCGGAGGTCAGTTGTTCGTAGTCGATAACCCAAGCGGGTTCGCCTTGGGGGCCGCGCTTGGCGCTGGCCATGAAGAAGGCGTAGGCTTTTTGCAGGAAATGGGGAAAGTAACGGGAAACGAAACGATGTATCCACGGCGATCCCTTGTTATGCTGGGCGGCGATGAGATACTCCAGATTCGCGTCACGGGCATCCCTTGCCGGATCAAGGTAGCATTCTTTGGCTTTCTGGAACGAAACGAGCTGAACCAACTTGCCAAACAGCCAAGAATTTACCGGGCGAAAAGCATGGGTGGTTCCTTGGGAAGGCACAAGCGGCAATTCCGGAATTTCTTGATGCACTTTATTGATCGCCTGTAACCACTCCGTAAGCTCAATATCCTTTAACGAATTCGGGGTAAGACACACTCCCTCCTTTCGCGCTAAATCACATAAATAATTCACAAATTCAATAACTTGAGAATCGGTATATTGAGCATTTTGGAAAGCCTTGCGGTTAATAATAACAATAAGGAAATTTTGGGCGCGGGTGGTAATAACATTGAGCATCTCAATATCATAGAAAGACCTTTGCTGTGAATCAGTGCGGACAAAAGAATCAATAATCAAGGAACCCTCTCCTCCCTGCCAGACCCAAGCAGTGCCAACTTTGTCAGCAAGCATTTCGATAAGGGTGGATAAAACCTCGCTTTTAGGATATCGGCTCAACCATTGCGCAAGCGCTCTACGCAACTCAATGACCTGGGCTTTGTATGGACTAATTATTCCTATTTCAGAGGCAGGCATATTAGTTTTGTCTGCTAATAAAGTAAGGAGCCCCATAACTATATTTATCTCCCCTTTATTAATTCTTGATTTATTATCACTGAAATACTCTATGGCGCCCGGAAAATTTTCCGTATTAATCACCACCAGCGATTGCCTATTCACCGCCTCATCCACAATACGCTTACATACTAATCCACCTTTACCATCTAGCAGTAAGCCGCCTTTACGATAATGCCAATCGGCTAATTTTAATAAAAGCGGAGTAAGCCGATAGCAATCCGTCAGCATAGTAACCGGAAACGGCTTATCCTGCGCTTTGATTAAATGCGGATAGAATGATTCTTTAATCTTCATAAAGTCTGCCTTTGTCAACTTGGTGTTTTTACGTAAGAGTTCCTCCATCTGCGCGCTCATTAAGGTTGACCCCAGCTGTTTATGGTCGAATATCACTAAGACTTTTTGGCTTGCTCTGCGCACCGCCAGAAACAACTCCGCCATATTAGCCACTGTGGCCTCGTCTATTATTACCACATCGCGGGTAATATCCTTGACAATGCTATCCAACTCCATCCCGATACATGTGCCACCCACAAAAACTTTGCCGCTTTTAATTTCCTCGATTATGTCTTTCTGCCACCTATCATAATCAGCCTGCATCGCATCATATCTTTTAACTGTCTTTTCATCATTTTCGCCCGGCCGCTCTTTGGGCACCTCCGGCCTATTCGCATACAACCAATCATCCTTTAAGGCTGGGTCAAAAATATTTGCATCGCTTCCCACGCGATATACCTTAAATCCCTGCGCTTTTAGTTTAAGCAACAACCTATCTACCGCGCGGTTGGTCTGGGCGATCACAAAGACGGACTGGCCTAACTGCAGGCCGATCTCAGCGGCAATGGTAGTTTTTCCCGTACCCACCGGGCCCCATAAGAATTCTAAACCTGGGGCATCACACATAAGCATATTCTCAAGTATACGCACTTGGTTAACATTTGTGCGCACTTGCGGATTATGCAAAAATATAACCCGCGGGATTGAAAACTCGCTAGAGCTAACATCGCGCCCTGGCCCCTTATCATCCGTCATCCCCAAAAGCGTACGCAATAAAATGGGTATTTGACTTTCTGTGATACTTGATCTATCAATCAGCCTTATAGTATCTCCTCGCTGAAACAAACTATTCAATACTGCCGGATGCATAGTTCGCATCTTCGCAGGCATAATACACGATACTATCCCGTTCTCCCCAAGAGTCATAGTCGTCTCATAGGTGTCCCCATTCTTAAGCTTAATTTCTATAGGCTCGTCTCTTATTATGATGGTCTCAAGATCTATCCCAGCTGGCCCATTCATTGAGGCAAACAAAAATACTAGTTTCGAGTCAGGATAACCTCTTTCTATAGAGGGGGTCTGGGTAGCAACCCAGCTAATTTTCTGATACAGCAATCTTTCTGTGGCATGTTTAACCCCTGGAAGAAGTTCGTCCAAAATATCTAACTGCAGCTTGGAAACTTTCGGCTCATAGATCTTTTTTATGGTTGCTTGGCCATCGATCTTGCCCGGATCTACGTCTTGAGGCATGGTGCAGATAATCTTATCTTCTCGAATATCTATAACCGTAGCTCTAAAAAACTTTCCTTTCATATATCGGTCAAAACTAATTTCTATATGCTCGCCTTCACGCAAGAGGTCTTCCTCGTCAGAGTTTACCTCTAAGCCGTCAAAAATAAGGCAAGGCCGGGGAGAACTCCGGTATTGAGGCGGTATCCTGGCGATCCAGTATAAAGAATTTGCTATATGTTTTTCTCTTTGATCCGCTACGGCCAGGGCGGCATGAGTCAACTCGACTAACTCCCGCATTAATTTTGACCAATGCGCTTTCGCCTCTTTAGAGCCTGTATGCTTGGCGACCGGATTGAGCACTAATAAGCTTTTAGCGCCTTCTAAAATTCTATCTTCCCGGAATCTCTGCTCCGGAAAAACAACTTGCGTTATAAATTCCGCTGCCAGCTCGCTGTCTATCTGGCGGGCCTGGGCTTCCATACACTGAATACCCCAGGCTTCCCCGTTGCGTGGCTCTTCCATAATCGCTTTACCCGGATTCCAGGCAAAAACCACCTGTTGCGGCTTAGCCTTCTTAATTATCTTGGCCATAGAAGAAACTTGCCCGATACCCTCAGCGCGCTCGATAGATAATATGATATCGGCATCCAGCCAGGCCAGATCATCTACAGCGGTCTTTAAGAAAACTTCGATATTGCTAAAGCCCAGATACTCCAAGTTCTTTCTTAAGCTGTCGATAAGGAAAGAATCCCTAATATCTTGCGGCTCGCAAAGCACGACCAGCATGCAGTTTTGTAACGTAAGCCCGGATGAGCCGCGCGCCAAGAAAACTTCCTGAGAACGCTTTATAATCCGCGCTTTTTGTTCCTGTGCATTCCATCCGGATACTGCCTCTGCCGACTCCGCTTGAACTAAAACGGAAGATTCTTTATCCGCATCATCAAGATTTATATTTTCCATGGAGATTTCTTTATCGTTTTCTATGGCAGAATAATTATTTATTGCTATGGCCTCGATCAGCTTATTCTGAGTAATAAGCTTTGAATTGCTGGGGGTTTTTAAAATTGCGTCATACCAACTTCTAAAATTACTCATATACGCGTATACCGGGCCTAAAGCCTTATAAACTTTATCCAGATTATTACGAAAGGCGTCATTTTCTTTAAAATAGAGGCCGCATAAAATGCTATAGGAGAGGCATTCCTTCCTGAAGACCGTTTGCTCTGATTTCGCCCAAGTCCAGTAAGAAATAAAACCTTCTTTAATCAAAGTGATGAGCTGAATTTCAAGCGGCATTTTCATAAACGCGTTATTTACCATCATGTATTTATCAGAGATACTAAGAAAACCCTCTTGTATTTGGGTAGAGGTGGATTTTAAATAAAAATGCTCCCGCTCCATGGATTCTTCCAGATAAGTAATGAGCTTATTCCATGGAACTATCTTTTCGTTCTGAATAAGTTGTACCCTATCGTCTCTAACTAAGTTACTCTTCGGGATAGCCTTAGGTAATCCACCAACAAGTTTCTTTAACCCTGTAACTAAACTCCTGATTTTATCTTTCTCTTCCGACGTAATATCCTGGCAGCGCCGGGCTCTAATATCATTTAGTAAAGTTGTTTTTAATCTGGTCAGTGATCCTTCTGTATCGAGCCCGTTCGATAAAACTAAACCCGCCATCCCTCCACTGCTTAATACCTGCGCCAGGTAATCTGGCGCGGCGATGCCCATACCCGCCCCGGCTCCGGGGAAGAAGTGGGCGATGAGCCACACGGCCGCGAAAATCACGGAGGCCGCGAGGAATTGAAAACGCTCTTTGCTATCAACAGCGTCTTGAGCATTTAAAGAGGTAAATAATAAATATGCTACGGCTATTGCAAGAAGCAACACTAAGCCCACCCCATGCCCCAGCGTTCCCTGCCCTGCCAGCGCCGCGGCTACTGCCGCCGCAACCAATGCCTTCTGGCTCCAGGAATTAATGTCCATATAAAAACCACAGTTAAGCTGAATAGGCGCGGCCTTAGCTGAATCACCGCTCGGAGTAATCGCGGAGCCGTCCCCTTCTGCCCATTCTAGCCATTTGCGCCTTTTAAATTTATCTTTATCTGGATTACCTAGAACGAACTTGGGCATCTCCTTTGCTGTAACCGGCCGGCGCGTCGCAGAATGGGCCGAATCGATTTTTAATTCCGAATCCATCAGTATTGATGAATTGCTTTTTATTCCCGCTACGATTTCTTGAGCTTTCTTTTTAGTGACACCCCAGCTGTATGGAAACACAAGATTGCCGAAATCAACATCATTATCCTCGCCTCTTACTACGGCGCCCCATCGTTGATACATCTCTGGATAGCGATACCCTGCGACGACTAAGGAATTTTCTCTCTCTGCTCTCTCGATATAACCCAGCTTGTCCGCCAATAAAACTACCCCTTCGAATAAAGCCTGGGCCACGCCATATAGTTTGGGATTCTTCCCTGTCGATTTACTCCTATTCCAACGAGCCTTTACTTCATCATGAACCTCAACAAGACCAGTCTCTATATAGACACTTACTGCGCCTTCAACTTCCAAGTCTCCATCTTCACGCCAGGAAGTGGCAAGCAAATAGTACTCTTTCAATCCTTCCTTAGAATGATAATCTTTACCCAAGGGGAAATATCTATTTCTCTCTTGGCATTTATCAGACAGCCATCTCCAACGGGCAAATTGAATACGCTTGGCTAGCTGTTTATCTTTACAGCTAAACTGCGAAATCAAGATCCGCTCCGGCCAACCCTCCCAGTTATTCCATACCTTGACCCAGCGAGATGAAAGTAAAGGGCTGGTGGTGTAAAGCCCGCGCCTTGGGTTACTTATTAATCCCTCCTTAAGCAATGAACGCAATATCTTTCTGGCCTCCTCAGTCGGAATTTTACAGCGGCCGGCAATCTCTTCAGCGCTTAAGGCATGATTGGAGGCTGTAATAGTGTCTATGATAACAGTTTCTTCCTCTGCATATTCGCCTGGCTTGCCGGAATTTACCTCCAGCATCGCCCCCCAGCCCATAAGTACCGCGCCAGCGCCGCTAAGACTTCCGACTATATCATACGCCAGGGGCTCCGGCGCGCCCAAGCCCGCATCGGCTCCGGAGGGATGCGGCAACACGCCCACGGCAGAAAGTAGGGCTAATGCCAGCGTGAAGAGGATCACGAATGACGAGGGGCGAAGGAGGATGGACGAAAGATGATAGATAATAGAAGATAGAAGATAAAAAATAGACGTAAAGCCATTTAAAATACGCGCGCGGAATTTTTTGCTAAGAAACAACGTCGGCTCCGCTCTTATCAACATTACCGTCAGCAAAATCCCTACCAATATGAAGAAAAACCAAACAGGGCTAATTGGCAATAACGCAACCAATCTCTGTAAAACCGCCCCAATCACCAGCGCCGCGCAAAGAGGCTTATTGCCGAGATGGAAGTATTGGATATCTCCAGCCCTCAATTTCTTCCCAACTTCAGTATATACATTCTCAATATTTCCAAATTCATTCAGAAGCTTACTCAACCTGCCCCAGCCCAAGTAATATGGCAGAGAGAAAGTGCCGTCATCAATTGCCTGCCACAAGTTTATAATTATCTCCGGCGCGATACCTCCTCGGTCAATTAATTTTTCTATAATAATGAGCGGAACCCTTTTCTCATCAATAATGGCTACTTCTTCATGTTTAATCTGTTTCCCACCGTACCTATCAATGTATGTTCTTTCCATGACTTTTTTACTGAGGATATTACGCTCCTCTGGCTTTAATCCTTCATATATCTCGAATATCGCTTTAGCAATATCATCTGCTTGCGCTTCGGAAAAAAGTAAACCAAAGAAGACCCTGGTTTCCTTACTAACTTTCACCCCGCCCGTCATATAATCTAAAACTAAAATCCCTGCCATATAAGCAATGTTAAGTTTTAGAGGCCTGTCGCTGGCATTAATCGCAATAAGCCTCCTTGTTTCTCCTGTAATTTCTGCTAAACCATAATATCCCGCGCTCATCAACATATGCATGGCTATTCTATCTGCAAGTTTTCTAACTTTATCAATACCGCCAACTTCTTCGCTGACTTCCCCGAGAAGCTGCCCTTCTGGTAATCCCCGCCTACTCTCGACCTCTTCTCTTAACTCCCAAGCCGATAATGCATCCCTTTTGGATAATTCCCTATGGCTAAACGCTCTAAATATAAATACCTCTCTCTGAATAGCCGCGATTTTCTCCGGCGTAAGCCCTAACCGCTCCCTTCTATCGGCAATAACTTCATTTAATATTCTCTTATAGGCAGCACCCTCTCTTAATCGGCCTCTGGCACGTAAATACCGCACTGCTACTGCTGGCTCATGAGTAGACATACAAGCTAATTCAAGGGCTAATCTATCAAGTTCACGCTGTTCCTCGCCGTGAGAATACGCTTGAACCAACTCCTCTACGTGGAGTGTTTCACTAATCCGCTTTTCGCTTGCTTCAGGATACTTCTCTCCATCCCCTCTATATCCTGACATGCTCCCCCCTGCTAACTCTGGATGCAGCGCAAGGGGGAACTTTTCTAAACCTTTTATTTCTTGCCGAGTAAGTATATGGCCAGGCCATTTTTCTGCGAATGAAACGAGCCCTTCTTGCCTTTTCATGAGTTTATCCCAATATATTACTGATGACTTAGTCACGCGCTCAATAACCACATAATGGAAGCTGCCATCATCGAGGCACATAAGCGCGATTGCCGGCTGATACAACTTGCGCAGTTTGCCTATATCTTCAACGTAGTAACACTTTAGAGGCACATGAAAGTAATGCGCCACCGTCTCAAGGGCAGTCATCTGCGTCTGATTAGTGTTATCGGTATTGTCTGGCTGATTAAGTTGATAACCCATTATTAACCAATGCTTCTGCGGGATAAAATGAGTCAATACCTGATACGCGCAGTTCCTGCCGGCGGCTGCTACCTCGGCATCCGCGTATAAAGCACGCTCGTAATTAGGATTGCCGGATAATAAACAGCTTAATTTACCCCTAAACGCCTTGCAAGTATCCGCTTTATCCAAAATAAGCTGGCGGATCAACGCGCCGCGCCCCATGTCTACCCTACCCTCTACCAACATCTCCAAGAGGAAATCCACGACGACAAGACGAGGCGATGTGCGCTCATACCCTAACAAAGCCTCAATGATACAGCGGGCAACTTCCGGGCTTGTTCCATCCCTTAGCCTTTCAAAGAAGATGCGCACAACGTCCCATCTCTTCTTGTCAGCAAGCGAAAGTATGCTTACCTTTTGGCCATAAACATCGGCTTCATCTAAATATAATAACTGGCTGCGTATAGAATGCCCTTGATAAGACTGGTAGCTCACAAAAACCAGGGCTATGAAAAAGGAGATTATCAGGAACACGGTTATTACATCCTCAAAAGAAAAAACGACGCCGTGCATAACTCTCAAAATAAGCGGCGCTAAGCACAGGGCCCCCAAGCAAAATCCGATTGCCCTGCTTGCTATATACTCACGATTGCTCAGATACGCCCTGCGCGCGAGGCGTTTTTCAATAGAAGGCGCTGGATGTGAAGAAACCTTATTCTTAAACAATGCCATTGCTCCATAGGCAGCAAATTCACTTTGTAACACCATAGTGATTACCTCAAGAAGCGGGCGCGCAATGGCTAAGTTTACTGCCCAACTACTGTAATTCAGCTTACGCAAATGCTGCTGCTCATGCCGTAATCCCATAGGCAGCGCCGCTCGCCTTTGCATACTTGACTTGTGTTCGCCTTCGACCTTAAGCACCCAAGCGAAATTAAGATAAATTTTATTCTCACCCGATCTAACCCCCATTAACCCATTTAACCCTAACGCGCGCATCTGAGCCCTGCTGGATAACACAACCGATATGCCTGTTTTATCTTCAAAAGCCTCAGCTCTGCGCAATAATTCCACGTCCAATTCTAGCGAACGGCCATCGTTTGTCATAACATACGGCGCATCACCTTTATACTTGATTTGTGCATCTATTCCGGCAGAACTAAACTTACTGCTATATGCTTCAACCCACCACCCCGCGTTCAAACTTAGGTTATAACGGCGCAGAAGCGGCCACAAGAAACTACTCGCCACCAATAAGATTATAAACCCCGCGAACAAATAAAAGATCCCCCCTCGAAACAACATCATTAATAACGTAACCGCCGAAGATAATAAGGCTGTATATAAAACCACCGCGACAGAACACTTGGCGATAAGAATACCGCGAAGAGAAAGATCCTTCGAGGCAAGATCGCAATAGCCAGCGCACTCTTGCCGCCTCGCTTGTGCCCACTGCAGATAAGGCGCGAACACGCCTGAATCCGGGTATCGGGCGCAGATCGCCAGAATACTATCAATGGCGCTTAACATTAATTCCCGGCAAGTCTTGCATTGCTTTTCCCCGCAAGCTTTTTGATACTCTAGCGCCATATAATACTCTACGCGCCGCTCTTCGATACTTTGCAGCTGCGCGTAAATCTCCGCAACTTTCTGCGGAAACTCCGCGATGATCATTAAGGCCTGGCGGCATTCGAAGAAAACTTCCGAGCTTAAGTTATGGTTTGAATACAATTCATCGCGCGCGATCTGCGCCGATTCTGTATATAAGCTCCGGGCCAAGCGAGACGTTAAGCCGCTAAGCAATGTAAGAATCTGCCGAAACACTGAAAGATAATTATTACCTGGATATTGCCTTACGGGATCTTCCAATAACTGCATCGCTTCATTGTAATGCCTAAGGAAAATAGCCATGCGCAGCTGGGCTATGCTGTCCGCGCGCACGGCTTCCTCGATTTTCGCGGCCTGTTGCTCGTAGCCTAACTTGAGCTCTCCGGAAAACATGCTGTTTGCAAGTAAAATATTAAAAAGCTCTGCCAAGGCTAACCGCGCTTCATCATAATCCCGCGTTTCAATCGCCTGCTCTATCTCCAACTGACTAATACTAATTTTCTTATAAAGAATATCTTTCTTGAGCTGTTCATCTCCCGCGCGGCCAGAAATACTTTCCAATATACACCGCGCGATAAAATATTTCTTCTCCTTAATAGAATTATCCAGATTAAGCAGTAATTGACGAATAATCAAATCCACTCTACTTTCTTTCAGGGGTACCCGCTCCATTCTTTTTTTATCCAGGGTAGTAAGGAGCTCATCAATCAACCCATTCACATCCCCGGCCCCCGAAGAAATATCCTCTTCCATTCGTTTATAATATTTCGCTGCAAAGTCTTTAAAGAGCCGGGCATTATTCTTTGTAATAGGCTTGTGTTCTTCGCTATCTCGAGGAAAATCATTATTTACATACCCCAGGTTTGTAAAATCTAGCAGGCGCCAGAGATTATCTTTGGCCCAATCAATATCACCGATCCTTAGAAACTCATCAACGCGGGCCTGCAGTATTTCTATGCTCTTAAGAATCGGTTGCCGCATAATCAGATCTAATTCAAAAAAGCCTTTAAGGATGCCTGCTGCGTATTCCTCTTTAAATTCCTGGCATTTACCCTGCAGGCTCTTGGGAAATTTATTTTTATACCCTAAACAATGCGCGACAATAAAATTCTCAATCTCATGTAAAATATCAGCTTGTTTTAACCTTATTCCGAATTCACTATCTTGCATTAAGCCACGCTCATCGGCCTTATTTATTAAATAAATTTTTCGTATCTCCAATTTTCTAGCCGCTGACGCGACATTCCCATCACTTTGCCGCAGAGCCCAGGATATAATCTCCCTTTCGATCATCTTTTGGAATTCCTCTAAGGTGCAATCAGAAGGCACCACAGTGTTTGCGTTATGAAATTTTTCTAACACAATTTTCATTTTCGACGGAATACTTGCTTCATTTACACGGCGTTGCAACTCATCGCGGTAAAGACCGAGCCGCCGCGCCGCCTTACTAATTCGCTCAGCGGATCCTTTCTTAAATACTCTCCGGGGCTCACCTAACAACGCCTCTTCTTTATTTAGTACTGCAATAATAATCCATTTCTCCGCTTCTTTGCAAATAGTGGTTAAAAGACTAAGATTCCTATCATCCTTTTCAAAACCAGTTTCATCCATTCTTCCTATGTCCATAAGGGTAAACAAAAGCTTATGAACCCAATCACTTAATTGCTCTTGTGAATTATCTTCAGGCATATCATCATTGGCATGCCCGGAACTAACTCCTCCCTCTTGGCTCAACCCCAGCCCGGATAGGCATAAAACCATCCCATCGCCATTCGGAATATTCTCCAGGATCCCGGGCACAGTATAAATATGAGGTATGAGGACAGCGCAGGCAAGGACGGCCAATACCAGCGCGAAGAGAATAACGAGGAACGATGGAAGAAGAAAGATAGGCGTTTGACCGCTAGAATCCAAAGCAGGCTCATCAAGTTTAGCCTTCATATACTCCGCTACTCTTGTTTGCGCTCCATAGGCTCCTTCAGCAATAATATCGCAAATATACCTGATGTCTTCTTTATTGGGAGAGTAACGTATAATTTTCTTAATTAACAGCCAATCATCGCTAAAGAAGGCGTGCAGGAAGGAATAGGTTAGAAGGGGAACAAAGAATAGTGGATTAAGGTGTAAAATGAATAATGCAATGCAGGAAAATCCTAGGAGCGCGAGGCTGGCGTAGGGGCCGAGGTTGACTGGTTCCTGGCCTTCATAGGCAGGACTGATACGCAACGCCCAACTCCTGTGAAACTTAGTTCCGTCATTCTGAGCGAAGCCCGAAGGGCGAAGCGAAGAATCTCTATGGCATTGAGATCCTTCGGTCGGCCTACGGCCTCCCTCAGGATGACACACGTGAAACCTCGGCCGTGTACGGGTTTTAACCCAATTAGCCACGTAATCCGCGCCTTCGTGGGCAACCACAGCCGCCAAAAACGGCACTACACAATAAATAAACACCGCGCCCAGATAGGCAGCCCAGCCGTAGACGCTGGCAAGATTAAAGTGGCCAACCAAAACAACCACTGCAGTTGATGCAACCAATATACCAAGGCTCGCCTTCACTATCTCCCCCGCCAGCGCCGGGCCTTCGGGATGCGCTCTCTCAATCTTTACTTCATTGCCCTCCACACACCACATAAGACCAAGATATGTTAAAAGCGCCTCGAAAGCGATTTTTAGCTTCTTTTTTTCTTCCTCTAGAAGCAACCACAACTCTTTATACTTCACCTCGGCATTTTTCCGGGCTTTCGCAGCATCCAGCTCTTTATGAATATAATCCCAATCGCTAAGACTACCATCATCTTCTGATAAAGTATCCTCCTCCGAAAAACTAGAATTATTCTCAAGCCCATATAAAACACTCAAAAGGACATTATCTACAGTAAACTTCGCAAGTTTTTTTCGGTAAGCTGTCCCCGCCGGCAATCTGCTTTCTCCCAAGAGATTAGACTCAAGATAAAATATCTTTACTCCGCTAAAATCAAATCCGCCTTTAAAAGTGATCCCCTGGGCAATAAGTATTTTCAGGCACTTCAAAACCATTTCATTAGTAACGCCATACACGGCTCTCATCCTATTACAATCCATGTACTGGCCGCAAAACTCGCTTATGGTCCACGCGGACAACTTATCCCGCAACTCATCGATGGTCGCCACTTTAAAAGCATAATAGCCGTTAAAACAGCGCACTATTTCATCAGGTAAACCGTAACCCCATAAGCTCCCCTTAACTTTAGGCAATTTGCTCAAAACGCCAGATTCTTGAAGCATTTTTTCACACTGTGTAAAACCATTAAGCGTGAGCAAATGATCCAAATCAATAAGCCCTACTAAATCTTCTGGCGCATTAACTTGAATCTCGATGTCCTTCAACTTGAAATACTCCTTTACCGCGCGCGCTAAAATACTCCAGCCCGGCCCAAACCGGGATCCTCTGCCATTGATAAACTTATCTTTTGCTTTAGATCTTTTGCTATCGATAAACGCCTTCGCTTCTTCCTCGGTTGAAAAGACTGCCCATCTTTCACTTTCAAGCTTAGCGAGTGGAATTATAGACACAGTAGACCCGGGGTTTTTAGAATCTTGTATTTTAACCATGATCACGCCGTTATCTTTAAACACTTCAAAAACCTCACCCATATGTATCAATTCTCTCGTTGCGCTTTTGTGCGCCTTTGGATGGGTTACATCACGGTATATAATCTTGCGAAGGTAAATTTCTTCTGCTTCTTTAACCGTAAGCTGTTTACAGCTATTCATCCCCTCCTCCAGGCCAGAAGTTACCTGTGGCTCTTTCTGCCCATCGCTAGTTTGCATAAAGACGGGAATCGGCATTCCTTCAGGAGTTATCATCCATTTCACCGGTACCTTCGAAGGCTCCACGCGCGTAAATATCGTGGATAGCGCGCCCTTTGCTTTATTCCAGGCCCGCTGCCAAAGCGTGGGGCCGGAATCTATGGACTTAATGAAAAAATATGACCAGATAATAATCCCGAACAAGATTAACCAATATTGACGACCTGCACCGATTATCACTAACACGATACTTGAAACTATCAACATTTCGCACGCAAAACCTACGACAAAGGACTTTATGTTTTTTAAAATAAAGACCTCAAATTTAATATCCTTCAAAAACGCTCTCGTTATGAATAAAGAACCATATAAGGGTACCGCCATTTCACATACCCCCACATAAAAACTCCAGACTAGTTCCCCCTGCATACCGTGTGCCAATAAAGTCAGCCAAAAAAAATGGTTACCAAGACAAATAATACCCGAAACTATGCTGAATACCGAAAAAAGCGGGATGCGCGTCAACGTACCGCTTAACCGCTCATTTCTTAGGCGTGAAAATTTAGCTGATAACCACAACATAATAACTTCGGCAATAATTAAGAATATTTCTCCAGATATAGAAAGGAGCTGATCTAAAGTATGCTGCCCTTCGCCCATATCTTGCGCCCAGACGCAAGCCGAACTAAGCAGAAACACAACCACCGTTGCCAGAGATTTAGCCACGGCTGGCACCGCAGACTTAATTGCATTGATTACCGCTTCTTCCTTCTTCTGTGACGTTAAACCAGCCTCCTCCAAAATTAGCCGAGCCTCAAACAACGCGGCACGCATAGCCTCCTCAATTAACCTATTGCGCCTATCCAAAACTTCCATTAAAATTACACGCAGTGCCCTTTCATCATCATCGATACCCGCCACCCCCGCCGGAGAATCTGGTGTTGTTTTTACACAACACATTGCCATCCCCGCCGCCATCCCCCCGCCGCCTAAGATGTACGCCAGGGAATCCGGGGCGTGAGAATGCGGCAAGACGCCTGCGGCAATAAGTAACGCGAATACCACCGCAACAAGGATAACGAAGGTGTCCCTTTGGGAAACGTTCCTATTATTTTTTATACCAGGGAGATAATGTATACCTGCAAAATTATTCTTGACAGCTCTTTGAATCAGTAATGACATAGTCACTGCCATGAAAAAAAACAGCGTAAAACCGAAAGAATTCGATAAAGACAGGGAATTTAGGGTTATATTAGAGAAAATCCACTCTGATATCCAAATTGTTATTGAAGATTTATCATCGGTTAAGAAAAGAGTGGAAAATATATTTGAAGAACAAGGCAAACAGAAAGAAGGCATTTTCATCATTAAAACAGACATCAGAATAATTAAAGCTGATATCGCCGAAATTAAAACCAGCCTTAAGGGCCACGAAAGCCGGCTAACCCACCTCGAAACAGTCAAATAGTTCCCCTTTAATACATTCACATTAGAGAGATTCACAAGTAAAACCTGATGCCGCAGGAGCCATTTTGCTATTGGTGAATACCAAATATCCATGGCGCTCTTAACTTTAAGTTGCCGCATAATCGCCTCTTTCTGGCTGCAGGCATAGAGATAAACGATCAAGATGAAAAGCGGAATAGCCAAAGACAAAGGCAGAATCAATGCGCCGGCGTTAAAAGTTAGCGCAAAAAGACACGGAGTAACGCAGGGATTTATGTCGGAATGGTTTGCTCCTGTGCTGGGCTTATCATCCGTGGCGCTTAAGTCCAATTTGCGCAAGGATCTCCCATCTACATGTAAATCGCATAGCTTAACTCCCCATTCTTCCCTTTCTTTTAAGCCATCCCCTTTAAGCTGTGTAGCGACTTTCCAGAGCTCGCTCAACATATCCGCCATCTTGTCCCTCTCTAAAGACGCAAGAAACCTTTGCCTAATTTGTCCACCTTCCGACAGCGCATTATCATTCAACTGCATTTCAGGAAAAATCGTAGCCTGTTTAATAATTGATATCTCCTGCCGATTATGCAATAATTTTAGATTCAAATAGGTTATTTCCCCGCCATTAAATTGCGCTCTCCCAATGGCGCTGTAGCTTTTACCGCCAATCTTACTGGCTAAATTAATCCCTAGATAACTCCCTGACTTTTTCCCATATTTATTAAAAAGATAAGTTATATAGTCACTCAAGCCTTCCCAATAAACAAATTTACTTTCATCGAGAAACATGAAACGATAAAATCCTTTGTCATTTAAAGGTATCTCCTTAGTTTGGAGCGCTACTTTATCAAGCACCCTGGCAGAAACAATTATTTCATGGCAATGCGCAACGATAAATCTTACCTCTTCGAATTGATTGCGTTCAAGTTTTTCCATGAGTAGGCTCTTTACGGCATTGGATACTAACGTTATCTTTGCAACGCACTGTTTTACCTCTAAAGACTCTCCCCACCGGGCCACGGTCTCTAAAAATCCGCTTGCTTTTAAATAGTCAAGGGCCGCTTGTTCTTGCGCTTGTCCAACTGCCGGGAGTAAACCTTTTTTCCGCATGCCGTTTATCACCGGCTCATCTTCATCGTTGATTTTTTCGAAAAATTCTCGGGAAATAATCATCCCGAAATACGCTGATACATCAAATGGAAGCAATAAAACCTCGGAGTCAAAAAGATATTCTACCGGCAAACTGATAGCTAAATACCGATCATGATTATCTACGCTATTATGGTAGAAGGCAACCTGGCCTAAACTACCTGAACAAGCCATCCGCCCGTTATGCACTAACACATCATCCCAGAAGTTAAGCCCTCCTGACAATTGCCGCAGCACTAACTTCCACTGCGGTATAGGCATAAAACCGGATTCGATTACTCTTGTAAAACTCCTCTGCGACACCCCCCTATAGATTAATACGGGACACTTACTCTCTGCTATCTTATTCTGCCCATATCTACCTGATAAAAGATTAGGCGCAAATGGTAAATCGCAAAGCGGCAAATCCCCCTCAAGATGAATATCGGGCCTCTTGGGCCTGTCTGGCGAAACGCATTTGTCGTTAGCAGTCAAAGCGCGCCGCGGTCGTTTCGATCTTCCCGCAAGCGGCGCCTTGCCTTCTTGCTCGCTTATTAACGCTGCGGGGCCAATTAACGTCTCGCGCGCATTTAGGTAGGTATCCCAAAATTTAGGCGTAACATTCTGATTAAATTCTGCGTACTGCCGGATAAACCATTGCGCCTCGCTAACAGGCATACTACACATGATCTCTGCAATGGTTGAATCCATGTCGCCATCTGGGTACCGCGGGTGCCCCCATTTGGATTTTCCCCAATCTTCGGCCACATCTACCGCCTTCTGCGGCTCGGTAATACGGCTGTACGTGCGGATAAATTTTGCAATTTTTGCAGGATCGCCGTCATCAAGGAGCCTCCAGCACTGCGCTCGCCCTTGCGCCATCAACGGATCATTCCAAGATTCTCCGTCATGAAAAAGTAGAATAATAGTTTTATCCTGCTGGCTGCGTATGGATATATCTAACGCCGCCAAATCAAGCCAGCGCAAAACATCCTTCTTCTTTTCAGCAAATTTGTCTAATGATTCTTTTGGAAACTCTTGTTCATTCGCCCAAACGGTAAGCCGCTGAAGATGATGCATAATCAGCTTTATATACAGTTTTCGCGGGCTCGTATATTCGGATCTATAACACCATTGGGAGCTCGTTAGAATTAACTCGCGGACCAAAGAATCAATCATTCCGAATCTAAATGCCTCTGCCTTCACAGATTGAATGTGCGTGCCATAGGAAACATAGGGATAACGCTCGAGAAGGGGCGAAAAGAATCTTTTATCCATATCGTAACCTCCGGCGCGTACTTCGCAATCAAGGCCAAATCCGCTCGGCAAATCAATAACCCATCCGCCATTTTTTTCAATAAACATCTCTACAGCTTGCTTCAAAGACTGGCGACTAGAATTATAGGTAACAATGGGCACTCCTGGAAGGCTCAATAAAAGTTCAGCGTTACAAGGCACAATTAAGGTAGTCTTTTCCGAGAGCTGCAGATCTCCTAATATAAAGGTATCTGTAGAGAAGACATTCAATAGCTGTCCAGTCAAATTGCCTAATGGCGTTACAATTGCGTAAGGCATATTCTGCCATGACGGAGCACCTATTCCTATGCCCATACCAATACTCCCCACTACTACGCTGCCTAAGGCAAAATGTAATGTAGGACGGAAAGAGGGACGTTTTCCTATTAACTCTCCTTTTGGCGTAACTTCTCTTTGATTCCCGGCGACAAGTCGACCATCTTTAGGCAGGATTGTTGTAGCATGGACAGCAAATGCTTGAGACGTAATTTGTTCTAAGGTAGGGGAGGAAGAATGTGATACCATGCCCGCCAGCACCATCACACCTCCCAGCGGCAGGCCGGTGGCGGGAGTGTCGAAGTACCCAATGCCTACGGCGCCGCAAAGAATGATGAGCGCGGTCGTCGCCACCATAGCCATAATTATCGCAGCGGGACATCCGCAACTCTGTGTAGACAAATCATTTAACTCTCTTAATTCTTGCGGCTTGTTTCTGTACTGGGCGAAGAGATTCGTAAAGAGATGCGGCAAGGCCGTGACGGATAAAATATAGGATAACGTAAGAAGCGTGGGGTTAAGTAGCGCGGCGAAGAGGCCGGCGAGGGTGGCGAAGGTCATAAAGATGGGGCCGGGATCCTTCAGTCTGTCCCGCTGCCAAATCGGCTCGTCATTCTGAGGGAGGCCGAAGGCCGACCGAAGAATCTCTGGGTTAGATCCTTCGGCGCTTCGCGCCTCAGGATGACATAACGTAGGCACATAAGCGTGGGCGATGCAGAGTAACAGAGCGAAAATTGCACACGCCACGACAAACGGCGGGCCAAGGGCTAGCTGCATGCCGCAGGCCCAGGCAATCGCGGCCAGCGCCCCGGTAAACACTGCACTCCCACCCAACACCAACCCACCCGACTCCACCACCACCGGCGCGGCGACGTAGGCCAAGAAACGCGAGCCTGTATACGCAAATATAGGACCGTAAACCTTCATCTTCAACCACGGCACCATGCCGCCTTTATACCCCACCTTGTCAGGTTCAACATCGCTACATAATTGGGCAAATTCTTCATAATTTAGCTTCCCAGACTCCGCCGGGATACGTTGCATATGCACGAGCTTAAAAACGCAATAATACAGTAATTCCCAGTATTTAACTAATTCAGAAATCAGCTTATCTGCTATTGGTAAATTTTTGCTGGTGTCTAAGCTGATTAAGCTTATATCAATCCTCAATGTTTGTAGGGGATACCCGAAGCATTCATTGATTTTGTCTATAACTATACTCGGAATTAATCCTAATACTCCTTGCCATACGTCATTTCCAATCTTAGCTCGCCGGCCATTAAGTAAATTTGATATTTCCTCAAGGTCTTGTTTTATCTCTTCAGATGCTTTCTGCTTACCTTCTTTGTCTATACCTGCACTTCTAACCAGATCTATCTTCCCCCTTAATCCCATAATCTTCGGCAACATCTTCTGCGCGAATTCCCGGGTTTCCGCGATGAGCAACTCAATCTGCTTATCATAATCACTATTACCGTGTCCCGCCACCCCCACCGGCGCAGCATTAAGACGCCCTATGCCTGCGCACAGCAGTATCGCCAACATAAGCGCCCCCCCTCCCAGCACCACCGGATCCGAGCCATCGAAGCCCATCGAGGCCATGGCTATGCCAACCAGGCATGCCACCCGCCAAAACCGCGTAAATCCTCGGCCGCCCACTCTTTTGCCTTGGCTTACAAAATTACTCTTGACAGCTCCCTGAATCAACAATAACATAGCTTTTACTATGAAGAAAGATACCGGTAAAAATAAGACAACGATGACCGCCCAAGAATTAGCCGTGCTTATAGAAGACTTTAGAAGCAAATTTATGGCATTCGGCGACAAGTTATCGGCAGTAAGCAACAAAGTAGATATGGTATACGAAGAAGTTGACAAACAGAAAGAAGGCATCTTCATCATTAAAACAGACATCAGAATAATTAAAGCTGATATCGCCGAAATTAAAGCCAGCCTTAAGGGCCACGAAAGCCGGCTAACCCACCTCGAAGCAGTCAAATAGCCTAACTTTTTGTTGCTCGCCCCTTCCCCGCTGACGTAGTCCTCGCGGGATACCTCCTTTATTATTTCGTCAAGCGTCTCTTGCGCGCTCTTGGAAACCGAACTATCTCCTCGCTTCACCAGCATGGCGTAGGCATGCCAGTTATTTCTAGCTTCGTGCTCTATAACAATAAACGGAGTGCCGGTAATAACACGGCCATCGGGTTCATTAATAGTCTTCTCCTGCTTAAATATTATCGCTATCTTATTAATTTTATGGGTGCGGCTATCCCGGCTGTAACGCGCCTCCTTAATCCCCAGAACTTCAATATTTCCCTGCATAAGCTCCAGGACCCGGAATAACGGTATACCGATACGGCCGTTATCCATAAGGCCCAGTTCTCTAAAACCTATCCCCTTTTCGCCCTTTGCGCACTGGGAAGCAATATTGCTTAAGGTATCGGTATCAGAAAACACCCATTCCAATGACTCTACCCAACAGTTAAAATGCAACAGGCGCTGGGTAATCGTCGTGAGATCATATCTCTCTTCGCAATGAGCCATGATTATATCTAAGGCGGGCCCTATCCTTTTTTCAGACAGTGCGTGCGCGATATTCTTGTATTTTTGTGCCAGCCCCCCGTCGTTGCTGTCCGGAAGATCAGAGAGCGCCTCTTGCGCCCAGGTAACTTGGCGCAGCGCGGCCGCGATGAAAAGCTCGGCAATGATACTTATATTGATATCCTTGGCAGAGAAAAACTTTTCCAGAGCAAAGCGCACTGCCCAGGTGTAAACGTATACGCCGACAGCGCGCGACTCCTTCTCTGAGGTGGCTTTCCAAGAATACTTTTCGCATTCCAGAACAGCCAATTTAGCAAATTCGTCAAAGGACAGCACTCTAGCAAGAAAGGGATATGTATCCTTCAAAAGTTCATATGCCGGCTCAAAAATAAGGGCTCCTAAGATAGAATCATTTAATTGTTTATCCACCTCCTGCTCGCCATGTGTAAGACCTATACCTTTCTTCACATCGTCAACCGCAATCACTTCGCCTTTCTCAAGGCCGAAATAGCTCAATACCTTTTTGATGGCATCTTCCACAGAACCACTCTTAAAATACTCCTGCCGCCTCTCAAAAATATCCGGGCCGAGTTCCTTCCGGCTCTTACTAAGTTCCTTACAGAGCTCAAGGATCATTACTTTTTGCCAGCTTGCCATGCGGCAATAAGCCTCCGCGGCATTAAATTCTCCCACAATTGAAGCATATTCATATCTTGACCCGACGCCTATGCCTCTTTCATTATTAAGATAATCTATGGTTGTCGTCTTGACCGCCATTATATAAATTAGCGATGCCACCATCTCTATTCTTTCCGGAGTTGTGGCGTACTTGAGTAACGTAGACTGCGAGTTGATAAACGCGGCGCAATTAAAACCTTTTGCTACTTCGGGATAATTCTCCTCTAATAATGCGGCAACTATATTTTGAATGGTCTCGTCCTGCGGCGGAAGACCGGTAAGAGCCTGGCGCGCCGCAATTGCCGCTTCTATTTTCGGCAATAAATCCACGAATAATTGCTTTTGGCCTTCGGTCAACCCCTGCCTATTAGATAAAACCTTCAATAAATCCTGATAATTTTCTCCCAGCAGAAAGCTAAGCACAATGCGCGCCGAAAGAATATCATTCTTAGCCGCGAATTCCTTCGCTAAAGAGCTTTCTTCGCCCAGCATGTCATAGATTAACGGAACAACATACTCGGCGTGAATTTTTAGCCAAGATTCATTATCATTATCATTCTTATCTTTTAAAATAACCCTGCCTTCGGGAATAACCGCTTCTTTTATACGATGAAGAACGTTGCGCGCAATCCTGTCCGCGAACTCCCAGACCCTGCAAATCTCCTCTTGTTCCATCCTACCCGCGCCATGGGCAAAACATATTTCGTACCAATATTCATCAGTATCATTAATTAGCTGCTGACGCGCGATTTTTTTTCTATCCTCAAGCTTGCGTAAGAGAGCCTGCGGTAAAGAATTATATTTTTTGAGAAAGATCTGTTTTCTTAAAGCTGCCTCTTCTGCCTCTGCGTCACCCTGAGGATACCCCGCGCTTATACATGACACAGGAACAACCACGCACCATTCCTCACGCAATAACGGCATCATCTCCAAAAGAACAGATAACGGCATCTCTAACCGTTGCGCCCTAAGGAAAATCCGCGCCCGCTCTTGTGGATTCATAATAAGGAATACCGAAGGCGCGGGCTTTGGCGTCTTGGCAGACTCAAAGATCTTATACACCTCATCCGCGACCGCGAATACATTACTGCCAAGAGAATGGACAGAATTTTCTGATTGGTGAATCGGGCTTTGCTTATCGCTTTCTCCTTCCGCATCTGTCGCGCGCAAAACAAAGAAAGAGAAAACTAAAGCAATAATGATGAGCACCGTAAAAATACTACCTGTTTCGCCAGATACTAAACCCTGGCTTGCGCCCGGATCCTGCGCCCACGCATACACCGAAGAAAACAGAAACACAGCCGCAGTTGCCGCGGCGAGCTTCACTTGCCGACCCTTACTGACCTCGGAGGTTTGTTGGACAAAAGAAAGCTGAACCACCAGATGCGAGAAGATAACAACAATTAGAATATAAGGTAACGTAAGAAGCGAGGAGTTAAATAGCGCAACAAAGAGCCCAGCGAGGGTGGCGAAGGTCATGAAGATGAGGCCGGGGCGGCCAAGATTACTCCACCGCAAAATAGACCCGTCATTCTGAGAAGCGTCACCCGGCTTGCCATTGTGAAGAGTCCTGCTCTCCTGTGTCATTGCGAGGGAGCGCAGCGACCGAAGCAATCTAAATAGATTGCTTCGTCGCTCGGCTTTGCCGAGCTCCTCGCAATGACGACGATTTTGCGGCACATATTCCCGCAACACCGGCACCATACCACCCTGCCGGTCAACGCCAGAACCGTAACTACCAAGAATGTTCGCGCTCGTGGGTTTATTGACAATGGCAGTAAAATATGATATAGTTTTTTTAATAAGAGAATTTGTTTTTCTTAATAGAGGAACGGTAAAAGAAAGTTTGTTCCCTTGCCTACAGACATCAAACAGAAAGCCTTTATCACTATTTACGCGCCTGACTGCCGCAAGCGCCATCAGCACTCCCGCTGCAAAGACAAAATAGTTGAGTTTATCGTCCAGCTGGAGATTCTGATAAAAGGCAAGTGGCATCCGGCAATCCGATACGATACCGCTCATGATTTCGCCCACTGTGATATTCTTCATTACAGCGGCAAGGTTGAAAAAACACGGATACCAACTCTCGATTATAAAGAAGCTTTGACCTATGCCGACAAGGATCTGGAGGAAAATTGGGAGGTTTATTACCAGCGCTACCTGAAGGAGGCGGAAAATGCGTAATGATATATATTTCTGGGAATTACAACGGACACTGTCAACAGAATTTAGTAAATATGTTTTGAGCCATCCTGAAATAGACGCGCAAATTCCCGATAACGCGCTCATTATTTTCCAGATAAAAGGCAACAGTGAATTTAACGGCTGGAGTAAACGAATAAACCTTTTACAAAGAGAGCTTAAGCAAGCGGTAATTACTGTTAAAATAGATAACCTCGCGCCGCCGCTAGAATCACGCCTTGTCAATCCCCACTTAGTTAACGCGTAAACATGATTTTTATCATCCATCTTTTTACACGGCGATCGGACACAATTCAAGATTAACTTACGATGCATTACAAGCTGTAATGCCAGATGCGGCAAGATTATGACAGCTAAAATATAAGATAGTGTAAGAAACGCAGGGCTGAATAGCGCAACAAAGAACCCAGCGAGGGTGGCGAAGGTCATGAAGAAATCGGCCTTGCCGCCTAAATAAAACTGTCCTACGATAGCCAACCCCATTCCGCCTGCCGCGTACCCAAGCACCCCTTCTCCGGTAAGTGCCGCTACCACCAGCGCCACAGCCACCAACACCTTCTGGCGCCAAGAGTTAAGAGGAATAAACAAGCCACCGTGAAGCTGAGTAGGCGAACCACCGGCTACAGGATCAATGCCGAGAGTATCCCCTTTAATCCCATTACCTAGATTTATTTTCAAAAGATAAATAAGAGAAGTGCCTAATAGATCGTCTATTTTTTTAAACATTAAAAGTCGTTCGAATTCCATTGCTTGATCAATGCTAACACCCGAATCTTCTAAATCATTTCCAAAATTTTGATTAGCCGCCAACTCTGTAACGAAGAATACTTTCTGTCCCACATTTGAATTCATGGCGAGTATCCATTCCTTAACTTCAGAAGTCGCTACTATAATTATCTGATAATCATTTAATACCCCGGGCATTTTCCATAAAACATTTGGCAAATTATCTTTTACATCTTTGGGCAGAAAGTCAATGTCGACATAGTTTGTTTTGATTCCACAATGAAGTGCCGCTACCTGCTTCTTCCAGCCATGCTCCACAATTTTGGATTCCAAATAGCTCCTCATGAAACGTGAACGAACAATACCGAATTCGCATACAAAGAGGACTCTAACTTCTTGATCATCTGTTATTGCTTTTCTAATAAGATTATCCATTCTATCTATATTTTGTTTTATGGTTAATGCCTGGTCCCTCGCCAACAGCTCCCAGCCACGCCTCGTTCCCCCTCCCACCAAGAGCAAACCTTCATCCCAATGGCGCACCCACATATTGTATCCGCTGTGGGAGAGGGTGCCAAGAAGATAGGCGGCGGGAACGCCAAGACTAAACATCAACGGCCATGCCATTACTGCTGAAATAGTCTTCAAAATTGCCGCGGCCAACACAAATATGAGCCCCATAAAGAAGAAATACAAAAATATATCCAACTTCTCTTCATCGGTTGCTATCCGATAATTTTTATTATCGTTACCTATAAATACCGAATCGTGGAAACGATAGGCAAGCATTAAAGCAAGGATAGAAACTAACGCGAAACTTACCAATACCGCCGGCCACACAGGAGCAAACCAAATAAGCAAGGCGCACGGCAACGCGATAATCCCATTCTCCAACAGCGGCGCCAGCAAGTATGCCACCAGGGGCGGGTACTTGGGGTAGAGTTTAGCGAAAAAGAAAGGGGAAACAAGCTGCGGAGCGCTATCATTGGGGCATCCATCAGTTATCCATGCTTTCAACGCCCCCAAAAGTACATTCACCAGATTCCTATTAATGCACGAAAGTTCAGGACTGCTCCGCCACTTCCCGTAAGGATTACTCAAATCATTCCGGCTCTTCCCAAGTAATTCTCCTACGGTGCTGGCATGCTGGAGTACAATATTAAATGACCGGTTACTAAACCGGGGAGCATCTGGATCTTTAGTAAAAAATAGATACGGCTTTAACACTCCAAGAGAAGTGTCAAGAGCCGCCTTAGGTACGTTAATTCCTTCATAGCGCGCAAACGGCACATCGGCCCCAGGAAGAAAACTTTCGGACCCAATTTTTTCGTATAACAACCGTTCTGCTAATTCCAATAGTTCGGAATTAACGATGGCATCTCCACGCTCAAGCCTATACACCATCGCATTCATCGCATTCTTATTCTTTTGTGGCAACCCGAGCATTTCTCCAAACTTCACTCGCGAAACCCCAAGGAAAATTCGTATCGCGTAAAACTCTGCCTTACTTTTACGGTTATCTTTCCGCGCTTCTTGCGCGTGTTTCATCGTTACTTTCGCCTTCTGCTTTTTAGCGCCTCCAGCTTTACTCTTCTCGCGCAATAGCTTTAATTGTTCTCTTAATTCTTTATCTCCTCCTTTCCATGCGCTCTGAATATCTTCCAATTGCCGCATAAGATTGTCTGATGCCCCATCTTCATCTCCGATAATTGCAGAAATGAATTGTTTTTTTATATCTAACCCTCGCCACCGGAGCAAACTGATTAAATGCGATTGCTTAAGCTTAAATTTCTTCATTATATAAATCAACCGTTCTTTGCGCTTCTCTTTTTCTTCAGGATTATGCTTATATGGCACACCTGTCCCCCTAGGCCTTCCCGGGCCTTTAGCGGCCATCACCATTGCCATTAGGAAAATCCTATCATGCACGGCGGCGTCCTGAGGAGTAAACAATGCTAACACCAGCGCAAAGAGAATAGCGAGGAACGAGGGATGAAGGATAAGAGACGCTAAATCATTTTCAATGCGGGTTCGTAAAAGGGTGCGCCAAGCCAAATTATTGGACATTCCCCAAAATTCAGCAAAGATTTTTTGTAACGTATTGATTTTATAGCGACAATTCCAAAGTGTCATTGCGAGCGAGCGATAGCGAGCGAAGCAATCTAAAACATAGATTGCTTCGTCGGGCTTCGCCCTCCTCGCAATGACACAGTGAAAATTTCGAGGAAACTCCACAGCCAAATTACGCTTGACAAGCATTAAGGCAAATGCTATATTTTTCTTAATGTTGGACAAATTTTTTACTAACTCCCGACGAAAAGCTTTGGGTACGGCGCTCATCGATATATTCAAAGGCAGCGCCATTGCCATCCTTGTAGGAGATGTATTTGTTAAATTAAACGGGGTTTTTAAGTTTGTATCGATAATTGCGATTGTAATTATTGCCATTATCGGATTAATCGTGCTTCCTAAGGAGGAGGAATAATATGCCAGTAGCAGTATTGTTAGCAATAGCAGCCATTTTCTTTGGCTTGTGGTTTGTAATAGAACAGCGCCGGTTGAAACATAAGCACACCCATTAAACCGCTTTGCGGCAAAACTCGCCCAATTCACACCTATCCACGCCGTAAAGCGCTGGAACAAAGCTGAAACCGCTTTCCTTAAAGCTAAAAATGATAATCCCGCCAGCAATATCCCGCCCAAAACTGCCGCGCCGCCAAAATGCTGAAGTAATGCACTAAGCACGACTAGAGGCCCAATGATATCGAAACAGCGTAAAGTCTTAGAATTATCTTTATTGCCAGGCACCGCCCCGCGGGCGGTGGCGTGAGGAACGCTATCATTTCGATTTTCTTTCCTAATAGGCAAAAGGATAAATCTTAAGCGTTTAAATTTATCACCCCGCGGCCAATAGTGTTCAAGAGCAGACTGCTCATTGTCCCAATGATAAAAACTTGGGTAATTTTTGAATGGAAAGTGCGCGTGTGAAGAAAAAACAATATGGAAATTTTTGTAACCCTCGGTTTGGGCATTTCCCCGCAGTTTACTAAAGAAACGTAGCACATCTTCAAAAGAATGGCCCCTTTGAGAATCCTGATAATAGAACTTCCACGTAATTACACTTTTTTCTAATATTTCATCAGTTACTCCTTTAGAATCTCCTTTCACGCAATCTACCCACTCACTTAATGGACGAGCGATAGTCTCACGCTGTATCTGCTTCTTCCACAGTGTAGCAAATTTTTCTGCTACGGTATCATCAACTCCGGATATAAATAACACTTTTTCAAAGCGCCCTTCACCTTCAACTAAAGTACTAAATAAATTATCCGCCTCCATATCTGCGGAAGAGACGGAATCCCCCGAGGCTTGCCCTGTACGCGCGAAAAACAAATACCCCCAAAAAAGCGCTATCCCTATACCCAACATTATTACTACCCCTAATCCTCCCCCCATCCCCGCCCACATTGACGCGCCGCAGCTGGTTAAGGCGTCGATGCCGGCGCCAAAGCCGGCGTGCGCAAGCAGGCCGTACACATACTCCCCCGCCCCCGCCAGCGCCAGGAGGCCGATAAAGATAAAGACAAGGTAATCCCAGAAGCCTAAATAGCCTTTCGCTCCCAAACCACTAATAGCGGAATTTACCTTGACACCTTCAGTCAAATATGTTAACTTTTGTTTAAGGATGGCGAAAATATTCTGGCCCCACTCAAGACGGAAATTTTTGGCAGGAAAATTGGCTGAACTGTCAGTAGTGCTTGTGGCAGGCGGTATACTTTCTGACCTTTTTGCTAAATTAGGGCCATTCCTTAAAATCAGCTTAATTATTTTTGCTATAACTCTTTTAGTTATCAGCATTCCATTGTATCCCGAAGAAGGAGAAGATTGAGATGCCGTTAATTGTAATGATTGGTTTAGCGCTGTCAATTCTGGCGTTGATATCTCTGGGGTGGTTCCGATTGGAGCAACGCCGCTTGCACAAACACGCCCATTAAGCCGCTTTGCAAGCCTTGCCCCTAACCACGCCAAAACAATTACCCCCGCCGCTATGATCACCGCCACGCCAAGGTGCGCGTATAACACGCACGCCAGCGCCATCGGCCCGACGATATCGAAACAGCGCAAAGAACTAGGATTATTCTTATTCCCGGACGCCGCCTCACAATGGGTAGTATTCGATAAAACAACAGTATCATCACCGCAACCTGCGCCACAGACTGCTACTTCTGCGTCATCAACAATGGGATATTTTTCCAATACTCCAATCAAACCCAGGCTTTCAAATTTTAGCGCGGGGTCATCTGGCTGAGGTTTATACACCCCAGGTGTCACCTCAAATTTAAGATTTTTTCCTCCATAAGGAATGAGTACATTAGCAATAGGAAAATCGGCATAGCTGCCAGAACACAACGCCTTAAGAAGTTGTGCTTTCTCCTCTTCGGACAATTTAGCTCCAAGACAATCCAAGCACCTCTCGAGGTTCTCAGGGCAGGGAAGTAAAACAATAGCATCGAGACACTCCTCAAATTTTTGCCATTGATGCGTCACTTCCCTTCCTGAGTCAAGATAAGGGCAAATCCTCTGAATTGTTTCTTTTAAAACATCGTTTGTGCTAAACAATTCAATTACAAAATAAAGTGATAATTCATTTTTCGTGCTATCCTGTAAAAAACTGCAATATTTAAGTCCGAGTAGCGCTACAGCAAAGCCAACTAATACCGCCATCGCCCCCACGCCCCCCACCCCCGCCTGGGCTGTGGGCGCGGCAATAGCTTGAAAGGCAAAGAGATAGATTCCTGCCCAAAGGGCGGCACTTAATGCGATAATCTGCAACGCATAGACGATGGCTTCTTCAAGACGGCTGGTTTTTGATATGCCCAGCTGGCATTTGACAGGCTTGCCGGTTACTAAATTTACTATCACGCTAGTAAGGAACTTAACGAAATGGATAAGCATGTGCCCAGCTTCATGGGAGAGGAGGGCGAAGAGCGCGTTGGAATCGCCTTCGCGGAAGGCCTTAACAATATCTTTGCTTAGTTTGCTGGGCGTTTCGTAGGTAGCAATAGGGGTGGAGTCGGAGAAGATTGCGCGGACCGTCGTCATTCTGAGGGAGGCATTGACGCCGAAGGCGGCAAGCCGACCGAAGAATCTAAAGATTAGATTCTTCGCTGCGGCCCTTCGGGCCTTGCTCAGAATGACGGGAGTTTCATCATTCGGCGCGTTGGCCAAATCTTGCGGCGCGAGTTCTGCCAGCGTCTTACAGTGGCCGATATAGGCGTGCGCACCCATGATACCCGCAGCCGCGCCCAGCACCACAGGAATAATCCACGACACAACCCCTGCCGAGGCAAGCGCGACGCCCGCCACCGTAAGCCCCGCCGCCACCGCAGCCGCCCTCGCCGCCCCGCTGACGGTAGAATTAGGTAAATTAGAACCACCCCTTATATTCTTATGTTTTATTAACTGGATTAGCTTGCGAATCCAAGCGAATAATACTTTGGCAAAAGGAACTGCTCTGGGAACCTTATTATAATATACTATATACTTTTCTCCGAACTGCACCCAACATAAAACTTCCTCAATTATCATTTCAATATATAGCATAGCACAAACTACAATGGCCATAATCCTCCAGAATAACGAATGTAACAGCACTGTCACAACTAAACAACTAATAGAATAACATACATAGCTTGGATGTCTCACAAACCTAAACAATCCACCCGTAACAAGACCTTCACTCTTGTTAAATATCCCCTTTAGAACAAATAAAGCATTCATGACCCCGATAAAGAATATAATAACAGATGTACCCATAATAATCTTAGCTTTGGCATTCACATTCTCAAAGCGTAAATCTACTGTCTGCATAGATAGGATTATCAACGAAAAGGTAATAATGTGAATAATTAAATTCGCATTCATATACGAATGTTTTTTATGTTCTTGATAATATTTCCTAACACTTTCTCGTTCTTTTTGAAGCAGCCATGGCCGCGTTATCATATTTATGAAATTAACCGTTTTAATAAAACTCTTACTATTCTGTGTATAATTACATTCCCAAATGATAAGCATAATCACGATAGTAACCGCCAAAATAACCGCCGCCATTCTGCCTAAACCGCCCACCATCCCCGTCCACATTGACGCGCCGCAGCCGGTTCCGGCGCCGATGCCGGCGTGCGTGAACAAGCCGTACAAATACAGCCCCGCCCCCGTCAGCGCCAGGATGCCGATAAAGACAAAAACAATGCGATCCCACAGTTTCGTCCGATTGGCATTTCCCTCTTGACTTGCCATTTGAGACATGTTATATTTCTTGTCAGAAAGGAAAGCCATGGTCAAAATTAGCGGCATCACAAACCGGGAAACTAAAGCAATCGCCGAGTATGAAGCGATATTGTTAAAGAGATTTCCAAGGCGCCTCAAGAAACTCATCCTCTTTGGCTCTAAAGCCCGGGGCGACTCCCATCGGGATTCAGATGTAGACATACTGGTGGTGGTAAGCCATAGAAACAGAGCAGTAAGAAATAAAATTGCCATGCTTACCCATGAGCCCATAGCTAAATACATGGTCGATATATCACCAATTATAGTTGAGGAGAAATTCTTCAAGACCTGGTCTCCGCTGTATGAGCATATCAAAAAGGACGGCATTACCATATGGACAAAGAAAACGGCCGTAAAGAATATGTAAAGCTGCGCATGACGCTTGCTTCCGATAAGCTGCGTGTAGCCAAGCTTCTCTTGGATAACGCCGAATATAGAGACGCGGTCTCCCGCGCCTATTACTCTATGTTCTACGCGGCGAAGGCTCTGCTTCTTAACCAAGGCCAGGACCCGTCCAGTCATAAAGGCGTAGATGCGATGTTTCATAGGTTTTGTGCCACCCACTCCAAGCCCGCCGCTGATTTCGCTAGGATACTCTCTCTTATGCGCCAAGCGCGCCTTGACGCGGACTATAAAGAAATCGCGCATATCAGCCAAAAAGAAGCGCGCGAGGCCATAAATATGGCGCAATCCTTCCTTAAGGAAATCCGCAGCCTTATCAAGTAAGCCCATCCGCATCGTCGCCTTTATAACCCGCATCCCCAGCCACACCAAAACAGCTGTGCCAAACAAGTTAGCGACAAAAAGAAGAGATAATCTCTTGCCATTATCACAACGAAGGTCGAAGACGTTACTATTTTTCCCTTTCACCTGCGCAAAACTACAATATCCAAGCGTAAGCAACGCTGCAGCAAAACCCACTACCACCATCCCTATGCCCCCCACCCCTGCCCACTCCGGCGGGCCGGTGTGCCATACCGAAGAGCCAATACTGCTAGCCGAAGGAATCATAAAGGCGCCAAAGAACATACCCGTACCCAACTTTTCCTTAATAAACCCAATAACCCGTTTTCCTATTGCCTTCAGGAAGGACAATGTTGCTTTCGCGTCATTCCTTATGTTTCGGCCTGCTTTATCATGATATATAAAAGATATAAACAAAACCACCAAACCCGCTGCAAATAAGGATAAGCAACACACGATAAAATACCAAATGTACTTAATAGCGTCACCAATAAATTTTGAATACTTCATACCATAATATGCCAAAGAATGATCCGCCAACTCTTGGAGGGAAAGTAATCGCGGATATAGCCTAAAAGTCCATGTATTACTAAGACAATCCGTTCTCCTCAATTGCGTACTCGGGTCTACCACAGCATGATACCCAAATGGACGCGATATTTCATGGCGGCAAGCCACAAAATCAAAGTTTTTCCTCTTTAATGCCTCTGTCGCTATCGGAGTTAATTGCTGATAGATGTTAAAGGTTACCCATTGAGATCCCCATCCATAACAAGAATAATCTAATATACCTGTTATCCCTAAAATCTTCTTTACTTCCAGAGCACGCGCCGCCCCTACTCTTATCACTGCCCCCTCGACTTCTACGCCTTGCAAAGGTAGATTGCTATCTTCTTGATCTCTTAATCCACAGGTTTGACAGATAAAGAGTTCCTTTTTGTGTATACCTTTAATGTCTTCCCAGGCACTGATGTCGGTTTCGTAAACATCACCATCCGTGGCAACCCAGGAATACCAATCTCCATGCCCCATAACCATAACAGCGGTAATCGATGAATCTTCTAAGACACGCTTTAAATCTTCTTTCGTAGCCTTTTCCATAACTTTAAGCGTAATCCCACGCTCTGCAAAGTATTCCTGAAATTTACCATTACATAACTCAGAATACTTTTCAGCTGAGGTCTCATCACTGCCGCTAATTAAGGCAGCCATTATATTATTTTCATGTATCTGGTTAACTTCTGTATATGAATACTTAACTCCATTTTCGTCGACTGTGCCCGCGGGCCCAGCCATGGCCTGTTGCGCCACAACTACGCTTGCGCCAAAGATAAGCCCGGCCAGGGTACAGATAAGTACGGCTTTGCGTGCCGCCGGTGAAAACATACCCAGCGCAAATAAACCAAAGATGAACACAAACACCCCCGCTACAGCCACTGCTACCGGCACATGGAGCGTAATAAATGGAAGCGCCACCAGCGCTATACCAAGCGTAATTACCGTTGCTGAAACTAATTTAAATAAGCAACCCCGCAGCGAACCAAGGCGCAGTGAAACCGCTTTCCCGATGACTAAAAATAATAATCCCACAATAAGTATCTTAACCAGAATAACTACGACGCCTGCACCTATCAAACCAAACAGCCATCCCGCGGCGGTAATGAGGCTAACCAGTGATAATACCTGCATTGTATAAACAATAAATTCGCTGCGGGTTAAGGCGTGCCAGATTTCGTGGAAGACTTGGGCGAAGAGTTGGTTGAAGTCGCAACGCTGGAAAGCGTCAATAATTTCGTTGAGTAATTGACCGAACGTACTGTAGGTGGCGATGGGGGTGGGGTCACGGAAGATAGCCGCCAGCGTTTTCGTCGGCGCCCTGGCAAGCTGACGAGTGAATTCACTTAAGGTCTTATAACTGCCGATACCGGCGTGCGCGAACATGATCAACGCCGCCGCCCCCAGCGCCGCAGGGATAATCCATGGCACAAGCCCTGCCACGGCAAGCGCAACGCCCGCCACCGCCACCCCCGCAGTCACCATAGCCGTAATCGCCGCCCCGCGGACGGTGGAGTTGGGTATCTTTGCAATTTGTGATTCAATATTGGCCGCTTCTTGCTTCATTCCTATCTCTTTATAAAGATTCGACGCTTTTACAAGACATTCTCTCGCATTTTCTAAAAAATTATCGAGTATATAATTCCTAGCTGCAAAATATCGAGCCTGCGCAGCGCCTTTTTTGTTGCCATACGCTATATCCGCCTCTGCACACGCGACTCCCCACTCAGCTGCTGTCCTATACTCTTCCATCTCATGATACCTATGCGCTAATGAAGCGCAAATAATTGCAATCCAACGCTTATCCCCAATAATTCGCGCTAATGTAAGCGCACCCATCAAGCTTTCTATCGTCTCTTTAGGTCGTCCCTTATGTTCGCCTGCGGACATATACAATACTCTAATCTTCCGTCTGTTCAGCTTTTTAATTGTGCGGTACATTTGTTTACAGACACCTTTAACTTTACTATCCTGTTCTTTAGCTAAGACTTCATTCAAGACGTTAAATATGCTTTCCGAATCTTTACGCAGTAAATAATCTCTCATAGATGTTGCCGCATACAGCCTTATATCTGGATTTTTGTCGTTGAGAAGTAGCCAACCCAAACAATTTCGCACATCTGACGAATCTACAGCGAGCCTCACTAGAATGCCGATAAAAATATAGCGTTCCCAATTATCATGTTTAGGATTAAATTTGAATTCATCAAAAACCCCGCATTGAGCCGCTTTTATCAATACCGCGATAGCATCTGAAGACAAATCCCCTTTTTCTTCAAGGCAGCGCGCGGCTGCATATGCCCCGGAAACACTATCGTAAGTTGGTCTATTAATAGCTTCAGATATATCGCTAATTTGATTATTAAAACCCCTTGATATATTGTTAATCGGATTATCAACAACTTCTGATATTTTGTTAACACGGTAATAATACGTCATCACCTCCAGCCAATTAGCAATGGCTCCAGGGCGTGTTCCGCCTTTTATTGCAGACGAAGGAGCATTTTCTCCCGGTGTGAACAAGACGCAAGTTAATTTTGCAGCTTTCGAAACTTCATCATCAATCCCTTCCCCAAAGTAAAACGCTTGTTCGCTATCAATCTTTAAATTTTTCTCTGCATCATTTAATACCGCCTTAATGATAAAAGCGCTGTTTTCAAATTTCAACCCATCCGTTTCGAGAAGAGGAGATTTTTCGACAAATATATATCGTTCGTTTACGGGCTTCCCGCCTTTATTATAAGTCTGCTTTTGTAAAGTGTAACGGAATTTTCCAACATTCCCTATAGTATAGAAGATGACTCTTTGCAGAAGATTATGGGGAATTTTTTGGCTTATTAATGGAATGCTTCCGCCGCAAGAGGTAAAAGCGATATTAAGCGCGGTGTTAGATTCCATCAGCTCGATAAATTTCGCAATTACATTACTATCCTCTATGTCCTTATGTCTTATATTCACTATGACAAGCTTAAGCCGTTTCAGATTATTTTCTATCAGGCTAAAATCCTTAAGAGGGGCAAAATTGGGGACGTTTTCATTATTATCTGGTACCAGCGCAAAAATACGATACCCAAGCCAAAGCAACGCTGTAGCAAAACCCACTACCACCATCGCTCCTATGCCCTCCACCCCCGCCCACATTGACGCGTCGTAGCCGGTTGCGGCGCCTGTATCGATGCCGTAGAAACGCATCAGTGCCCACGCCGGCACCAGGAGGACGACGATAAGAATGAGGCCGAGATTATGCAGTAAGAAGTTCTTGAAGGACGAAGGATAAAATATTCCACCCGTGCCGCTATTCGGCACCGCGAAATAAGCGGCCGCGGAGACAGTTCTATCAGAACCATTTAGGCCTGAATAAGTTGGCAAGAAACGGTCCTGGTTATTTCGACCGTAGATGCTCTTATTCTCACTGCGGCTTTGGAATTGCGTGAATTCGAGCCGATTTTCGTTTCTGCTGATGTACGCTCTGGGCTTTTGCATGCTGCCAACGCCTGCCACTTGTCTAACTTGAACCCCGTTAGTATCTAATCCTGCTTCTGTTATCGCTTCATCCCCCGCCGCGGCCGCATCCGGCGCTTGCCTACCTACCGATGCACCAGCTTCGCTAATGGGGACAGTTCTGCCGAAACTGATTGGAAGTAAAGATGTTTCAGAGGGGCGGTCTTGGTTATGACTGCGATGCTCCTGAGGATTACCGCGGGAGAAAATAGATGAAAAGAGGTGGCGGATAAAGCGAGTACCGACGTTTGCGTCGAAAGAAAAGGTGGCTGAAATAATAGGAATCGGATAGGCGTCGTCACCATCGGAGTAAGCCTGATAGCCGATAAAAGGCAGGTTAAAAACCTGCAGTCTTACCTGTGCATGTTCGAATGGTGTGTAGCTAACAAACGGAACCCCGAGTATAAGATACGACTTTCCTCCTTTGAGAGCATAGCCTTTATGTTGAGGATCCTCTAAGAAGAAAGATTTGTAGCCGCTCAAGAGCATGCCCATAGTCCAGCGTTGATTTAAAACCCTGGATCCTAAAACGGAACCTCTAAAAATGGTACGATCTTGCAGAGGCCCGCCCGACTTCCCCTTAAACCCGGCCGCGATGAATGCCAGCATACCTCGCTCCGTTTCCCGCTTAAATTGACCGGCGGCCCCAAATACACTGCTGAAGCTTGCGTCTTTCTCTAGAAATTCTGCAAGCGAAGTCGAAACAACCCACTCCCCGATTCTCTTTTCACCCGTCGGCCCTTCTACAATCTTAACTCCCGGCCTGATTTTGCGCTCCTGATGAAACATTAGAAGATTTGTTTCCCAGGAATTATTTAGCCCGCGGTTAACCTTCCATGCATGCGAAAGAGAAAACTCTCTAATTTTTAGCCAGTCCGGATCAAATCCTTTAAGAGACGACGAAGTTATATCCAGGCTCTCTGCATTATCATGATATAAATAATAAAAGAATTCATTCTCCGGCAAGCGGCTCTCCTTTTTATAACGGAATTCCGTCGATCCCTGCCGCTCGTCATCGTCAGCCCAGTTGAATCGCAAGCGCCCTTCTGAAAACATATTCTTTCTTAATATGGGCGTGGGAAATGGAATCTCTAAATAACCTTGCAATGCTTCAACAGGATGAAAAGAAACTAGCACAATTGGCGCTGCGCTAAGATAATATTCGAAGCGTGAGCCAATATGACCATCAATGCCCATAGAATAAGTTCCATGCCAGGTTGACAATGAACCACGCGGGACGTGCGTTGATGAAACATCCCTCTCGTTTACAAACTGGACTGCCTCCGTGGCAATTTTAAAACGGAAATGATCCGGCCCAACAAAAGGAATAAATGGATGCACTTTTACTCGTAAATCTAAATTTGAGCCTTTCTTTTGTATTCCGATGTAATATCGGAAAAACTCCTTATTGTCCCAAGTTTGGTCGAAAGCTTGACGATAAGCCGTAACGGTGAACTCGGTACCTTCCGGTGAAATTCTTCTGGCACCGATACCAAGCATGCCTTCCCGATCAACAGCGAAAACAGGCTGTCGTTGCCTCTGGTATATCACATCCGCGCTTTGGCCAAATACCGCCAGGTTCCAATGACCAAAACTCTGTAAAAATCCGGCTTGAGCCCCAAGCATGTCATATTGAACTAAACCTGGATCATAAACTTGCTGTAACATCCTCTGAAATAAACCAGTGGCAGTGGCAAAGCTGCCGATGTAGAATTGAGAACGGTCCGAAAGAGATTGTTTAAGATAAATTTCCGACTGCAATGGCCCAAGATTAAGCACGCGCGCACTTTCCCCCGGCTTATCTTTTAAATGATAAATCGTCCCATCCGGAGTAAATTCTACCTCATTAACACTCTGGCCCAAGAGCCGCATCAAATAATTACCTATTTGGAGATGATAATAATTCAGAGCAAAAGGAATACCTCCGAAATCCACCATCGGTTGATAACTGCCTCCCATTAGCTCGCTGCTATTGGTATCGGAACTTCCTAAGCCGGTAACGTCCGCGTATAAAGGAGACATAAAGGCCGGATTTAATCCGTTGATAAGCCCGATCAGTCTAGACTGATAATCCAATGTAAATCCGGAGTTGACGCGTTTTGGAGGCATAACAACGATTTCAGGCAGGGTGAATATTTCCTGTACCGGGAGAGCGGCCGGGGTAGAGCTAAAGGATAAACCTTCGCCAGCCAACTTGCCATTATTTGAGGTAAGGGCCGGTGGCGGCGCAAGATCCGCGTCATTTTCTGTGACAACAACTTCCCCTAAGTCAAAAACTTTATCGGTTGAAGTATTTTTGGCGGCATTTGCGGCGAGCCATTGCGCCAACTTCGCGTCTGCTTCTTTGGTGGCGTCGTCTTCTGTGGCGCCGACGTGCTGGTTCAGATAATCACGCTGGGCGGTTTTGTAGAAATCCACAAGCTCATCCAGCCACTTAGCATCCGCGCGGTTACCTAGAATGCGTTCATAGGCATCTACCCTCGCCGGGTGCTCTTGCGGCAGGAGGCTATTGTAAACGGTGCCCCACCGGCCGCCGACTTTCTTCACCCAGGCCAGGCGCCCATCCTGGCCCAAGGTGCCTTCAACTTTCCCCAATAAACCCTGCGCGCGCCGTAAACCCTTTACCTGCGCAGATTCTTCAGTCTTCCCTGAAGCCAACTGAGTTTTAATTAATTCCTCCATACGTCCGCTGTAAATATTTATGCTAAAATCATGCATTGGTTCCTGCCCAAGGGCGCGCATCAAAATCGCGGTAGGCGATTCGATCCCGTGAGTTAATAAGACGTTCAGGTTGGCGTCCAAAATAACCCGGCCGACTGATTCCGGCCCATTATATTTTGTTTTAGTCTGGTAAATCTGATTGTAATCCAAGAGGCAGATCAAACCATTTTGCTTGGTAAAGGCGGCTATTTGGTGCCCGCTAGACAAAGAGGTAGTAATAATCACTGCGCGCCGGACATTGCCATAGCCTAATGCTTTCAAAAACGAAGAAGCAAACTCTACCTGATCCCTGCAGACTCCACCCTCCTGATCCCAGACTTGCTGGGCGGTCAGTGTAGTATTATCTTTGTGGGGCATATACTTGAGTACCGACATCAGATTAGCCAAGTTTTCTAATTCATCTGTTCCGCCTTTTAATCTCTCGAGCACATCGGCCAGCGTAGGGCCATAATATTCTTTCCAATCATAATTTGGATCTATCCGCTCTAGCGGGACATACGCGCGGTAAGTTCCTATTTTATTACCTGCCTTATCAGAAACCTCAACCACGTATTCTCCGTTCGGCAAAACCCCTGTTTTCTTATAGGTAAACTCAATAATATCGTTTTCATCCGGATACAATAACCTGCCTACTTTCATAGTATCGCTTATCTCTTTAGGATCATGTTTAGCGCCGAGGCGCCCTGTCCAATATAAAATCATCACCGCATCATCAAGGCCTTTGTCTCCTAACAAGATTGTATTTGTATCAACGTTGCCGGTTGCCAAAAATTCATTCACCTCGTAGCCGTGTTCGTAATATGGGGCTTCGCCGATAAAAGGATAAGTAAACAAGAGAAGATTGCTAGCTTGGGCGGATCCGGTATTTTCGGTCAGGTCACCCCAATTCCCCTTAATCGTGGGAGAAATCTGAATATCCCTATTATTCACAAAAGGTAAATTCGCAGGTCCGTTCGCTTCTTGGCTAACTTTCGCTTCCCCTGAACTGCCAAAAGACCTGCTAAAAGTTAAGCCGAATCTTACAGGGATAGAAACATTGTAACCTGCATCCCGCGCTTCAAGACTTCCTCTGACCGGATATCCAGCAGCGAAAAATAAATCCCAAAGCCCATAATCTTTCCTCCCGTGCATAAAATCTAAGCGCGCGCTCGCCGGCCCTTTCTGCCTGGCTAAAACTGCCTCAAGTGATGCGTTTAGGCTGATATCTTTAGGCAGCCTGCCAAACCAATTAATCCTCGCGATGGGGCGTAAAACTTTATTCTCTATACGTATCTTTGATATTTCGCCGCTGTTCGGCAATAGATATTCCCGGTAATCATTAGCGCCGATCTCTGCCGAGAAGTTATCCGCGTGTCGAAGAGTAAATAATACTTCTGCCACGGAAACATTCGGCCCGGAAACTTCCCCGTAAAATTTAAGCCCACAAGCCAGGCTGTATATTTTTCTCAAATATTCCGCCCGCACTTTGGCAAAGCTAAGTGACCATATATTTAAATTAACGGCGGGGTCAAATGTGTCGGAGCGATGGGTATAATCATACTCGGTGTGGATCTGCTTCAGCCGTGCGGGTGCACGTCGCACCTCGTTAAATCCGGATAGCTCGAATTCAAAACTACGATGCGAGGTAGAAGCATCCTTTTCATACTGGCCGTTTATACCTAAGCTTAATACATGAAGTGGGATATGGCCCTCTAAAAATGCGGGCAAATCCCAATACCCAAGCGTTAGCGCACCTCTGTAATCACCATGTTGCCCGCCCCACTGTAAACGCGCAAGCTCACTACTAGCTAAAGATTCTGTCGCGCCGCGCCACGAATATTCTGCCCCCAAATACTGATCTTTGCCTGTCCATATCAAGCTCGCCGAGCTATCACGGCGTAAATCTTCCAACGCGCCGACATTAACTTTAGTAATCCAATTATCCTCCAGCGGATACTGCAAATTCACCCCCGTCTGCCCAAGTTGTTTTGAGAAGGCAAAAGTATATTTAGAAGATGCGCGGCCGGAATCAGGCTCAACCTGCTCTAAATCCGCGGCATCTTCCACCTTCACCTCCCCTGCCATACCGGCGAGCGCGAAAACCGGAAACGACGCCCCTCTCGCCAGCAGCGGCAGCCACCCGAAGTCTTCCGCCGCAGCCGCCTCCGGCGCGTGCCCGCCCGGTGGCTCCGGATGGATAGCTGATGAGGTAATGTCAAATAAATTGTGTAAATTCTTTTAAAGGTTTCTCTTGCCATTTGGAGTTTAGGCGGTTAAAGATCGCATAAATAATTCTGCTTACACTATCATAATTGGTAAAACATCCCATAGG
>Ga0247841_10000173_pt1 | contig 176418 bp, 171 predicted proteins | sample LaCruzMarch2015__2_FD_192410 | JGI IMG/M metagenome (GOLD analysis project Ga0247841, IMG submission 192410) | Freshwater microbial communities from meromictic Lake La Cruz, Castile-La Mancha, Spain - LaCruzMarch2015_18m | ecosystem: Environmental > Aquatic > Freshwater > Lake | place: Spain... | reverse complement strand
AGCCATTATACTAGCTTTTCCTTCTGGTGTCCCTTCCAGCGCCTTTAACGCACTGCCTCTAACTATCGGGATCGTGTCGCCTGGAAAATTATACTTTGTCAAAAGTTCTCTTAACTCCAACTCAACAAGCTCGAGTAACTCTGGGTCGTCGACCATATCTACCTTATTCAAATAAACAACTATTGCAGGCACGCCAACCTGTCTTGCCAACAGAATATGTTCTCTTGTCTGAGGCATAGGACCGTCTACTGCGCTGACAACAAGTATTGCACCGTCCATCTGGGCAGCACCGGTTATCATGTTCTTAATATAATCCGCATGCCCTGGGCAATCCACGTGCGCGTAGTGACGGTTCTTGGTCGCGTACTCCACGTGCGCTGTCGCGATAGTTATGCCTCTCTCTCTCTCTTCTGGAGCGTTATCTATCTGGTCGAACGATTTATATTCCGCCAAACCCTGTTCAGCCAGCGTCTTCGTGATCGCCGCTGTCAGCGTCGTCTTACCATGATCTACGTGGCCTATCGTTCCCACGTTCACATGCGGTTTGGTCCTCTCAAATTTCTTCTTTGCCATTTTACTAATCCTCCAAAAAATTTCTCGCTCGCGCTATTTTACGCAAGATTATCAATAACTTTTATTTTAAAACGAGCTTTTGTCAAACTAATTTATTGGCTTTTAGGCTTGTCGTGCGACAATTAAAAAGCTATCTTAAAATTAAGGGGGTTGAACATGAACACTACAAATTATAGGAGCGACAACATCGTTAATAAATATTCGTTAAAACCTCTGGCTTCGACTTATATTGGCTACCCAGCGATGCTAAAAACGGTGGGGGACATAAGAGGGAAAAAAGTTCTGGATTTTGGCTGCGGCTCGGGGTGGTTCTCTCATAAGCTCTCCAAAAAAGGAGCTACAGTGTCCGGTATAGATAACTCTCCAAAATGGATAAAGTTATGCAAATCACAAAAACTCGAATCGAAAAAATTAAAATTCTTCCTGTCACGTGGCGACAACATGAAAATATTTAAAGGGAGCAACTTCGACGTTATCATAGCTAACATGGTGTTCTTGAACATGCCTTCAAAAGCAATGCTTGAGAGATCCTTTAGAGAGATCGGCAGGACAATAAAAAAAGGCGGCACTTTTATCTTCAGCGATATACATCCCTATACTATTATCGCGCCTAGAACGAATATAAAGGTAAGTAGTTCCATGCAAGGTTTTTCTAACTTCAAGGAGGGCTTTAAATTCAAGAGCAAACATCTGCTCACCAACTATAAGACGATAGAATTCACAGATTCTCACTGGAGCTTAGGATTTTATTCGCGTTTGTTGGACAAGAACGGCATGGTCATAGAGCAACTGATCGAGCCTCAACCGGTCAAAATGGACCCAAAAAAGAAATTAAAAGACTACAAACTCCCCACTTATATTATTTTTAAATGTAGAAAAATATAAACCTACTCCGCGGGAGTTCGAGGTGAGTCTGACGAAGTATAACTCAAAAAAGACAAGTCTGGAGCTTGGATCGGGACTTGAACCCGAGACCTCTTCCTTACCAAGGAAGTGCTCTACCGCCTGAGCTATCCAAGCTTATTGGTTTTATATTTCCTATCTATCTCTTTTACCAGCTCATCATATTTGCCGAGCTGTTTTAATATCTCGCCGTATCTCCACAAGAAATTTTGTGCTCTCTTTACGTTACTCTTGCTAGGATCAAAATAGTCGACGAACATGAGGGCACCGTTCTGCTTAAGGAATTCAGTGCTCCACTTGCGAGGGTCTCTCATATATGCAACGGCTCTATCAGGATATTTTGAATATTTCCTTACAAAATCCTCATTGATGGTAACAAAAGCAGTGACGTTAATTCCCTGTTCCTTTAATTTTTCCTCACCGCCCTGCCTTCTGGTAACGACGGACAAAAGCGAATCTATTTTTGCTTTTCTCGCCCTCAGCATCGGGACCCATCCCTTTTCTTTTCCATCCGCGACCTGATAAATGCTTGAGCCTTCGGTAATAAGATCTACGACGTGAACGATATAATAACCGTCGAGGTCTGACTTATTAACTATCGGATCATCCTTAAAAAGAGAGACGTGCTCCATCCCCAAAATTTTTGCAACAGGTCCTGAAAACAGCCAATCTCGTCGCTGTCCACCGGATATGGCATTTTTTTTATATTTAGCTTTCGAGAATATCTTTTTCGCTTCCTCGGCCAGCGTTTCTATTACAACTTTGAAATCTTTTTTTGTTTCCATTAATTTTACGGCGTGGTCTATCATTTTCTCAGGATCGTCGGCGAACTTGGTCCATACTCCGTCGTCCTGTACAAGTTTCTCAGTATTAACGTAGTAGATGCCTATCTCGCCCGACGTCAAAAGCACAGGCTGGTCAAGGTCCTTATATGCTCCGGTAGAAAGTATGTATTTGCTTAGATCAGTCATAGCGCCTCACAAAAAATGGAGCGGGAGACGGGGCTTGAACCCGCGACCCTCAGCTTGGAAGGCTGATGCTCTAAATCCAACTGAGCTACTCCCGCTTCTATACGAACAGATACTTGGATTTATATTAAAAAGTCTAAAGTTACAACAAAAAAAGTCCCAGACCTTATTTACATTTTGTCCAGCCGCCTGGACAGCCATACGAGTATACTATCTGCAACTTAGGCGACATGGATATAGCGCCCGGGTTTATACCTGGTTTTCCCTCAGGAACAGCAATACCAAGTTCCTTAAAATATTTTTTCCATACATCCATTATTTTACCTGTAGCAGGGTCTTTAAACGTCATTTTATTAAGCGGGAAAAGATCTGTAACATAATCCTTCGCGTCTTTGGTCTTGAAGGCCTCATATACAAGTTCGGAACAATAATATGAGTTATCCCCTAGCACAAACATGGAGTCATACGGAGCACCTATCAATTTATACGCATTTTGCACAGCGACGGGAATTGCACCTTGATACTGAGGAAGAAGCCGACCAACCAAGACCTTGGGTCTGCCGCTTGGATCAGCACTTCTTCTTAAGAATTTTTCAAGAGGGACTTCTTTTACACCCTCGTAAGCTTCTATAACGTATACTTCACCTTTGTTATCTATGCGTCCCACTATGCCGACATGAGAAAGTTTTGCACTATCCACTCCTGTTGTCACAGTCTCTATTGCATCGCAGATCTTTCCACAGTCCAGATCCTGAAAAAGCAGGTCCCCCGCCTGTGGTTTAAAAGTAGCTGTTCTGTTAGCGCAACTAAAAATTAAAGAGGCTGACAAGATAACTAATATAGATCTCATGTTTTACCTCTGAGGAATTTTGGTGGAGAGGGGAGGGTTCGAACCTCCGAAGGCGTTTGCCAGCAGATTTACAGTCTGTCCCCTTTGGCCGCTTGGGTACCTCTCCACATGGAGCTGGCGATGGGAATCGAACCCGCAACCTGCTGATTACAAATCAGCTGCTCTGCCGATTGAGCTACGCCAGCCCGTATCCTATCGCCAGCTCAAAGTACTGAACTAATTATATTCTAATGATTCGAATTGCAAGGTTTTTTTATTTGTAATTTCAGGCGGCAATCAGTTCAACTGTATATTCCAATCCATCATTATCCAACATGGCCTGTAAAGCGAGTTGTACGAACTGTGACTCAGGATAGCCCAACTTTCTTGCAAAACTTGCGGCCCTTTTTGGGCTAACACTTTTACGTCCTTTTTCAATATCACAGAGATGAGACTTAGATATTCCTAAGAGTTTTGCAAAATTAGCTTGCGACATTTCTTCGCACAGCCTCATAGATTCCATAAGGTTAAAAAAAGTTAATTCCTCACCGGCGATCTTTTCAAGCTGGCGAACAGCTAAACTTTTTTTCCTAATATCCATGTTTTGTAACCTCCTCAACGACAATTACTTCAAATCTGATCGCATAAATAGCCCTATACGACCTGTTTAGTCTTATTGACCTACACCCTCTTAAATTTCCCTTCAATGGTTCATCATGATAACTTTTTACTGTTCTCACAGCCTCTACACCAACCTCTTCAACCCTGCGTATCCAAAGATCAAGCTTCAGGGTTATGTGTTTAGGAACCCTTTCCAGATCCTTAAGAGCTCCTTTCGCCATAAAGACCTTATTAATGTGACACCTCCATAGTACACCTTTGAGGTGAACTTTGTCAAGCAGTAAAATTAATATTGAATAGGCAGAAACCGAGCCGCTAGGTAAGTCTAGAGGTTGTGTTGGCTAGTATCGAGAATTAACTACTTTGTTCTCTGGCGTAGCACTTCGTAGATCACTATCGCTGAGGACACTGATGCGTTGAGTGAGTTGATCTTTCCTTTCATCGGAATTTTTAACACAAGATCACAGTTCTCTTTTAAGAGCCGTCTGATACCTGTGTCCTCGCCGCCGACCACGCAACAAACGTTGCCTTTGAGGTCAGCGTCGTAGATATTCTGTGTGCCTTCGGCTTCAAAGCCGTAGACCCAAAAACTTTTTTCTTTCAGCAGCTCCACGCAACGGACAAGGTTCACTTCATTCACTATCTTTACATCCTCGACAGCACCGCTTGAAGTCTTGTAAACATCTGCTGTTATTGTGACCGATCTGTCCTTTGGAAGTATTATCGCATCCACGCCCAACGCCGCAGCAGTCCTTATTATTGCGCCTATGTTGTGCACGTCGGTTATACCGTCCAGCATCAAAAAGAATTTGTCCGATCTATCGTCGGCCAACAGTTCTTTTAATTCATAAAGTTTTGGTGACTCTATTAAAGCAAAAATCCTTTGATGGTTGGCATTACCTTTTTCGTCCAATTCCGCAGGGAGTTGATCGTATGATAATGTTCTCGTCTTTATATTAAGCGCCTTGGACTTATTCGCCAAAATGACAAGGCGTTCGTTCTCTTTTTTATCGTCGAGGGTCTTTATAAAAATGATCTCTTTCACATCGCGTGGACGTTTTTGAAGCACTGAGCTTACAGGGTTTATCCCGTATATCCAAAGGCTCATAGTTTTGCCTTTGCCTTCGCTGCTAACGCATAAATGTCGTTAAGCGCTTTTACAGGGTCGGGCGCGGCGTACACCGGACGACCTATCACAAGATAATCAGCACCGTCGTTGATTGCTGTATCAGGGCTGGCCACCCTTTTCTGGTCGTTAGTGTTGCCTTCGGGGAGCCTTATGCCAGGGATCACTGCAATAAAGCTATCTTTTATTTTTTTCTTAAGTTTTTTTACTTCAAGCGCGGAGCAGACTATGCCTCCAACTCCCTCGCTGAGAGCCATTTCTGCAAGGCTCAATACTTGAGTATCGACAGCCTTGTTCACTCCGATCTCTTTTAATGTTGCGTCGTTCATGGACGTAAGAACTGTAACGCCCAAAATTATCGGGACCTTGTTCCCCGACTTTGCGGCACCGTCTTTAGCACCAGCAACAGCCGCTTTGCACATTTCCCGTCCACCGGATGCATGAATGGTGAGCATACTAACGCCCAACTTTGCAGCCTCGCTACAAGCCGTTTCAACAGTGTTGGGAATATCATAATACTTGAGGTCCAAAAATATTTCGTATCCTTTACTTTTTAATTCCTGGATCAACGCCGGACCATACTTTGTAAACAACCTCATTCCGACCTTGAACATCTTAACGTTGTTCCCTATCCTTGAGGTAAGTGCCCTCACCTCGTCTATGCTGTTAACATCCAGCGCAACTATTACCCTCGGGTCTATCATTACACGCCTCCTAAATCCTCTTTAAAGTTCTCAGTGTCCTCTCGCAAAATGCACTCTTCTCGACGAGGGTTGACCGCACAAAATGCATTTACCTTTTTCTTCCTTGTGATCAATGCTCAAATTCCGTATCGTGGCTTTCGTATCATTCTTTATCTTGGCCTCACAGTCACGCCCACCACACCAGTGCGCAAGTAGCATCCCACCCTCTTCGCATTTTGTCTTAAAGTCGTCGTAGTCGTTAACGGAGTGAGTACGCTTTTTAAGATAATCCTTTGCTCTCGCAAAAAGATTATCTTGTATCTCGTCCATAAGTTTTACTATTTTTTCAGGGGCTTCTTTCATTGGCACTGTGAATTTCTCGCCGGTGTCCCTTCTTGCGATGGTAAACACTCCAGCCTCCAGATCCTTTGGCCCGAACTCAACCCTAACAGGCACACCCTCTATCTCGTACTGATGGAATTTAAATCCTGGGCTGTTATTTTCTGCATCGTCAATTTTTACAGAAACTTTTCCATGCAGTTTTTCTTTTAATTTATTCGCCTCTGCAATTAATTTTTCCGACTCAAATCCTTTTTTGAATATCGGTATTATCACACATTGCATTGGGGCAAGACGCGGTGGCAGAACTAGCCCTTTGTCGTCGCTGTGAACCATTATTATAGCACCTATCAAACGAGTTGAAACACCCCATGATGTCTGCCATACATATTCCTCTTTCCCCTCTTTATTCTGAAATTTTGTTCCGAACGCTTTTGCAAAGTTCTGCCCCAGTAGATGACTTGTTCCTCCCTGTAGCGCCTTTCCGTCCTGCATCAACATCTCTATGGAATAAGTCTCAAGGGCTCCGGCGAATTTTTCGCTCTCCGTTTTTCTGCCCTCTATGATCGGGACGGCCATATATTCTTCCGCGAATTTTTTATACACCATCAACATTTTTCGTGTCTCTTCCCTTGCTTCGTCCTCGGTGGCGTGACACGTATGCCCTTCCTGCCACAAGAATTCTGTTGTGCGTAAAAACAATTTTGTTCTCATCTCCCAGCGTACAACGTTAGCCCACTGGTTTATCAACATCGGGAGATCCCTGTATGATTGTATCCATTTTGAGAACATTGCGTTGATTATGGTCTCGCTTGTAGGTCTTATTATCAAAGCCTCTTCCAACTTTTTCCCGCCGCCGATAGTAACCACAGCACATTCAGGGGCGAACCCTTCAACGTGTTCAGCCTCTTTCTTTAAAAAACTCTCAGGAATAAAGAGAGGAAAATATGCGTTAACGTGCCCGGTCTCTTTGAACATATCGTCCAATTGACGCTGTATCTTTTCCCATATCGCATATCCATTCGGACGAATGACCATGCATCCCTTGACGGGGGAATAGTCAGCGAGCTTTGCCTGTATAACTACGTCCACATACCATTGTGCAAAATCCTCAAGTCTTGTCGTTATTCTCTCAGCCATTCTTTTTTATCTCCTTTGATAGTTCATTATAAGCGTTTTTAGGAGAGACCATCTTAACTATTTTCCCGTTCACAAAAATAGCGACCTTGTCTTTCCCGCCCGCGAGACCTATGTCAGCCTCTTTCGCCTCGCCCGGACCATTAACAATACAACCCATCACAGCAACTTTCAACGGCACGGTCACATGAGAAAATTCACGTTCAAGCTGCTCGGCAATGGATATAACATCTATCTGTGTCCGCGCGCAGGTTGGACACGCAAACACCTCAACACCTTTCCTCAGGCCCAGCGCCTTTAACAGTTCTATCGCCGCTGTAACCTCGTTAACTGGGTTGGACGACAACGATATCCTTATCGTATCGCCTATTCCTTTCTTCAACAATTCACCAAGCCCCAACGTCGAGCGTATTAGTCCGCTTACGAGTGTGCCCGCCTCTGTAAGACCTATATGCAGTGGCGCGTTAGACTTTTTAGCGAAGAGAACGTTCGCCTTCACCATTGTATTTATATCTGATGATTTTATTGAGACCTTAAAATTTTTGAACTTCTGTTTTTCAAAGAACGCCGACCAATTCAATGCGGATTCTGCCAACGCCTCTGCAGTTGGACGAGAATATTTCTTTAATAATTCTTTTTCCAGCGAGCCTGAGTTAACACCTATTCGCAACGCTGTACCGCTTTTTTTAGCGGCCGAGACCATTTTTTCTACCAACTCTTTCCTACCGATGTTCCCGGGATTTATCCTCACGCCTGCACAGCCCCTCTCAATACAATTCAATGCAAGCTTACCGTTAAAATGTATATCAGCGACGAGCGGCACGTCTACCTTGGATTGTATCTTCAAAAAAGATATCAGCGACTTTTCATCGGGGACACTAAGGCGGACTATCTCGCATCCAGCGCCTATGAGTTCTTCCACCTGCGTGAAAGTTTCAAGGAACTTTGAGGTATCCGTGTTGGTCATGGACTGGACCCTGACAGGGTTCCCGCCCCCGACAAGCACGTTCCCGACCTTAACTGTCCTTGTTTTCTTAGAAGCCATAGAATTCAATTACTATCTTACTTTCTTTTTAGTTTCAAGTGCCTCAGCCATCTCGTTAAAAGAATCCTGCATATCCTTAAACTCATCGTTACGGCGCAAGCGGACTCTGGTCGAGAAATCGCCGCTGGCAATGTCCCTCATCTTTCTTTTTATGACGAGCATCGGGCCTGCGATCTTGTGCGTTATGACTATCCCCATAAAGAACATGAACACCATCAACAGGATTATGAGGATCACGAGATAAATCGCTATCCGTCTCTGTTCTCCATAAATAAATGATGCTATAGCCGGATTCTCCCTGAAGTGAGGAATAAAGACCTGGAAGTACTCATTGCAGAAATAAAAAATATGTGCAGAAAAGAGCATCGCGACAAGCCCTCCTATGAGGGCCAAAAGCAATGCATATTTCACCTGAAACGGCTTATTAATTATAAAAATGGAACGAGTGCTTTTTTGGGAACCTATCAAGTCAGCCTCCCATTGCTCATGCAATATATTAATTTTATTACGTTAATTGGGTTATAACAAGGCATTTTTAAGGGAAGCGGGCATGGCAGGGGGGCTGGGCAGGGTCAAAATGCAGACTTATTGACACCGAAAGTTTTAACCTTTGGGGACTTTTGGAGTGTCATAGTAGTAAAATATAGGATAAATGAGAAGGCATTCATGAAAATAATTGAAAAACTCAAACACCTTTTGCGCCTTAATAGACAGAATACTGATAGTAACATCTCAGACCTAATGCATGTAATCGCCGAGCTTGCCCTCAAAAATCAGGAACAGTTCAACGACCTCGTAAAAGTAGTAATGAAGGCGCTTAACGAAAAGGATCAATACACTCAGGGGCATTCCATAAGGGTTACCGAATATGCTCTGCGGATAGGCGAGGAACTGGGGCTTGATAAGGAACAGTTAAGGGAGCTAGAGCTTGCCTCCGTCCTCCATGATATAGGAAAACTTGGTATCCCTGACAAGATATTAAAAAAGCCTGGTCGTCTAACAAAAGAGGAATACGCAATAATGCAAGAACACTCTGTGAAGGGAGAAAAGATGCTGGAAGGGATCGCCGACCTTGAACCCTACAAAAAATATGTACGCTCACATCACGAGCGCTACGACGGGTTCGGCTACCCAGATGGATTAAAAGGAAAAGAAATACCCCTCGTATCAAGAATACTCTTTGTCGCTGACACGTTTGATGCAATGACCTCGGACAGGCCCTACAGAAAAGGTTTGTCTGCGGACGTAAGCATCGACGAGATAATCCGGTGCAGCGGCACACAGTTCGACCCTCTCATCGTCGAGGTTTTTGTCCGCATGATGAGGGAAAAACTGGAAGAGGAAGTTGTTTAACTATAAAAACGCTTTATAATTTACGCCCAAAGCTTGTGACAACACCGTCGCCATTTTTAATCCGATAGGTCGTTTGCCGTTCTCCATAGCAGACAGGTTTGACTTTGGTATACCTGTAAGCTTGGATAATTCATCGAGGGTGTATGACATTCTTTTTCTCTGCTCTTTTAAGAGCTCGCGTGGCTTTACAGGAGCGTGACAATATCTCAATTACAACTTCAGGGTCGTAATCCTTTAGCGAATGTCTTTCCAACACTTCATTAAGGTCATGTAGCAGCTTCTTCTGAGCACTGCACTAAACAAAGGCTGTGCCGACTTGAAAAACATCAGCGTTCCTGCTATATAGATTGGAACTATGGTCAATGATCTATTAAATGCCAGAAAAGCATTAAAGCCTGTGGAACGCCCGACTAAAAAAGAACCGAACATGACGGTAAAAAGAGCATATGAGTTACAGGAGCAGCTTGTTAGTAAACTTAAGAGTAATGGTAGCGTCGTCGCTGGATACAAACTGTCGCCAAAGACAGTTAAAGACCCAAACGACCCAAGCAAAATGATCCCCGTGTACGGATATTTATTTGCATCAATGAAGTTAGAGCCTGGAGTGAAAATAAAAAAGTCTGATTTCATAGACCTTCATCTTGAGAACGAGGTCGCATTTATAGTCGGTAAAGAGATCGACCCTAAAAAAATAAATAGCCCCTCGGACCTAAAGGATTATGTTAAATATGTCGCTCCGGCGATAGAGCTCCCCGAGATACGTTATTCAGGGAGCATTGATGATGTCACAGGAATTGACCTTGTGGTCGACAACGTCGTCGCTTCTAAAATTATCGTCGGTAAAGGCCTGCCTACAAACACAGTGGATGCAGATAAGGTCAAGGTTAAGATGACCCGGGACGGGACAACCGTCAACGAGGGTGTGTCAACAATGGTCGAGGGTTCTCCTTGGAATTCTCTATTCTGGTTGGTTAAAGAACTGGAGAAAAAGAACGAGAGGGTTAAGCCGGATCATGTCATTATGACCGGCGGCATAGCAAACTTCATGAACTCAGACCCTGGCGTCTACAAAGCCACATACGATGGCCTGGGTGAAATAACTTTTACCGTGATCCGTTAACGTCAGCTATTTTTTGCTTTATAAGCTGAATAAGTTGATCTTTTACATTCTCATTTATCTTTGTTGCATTTCTTTGTATCTCAAACAACGCTACTTCTGGAAATTTCTTGTATATTTCTAAACGCTTTAGAACTTCTTTGCCCGACGTCTTGTTAGACTCTATTTTATGTACTGTTACAGGGGATACGTCGAATACGATCGCAAAATCACGTATAGACACGTTAAGATCTTTTCTAAATGTACGGACCTCATCATAGACAGGATATTCCTCATACACGGGTTCAAAAACAAAAGAAGAAGGGCCTTTTCTTGCAATAGTAGATAAAAGTATGAAAGGATTTTTTTCATCTGTACTTATGCCAAATTTTTCACAGTACTCAGGATATGCAGGATTCTCTTTGGAGGGTATTCTATCTAGAAAGCTTACGAAAAGATTTCTGGAACTGTATTCTTTTTGTGTTATAGATAATTCAGGCCCTAGAGGGATTGAGCTTTTAGCGTACAAGTATTTTTTGTCATATTTAAAATGAAAATCATTTCCCTTCTTACATAGACGTCCAACATACGTTCTACTTTTCCTATTGTCTGTATAGACGTTTATCCCTGTTATTTTCTTGTTTTTATATTGCATCGTTAAGCTCCTTAAATCTTTTTTCAACTATTTTTTTAAAAGCAACCTTTCTTTTATCCGACATAAAACTTTCATCTATTAAACTAAAAATTCTTTTAATGTCGATCCGTTTGCAAAATGAAATTACTTTATCTTTGTAATTTAATAGTTTGAACTCCTTAACATAATCTTTCATGGTTGGCTCAATAGTCTCCGATGTAGCTATTTTACCCCTGGGGTCATGATCTGCTAATAACAAATTGTACTCCTCTATTCCAATATATGACGTATTGTCATAAAAGGGAGCAAGTTCCTTAGAATTTGCTTTTTCTATGAACCCAATATTGCGCCCATGACGATCATGATTCCCAATTAATGAATCAAAAAGGCAAAGTTCAATAAACCGATCTATCTCACTCATTTTTCCCGTTTGTTCAGCGATGATTCTTATTATATTGCAACAATCGAATTCCTCTTTTTTCTTAAGAAATCTATATATGTGTAATAAGTTTTCTCTTCTTTCTTTCTTTATAAAATTTCTTGAAACAAATGTCGGTACAGGAGAATCTCCAAAATCTATAATAAAAAAATCAGAGATATTTAGTTCTAATTCCTTTCCTATTCGATTACAAATATATTCTATGAACGGAAGTTCTGAATATTCAGATTCTTGAACTTTCAAAATATAAGAATGTAGCCCAAGTTCTGCAGAATATTTACGAAATTTCCCAAGGAAAAAACTTGTATTTATGCTAGAGAATTCTTCGCCTGATCTTTCTGAAGACGTTTTTGAGACCACGTTCTTAAAGTCCTCAGGTTGATCCAGACCAAACCACTCCCTGAAGCAGCCGTTATGCAAGCCATACTTAAGGTCCTTGTCTAAGATCTCAAGTTTACATTTATAGCAAAGTTTACTCATAAAGCCTTCCGTAGTTGTTTCAATGTTGTAACAAATATGTTCTGTTATACAATTATAACGACAATATCAAAAATTTCAATAAAAACAATAATAAAAAACAATAAAAAGTAATATAAAACGACAAAATATACCAAAAATTGTTGTTTTTGATACGTTTTCCTAACACACTTTAGGTTGAAATCATTGGTGTTTTTAGCGTTGATATGGTCGTCTTTGGTTTGCAGCTCGGGTGACGTTAGTTCTTGCCTTTAGAAGCTCTCAAATAATCTAATATGTCTTTTGAATCCTTGATCTTCGGATTATCTTCAAAGTATACAATAACGCTATAGTAATCATTAATCTTAACCCCGCACTCTTCTATAAGGAACTTAACAATTGGAAGCCCGCGTCCACCGTCACACCTTGAATTAACCTGCTTTATAATTTTGTCACCGTCGCTGATGTCAGATCCGGAGTATATCAAAAATTTAATGAGTTCTTTTTTGTCGATGCTTGCAAACTCGCCACATCCCGATATTGCTGCCTCCAACGCAGTCATCCCATGTTTGTCATCAGGGTTATTAAGCTCAGCGCCTTGATTTATCAATAGTTTTATCTTCTTTATGTCCAAGTGAAAGCCATTGGGGAACCGAATTTCGTTTATTAGTGCTTCTGTTAATTTACTTATTTTTTCTTTTTGCCCCGAATCACCTTCTTCAAACAGTTTACGGATGAAATCTTTTTGCTCTTCATAATTAGTAAAAACAAAACCGTTATATTTAGAAGGTTCCATTTTACACCCTGCAGGATCTATTTCCTCGACCTCCAACAAACCGTTTATTTGATATTTCTTAAAATCATGATCTGATCCGAATATTAATGCGCAATCCGAGAAATTATAAGAAGAAGCCTTTGCTTTTTCTATGATGTTGTTCAACGTAGATATCTCTCTATAACCATATACATAGAATGTCTTTTTTAGATCTCCGATTTCAGAGCCTGCTTCTATATTGGTAAAGCCCCTGTAATCATTTATAGCTTCAAATATTCTTTTTACTATCTCATCTTCCTCGTCGCTTTCATATGCTGAAAAAATACGCGGATTTTTTTCGTTTGCGACAAAATATATATCAGAGGGGTGTTCCATATATAACAAACCCTTCTGTTTGTCCGTAGGGGCTTCAGAGAGTTTTGAAAGATCTATTTCTGCTTGCGTTATAATATCTATTAATTTTGTTTTATCATCAATTACAGAAATAATTTCGCTTTTTTGTTTATTGACTAAAGTATTTCCACCCTCGTCAAAAACACTCTGCTCTTTATTGTAGTTAAGTTCTTTTAGGATATTATACTGACACAGGCCGATATTGAAAAGCTGAAGAACATCTCCTAAAAAGGATTGCCCGTGGGCCTGTCTATAATGACGTATTTTTATTTTGTTGGCTGGTTGTTTTAATTTTACCTTGTAGTATTCACTTTTAAGATTCCCTGTGACCAGCGCATATATCTCAAAATGTGTCAAATAATCCGGATACGCTTTTGCTTTGATCATGTCAGCGGTTATACGATGCGCGACAAACCATGCCGTAACGTCAGTAGTGAACCTGTCATCATATTCTGAGGCAAAAAAATCTTTTAGCATGGCTTCCTGAACTGTCTTAGATAGCCTGTTGTTAGCGACGTACTTATTTATAGCTGCTTCGGATACGTGTATGTTCTCTATGGCCTCCCATTTACTATCATTATCAGAAAAACCTCCTTTTCTATTACGAAGTTTTTCTGATGTTAAGGCAGCATGTTCAGGCGATACGATCCACTTATCCCATCCTATCTTACGATTATGCTCATTATATTTTTCGTAGGCGATGATCCATTCTACAGGAAAATCTTTATTTTCTTTTCTGTATTCTCTTGCTTTCTTAATAGATATATTCTTGTTTTCTAGCTTCTGTTTTTCTTCCTTAGAAAATTGTGAATAAGCATTGCTTAGGAACAAAGAACAAATGAAAAAACATATTAATATATGTGTCCGTCTATTTAGCATTTCTTTACCCTCCAAAAGGTACTACATTTTCTTGCAAGAACCATGCCGCTAGTCGGCGCGTTTTATGCCAATAAAATCAATGAGTTGTCTTGTTGGTGATTGCCTTAATTTGTGCACTTGTACACTATTTAAACACGTGTAATGTCTTCTTTTGAGAACTCGTCCTCTATCTCTTCATAAATATTTTTTATCTCTATTAAAAAAGGAGTGGTATTTATTTCTTCAAATTTCAGGAATGTGTTTAAAAAAAAAGGGGGGGGAGGAAATACAGACAATTTAGAGGAGTAGAAACCTATTACTCTATCTTTTCCTCAACATGCTCCTTCCCGTCGTAGGTGAGCAGGGTCTTCTGGCCTTGGACGATGGTGCTGACGTTGACGGTGCGCTTCCAGATCTTGAAGACGTTCTCGAGGACCTTTTTGGATTCGGAGACCTTGAGGTCAAAGCCTTCGTGGCGGTGGACGAGCAGCAGCTCGCTGCGGTTCTTGAAGTTGGCGTCTTCGACGTAAATAAATGGCTGGCCGAAGTTGGTGAGCGAGAATAAAAGTTTGTCCTTTATCTTTTTGAATTCGCGGCTGGCGATCTCCCATTGGCCGGTGCGGTTGTTGGCTTCAAAAGTAAATAGTTTGAACTTCTCGGCGAAGTCCATGGTTAAGAAAGTATCTATGAACGTTACGTCGTTGTAAAGTTTGCGGACTTCAAATATTTTTTGACGGCCGAGGCGGAGTTTTTTGTCCCAGTTATCTTTTAATCTGTAATCGTCGCACTCGTCCCATTCTTTGCCGAACTGACCTTTGTTCCAGCGTTCTTCTATGTCACGGAAAAGTTCTAGTCCGAGTTTATAAGGATTGAGGCTGCCAGGGCGCATAAAAACGGTGCCGCTGTGGTGGTCGGCAAAATCTACGACCTCGGAATCCTTTAATGCTTTTTCTGTCATTATCCGGGAATGCCAGTAGCTCGCCCAGCCCTCGTTCATTATCTTAGTCTGGCCTTGTGGCGAAAAATAGTATGACTCCTCCCTGATTATGGAGAGAACATCACACTCCCAGTTCTCGAGCGGGGCGTATTCTTGGAGGAATAAAAGCACATCCTTTTCGGCGATCGGGGGGAATTTCTTGCTTTGCACTTTTTGTTTGGCCATTTTTTCTTTCTGTTGTTTTATGAATTCCTCGGGGTTGATGAACTTATCCATGTAGCCTTTTTTGCTTTCCAGTTTATGCACCTGTGGATGGAGCTCTTCGGCTTCGTCCTTTTTTTGTTTGTACGCATCTGTGGCCCTTGCCGCATAATAATCTATAAGGTTCTCTATAGAGAGGCACACGTCAATAAAATCCTCGACGGGAGTGATGCCGTATTTATCCATGTAATTACGAATTCTCGTCGAGTGGTTGGCCATGTCGTCCATCATCTTGCGGTTTGTATTCATAAAATACATATTGTTCTTAAAGAAATCACAATGAGCGAACACATGCGCCATCACAAGTTTATGATCGACCATGTTGTTGGCGCGCATAAGATACGCGTAACAGGGGTCGTTGTTTATTACCATTTCATATATTTTATGTAATCCAAATTGATAACTTTTTGCGAGCCTGTCGTACTCCATGCCAAAACGCCAATGAGGATATCTCGTCGGGAAGCCACCCAGCGCCGCTATCTCGTTTATCTGTTTATAATCTATCATCTCGAATATCGTTTCAAAGAAATCGAGGCCGTACCCTTTGGCATACGCCTCTATCTCATGTTTTAGTTTCTCAAGTTGAGGCGTAAGTTCTGTGCCAAACATAGTTTGCCTTATCATCTCCTATTTACCTTTACCCAAGAAATCTTTTATCGAGTTAACTATTGCTTCCTTGTTCTCGATCGTCGAGAGCATGAGTTTTTCTTCGCTGGGGAAGTTCTCCTGAAGGTCCTTTATGAATTGACCTGAGCCATAACGGCTTACCACCTGACCGTAACAAAAGGCGTTGGATTTTGGGATGAGTTCGTTCTTCAAAAGGTCCACGCACACTTTTGTGTCCTCGGACGACCAGTTGTCACCGTCCGAGAAATGGAATGGATAAATATTCCACTCCAGGGGTGAGAATTCTCTATCGATAATTATATTGCACAACTTATATGCGGAAGAAATGAGCGTGCCGCCACTCTCTTTTGTGCGGAAGAAGGCCTCACGGTCGACGACCTTGGCTGCAGCCTCGTGAATGATATAAACTGTTACGATGTCCTTATATTGACTGCGGAGCCATGTGTCTATCCAGAAAGATTCTGTGCGGACTATTTCTTTTTGTTCGTCGCCCATACTTCCGGAGACATCCATCATGTAGATAACAACAGCGTTGTTACGAGGAAGAACCACGTCCTTCCAGCCTCTATATCTAAAATCTTTCTTTATGGGTATGACCACAGGGTCGTTAGGATCATACTCGCCTGCGCTTATTTGGCGCTTTAGAGCCTCTTTGTACGTACGTTTAAAGTGTATCAGGGACTTTGGGCCGACAAGATGTATGCCCTTATATACACGCTTTAATTCCTCTATACGGTTGGAGCCCTTGGGTTGGATGTTCGGTAGTTCAAGTTCTTCGCCGAGCATTTTTGCGAGCTCTTCAAACGTTACATCTATTTCAAGCTCGTGCTGACCGGGCTGATTCCCCGCTTCTCCGCCGCCCTCTTCTGGGTCTTGAGCAGGCCCGAGTGGTGTTCCAACTTCACCCTCGCCGGAACTGACACCGCCCGTTTCGGGCAGACCATATCTGAAATGTGGAAGATCAATGCGCGGGACGGGAATACTGATGTATTGTTTGCCGATACGGCCGATCATCTCGCCCTGAGTAATATAGTTCTTAAGATTTTGCTTAATCTTGCCCTTAACAATGTCCCTGAATCTTGCGTGGTCTCTTTCTATTTTTGAAACCATAATCCCTGCTTTAGTTTTCTTTTCTTACGTCGCCACGAGCAAATATGGACGCAACAAAGTTCAATACATCCGTAGAGCATATCTCGCAGTAACCGTAGTTCTTTATGAGCCTGGATTTAACTATATCTATTTTTTCCTGCGTCTCTTTGTCTATTACCCTGGTGACCAGCGACGTTAACTTTATTGTGTCCTTTTGGTCTTCGAATAGTTTGAGTTCGAGAGCGCGGTACAAACGTTCGTTGGTTTTGTAGTCGAACTGTTTGCCGTCAAGAGAGAGGGCTGCGATGTAGTTCATAATTTCTTTTCTGAAATCGTCCTTTCTGCTTTCCGGTATATCTATTTTTTCCTCGATGGAGCGCATCATCCTGTCATCCGGCTCCTCGTTCTCGCCGGTGTATTTGTTGCGCACTTTTTCTTTCCTCGTATAGGCCTTCACGTTGTCTATATAATTTGCGCACATTCTTGCAACAGCATCGTCGTCAGCAGAAATTGCACGCTGAACCTCGTTCTTAACGACCTCTTCGTACTCCTGTTTAACAACAGCAAGGAGCTCTAAATAATATTTCTTTTTGTCCTCTGAGTCTATAAGGCTGTGATGTTTTAATCCGCCCTCAAGCTCATTCATTACCATGAATGGGTTCACGCAACCAACGTCGCCGTAGATCTCGGACACAAGGGCGTTACTTATTTTATCCTGAATGTATCTCGGCGAAATGCCTTCCATACCCTCGCGTAAAGATTCTTTTCTAAGTTCTTTTACGTCGTCCTCGGTAAAGCCTGTGAACATCCTGCCGTCGTACAATTTTAATTTCTGCAGGAGAGAAATGTTAGCTTTCTTTGGTGGTTCAAGCCTTGTAAGTATGGCCCACATGGCCGCCATCTCTACAGTGTGGGGCGCAATGTGTTTTCCCCGTACAGAGTTCTCGTTAAAATCCTTTTTGTATATCTTTATCTCTTCTGTGAGCTTTGTAACGTACGGTATATCGATCTTGAGCGTCCTATCGCGCAGCGCTTCCATATATTCGTTACTCTGAAGTTTTCTGTATTCAGGCTCGTTGGTATGACCGAGTATTACAAGGTCAATGTCAGTCTGTGAGAATTTTTTTGGCTTAACTTTATGCTCCTGACTTGCGCCAAGCAGGTCGTAGAGGAACGCAACGTCAAGTTTAAGTATCTCTATGAACTCCACCATACCACGGTTGGCAATGTTGAATTCACCGTCGAAGTTAAACGCGCGTGGGTCTGAATCACTACCAAATATTGCGATCTTTCTATAGTTAACATCGCCCGTCAATTCTGTTGAGTCCTGGTTCTTTTCGTCCTTTGGTTGGAACGTGCCAACGCCTACCCTGTCCTTTTCGGAGAGGATCAATCTATTAACTACGACGTGCTCAATGACTTTTGTCCAATCGCCGTTGTAACGCGCCATCAACTGCTGGAATACGTATCTGCAACTTGGGCAGAGGTCGCCGGTTATTACAACCTTGTCGGTCTTTTTCCCTTTGTTTATTTCAGACAGGAGCTTCGGCCGCAGATCCTCTGGTATAAGTTTCAAGGGCTCTTCGTGAATAGGACATTTAAGGGACCTCTCTCCACCGAGGAGGTTCATCTGGGTTGGAGAAGGATTTGGGTCTATCCACTTAAATGTGTACATCGCACCTTCATCTTTTTTGGAATATGACTCAAGGCCTTCTTTAAGGAGCCTTGCTATTGTGCTCTTCGCTGAGCCAACAGGGCCGTGTAACAAAAGCACCCTTTTTTCCGGGCCGTAACCTTTTGCGGCGGCTTTAAATATATCCACAAGTTTCATGAGGGATATTTCAAGGCCATACACAGCATCTAAACTGTTATGTTCATCGTCCTTGAAAAAATTAAATCTGGTTATAGTTTTTTTGGAGTCAATGTACTCCTCGGAACCGTAAGAGAGTATCATGTCATAAATTCTTTGGAATGCGTTACGCGTGACCTGCGGCTTTTTTGTGACTATATCAACGTAGTCCTGAAAGGAGCCCTCCCAACTGAACTCCTTGTACTCATCAACATTTTGGTTTTCCTTAATAAATGAACTTATATCAAAGCGTGCCATATCCCCTCCCCCCTATAAAAAGTAGATATCGTCCTTATATACTAACACCCTTCATTAAAAACACAAAGGCAAACACCTTTATCATCTATGATACCATAGCTTTTATCCTCGCCAAAAAAGCCCGTGTTCAGGTAATATTTTTTCTGCCCGCCCACGTAGACGTCAAAGAGCTCGGCCTTGTGCGTGTGGGAAAGCACCACTATCCCGGCGTCCGTAGTTTTTAAAAGCTCTATCGCGTGGTCCCTGTACGGAGCTCCGCGCGAATCAGCGCACCGCGAATCAACGCCCCGCAGGTCGGCCCTCATTTTTTTATTCACCGCCCGACTGAGCCTTGAGCAAAGGTTTGCCATTTTATACAGAATAAAATTAGGTATCATTTTTGATAACATTTTAAAAAAGCCACTTCTTACCACCGACTTTAAAAACCTGTATTTGTAGTCGCGGGGGTCGAGGCCGTCGCCATGGAACATTGTGACCTTCACACCGCCCAGATCTATAGGATCGAACCTCTCGGCACTCTCTATAAAATTGAATGGCAGTTGAAAATTAAAGTCGTGGTTCCCGTACAGATAATATATTTTGCAGCCCTTTTTAGAGAGGGACTTGAGTTTATCGAACAACTCACTGTAGAGTTTTACGGCATACTTTCCGTCACCGTACAGAAATTCTAGCAAGTCGCCGAGGATAAAGAGATGTGTTGCATTACTGGACGAGACAAAGTCCAAAAAGCCCAGAAAAGAGCTGTAACGTGGGCTTTTCCGTCCCCATATGTGTGCATCAGATACTAAAAAAGCTTTAATCATAATAGTGGAATCCGTTTGACCATGATGCTATCATAAATGGTGTTATGGGTATATTACTAATCGTTGCCTCGCTTTTATGCTCGCTGAACTGCAAAATGTATGCAGTGGTAGCTTTACCGGTGGACAGTAAGGTTGTTCTGGTAGCCAAACAACAGGGGCTGCTGCGCCTGATAGAGAAAAAAAGTACGGGCTATACGACCCTGAATGAATATTTCATATCCTACGGTCAGGAAAAAGGAACAAAACTCAAAAAAGACGACAACAAGACGCCCGAAGGCGTATATTTTGTAAAGAGCGTGATCCCAAAAGAGGATCTCCCTAACGATAAATACGGTGTAATGGCCGCGCCCATTAATTATCCTAACCCCATAGATAAGTCGCTGCACAAGACCGGTTTCGGTATATGGATACACGGCACGGATGATATAGAAAAACTCAGCGGTAAGAATATAACAAAAGGCTGTATTATTTTAAAAAACACAGACCTAACAGAGTTCATTAAGAATATAAGGCCCATGCTGACACCGATAGTCATAGTTGACCGTTTTGACGAGGTCAAGCTTAGCAACACCGTCGTAAATACCCCCTACGCAGTAGTACAAATAGACAAGGTCAGGTACAGGGTCACGGCAGGGCTGGAAAAATCAGAGAATGTATTGTATGAAAGGCTGTAATGTTAACTGAAGAAAAAGATAAGGTAACGATAGCCGTCTACAAAGGCTTCAAGCGTTACAGGGTGTTCCACATAAACCCGAACACATTGAAGTTCCTGATCGTAGTGAATTCGCTTTTTGTGATCGGGTTCGTTATTTTCTTTCTAAGTTTTTTGTCAGTATGGAGTAGCAATTGGAAAACAACAGAGGAAAACAAATTATTGCAAAAGGAGCTTCAACTCTTAAAAAAATAGAGGAAGAGCTCCGGTCCATCGATATAGACAAAGAGATGGACGTTATAAGTGTGTCCTCCCACTTCAGCGGCGATTTTAATTTTGGGAAATACACCCGCGTGGAGGGAAAGATAGACGGCAAGGTGAGCTCATCAGGAATACTTATAATAACAGAAACAGGAATGGTCTTATCGAACATAATCGGAAGAACAGTGGTAATAGACGGTGAAGTCAACGGTGATGTAACAGCTGACAAGGTTGTCATTGTAAAAGAGAACGGCGTGGTCTCCGGCAACATAAAAGCCCCCGACGTTGTTATCGAACACGGCGCCAGAGTTAACGGCAATGTTTATATGTTAAAATATCACCCGCGTTCCAGAGAATTATTGGAATTATCAGATCAAAATTAGTCTAGCAATTTACTAAGCTCATCGGATAAAGAATTAAGCTCACCAGGGTCCGCTCTCTCGGAATCGATTACTTGGACACCGATCCTTCTTATATAGTTCCTCTTATACAACAATGCATTGTTGTACCAACCCTGAACGTTCATGAACACCTCGGGATCTTGTATATCCATGAACAGCGACCCGTAATACCATTTGTTGAACGAGCATTGGTCGACGATAATAGAACTGAAAAGATTAAAGGCCGGCTTGATGAAATCGTTATTCTCTGTGTCATCCCTTATACGGCGAGGGACTTCATCCAATATCTTGTATATACGTTTTAATCCGGAAACATCGTCCATGAACATCGTCAGATAGAAATTCCCGCCGTCGCCGGTCATGCAACATTCCATCCCAGGGTCCATGCAAAAATCCTTGTAAATACCAAAGAACAGCGGAAAGAATTTTCTGTAGTCAGACTCTATGGCAAACCCCACGATGTGGCCTCTGATGAACGGATTATATTCCTCCATAACAAAATATTTATTTGCTATGTACTTCCCCGCAAATACGGCGCTGTAATCCTGCAGGTCAACATTGTTAAGATCAGGTTTGGGTCCCGAATAACACAAAGTATAGACGGGTGAATGAAAACTTTCGCCGGGGACAAAGACGCTGTTAAATGATCTGAACATTGCCTTGTGGTGCTCCTGCACGTTACACCATATAGGTATCGCATCACCGTCTATTTTAGTGACCTCGTAGCTGTGGCCATTTAAACTGTTATTTACAACGACCACCTTTGATCCGTTAACGTCCACAGGATGTATGCCTCTCCCGACATCCTTAATAAGGACGTTGCATCCTGAAACAAAAAGAATAAATATACATATACAGCGACTCAAACTAGATCAATCCTCCATTTTTATCGTTATCCTGCACATATTGCCCTGGTCAAAAACCTTCATGGCGTCTTTCACTTCGAGCAGGTCCACTTTGCCAAGTTCCTCAAGATACTCAAACAGGGCGCTCTGCCCCTTTGCATATATTGCCGCCTTGCCTGAGAGATAAACAAAGTTCTCTCTATTATTCACTGCCTGCCAGTAATCATTTTGAAGGTCCTGCCGAGCTTTATTGAGGTCTTTCTCGTCAATACTTACACTTAAGGCACTGATCCTTTTTAGGACGTCGGCGACTGCATCGTCCTCGTTACCGGGCTCTACATTGAGGACCATTTCCATTACGCCATTAGTGGCATAACAATCATTGAAAACATTAATGCCTTTGGGAGCCCGCTTGATCAGATCAGCGACTATATCGTAGACCACACTAAGCCTTGAATTACATTTAGAGGACTTAAAGCCAAGCCTCACTACAGTGCTCTTCTTCCATGATTTGACAAAATGCAGTTCCTTTTGTGGCAGTTCAAAAGTGGCTTTATTATCGTCAATGAACTTGCCGGACATAGAACATGGCTTGTAGCCTTCAAGCGCTCTTACGACGCTGTTTATATCTTTTACACCGCTTATCACGATCACTGCGTTGCTTGGGTTGGAATAGCAGGACAAAAACGCATTGAGGTCGGACATCGTTATGCTGCTAACATCCTCCTCGCTGCCGTACAGACCAAGGGAATAGATGTTCCTGTACGGGACCATTAAACTTATTATCGGGTACCTGATAAACTTCTGTTTCGACTCTTTATTAATGGAGTAGCTGAGTTTGTTCTTGAGGTTCTGCAGATCTATTCCATTGTTTTCATGCTCGCTGAAGACCACGCTCCATAGTTTCTTGGGATCTTTTTCCAGGAGTTCAGGTGTTAGATAAAAAACATAGGCAAGATAATCCCACGAGAGGAATGTCTTATATCTAAATCCATTTTTCTTTGCTACGTTATTGATCCTCGATGTTAAGAATTCCTGGGCAAGGGCCGGAAAGCCAGACCTTCTTTCATACCTCAGTGTGCTCCCCCCGCGCAGGAACACAGCGACTATACTTGTTGGGCTGTTCCATTGGTCTTGAGAGTATATGAGGGTCGCTCCGCTCTTAAGGTGTATCTCCTCGGCAAGCAGGCCCTGTGATAGAAGAAAACATAAAATCAAAAATCTCATTTACATTCCGTAGATCATGGAGAACCCAAAGGTAACATTTCGCAGATGCCCCGCAGAAAAATCGTTCGCGTATAAGCCGACATCGAACTTGAAGGATTCGCCTATATAGCCGAACTGCGTCCCTATTGTTATGTCGTTCGAGCCGCTGACGTCATTTATCCTGCCCGAAAAGGACATAGAAAAATCATCCGACTCAAGAGGGAAAGCCTCTACAACAAAAACCAGATCGTAGTAATCCTCGTATATAATGAGGTTGTTTATTATGACGTCGTTGTTGTAACTGTATATATTATCCACTGTCATATTGAAAGCGGAGCGGTAACTGTAACCAAGGCTTACTCCAACTTCTCCCGTGCCCCCTTTCTCAAACGGATTCCTCACTGTAACAGCCCCCACTATGCCTGAGTGGTTTGCGGATGGTAGCCCCGGACCGAAGTCTATACCAAAATTAACATCCCATCCGTTCTTGGAAGATTTAAGATAGTTGTAGCCGGTATTAGCGCCGAGCACCCACCACTTGGCAAGTTCATACGCAAATCCGAAATACGTTTGCATAGCCGCTACAGACCTATGGCTGTCCAAATCATGGATCGCCTGCATTATATGAAAACCTGATTCACCGACGTACGCTACCGAGAACGACTTATAGTTTCCGAACCCAGCGCCTAACCCAAACTGCCCTGAATCAGTATAGTACGTGCCTGCAGGGTTTATCATTACAGCGTCGTAACCCTTAAGGAAAGGTCTCCCACCCTCGGCCTGCCCTATTACTTTTGCGCCGTAAGGTGATACTGATTGCGCATTTAGCATTGATACGAGTAGAGATAAAATTACTATCATGAATACCTGCTTTACAACTCTAATACACGTGTAAACAAATTATACATAACAAACGAAAAAAAAGCATACAGCAATTAACTCCGACCCCCTCTTTACTCTTAGTATAGCCAATAGTTTCAAGGACTTAACTAGCCAAGAAAGTTTTGGCACTCTACTTGCAATCTATTATAGTGTAAGCGAGGTAAATTAGCAATGGTCGAATCAACGTCTATTTCCAGAAGGCCCTTTATACCCGCGTTGGAGATTTTTGAGAGTAACGGCAACAAGGTTACCAAAATGATCTCAAACGATTGCGTTATAGTCGGGCGCTCAAAACAGGCTGATATATCCCTGGACGACGATAAGCTCTCCAGGAACCATTTTATGATAGTCAGGAACGACGGCAGGTTCGAGATAAAGGACCTCAACAGTTCCAACGGTATTGTGGTCAACGGCAAAAAGGTAAAGAGCATTATACTCACCGGCAGCGATACAATAGTCGCAGGCGAGACTTCGTTCCATTTCTCCATCACAAGGGATGATCTTAGATCTGTTAGTCATGTATTAGTCGGTGAACCGTCATTTAAAGGCGGTGAGATGTTCGAGAAGAAATATTCAAAAGGCAGCAAGGCGAGCCTGAGGCGTAAGGCACTATTGTCTGCGCTCACAGCGAGCATATTGATCTTCGCAGTAACACTTGCGATCCTCAGCAGCGAGAAAGAAGCAAAGGTTATTCCATCCGTAAAAAAAGAATCCATATTTAAACAATTGGTCAACATCGACCAGGAAATAGCGAATTCAGGGCTGTCGGAAGAGGATAAGGTAAAGGCAAAAAATATCTATATGGTCGCTCAAGAACATTTCAAGGCTAAAAACTACCCTCTGGCAAAAAAGACGATGGAAGAATATTACTCGATGATACCAAGCTCTGTTATAGCACCACCCTTTATAGCAGCCTGCGACGAAGCGGCGAACCAAAAGGTCAACGTAGCGGACAGGCTCGATGATATAGAAAGAGACACAGCAAAAAGGGAGCTGATAGCAGACCTTTTAAAGAGAGCCAACGCTGAGCTTAACAATAATAATTACGAAGAGGCGATAAGTATCTTCCTGAAGATAATAAATATCGATGAGTACAATGAGCAGGCTTACGACGGTCTTGTCCTCGCCGAGAAAGCGATATCTGAAAAGGAAGCCGAAAAGTTAACAGCCGAAGAAAACACTAAGGTCGACGCTGGAACCATAAAATTCCGTTCAGAGGCAGCAACATTTGCGGCTCAAATGGAAAGGGCCTTCAAACGCAAGGACTACACAAAAGCATTTGAACTTGCTTTAAGAATAACAAAGATGGGGCAGGAACGCGCAGGAAGAGCTCCGTTCCTTAAGGCTGTAAGGATCAATAGAAGTATAATAGCTATCACCAATAATCTATATGGACACATGGTTTACGAGGCTGGGCTACTTGCAAGGGCAGACGCTGTTGACGAGGCCATGAAGGTCTATCAGAAAGTTCTGGCCATGTTCCCATATCACGCTGGAGCAAAACTAGGCATTGGCAAGATCTTAAGAAACAAGCATGAACAGGCTAAATATCTGTACGCCTCTGCGCTCGTCGAGAACTCATATCCAAGCGACAACGAGGCTAAGACCAAACTAAAGATGATCCTCAACATAGTTCCCCGCAATGACGTGTACTATCAGAAGGCGCTGCGCGCCCTTAAGAGATTTAGTTAAACTCGTTAAATAATTAATTTGGGATCATTTCTTTTTTTTCAGATCGCGCCAACTTTTGCCAACACGTTCATCCGTATGCTTTTGAAACCTGCCGACAGCCTTTTGATGTTCGCTGTAGTTCTCGCTGAAGATGTGAGTACCGTCGTTTTTAGAAACAAAATAGAGGTAATTCGTCTTCTCGGGATAAAGCACGGCCATAATAGCATCCTTGCCTGGGTTGCATATAGGGCCGGGTGGCAGTCCAAATATTTTGTATGTATTGTACGGCGTGTAGCGCATCAGATCGTCCTTACTAAGGTTCCCAGTATATTGATCCCACATCCCGTATATCGTCGTTGGGTCGCTCTGCAGCTGCATCCCTTTTTTCAGCCTGTTATGGAACACGGACGCGATAAGTTTTCTTTCCTCGGGCGCGCCGGTCTCTTTTTCAACTATTGATGCAAGCGTAACTGTTTCCTGTTCGGTTAACTCAAGATCGTGGGCTTTATCGACGAGCTCCTTTGTGAATATCTCCCCGTACCTCTTATGCATAATACGGATAAGGTCCCGCACATCCCTCACCTTCTGGACAGAATATGTGTCGGGGAACAGGTATCCCTCGGCGTTGTCACCTTTGATCCCTAATTCTATTAAAAGAATTTTATCTTTTGCAGCGGCCAAAAGATCAGCGGCTTTTTTTATTATTGCCTTTGACTCCAACAACGAGGCTATCTGATACATATTATAGCCCTCAGGGACGACGAACGTATATGTGACGGGCTTGGCATGCAGAAGTGTGTCCAGCACCTGTAACGGTGTCATGTTCTTCTTGAACAGTAGCTCACCGGCGTGGATCCTTGGACCCGCATGCCTGAGCTTTCCATATATGATGAACTTGGTCTCGTCCTTTATCAATCCGTTATCCCGGAGCAGTTTGGTAACGGCCCTGAACGAGGAACCGCTCGGCACATCCACTATTAAATCCTGTTTGTTGAACGACGCTGGAGTGTACAAAAAGATCATGAACGTCGCAAAAAGGTAGAGTCCCACTAGGAACAGGGCAAACGCAGAAAATATTGTCAGCGTCTTATATTTGTACCAAAACATCCTTGCTCCTCGACCTATATATCACCATAGGGTGCTGAAGATAGAACCTGGCAAACGAGCCTTCCGGTCGCGAGTTCCCCGATTTACCGTAGCCACTCACCGGATATTTTACAGACTCGCCTATCGTTATTGAGTTAACAAAGACCTGTCCGACCTTGCACCTGCTTGCAACCTCATTTATAACCTTATCGTCGTTACAGTAAATACTCAGCCCATAGCCGTACTCGCATGTGTTGTGAGAGATTATGGCATCATTCAGGGACTTGAATCTCTTTATGGAAACATTAGGACCGAATATCTCACTCGTGTTGTATACACCGTCCTCGTTAAGATCATCCGTAAGATGAATGGACGGTGTAACATAATAACCTTTGTAACCACCGTCGACCTCTATGTCCTTTCCGCGCATCAGGGTCTCTGCCCCTTCCCGCTGAGCTATCCCCTGAAGCCTAAGATAATTCTGCATCGCGTTATCAGAGATAAGAGGGCCCATAAAAGGTTTATTACCCCTATATTCGTCCAGAGGATGTCCCACCTTCAACGTCTTAGCCTTTGCATGGAACTTTTCTATGAACTTATCAGCAACGTCGTTGTGAATAAATATCCTTCTTATCCCGTTACTCCTCTGCCCCGTACTTACGAACGCACCATATATAAGTTCGTCGACCGCAGTATCAAGTTCGCAGTCCGGCATTATTATGGAGGCATTCTTTCCGCCTGTTCCCATGACGAGTATCTTCCAATAATCATCCACAACATAATCGGATATCTTGGTCGCTGTTTCAAAGTTCCCGTTAAAGAACACCGTCGATACATCGTGGTGCTTTATTATTCTTTTCGCCGTTTCCTTCTCGCCCTGGATCATATTAAAAACGCCCTTCGGGAATTCCGCATGATGAACAGCCTCTGCAAGCACCTGCCCCACCAGCGGTGTGTGCTTTGACGGCTTATAGACAACGGTATTGCCCAAAAGTAGCGCCGCAATTATGGAACGCATCGGATAAAGGACCGGTTGGTTGAACGGGGCTATTACAGCGACAACACCATTGGGTTTATACATCTCAACTACGTCCAAGCCATGTGTTCTCATATCGTTCAAAGAATGGTCTTTTCCGCCAAACTCCTCAAAGAGGACATTCATGTCTTTGAGAGCAAGCTCTATCTCCTGCTTGGCATCCCATATAGGCCGGCCAAGTTCCCTGGCGATAAGCTCCACGAACCAGGGGGAAAGCATCTCTATCGAGTGTTTAAGTTTTTTTAATATATCCAGGCGTTTTTCCTTATCAAGCCCGGACCATGATCCAAAGGTCTCCTTTGCTTTGGTAACAGCCTCTTCACAGTGACGATAACACACCGGTACATCAACTATAATTTCTTTTATATCCGCAGGGCTTGTTTTCTGGAAACTTGAGCTTGGATGATCGGGGATCTCAAAACGGCCGTTGATATAATTCCCTGAGAAAGAAAAATCTTTCCACCCTGCGTTGTCCATACGGCCTCCAAACCAAAAGATACATTTACAATAGCACCTTTTTTATATATAAAAAAATTATGGCTGGCAAATTAAAAGCAATAATTTTTGATCTTGACGGGACGATAGCCGATTCGTTCCATATCGGCATTGAAGCCGCCAACGAACTGGCAAAAAAATACAACTACCAGCTTATCCAGGACTCGCCTGTAATACGCGACCTTTCTTTCAAGGAGTTCCTTGTCTCACATCTAAAACTTGGTCGTATACGACTGATCTTGTGGGCGAGGGAAGTAAGAAGGATCGTGGACCAGAAGAACGACGAGGTAAAAATATTCCCAGGCATAAAAGATATGCTTGATGAGCTCAGCAAAGACTACAGGCTGGGAATACTAACGTCCAATAGCACAAATAACGTGTTAAAGGTGCTCGAGAAGAACGGCCTGGGACATTTATTTAGTTTCATGTACACGAACTGCCCTGCGTTCGGTAAATCAAAACACCTTAAGAAACTCATAAGAAGGGAATGCTACAGCAAACGCGAGGTCGTCTACGTCGGTGACGAGATAAGGGATGTGGATTCATGCATAAAAGCGGGTGTACCGATAATAGCCGTGACATGGGGCGCTAACTCCGAAAGGATATTAAAAGAGGCTGGTGCGAATTACTACGCCCACACCCCGTGGGAGATCGTCTCTATCGCGAAGGAAATAGGCTCAAAATCTCTCTAGCGTCGTCTACAAAAAAGTCCGGAATGATATTCTCCCTCAGGAACTTTTCCTTTGACCAATTGCCATAAGTTACAGCGCATGTGTAACAGCCGGCATTCTTGCCAAAAAGTACGTCCCTGTCCGTATCGCCCACCATCATAGTGTTCTCAGGCGCAACGCCCAGTGTAAGACATATATCGAACAGAAGTTTTGGGTCAGGCTTGGACGGGACACCTGCATCGATCCCTCTCACCGTCTTAAAATATTTCCGTATCCCGGATGTTGTAAGTTCAGCCTCTGCACAGTATGTATGTTTTGCTGTCGCAACCGCAAGTTCATATCCGTCGCTGTGGAGCTTTTTTATTGTGTCCGCGACTCCGGAAAAAAGAACGGCCTTGTCCATATAGTTATCGTAGTAGTGGCTAACATAATCATCACCGACCTTTTTTAACATATCCTTTTTTGCGCCCGGCATCAGAACATTGAGAGTCTCGTCGAGGTTCTTGCCCATAAAGAAATGTGAATCAAGCTTTGTTATGGCTGGCTTTATGCCGTGGGCATCCATTGCCTTAAAGAGCGAATCAAGTATGCCCTGTGAACTGTCAATCAAGGTTCCATCCAGATCAAAAACCAACGCTTGAATATCCATCTCACAAGGACCTGTTTTTGTCTTTTATGATGGACGCAACAACAGCTATTAGGAGTATGGCTAATATTATACACGAAGAAACTCCCGGAGACATCTTGTAGATATCAGACACTATCATCTTTACACCGACGTAAGACAAGATCACAGATATTGCCAGTTTAAGGTAATGGAATTTTTCTACGAATTGCGCCAACACAAAATACAGGGCCCTCAGGCCGAGGATAGCGAATACGTTGGACGTAAAAACAATGAAAGGATCCCTTGTCACAGCTAATATAGCGGGAACAGAATCCACAGCAAAAACGATATCAAAACTTTCTACCATCAGCAGCGCAACGAACAGTGGCGTAGCTACAAGACCACCGTTTTCCCTTACAAAAAAGTTACCCTTGCGATATCCTTTAGTAACGTGAAAAAACCTTTTAAACATTTTCAACACTATGTTCTTTTCTGGCTCTATTTTTGATTTTTTCTCGACGGCCATCTTTATGCCTGTAAATACAAGAAAAATACCAAAAACATATATCGTGAAATGGAACCGCTCTATTAAAGCAATACCTGTGAATATGAATATCGCACGCATTACTATCGCGCCAAATACACCCCAGAACAGGACCTTGTGCTGATTTTCCTTGGGAACACCAAAGTAAGTAAATAGCATCAGGAACACGAAAAGGTTATCGACGCTGAGGGATTTCTCTATGACATAACCTGTAAAGAACAGCAGCGCGGGGTCTTTGCCATCCCATATATAGAGTCCCACATTGAACAGCATCGCCAATGCTATCCAGAAAACGCTCCACACCAAAGCTTCTTTTGTTTTTATCTCGTGCGGCCTGCGGTTAAACACACCGAGGTCAAGGGCCAGCATTATAACTACGAACAGAACGAATAATATCCAAACTATTATAGGCATTTCGAAGTTATAACATGCATTTTATATTTGAAGCAGCATAAAAATTGACAAATACACTACGGCATATTAGTTACTTATAGGGCTGGAGAGGTGTCCGAGTGGTCGAAGGTGCACGCTTGGAAAGCGTGTGTGGTGTAACAACCACCGTGGGTTCGATCCCCACCCTCTCCGCCAAAATCAATTTTTAATTTTCGTTTTCAGTGTAGCAATCCCCTCTATGCCACATTCAACCACATCGCCTGGTTTCAAAAAAAAATTAGTAGCATTTTTTTTGCCAACTGCTACACCGCCAGGAGACCCTGTTGAAAACATATCCCCCGGCTCTATTGGAATAAATTTTGAAAAGTGCTCCAGAATATCGCCTATTTTCCAGATTTGATCTTTGGTATTCACCCTCATTCTTTCATCACCATTGACGACACAAGTCATCCATAGATCATAAGGATCAGGGATTTCGTCCATTGTAATAAGCTCAGGTCCAAGCGGTCCAAATCCTGGGATATTCTTACAAGTCCAAAAATGCGAACCCGATGCTACTTCCCGTTGTTGCAAGTCGCGGCAGGTTAAATCATTTAAAATAGTGACTCCCACCACGTAATCAAAGACACGATCTTTTTTAACTCCTAAGGCTCTTTTTCCGATCACAAAGACCAATTCTGGCTCATAGTCTAAGCGCACCACGCCATCAGGCCTTATTACCTCAGCATTATGCCCTGACAGGCAAGAATTTAGCTTCACAAACGAAGTGGGTTCTTGAGGAATTTCTTTAATTAAATTAGTTCGTTTTAATTCTTCCAAATGCGTGTGATAATTTTTGCCAACGCATAAAAACTTATCTGCATCGGTAATAGGAGGTAAATATTCAATTTGGGAAGCCGAAATTAAGAGTTCTGCTCTAGGGCGCTGAACCCAAGTTTTGACTTTTGCCATTGCTGAATCGCCAGCGCGTAAAAAGTTTTTCATAGTTTTAGGAAAATCTGCAATTCCATGATTTTTTGCCATCTCGGCAAAAGGCAATATTAAATTACCTCGCTGATTTAATAAACGTGCTCCTATTTCAGGAGCTTCACATCCATGGCGCTTGAAAGTAATAAGTCTCATTAAACATAACTCCACTTTGATTCTCTAGAAAACCAATCAACTGTCAACGAAATATTATTCAAAATCTCTTTTTCTGTTTTTCCATCAATAACGTATCCAGCTAAGAACAACCCCGATTTAACTCCACCATGATAACATTTTCCAATTTCTGCACAATAATGAGAAGTTTTAACATACCTAGGTTCTAATCCCTTTGGGATATATTCAAGAACGCCATTTAGTGGCGGGAATCGTTTTCATTAGACACTTCTACTTTGACGGCATCTGACCCTGCTTCCATCATTTCTACTCCCGCTTTTACAGCAACTACGATTGAGTCAGTAGCGCCATCGGGCATATCACCTAAAATAAAAGGTTTGTCTTCAACCTGAAATGTTCTGTTTCTCGTTTGGTGAACATCATGAATAAGACCTAACATAGTTTTAAAGAATTCTTTCTTTTCTTTTTGACTTGATAGTTTGGTAGAATTTCGACCCATATGAGTCATTAAATATGAATCCGCCACCATGATACATTCTAACGGGCAATAGGCCCTCGTTTGCTTAATTTTATAGTATGCGTGTGCCACACCTTCTACTTCAAAGCCTTTATATAGATTAACTTTCATCCTAGAAATAGTTGGTGCATGCCTCCGTTGATATTCCAAGTATTTGAATAGTGATTCATTTTTTTGCATAATATTTTTATTTCTATTCACATTCATCTACTGGCATAAACATGATTAATTCCTGTCTGAATCTCCGTGCTAATAATCCGCTGAAAATCACATAGGTTTATAGAGCAATATTTATGCCAGCTTGTCTTAGCCTTTCCAATATTGAAAAGATTGATAAATTTATACTTTCACTTTGTATTTTAAGATGGCTTGCAAAGAAAATGATGCAATGTCTGTAACAAAATTGTTGCACTTATGGAACACATAACAAGTTTTTGCTGCTATCAAGGATCTTTTGAATGAGGTTATGGATTATCTGAAAACCTGTTCTATGCCGAACCAAAAAATAAAACAATTATGTGCATTTAATTATGTCGTTTAGCATAAATACAGTCGTAGAAATATTTTTTACTCTGGATTATCTCGTGTTTTTACATCTTGTTAAAATGTATTTTCGTCCGGTATTACAGGAAAGCTGTTTTATTAATAACGTTAAGAATTAACTTCCGTGATAAACGAGAAGCGTTTGTTGATGGACAGGTCGCCAAGTTAGTAGCCCTTTTATTAATTATTGGTTAATATCTTTTCAGTTATCTCTATAGCGTCTTTAATAAATTTTGAGCAAAGAGTATCATGAAGGCCTTTCTCTCTAATGATCTTCCTTCCTGCTGGAGTGTTTATGTCATAGCCGAGTAACTCTTTACATAAAATAGATCTGTTCCTTTTTTTGAAATTGCTTATAAATTTCTTCGCAATTTTATATGTTTTTTCTTTGGCATCTTTATTGTTGGCTTTGATCTGACCATATTTAAAACCAAGAATCATAAAGACTCCTGTCACTGCACCACACGTTTCCCCCATGCGCGCCATTCCACCACCGAAAGCTCCAGCGACTTTAAGTGTTGTTTTTTTATCAAGGCCCAGCTCTTGAGCATATGCCGAAAATATTGCTTGTGAACAATTAAATCCTTCCTTGTGGCAAGAAAGGGCATACTTAATTTTATTGCACTTCATTTTTATAACTTTTAACACGTGTTGGTGTTTAGAGCAAGTCCTTTGATACCCCATTTTCAGCTTCCTAAAATATTTTTTATAATGATATCAATGAATTATGTTTACTGATGTTGAGGACATTAGTTTAAAAACTATCCAGTTCGGTGTATCCAACAAGATAGGCTTTGTCGGATTTTCTAGTATACTTAAAAATATAAGAGATAGGCAGCAACTAAACAATAAAGAATAATCTTTCTTCCGCACGCAGATCAACAGATGTACCTCATTTGAAAAAAGTGAAACGGGCGTATCAAAAAGAGGGATATTTCAAATAACTTGAAGTAAGAGCAAACTCACTCAACTACTTAATTTTATTTACAACGCCTTGATTTGACTGTACTATCAATGATGTACCGCACAGTTTGGAAAGCGTGTGTGGGGTCAAACCCACCCAGAGTTCGAATCTCTGCCTCTCCGCCAGTTTGAATCAGTGTAGTGTAAGAATTATACTCTCTATGAACTCTTCTTGAAGTGATACGTATTTTTTTGCTTCTTCTAGGCTTTTGAGGATATATTTTTTTGCTTTATTAGGCAGTTTTAGGAATTCCTCTTTAAATTTTTCTAGGTCAACGACTTCAAGAGTAAAGACAGCTTGTTCAATATCCTTTATCTTTTTTGATTTATCTTTTCTGCGTTGTGCAATTAATAATTTATGCAGCGAAAAATTAAGAGGAGACGGCACGGATATTTCTAAATCTCCTTCTTTTATAGAAACTTTGTCTTTAAGCAGTATGTCCAGATAACGAAGAGGTATTGTTTTTAGAGATAAGTTCTTTATATAAAAAACTTTGCCAGAACTACGTCCAAGCTCTGGAGAAAGAAACTCGATTTTCATTTCCCCATTTGTTAAATAGAACGAACCATCAGAATTAAATCTAATTCGAAACCCTAGTTCTTCAAACTTTTCAACGAGATTGATTTTCGTCTTGCCCTTGTATGGGAATGGTATAAGGAAATCTATGTCGACAGTTTTTAACGGGTATTTTTTAACATTGAAGTGCTTTTGGTATAATTCAAAGCACCAACTGCCGATCAGCTCAACACCTTCGTCCCACAACTCATAATTATTAAAAACTTTTAAAATATTTTTTACGGTTTTAATCATTTTACTTTGGAGAGCAGTTTTAGAGGGTCTTTTATTTTTTTTAGTTCTTTCTTTAAGGCTTTGCGCTTTTTGAGTTCTTTTTCAAGTTCTTTTGGTTCTGATTTTCCTAGGTAATCGTGTACAATTTTTCCTTTTTTACGATGCTGGAAGTAGTAATAATAGGAGTTACTGATTTTACGTTTTTTTATACTGCCGTTAGGTAATTTAGAGAGTTCTTTTTCAATAGATCTTTTTTCTTGCTCATAGAACTCCTTGCTGTCCTTTAATATCCCTTTGAGTACTTTTGCCATTATATCCCCTTACACTACAAATATTATAATAGCTTGTTTTGTAGTGTAAAGAAAAATGATGCTTTCTGCGTCTTAAAAAAGTGTAACGGAACAACCAAAAATAGGGATGTTTTAAATAACTTGAGGTAAGAGCGAACCCGCCGCTTAACTCCACGATTTCGTTAATAACGTGCTGATTTGACCACGTCGTAAAAGTAGTGCCACACCGCTTGGAAAGCGTGTGTGGTGTAACAACCACCGTGGGTTCGATACCCACCCTCTCCGCCAATTTCAACGCTCACTAAAATTAAAAGCCCCCGACCTTTTTAGAGGCTGAGGGCTTGCCAGCGGTATAAACCGCAATTTATTTAGCTAATCAAGATAATCGGTCAGATCAATAAAGACATATGTTTTTTCAATTTGTGGAATATATTCCGTGCCATAGCTAACCGTCACGAATTTATCCCCATCAGCAGGGTACGTAGTAGACTTCAACCGTTCAACAACATTCTGCGTATCGTATGTGAACAAAAGTATGTCACGTCCATCTATTTTCAGGAGGTCATACTTTGTAAGGCTGATGTATGTATCGCCTTTCCATGCTTTTTCATATAAGCTGGGAGTTGTATGTACTACAGAAACATCTTTATCCTCATTCACTGTTACTAAAATACTAACTGGGAAGAAGTACTTTTTGTCAGCTGCTTTTGTAGACAGAACAGATGTTTTTGATATATTAACTGCAAAAACCTGTGCGGAAACAAAGAACAGAACGGAAAAAATAAACACCTTAAGTTTCATAGATCCTCCTTGTTTTTCGTTGCCCAAAATATAGCATAACCGGCACAAAAATAAATGAATAAACAAGAAAAAAGGACATTGCGTGCTAACCAGGCATAATTAACTTGTTTTATTAGTTTTTACTCCCATTTTTTACCACCTAAGTATAAACGAGAACAGGAGGTCGTAGCTCATCCTGTATTGCTTAACAAGGCCACCGCCACCCGTAGTATATGTAGCAAAACTGTTTGAAAAATGTACTGGTGTAAGTGAAACACCGAGGCTGTCATTAAAGTAGAACTTCACGTCCAATCCAAAACCAAGCACCATTACGTCGATAACCTTGGCTGCAGGTGCAAAGCCAAAGCTTGGTCCAAAATCAATAATAGGACCTATGGCCAGTTGGCTCACTTCTCCCATGTTGAAAGTAAATGGGATATCTATCATAGCGAATGGACGGACCACTTTTATTCCACCGCCGCCCGCATAGCTCAAGCCAAACCTAAAATATTTTCCACCTACAGCTAAGCCTGCTGTAAAATAATTAGCACCCCAGTTTTTTACATCGATCATCGGGCCAACAATTACCTGAAGGATCGAACTCTTTTGGCCACCCTCATTTTCGTCATCAGCCTTCTGTGATTTGGCATAAGAGATGGATGAGAAAGCAAAAAATACAATTCCAGCGATCAATACAAATTTTTTCATATCAACTAAACCCTCCTTTAGTAATTACTTTTAGTATCTCCCATTTTAACACTCTGTCAATTCTTGTTAAAAGCCTTCACCCACTCCGATCATAAAACCTTTCGCATCGCGACCGACCAGATAATCAAGCCTGGCGTTTATGTTAAGCTCGCTGTCGATCAGGAAGCGCAACCCTGCGCCGTAAGACGGGAGATATTCATTCATTTTGAATTTCTTGACGCTGTTCGCATGGTATGCCGTCCCGAGGAATAACGAAAAGTAAGTCCTGGTAAATAAGAGGAACCTGTATTCGCCTTTTATCCCGATCAAATTGTTATCCATATATTTATCGAACGGATAGGCTTTAAAGAGTTGCGCCACACTTAAAAGCTGCCTGTAAGGAACCTCGCCAGTGAGCATACTGAAATAGAATTCCAATTCAAATACATGCGAGCTCCGTATCGGAAAATACTCTCTTATGTCGAGGATGTGACGCGCAAAATTATATTTGCTCCCGAAATATTTTAGGTACAGAGTGCTCGAAAGCTCAAATACAGAAGTCCTCTTTGGAGAGAATATATCCTCGACCGGGAGACTGCTCCATATAAGCCCGAACCCCGAAATGGCGTCGCCATTCAAACCATATATAGCGTTCGATACAAAAATGTCCGCTGGAGTTTTTGAATCCATCCCGTTATACACATATTCGTATTTAACGCCCACGTAAGAATTAAATACGAACTTCTGCCGATACATAACATCAAAAATAAAGTCGGACGTCCTATAAGTCCCCAACAACGACGGTGTTTGTGTAAAAGGCTGATAAAAGTTAGCCAGTCTCCTTTGATAACCAAAAGACGTATAGAGGTTTTGTTCCTCTGTGTCCCAGTAATTGTTAAATGAGACGTTCATATCCACGTACTGGTTCTGTCCAGCGACTAAAGTTGTCCTTATGTAGTTTGGCTCACTAAGAGGAGGCTCACCATGTCGGCGGAAATAATACATGAACGTTCCGCCGCCGGCAGTATCATCACCGTTCACCTTTGAATACATTGGAAACAGGACGATGCCTGTATTTACAAACCCTCTGGCTGTTTTGTCGTAGAATTCAGGGTCGTTGGATAATGTATTATCATCCAGTGGTTCCAGAGGTTCAGACGTAGAGAGGTCAACGGCGTACGGATCTGGCATCTGCATCTGTGTCTGCGGTTGCGGTTTCTCCTCGGCCATTGCGTCAAGACAGGATAAAAAGACAGCGAGCACACATAAAAAAGTCCTCATAACATTTTATAATTAGCATAACACGGCAAAGAGTATATAATTATTTTGGGAGCCGGACGTTGAGAGTAAAAACAATTTTGATATACATGCTGAAATTCGCCCTAGCGGGCGGATTGATATACTACATGATAAACTCTGACCAGATGAACCTAAGCGCTGTCTACGAGGCTAAAAGCAACTATCCCCTTTTGGTGCTTGCGTTCTTAATGATATTGTCTGCCTCATTTATAAACTTTTACAGATGGAGCCTCTTGTTAAAAGGACAAGATATCCATTTATGCGCAAAAGATATTATCTCACTTTGCTTCATAGGACTTTTTTTTACAACAGTGTTACCGGGAGCTGTGGGAGGAGATCTTGTAAAGAGCGTCTACATAACAAAAAAGACCCCCAACAAAAAGGCCGCCGCTGTAACAACTATATTATTGGACAGGATAATAGGCGCGGCCGCATTAATAATGATCGCCGCCGTAGGATTATTATTGCATTACAGGACCTTTATGCAACAACCAGCGTTAAGAACGCTGGGGATAACGATACTGTTGGTACTCATCGGTATTGTCCTCTTCACTCTGTTAATGTTATCGCGTAGGGTCAACAGAAATAAAAAATGGAGAGCACTACTTGGTAGCCTTCCATTATCGAATATCATCATAAAGATCTACGACGCATTCCACGCCTATAGGAACAAACATAAATATTTAACGTTGGCGTTAATAGTTTCTTTTGGCACACACGCATTTAACATACTCGCATTCTACACAATAACGAGGGCGCTGGGGTTTGATTCGTTGAACATATATACCTACCTTTTTATAGTCCCTATAGGGATGATAACCACAGCAATACCGATATCACCGGCAGGCATAGGCGTTGGGCAAGCGGCGTTCATGAAGCTCTTTGAATGGACGCTGGGAATAAGAACCACCGTCGGTGCGGACGCAATTACAATAACACAAGGACTCTCAATAATCATATTCATGATCGGCGGGATATTCTATCTTACATATAAAAAAGATGTTTCTCTGAAGGCACATTAATCTGCAACTTGGTATTAGTTATTTCCCTACATATTTTAAAAGAGTGGTACCCCAGGCAAAGCCAACCCCAAAGCCGGTTATCAGCCAGTAGCCACCGTGGTTTAGGCGCTCGCCCTTATCCAGTAGCTCTTTGATGGCAATAGCAATGGACGGGGACGTGGTGTTACCCTTATTCCAGAGGTTTATATAATTTTTCTCTTTCGGGATATGCATTATCTCACCAAGATTTTCCAGCATGAGTTTATTCGCCTGATGCATAACAACCCAGTCAAGGTCCTCAAGTTTTACTCCACCTCTTTTCAATGTTCTATCTGCGGAGCCAGGAACAGTTTTATCGGCAAACTTCATAACCTGACGGCCATTCATGTAGAGATATCTTCTCGCACGCTCAACGCCCTCTTTTATAAATGTGAATTTTGAGGATTCCTCGGTGATAGGTTCTCTTGATCCGCCAGCAGGAATTATAATGTGTTCAGCGCCGGTCCCGTCCGTACCAAAGTCATGGCTGATTATTTCAAAAAGTTTTGGATCTTTCTCGACCAGTACTGCTGCGCCAGAATCGCTAAACAATGTGTCAACATTGTAGTCCCTGTAGCTCAAATACGTTGAGAACTTTTCCGCCGCAACTACTAGTCCTTTTTTATAACCCATGCCCATAATGAGACACTGTGCTAAAGCAAGTGATTGCACAAAACCTGAGCACCCCATTCTTATGTCGAAACTGTTGAGGCTGGTAGGAAGTTCACACATTGCTTGGACCTGAGCTGACGTTTGAGGCAATAGATGATCCGGAGTAAGCGAGCAAAATACTAGGAATTCTATTTCGCTCCTGTTTATATTGTTATTCTTTATCAGTTTATTTATTGCCTTGACAGCGAGGTCGCTTGTTGCCTCGTTCTCTGCGGCAATATGTCTTTGCTTTATCCCTACTTTTTCTTCCAAGAACTCACTCTTGGCGTACTTAAAGTAATCGTTGGTCAGTATTTTCTCAGGTAGGTAATATTCAATCGCGCTTATGCCGATCTTCATAGTGTTCTCCCTAAGAAAAGTCTTATTTCATAAAAATTTTTATGTCAAAGGGGTAGCTTTAACGGCTTGAACGGCGCGTCATTTTGTGCTAACTGTAATCTCGTGAAAAGTTCAACACTTAGAAACACTATCCTCCAGCTCTTCAAGCAGGATCATGCAAAAGACCTGCGCTCCTTAATAGAGAGGACGCATCCGGCGAACCTTGCGGCAGTATTGCCCAGTATAGCTAGACCGGAAAGAAAAGCACTGATCGCACAGATGATAGACAACAAACAGACAGCAAAAATAATTTCCAGGCTCTCGGATAAGAGGATAATTTCGGAGACACTATCCGAATTAAAGCACTCAAGGATATCAGAGATATTCAGTTACATGGACGCTGACGATGCGGCAGACATCATTGGCTATCTACCTGAGGACGAATCTGCAGCAGTGTTAAAGCTCATGAAGACAGAGGACGCTGAGAAGATCAATATGATGTTGCGGTATAAAACGAATACTGCCGGTGGGCTCATGAACACCGACTATATTTCTGTAAAAGACAGCGTTACCGTGGAGGAAGCTTTAAAAGAACTCAAACGCACAAAACATATAGACAATCTTTTTTATGTTTACGCAGTTAACGAAGCTGGAGCGCTCTCCGGAGCTCTGCACCTAAAGACACTCATGTCCCACCCAGCCGAAACAAAGATATCCAAGATAATGAACGAGAGGGTTATATTCGTCGACACAGATGCCAGTCAGCGGGAAGTAATAAACACTGTCAACAGGTATCACCTGCTTGCACTGCCGGTCGTGAACAAGGACAAGAAGATCGTCGGGATAATCACCGCAGACGATGTGATAAATGTGGCCGAGCGTGAGATCACGAACGACGTGATGCGGATGGCCGGTATTTCTACCTCTCTGACACCAACAAGGGCCAGGCTGTTCTGGTCTGTCATCGCAGTTGCCGGCGGATTGTTCGTATCCAATATAACGGCCCATTATTTTGTCATAAATTCACCCGTATCAATATTGCTGACGTTCCTGCCTCTTATAACGATAATATCCGCGCTGTATGGCTACCAGTCATCTTCGGTCGCTGTAAGGAATATCGTGTTGGATAACCCTACAAGATGGGACATGATCAATTGCACCATGCTAGCGCTCATCTCCTTTTTAATGTCAGGCGCTGGCGCATACTTTATGTATCCACAGAATAGGATGATAGTCGCAATAATTTCGTGTAGTGTTTTTGTTGCATCATTCATATCGTCGCTGCTGGGAACGGCCATTCCACTGTTAATAGAAAAGCTCCGTGGTAATGCATGTTACGCATCACTGCCACTTATAATGACGCTTAACACCCTGATCAACATAACTTTCTATTTATTCGTCTCAACACAGATACTATGGAAAATAATAAAATAGTCACAAAAAGCCTTATCCTTTCAAAAAAGCTGTTCGGCGACGGGCATACCTCTTTTAATATACTTACGGAGGACCTTGGCGTAGTCAGGGCGCCAGCCTTTGGTGGCCAGCGTCTTTCCAAACGTTTCAAGGGCGGGCTCGATCTTTTCCAGACGATAGAGATGGAGATAGAGCACAAAACAAAAGATAATACGGACATGTATAACGTCAGCGGCGTAAAAGGTGTAACAGCTAAATTTCAGAACATTACTATGGCGATGGAAAGATATACGGCAGCAAGTTATATACTTGAGCTCGCATCAACGATAATAACGCCCCATGAAAAGAACGGGAAAAGTGGAATAAGTTATTATGACACGGTACTCTCCAGCCTCGATAAAATAAACTCCGAGAACGACCTTACAAAAGTAATAGACGAGGCGTACTGTTTCAGTCTAAATTTATACAGAGAGACAGGGTTTATACCGGAAATAAAACACCTGGACGGTATAAAGAACAGGTTGCGGCACCTTGAAGAGCTCAATTCAAGGATCATAGGCGCGATGCCAAAGTCCTTTGCACTTTTGTGTAAGATCAATAGTACTGATTAGGCTTTATTAAATAATTCTGTACGTAGTCCGTGATGGCATTTTCTAGAGATGTAAATTCGTGCTTGTAACCCACGGACCTGAGCTTTGTCATATCAGCCTCCGTGAAATACTGGTAATTGGGTTTTATCTCGTCAGGCATATCAAAATATTCTATTCTTACTTTCTTATTCAGTGATGTGAGTAACGCCGCTCCAAGCTCGTTAAAACTACGAGCCTTACCTGTACCTACGTTAAATATTCCATTAATATTTTTATTCTGCATAAAAAGATCAACGACCTTAACTACGTCCTTAACATAGATGAAATCCCTTCTCTGGTCTCCGTCTTTGATACCTTTCATGTATGACTTAAAAAGCCTCACCACACTGTCCTTTTTAGCGGCAGGAAAGGACCTGTAAATGATGCTGCTCATGTTACCTTTATGATACTCGTTGGGGCCGAACACATTAAAGAACCTAAGCCCGGCAACAGAGTTAACATAATTGTTCTCTATAAGCCACTGGTCGAACATCAATTTGGAAAGGCCATATTTATTTAGCGGCTTAAGCCTTGAAGTCAGTTCATCACCGTCGCTAAAACTATTTTTACCATCGCCATAGACGGATGCGGAAGACGCATATATGAACCTCGTCCCGTTATTAAGACACCATGAACAGAGCCTCTTACTGTACTCGTAGTTCTGTTTCAGGAGATAATCCATGTTGGCTTCAGTGGTGTCTGTGCAGGCGCCCATATGGATAACAACATCAACCTTGCCAAAAGAACCGGACTCAAGCCTCTCTAAAAAAACATCCCTATCAATAAATTCCTTGATGCTCATCCCTGACATATTTTTCTTTTTACATGGTTTGTTGAGCTTATCAACAACGAACAGATCTTTGACGCCCTGCCTGCTAACGTGCTGTGAGAGCACACTTCCTATGAACCCAGCCCCGCCTGTAATGATGATCATTAACACTCCACATATTAATGGTTTTTGTGATTTCTTGTGCTAATATACCCGAAATTTTTGAAAAGGACAATAAAAGGAGTTTTATTATGAACGACTTAAAAACCTACACTTTTAAAAAAAGAGAGATCGTCTTAATGTTCCTGCTCATGTTCATAGGCGGAGCGGTGATATTCGCCATCGGGATAAAGATCGGGCAGAACCTTCTTGAGAGTGACTGCCAGAACGTACTGGACAGCGCCCAGATAGCACAAAAGGTCGAGAACGCTCAGGCGGAACCGCCTGCTGACCAAGTCAGTCTTCCTCTCGCTGAGGAAAAAAACAAGGAAACTGAAAAGAAAGCTGAAAAAGAACCAACGGAAGAGTTAGCAATAAAAGAGGTCACAAGCGAGATAAAAGGCAAATACACGATACAGGTAGGTGCCTACGACAACGAGGCTGAGGCTAAAAAAGAAGCCGAGGAATTTTATAACTCTGGTTACAAGCTGGCATACTACATGGAAGCCGACATCCCCAACAAGGGAACGTGGTACAGGGTCGGAATAGGTTTTTTTGAAAAGCAGAATAGCGCAAAGGTGTTTGCCGAGATGCTGAAAAAACAGGGGAAAATACCAACGTATCTCATAAAAAAGGTTGATTGATCCGTGAAAAATATTCACTGCGTAATAATGGCCGGCGGAAGCGGCACTCGGTTCTGGCCACGAAGCAGAAAAAGGAACCCCAAACAACTCTTGCCGCTGATCAATAATAAAACGCTGCTTGAAAGTACTATCGATAGGATCAAGCCGCTCTGCGAAGGATCAAATATAAATATCGTCACAGGCATATTAATAAAAGACAGCGTCAGTGAAACGATCTCCTCTTACAAAAACGTAAAGGTAATAATTGAACCTAAACCAAGGAACACGGCTCCCTGCGTAGGATACATGGCGTCCCGGATAGCCCATTTTGCCAACAAGGATGATGTAATGGTGGTTCTGCCGTCGGATCATCTGATAGAGAACACAAAAAGGTTCCTACAGATAATAGACGCTGGTGTGGATGCAGCTAATAAGTACAACACTATCATAACCCTTGGCATAAAACCAACATCCCCTCACACTGGTTACGGCTACATACAAAAAGGCAAAGAGATAAAAAAGTTAGACAAGAAAACAAAATTATATACGGTTACATCGTTCAAGGAAAAACCAACGCTGCCTGTTGCAAAAAAATTCGTTAACAGCGGCGACTATCTTTGGAACTCCGGGATGTTCATAGTAAAGGCCGGCGTAATGCTGGATGCCATAAAGAAATATATGCCAGAGCTCTACAAGGGGCTGGTCGATATATCAAAACAGTTTGGCACTAACAGAGAAGAAGATACATTCAACAAAAAATTCCCTGAGCTACCGGCTGAATCAATAGACTACGGCGTGATAGAAAAGTTAAAGGGCGTGATCACCATACCGTCAGATTTTGACTGGAACGACCTGGGCAGCTGGAAGAGCCTTGAGAGCGTGGAAAAGAAAAGGTCGTTCGGTGTATCCAACACCGACGAGGTCCTTGCCATAGATTCAAAAGGCAACATAATAAATTCAGATAACAAGAACAAATTAATCGCTCTTTTGAATGTAAATGACCTCATCGTTGTGGAGACAAAGGACGCCCTGCTGATAGCGAACAAAAAAGATGACCAAAAAATAAAAGAGCTGGTCGACAAACTCAAATCAAAAGGAATGGAAGAATACCTTTGAAAAAGATCCTATATTCAATAATAATTTTTGCGGCGGTAATGACCACTATCTCGTTCCTTGGCATGGACATAAAAGTATCGTCGCTGTTCTACAAGAGCGGAGCGACCCCTGCGTGGATATTCTCAAATGCCAATATATGGAAATTCTTCTATACGAAGGGGGAATATCTCCCTGTTCTCTGTGGCATAAGCGCTGCATTCGTACTCCTTCTGGGATACATGTGGAGCCTGCTTGCAAGGTATAGACGAACTTGTGCCTTTATGGCGTTGCTGCTCATATTGGCGCCCGGCATAATAAGCCAGACATTAAAAGTAACTTGGGGAAGACCACGTCCCGATGAAATAACACAATTCGGCGGTAAATATAAATTCCATGAATCATATCAACCGAACGCTGCCCTAACCTTCAATAAAAATGACGGAAATTCATTTCCAAGCGGACATGCGGCCACAGGTTTTTATATGATATTCCTGTATTACTTCTTTAAAAGACGCTGGGTGTTCACCTTGGGAGCCTTCTACGGTGGGCTTATGGGGGTCGGCAGGATGGTTCAGGGAGGACATTTCTTATCCGATATTGTAACATCTTTCTTTATCGTGTATATAACAGCGGACGTGCTTAACATGCTTATATTGAACAAACATACAAAGGAGACTCGAGTATGAAGAAAAAGATCATCATCATGGGTGCCGCTGGGCGTGATTTTCACAATTTTAACGTCTATTACAGGAACAACCCAAATTACGAAGTCGTAGCATTTACTGCCACGCAGATCCCGGACATAGAAGGGCGTCGTTATCCAGCATCACTTTGCGGTTCTAACTATCCGGAGGGAATACCTATACACGCCGAAGAAGAACTGCCTGACCTAATAAAAAAACACAACGCGGACGAAGTTGTTTTTGCATACAGCGACGTTCCTCATGCATACGTAATGCACAAGGCATCATGGGTAATGTCAATGGGGCCTGACTTCACATTGATGGGACCAAAGACAACCATGGTAAAGAGCACAAAGCCCGTCATATCCATCTGTGCAGTAAGAACGGGAAGTGGAAAAAGCCAAACGACAAGAAGGGTCTCTGAGATATTGATAGAAGCTGGCAAAAAGGTCGTCGCTATAAGACATCCTATGCCTTACGGTGACCTTGCAGAACAGAAAGTGCAGAGGTTCAAAACAATAGAGGATCTCAAAAAACATAAATGTACCATAGAGGAAATGGAAGAGTACGAGCCACACATAGTTAGAGGCGTAACCGTGTACGCGGGCGTTGACTACGAGGCTATAGTAAGAGAAGCGGAAAAAGAGGCTGATGTAATACTTTGGGATGGTGGCAACAACGATCTTCCTTTCTATGTATCAGACCTTGAGATAGTCGTCGCTGATCCACATAGGCCGGGACATGAACTTTCATACCATCCCGGAGAAACTAACATTAGGCGTGCCAACATTGTTGTAATAAACAAAATGGATACTGCAGATGCTAAATCAGTACAGGCCGTAAAACAGAACATAAAGAACGTTAATCCTACCGCCGTTATAGTAGACGCTGATTCACCAGTTAGTGTTGACAATCCTTCTGCAATAAAAGGAAAACGCGTATTGGTAGTAGAGGACGGTCCAACGTTAACCCACGGTGAAATGAAGTACGGCGCTGGTTTTGTTGCAGCTCAAAAATTCGGTGCTAAAGAGATCGTTGACCCAAGACCATTCGTGGTCGGTGAGATCGCAGCAACGTTCAAAAAATATCCGAACATTGGTACTATACTTCCTGCAATGGGTTACGGCAACAAGCAGATAGAGGACCTTGAAAAGACCATCAACAAATCTGATGTTGACCTAGTTGTAATAGCAACACCGATAGACCTTGGACGTCTAATAAAAATAAATAAACCGTCCGTAAGAGTGGGCTATGAACTTAAAGAAAGAGGCGAGCCAACCCTTAAGACACTGTTAAAGGAAAAGAAGTTTATATAGAACGAGAAAGCAGGGGCACTACCAAACGGTATCGCCCCTGCCCGATTTGACCATGAGGACACTGTTCTTTATATTTTGTATGTTCATGACTGGCGAAATTCTCGCCCAACAGAAGATCTATCCAATACCGTTCTACGACAATAACACCAACAAATGGGGATATTACGACGGTGAATCTTATTATAACCGTGACGAGATGCTCCAAATCACAATAAAACCTCAATATGATGAAGCGGGCACGTTCGTTAACGGAATAGCTTTGGTACGAATAGGTAACATCTATCTATATATTAACGAGTATGGCGACCCAGCAGATTCCGGCATGATAATTAAAACACAGCTTATCTCTACGCCCCTTTCGCCTCTACATAAAGTTAACATAAACACCGACGATATATCATTGTATTATCCAAAAATAGATTCGAAAGAAGGGCTTAAAATTCTTCACGTTGGTTTTGATAAAGAACGTTAGGCCTCTTTTTATTTTAGGTGTTTGTCCTATATTTCATCTACGCTTATATCACTTACTACCACTAGAGGAGCTCTAAAGAGGTCTGCTACGCTACTGAAAGTCTTTATAACATGTGAGAAAGAGATCCGGTAATCCCTACTGAAATTAACGACCCGTGTTTCTTGGTCTTCACTATAATTATAAACACCATCAAGAGGAGCATATACTTGCCCAGCTTCAATGTTGACAGTTTGTATGGACATAGGGAAGGTTGTTATTCTGTGATTGTAACACGTTTGGATAGCTGTGTGTGTGGGACACTTATTGTTCTTATCAGCATAACAAACAAAAAGCTCTGTCTCTACAAACGTCTGCTTATCTGTGCAACGTTTAGTCGCACTAACAAAACATAATGATCTATCTAGGTGTGACGAGTAATGCAACAACGTGTTGTTAGATTGCAAATAGTTATCAACGCATGCAAAACCGTGCACCCCTGCTGTTAAGAATAAGAACAGAACTAGTTTTTTCATTTAGCCCTCCATTAATATGAGCAAGTGCTTCCGCCCCTTGTATCACGTTCCTCTGCTAAAAATCAACATTAATTAATAATAAAAATATTCTTATAATGATTAATTATAAATCCCGAGGCTAAAAGAACCAGAATCTTTTGAACTTAAGGACCTTTTGTTCAAGTTTTTTTATTTCATTCAAGGATTCTTTTGATATTACGGCGTCACCACTATCGAGATAATCAATGTTAAGTTCCTCGTAGATATCCAAGATCGCCTTGAGCACGGGAAGTCTTTTCAATGAGAATTTGCTCAGCCTGTTAAATAAAGATAGCGTTGAAAATGTGGTCTTGAACGATTCTACCAGCCCAAGCTCGTCGAGAATTGTTTTTACACGTCCACCGTTCAATATGTGTTCGCCAAAAAAACCGTTCCTTCCATCCCGGATAGTAACATCAAGGTCTTCCCAAAATGCCGGACCAAAACTTGCCTTCCTGATCACCCACGCTCTCATTGATACCGTCGGTGAACTTGAGACAATACGCGAGGCCCTGTGGAACTCGCGTCTCACCATGTATTTATATTTTCTCAGCGCTTCCTCGCCATACTTTGACAAAATGTAGCGACCCAAACCCGCATAATAATTCTTTAATATACCGCCGAGCTCACACGCCAAAAGAGATGCGCCACTATATTCCACAGGTACTAAATATTCTGTATTAAAGTACCCTGCAAATTCCCGTCTGGCTTTTCTGTTCTTATTTACAGAAACGACCGCGATCTTAATTGCTTTTTTCTCGACAACATCTTTTGCGACATTCCCGCCGCTCGCCCATATTATCTGTTCAAAAGGTATACCGTTCCTTTCCAGCCAGCGATGAGGAATATAACCTTTGCCGATAAAGCCCTTGGATACGAGGACGTATTGTTTGTTAACATAATCAACAGGAATAATTTCCTTTATCTGCCCTATAACGGACGGGATAGAGTTAGCCGGCACCGCTAAAATAATAAATTCTGCATTCAAAACTTTGCTAAGGTCAGCTGTAAATTCTGTATTCTCGTCAAAGTGATGTGAAAAATCCCTATTAGTGCTTAATCTGGTAGCCCGACTGAACGCATTCCTTAGAGGCTCAAAGTCATATATCAGGACGTTAATTTTCTTTTTGAATGACTGTGCCAAAGCGACGGCAAAATCCCCGGCGCCTATTATACCTATCTCGTAGGCGGATAGTACATTTGGTTCGTTGATGTTTTCCTCGACGGAAGTAAGCAGGCCTTTATCCATTGCCTCACTTATTCTGTCAGCTGGGATACTAACGCTCAAGAGCCTTGTATATAGATCGTCCATTATTTTATAAACGGGAGTTTTTGCTTCAGCGACTTAACTATCATTTCGTTCTCAGAGGGCTTTTCACCGGAGACTAACTTCCTTAATACCTCGACCTCACTCTTTGATAACCTTACCCCTTGCAATGTGTGTTCCTCAAAAGCCTCCCATGTGTAAGGACAGACTATTTTTACCATGTCAGCCATGACCTTTGCATATTCACGTATCTCATACTGAGCATGCTCGTCCATCCTGAGCTTTAGGAAATGTAAAAGATTTTTGAGGTCTATCTGCCAGTACCATTCTGTATACAGGTTAAGCGGCAGACTAATGCGCGCAAGTTCTTTTGCTATTCCAGCCTCTATCATCTTGCTATAAGTGCCATAAGAGGAACTGTTTATTTCTGTTATGAGGTCCAAAACTTTCTTTCTCAGTTCAGCGGGAACTTCTTCTGTGGAGCGTCCCTGTTTGTTATCCTTACTCTGATAGCAGACGACATCACTGGCAGGAACATAAAATTCTTCTTTCATTATAGAGTATCTGCCAGAGTTCTCGTTCACCCTCGCTGTTCTGTGCCTTATCCATTGCCTTGCAATAAATATTGGGAGCTTACAATGGAACGTGAACACGACCTGTTCAAAAGGAGAGGTGTGTTCGTTCATCCAAAGATAATCTATCAGCATCTTATCTTCTCTTACAGTTTTTGTGCCTACACCGTAAGAGACCCTTGCAGATTGAACTATCCTTGCGTCGTTGCCATAATAATCTACGAGCCTGACAAAACCTTTGTCAAGGACCTTAAATTCCTTGTCGAGTATCTCTTCTGCTTCCCTAACTACTATGTGTGCCATCTTCCTCTCCAGGCTCTTTCAATATGCCTAACGCAAAACTTGTCTTTTTTATTTTCTCTCTCAGTTCAAAGAAATCCTTATAGTCTATGCTGACCTTTTTCAACAACTGAGATATCCTCGCTGTATCAGGGTTCTTCATGGTAACTAAAAGAAGTAGTTCCTCATATATGTACTTTATCTTTATAACGTAATTTTCTATCAAAACAGATGACTCAAAAGGCATGTCCACAAATTCCACTCCAATACCCGGAATGGTAAAATCATCGTCGCCCATCGGCTCGACCACGCGCGCTACTTTTGCATCTGTCTGGACCATCTTTCCGCTCGCAGGAACAGGGAACATTAATTTAATAGCTTCGCCCATCTTAGGAAGATCCACAGTCTCTATAAAAGCACCTGAGCAGGATACGTCCTTCAAAAAACTCACCCTTACAGCTTCGCCCGCCTTGACGATAACTTTAGCCCGCAAAGGCGCTCTGGTATGCCTTCTTTTACTCACATTAGTCTGCATTAAAGCGTACCCCTTTCGTCAGCCTCTCGCCTAAAGTAGATTGGCTGCAAGCTCCGCAAGTTCGGACCGCTCACCTTTTACCAGCGTCACATGGCCCGATATCTTTTGGTCTTTGAACCTTTCTACAATATAACTCAATCCGTTGCTAGAGGAATCAATGTACGGGTTATCTATCTGGAAGCAGTCGCCTGTAAGCACTATCTTGGTATAGTTTCCCGCCCTTGTGATGATCGTTTTTATTTCGTGCGGGGTCAGGTTCTGAGCTTCGTCGACTATAAGGTACTGGTTAGCAATGCTTCGTCCCCTTATATATGTAAGAGGCTCAATGTTGAGCATCCCCTGATTTATAAGCTCCTGCCACTTTCTGGGGCTCCCGACCTTTTTCTTTCCGCCGGCTGCATCACCCGACCCGAGTATGTACTCAAGGTTGTCGAATATCGGCGCCATCCACGGATTTAATTTTTCCTCTATGTCGCCGGGGAGATAACCGATATCTTTGCCGAGCGGGAAAACGGGCCTTGAGACTAAAAGCCTTGCATAGGATCCAGCGTCGACGGTTAAAGATAGCCCTGCCGCTATTGCAAGCAGTGTTTTTCCTGTGCCGGCCTTACCTATGATACTGGCAAGCTGCATTTCAGTGTTCAAGAGCATGTCCATCGCGAATATCTGCTCGACGTTGCGCGGAATTATTCCCCACACACCGTCCACGACACCTCTGAGCAGAGGCACTATCATCTTACTGTTCGCATCATGCCGTCCAAGAGCTGTGTGCGATGGATCAGCGACGTTCTTTAATATCACGTATTCGTTAGGGCGTATCCCTGTAACATGTTTAAGTTCTGAGAGAGGCAATTTTTTTTCCTTGTAAAAGGAATCTATGTTAGCCTTTGTGCACTCAACATAACGTACGCCTGAATAAAGCTCATCTATCTTTTGGTCGCCAGGCTCGTAGTCAACGGACTTCACTCCGATCATATCGGACTTTATCCTGAGATTAATGTCCTTTGTTATGAACACAACATCTTTTCTGGAATCTATATTCTTGTGCTTCAGCGCCGTAGCAAGGATAGTGTTGTCGGCGGTGTTGCTCTGGAACATGGAGAGCACCGGATGGCCGGTCTTGTCGTCAGGCATGTCTATATAAAGCATCCCTTTGTTGTCCAGCTGCACCCCATCAAGGAGGCTGCCACGCCTACGCATATTGTCGAGGAAACGCGACACTTGTCTTGCGTTCCTTCCATTCTCATTAAGGTCTTTTTTAAATTTATCTATCTCTTCTATAACCGTTATCGGTATAACGATGTCGTTCGCGCCAAGCTTCATTATAGCCGATGGATCAAAGAGCAGGACGTTGGTGTCGAGTACAAATGTTTTCTTTTTCATTAACGCTCCTCCGCGCTTACAATCTTGGTCTGACCTTTGAAGCCGCGAGTATTATGCGGCTGTACTCTTTATCAAATCTCTTCAGCACAGCTAGGGAAAATTCCTTTGGGTCTATACCGAGGTCGCTCAGCGACGATGTTTTAACAGGAGTCCCCTTGTTGGTTATGTTAAGCCCTATATGTATGAGCGCAGAAACAGCTGATACAGAAGCAACGGATATAGAGAGCTTACCTTTCCCGAAAAAGAGGTCATCACCTTTTTTAACGACGCTGGAGCCCCTTTGCAGAAGTTCACAGTGGACCTCGGAGACGAACACACTTTGTATGGACGACGCGAACATACAGTCACGACCAAAAAGCTCTATTATAAAATGGAGCATACTGTCCGCCCTTATGGCTTTTTCAGCAAGCGCATCCTCCACGTCGGCCATCTCAGAGTCAAGGACATCACACTGCCCGCAGAAAGACGCTGCGGTATCGCCCATAATACCAGTGGTCTCATATATCCAATGAGGGGAGAGCTGGCTCCCATCGTAGTTTATATTCTTGTTTATATATCTCACTTCAAGAAAAGATCTTGCCATTCATTTTCCTTCTTGTTCTCTTTTATTGCCCGCTTGAGTCTTAAGCAAGACTCACAAACTCCACACATTTTCTCATAACTGTCGTAACAGCTCCAGATATATTCTTTGCCAAGCCCAAACTCTTCCATAAGTGGCAGGACCTCCGCGAATATCCGCGGTTTTATCATGTCGGCTGAGTAGGACATGAGCCTTGGTGCCGTTAAGGTCGAAATACGTAGAAGGTCGTTCGCCTTTTCAAGGAATTCTTTGCTGTTGTCAGGATATCTTTCAGCCTCTTCTTTGTTTATACCAACAATTATTGTGTCAAAACCGCCCGACTCCGCAACGGCCGCTGCCGAGTTAACGAACACAGCGTTTCTGTTCGGGACCCACTCTGAGGGTTTTCCCGTCAACGGAACAGCCCCGAGCGTTGAAAAATTCAGTATCGGCTTTGAACGGTCTATGAGCGTGGAAAACAATGTCCTGTACCACGGCATATCCATTTTTATGAAATTAACTTTTAAGGCTGTACAGATCCTTTTGACGTGCAGATATTCCTGCGGGGAGGCTTTCTGGTCGTAATCAATGAAGGCTACCATAACGTCGCTGAAATCCTTCTTGGCCCGCAAAAGATTGTAGAGTGAATCCAATCCCGATGAACATAGGACCAGCGCTTTCTTTTTATTTTTATTCAGCCCTGAAGACAGCTCTCGCATCCTCTGACTCCCAAACACTGACTTCAACAAGCTCTGAGTACTTCTTTTTCATCTCGCTGAATATATAACTGGCAAGATTCTCTGCTGTTGGATTTGTCTTATCGAATGGAGCGACCTCATTTATGTACGCATGATCAAATTTAGAGAGCACTTCTTTGAGTGTATCTTTAACAGTCCTGAAGTCGTGAACAAAACCCAGACGGTTCAGCGTGGTCCCTTTTACGCAGGCTTCTACCTTCCATGAGTGTCCATGAAGACTCTCACATTTGCCGTCATAGTTCCTGATGTTGTGGGCGGCACTAAAGTTGGCCGTAACTCTTACTTCATACATGTATAGAATCCTAGCTTAAGAAGACAGTTTTTGGTACATCTTTAAGATCTTTGCATAATAAATGCCAGGCATAGGCGTTTTCTCTCTCAGCATACGATCAACCTGGTCAGGCCCGCAGTTGTACGCCGAAAGGTATAACTTCATATTGTTATTATACTTGGATGAAAGCTGGGCAAGATAGTGTGTCCCCATCATCACATTGAACCTGATGTTGTAAAGGGAGTCACCACCCTTGTACCTTATGCCCAGCTGCTTTGACATGTGCATAGCCGTTTGAGGCATAAGCTGCATAAGGCCCTTCGCTCCCATGGGAGAAAGAGCATCCTTATCAAAAGAGGACTCTACCGTGATAACAGAAATAACGAGCAGTGGGTCTAAGTTGTACTTATCACAGGACTTTTTAATTTCCCGCGCAAGCATGGTAGACTCGCTGTCACTCAGCTTATTGAGGTTATGGCTTTCTATGAGGCTATCTATAAATAGCTTTATATTGTTTGTCCTGTGAGCCTCTTCTGCTCTGATGTCCATAAAGTAAAGACTGGAAAGCATCATGGACACTGCAAACAGCATAACACAGATGATATTCCTGCCGCCGAGTAAGGGTTTTATGATCTGGTGTCTATCTTTTATGTTCATATTAGGTAGCACGTTACCACAACCGAGCATAAAAAATCAAGGAAAAGTATGCGGGCTAAGTAGTTGAAATATATAATATTATTCGTTAGAAGCTGACTTGAAAGTGTTTCCTTGGCTGTTTTTTGTATTTAATTTTTGTGTTACACACAACTATTCCCAACCCTGCATAGTGGCAGTCATGATCCTTTATAAACTCAGAGTCTTTAAGATCGTAATCAATCTTATAATAAGCTTTTCCATTTGTCTTCTTGGACGCTATTGCTATAACGATGTTTTCTGCATAAGAACAATCAACAGCCTTAAATTTCTTGTCTGCAGTATAACCACAACCACATTTAAACTCATCTAAATAGCCATAGCCCAAAATACTACCAGCCTCATCAATACAGTTACAACCCTCGTCAACAACACAAGCCTCACAACTATCTTCATCCATCGTTAATCTTACTTTTAGGTCATAATGAGTATTATCTACGCCAATTATCTCTACAGGTCTTACGTCAGCCATCAACGATGTTGAGATAAAGCAAAAGATAAAAACAAAAAAATTCTTAAGCTGCATCTAATATCCTTCCTGCATTCGACCTAGCACCTATATACTACAAATTAATATGAAAAAACAAGTAAAGAGTTTGTCGCCTCTGCCCTAAAAAACCCGTAACACTGTTGCGGATTAATAACACAGCGACCATCTCATATATTATGTAACCCATTGGTTCATATAGCTTTTATACTTTTTACTTGACTTACTACAGGGGAGGGGTAAAATCTGTAAAAATTCGAAAGGAGGATTTTTATGAAGAATATACTTTTTGTTTTATTTTGTGCAACATTAATGCTCGCAGTAAGACCGTTGCATGCATCAGAGTCGGAGCATTTCAGTGCCAGGGTTACTATAGTTAACGACACTTTTGTCAACAATCAGATATATGCCAATATAGATTTTGACAGGGATAAGTCCAATTCCGTTATCAGCAATTTTCAAATACAGATGGTTTACGATGGATACACTTTCACTAATGGCGATGAGACGGCAAATAAAAGAATCATATCTTGCTCTCCCTCAACAGATGAGTTTAAGCAACATGTCATTAAACAAAATTTCAAAAATTGTAGTGTAGGGTATTGGTTTACCGGATTTTCTTCTACAAAAATATGGAGTACAGCAGCAACAGATGTTGAAACAACACTTACTCTGGAAGAGAGTGCTGGTGATTATACTGTTACCGGTCTTAAAGTTAATGATGGGTTTACTAGCCAAGATTTTCCTAACGACCCTTCCGTAATTTTTAAAGCACAATCAATGGATAAAGAATAGTAACTGTATATATAATCAGTCCAGATCCACTATCACATATTGAAGCTGTTTCAGGCCGTTCCACTCATTGATGTTCGGTCTGAAAACAATGTTAACCGTGTCGCCGATAAGGTCATGAAGCTCGCCCATGTTAAAACCTATCGCGTCTATGTTCTTTTCAAGTTTTAGCTTGAGATGTTTTTCCTTAAGGACCGTCTTGCTGAAAACCTTGACATCAGTACACAGGAAAAGCGGGGCCGGGTTATCAATGCCGAAAGGTTCCATAGAGGATATTTCGTTAGCGGCTTTTACGCCGATCTCGCCGGTATCAACCTCGACGTCAATGTCCAATGCCGGCTGAATTTTTTGGGCGTTGATGTATTTTGAGACACCCTGTTCGAACAGCTCCTCAAACTTAGGAATGCGATCCGTCTTTATGCTCATGCCGGAGGCCATGTCGTGTCCGCCGAAGTCCTCAAATATCTCCCTGAAGCCGGAGAAAATATTGTAGATGTCCACACCGTGAATGCTTCTTGCCGAACCTTTTGCTAAACCGTGTTCGCCAATTGAGTAAACCGCCGTTGGTTTGTACCACCGTTCCACAGCCTTAGACGCGATAATACCTATAACACCCTGATGCCATCCCTCCGAGGCAAGCGTCAGCGAGAATTTATTCTCAAAATATGTGCTGGATTTATTAAGTATCATTTCCTCGATCATGGTCTGCACTTGCAGCCAAGATTTATTCTGGAAAGAAACCCTTTTCTGATTTTCTTCGTGGAGAACATTTGCGAGTTCTTTTGCGATCACTTCATCTGTTGCCATCAAAAGCTCAACGGACCTTGAGGCATTCCCCATTCTGCCAGCGGCATTCAGCCTCGGGGAAAGAATATAACTTATGACCTCAGAATTTATTTTGTTCTTTACTCCACTTACTTCCTTTAGCGCTCTAATACCCATTCTTGGAGTAAGGTTGATGAGCTCCATCCCACGTTTAACCAATATCCTATTAAGTCCAACGATCGGGACTACGTCGGCAACAGTACCGAACGCGACTACATCCAGATAATTCTTGAGGTCCGGTTCGGTAAGGTCGGTATTGTTAAAATAATTCTTTTCCCTTAAAACTTTTCTGGTCGCTATCACAAGATAGTACGCCACACCGACGCCGGCAAGACATATATAAACAGGATCCTCGCCTTTTTTGTGAGGATTAACGAACGCATAAGCATCAGGAAGTTCGTTCCCGATCTTGTGGTGGTCGGTGATCACAAGGTCCATACCGACGCTCTTACAATATTTTGCTGTTTCTATGTTCGATGTGCAGCAGTCAACTGACACAAGAAGTTGTACTCCTTTTTCATAGAGCTTTTTAACAGGCTCTACCGAGAGACCGTATCCCTCGCCAAATCTTTCCGGCTGATAATAGATCACATCGCTCCCAAGCTCTCTAAGGAAGCTCACCATGGTCACGACCGCAGTTGAACCGTCTATATCGTAATCGCCGTATATGCATATCTTCTCTTTTTTTTCTACAGCGTCGGCAAGCCTCTGCGCGGCTTTATCCATGTCGCTCAACCCGGACGGGTTTGCAAGATTCGCTAGGTTAGGATTAAAAAAAGATTCTATATTTTCCTTGCTGCTGAAACCCCTGTTAATAAGCACCTGTGTAACAACTGGTGTCAGGCCTATTTCCTTGGAAAGTTTTTTTGCTTTATCCGTTACACCAGACTTTATATTCCATCTGCACTTCGACATTATTTACTGTTATGTTGCGCAGCTTTTTTCTTTTCAACCATGGTATCTATCCACAACACTATCGGCGGGGCAACAAATATGGATGAATATGTCCCGACCGCTATACCTACAGCGAGGGCAAAAGAGAAGTCCCAAAGTGTGCCCCCTCCATATATAAGGAGCATTATAACAACGAGCATTGTGACCGACGACGTTAGAATAGTCCTGCTTAAAGTGTCGTTGATAGCCCTGTTTATTATGTTTATAAGAGGAGTTCCTTTTTGTTTCTCCATACTTTCACGTATCCTGTCAAAAACGACAATAGTGTCGTTGACCGAATAACCGATGATGGTCAGAAGAGCTGCCACCGTCGAGAGAGTGAATTGGTATCTCGTTATGGCGAATACACCGATTATAATTATAACGTCATGAACAGTCGCTATTACGGCAGCCGGCGCAAACTTGTAATCGAACCTTATGGCAACATATATCAATATGCCGAGTAACGCATACAAAAGAGAATATACGCCGCTCATTTTAAGTTCCTGCCCGACCTTTGGACCAACAACGTCTATTTTTCTTATTTCGAACTCGTTCTTTTTGAACTTTGATCCCAATTTTGTTTCTATGTCCTTGGAAAGCTGGCTAAGTCCGGCTTCTGCGCCCTCAAACCTTATTAGATATTCGTTGCGGTCAGTATCGCCGAATTTTTGTACCTGTATATCACCTGACCTAACTTCCTTCATGACATCCCTTACCGTCTGACTATTGACCTTTGCATCATTGAACCTTACGTTTATTTCCAATCCACCGGTAAAATCTATGCCGTAGTTAAGCCCTTTAACAAAAAATAATACAACTGCAGCAGCGGCGGCGAGCCAAGATACCGTCGCCCAGAACCTTCTCGTCCCCATGAAATCATAATTGGTATGCGGTTTTATCAACATGAACATATTTTAAAGTCCTCCAATTTTCTTTTCTATATGCTTAATTTCTTGAAATACCCCTTCTCCATTAAGTACTCAAATATCCACTTTGTAACATAGACCGCTGTGAAAACAGAGAATATCAAACCGACAAGAAGTGTTACTGCGAAACCTTTTATCGAGCCTGTACCATATTGAAGAAGAACGATGCCGGCAATGGCAGTCGTTATATTCGCGTCCAACACCGTCCATGTTGCCTTGTGATAACCTGTCTCAAGGGCGGGTCTTGCGGCATTACCTGCACGCAGCTCCTCCCTGATCCTTTCGTTTATGATGACGTTGGCGTCCACGCTCATGCCGACGGTAAGGACAATACCCGCGATACCTGGCATTGTAAGCACCGCGCCGAATAACATAAGAGTTGCCACTATCAAAAGAACGTTCATTATGACCGCTACGTCGGCGATAAAGCCGGAGAAGCGGTAATATATCAACATAAAGAGAACAACTAAAATAGATCCAAGTATGAACGAGAGTTTGCCTTCCGCGATACTGTCGCTGCCGAGCGATGGGCCAACGACTCTTTCCTCTTCGAACGTCAACTCCGCAGGCAGAGCTCCGGCCCTCAATACAAGAGCTATGTCTTCAGCCTCTTGTTGAAGTTCATTTGGCGCTCTTCCACGGCCAAGTGTGATCTGTCCAGAGTCGCTGATCTTTGCCTGTATGACAGGCGCGGAATAAACATTCTTATCAAGAACTATCGCAAGCTGTCTTCCTATATTCTTTCCGGTGAGTTCCTCCATGAACCTTGCACCCATTGTATTCATCTGGAAACTTACATAAGGCTCACCAAAATCCTGATTGTAACCGACGTAGGCATCCTTGAGATGGTCGCCGGTGACAGGGCTAGCCTTGTCAAGGAGATACGGCATATACATCTTTTTTCCCGTCGATGGGTCAACTTTTTTCTCAAAGAGGACCATCGCATTGTCGGGAATAAGCTTCCCTTTTGCAAGGAACGCATTAAGACTGTCGATATAATCAGAATAGGATTTACCCTCTTCATAGACGATACCAGCCACCCTCGCTTTCTCCATTATCTGCATTAATTTTTCATGAGTGAACTCAGGATTATTTTGAACAAGTTTGAATTCAAGTCTTGCGATCCTGCCTATGATGGACTTAGCTCTGGCCACATCCTTTACGCCCGGGAGCTGAACAACGATCCTGTCGGAACCCTGGGCCTGTATGCCAGGCTCGCTGACACCAAATTCGTCTATCCTGTTCCTTATGGCCTCGATGGTCTGATCGATAGCTTTTTTCCTTATAAAGTTCTTGTCCTCTTCTTTCACATCAAAGGTCATTTCCTTTGAGCTAGAGCTCGCAAGGACCATGCCCGTGTACTTTGTGACAATCTTATTAACCTTTGCATCGTCGTTGGGGTTAACGAATTTAACTACCACCCTGGTCGCACCCTCCACGCGGTACGCTTTTTCTATATTTATCTTTTCATCTTTAAATTCTTTTATTATCCTCTCGACGTTCCTGTCCGTATGTTCAAGCACGACCTTGTCAACATCCACGCCGAGGACAAGATGTGTCCCGCCCTGAAGGTCAAGTCCGAGCTTGAGGCTGTTCGCCGGCATCATCTTGGTAACCCAGAAAGGGATCTTTGTCTGATTAACAAGAAGCGGTGATATCACCCACAGGGAAGAAATTATCAAGAATATAACAAAATAAAAACGAAGTCTTCCTCCACCCATTATAGTTCTCCTTTATTTGTTATTTATTATTCTCGGCAACAGCTTCTCTTGCATGAGAGGAAACAAAACCCTTGAGTACTTTTATCTTAACGTTCTCGTCGAGCTCAATGGTCACTACCTTATCCGATATACTATGTATAACACCTATCAATCCGCTCGCTGTAATAACCTCGTCACCTTTTTTCAGACTAACAATGAACTCCTGATGTTTCTTCCTTTGCTTCTGCTGGGGACGTATCATGAAAAAATAGAAAACAACGATGATAAGAAGAAATGGGATCATCATCCCGCCGAACATTCCACCCTTTGGTGCAGCAGCTGCTGCCGCATCCTGCGCATAAGTACTACTCATTAATAAAAATAACAGATACATTAAACACCTCCATGTTTATCCTTTATCGTAATTGTTCAGGAAACTAGCATAAAACTCGCCGAAGGTCGAATTCTTAATATTGTCCCTCATATCCCGCATAAACCTCATAAAAAACCTGAGGTTATGGACTGTATTCAGGTATGAGGCCAGTATCTCGTTGGACAGGTAAAGGTGCCGCAGGTAGGCCCTTGAGAAATTCCGACAGGTGTAGCAGTCACAGCCCTTTTCAACAGGTTCCGGATCATCAAAATATCTCGCCTGTTTTATCGTAACCCTACCTTCGTATGTGTAAAGGCGCCCATTCCTTCCGTTCCTGGTCGGTATAACACAGTCGAACATATCTACCCCGTTCTGCACAGCAAAGAGAATATCCTCCGGCTCACCGACACCCATAAGGTATACCGGTTTGTCTGGCTTAAGGTTTTCCATAAGATGGGTGAGCAAGTCGTACATTTCTTCTTTCGGTTCACCGACGCTCAAGCCGCCTATCGCATACCCGTTAAAACCTATCTCCATAAGCTGGTCCATGCTCCTTAGGCGAAGGTCCTTGTGCATGCCTCCCTGTATTATCCCAAATAGAAGTCCGTTGGAACCAAGCCGTACCCATTCGTCCTTGGAGCGTTTTGCCCATCTTGTGGTAAGCTCCAGCGACTTTTCTATATAACTCCTATCGACGTTGTAGGCGGGACATTCATCGAGGACCATTTTAACATCCGCACCAAAAGCATCTTGTGCTTGTATAGAAAGTTCCGGTGTCAAAAAATATTTTGTGCCGTCGATGTGAGACCTGAATTCAACACCCTCTTCTTTTATTTTTCTGAGATTCGTGAGGCTGAACACCTGAAAACCACCGCTATCCGTAAGTATTGGCCCGTCCCATCCCATGAATTTATGAAGCCCGCCGAGTTTTTTAATAAGTTCGTGCCCGGGTCGCAAAAAAAGATGGTACGTGTTGCCAAGTATTATGCTTATCTCCAGCTCTTTTAACATCGACGGTGGAACAGCCTTAACAGTTGCCTTGGTCCCTACCGGCATAAAAACAGGGAGAGGAATAATTCCATGATCTGTTTTAAGTATATTAATTCGCATTCAAACGTTTATCTCGAACTTAGCGGTGAAGTGTCTTAACACCGGAGCCTCGTAGGTCATCTTCAGCCCCTTGATGTTCTTTTTGTTCTTATTAACTATGTCGACGATCTCCACCAGATAATCCATGTGACTTTGTGTGTAAACACGCCGAGGGATGGCCAGTCTTACAAGCTCCATCTCCGCCGGACGGTTCTTTCCCGTCTCAGGGTCCCTGTCCATCATTGCACTGCCTATCTCTACGCCCCTGACACCACCGATGGCATATAGTTCGCACGCGAGTGCCTGTGCGGGGTACTGGTCCTTAGGTATATGAGGGAGCATCGCTGCAGCGTCTAAGAATATCGCGTGCCCGCCTGTAGGAAGTATTATAGGCACTCCAGCTTCGGTAAGTTTTTCGCCGATATATTCAATACACCTTATGCGGTACTGGAGATAATCCTCTTCCAACACTTCTTGTAAACCTTGAGCGATAGCGGCAAGGTCCCTACCTGCAAGTCCGCCGTAGGTCGTAAAACCTTCTGTTAATATTAAAAGGTTCCTGGCTTGCTGTGTTAATTTCTCGTCGTTAAGAGCAAGGAAGCCACCTATGTTCACAAGCGCGTCCTTTTTTGCGCTCATCGTAGCACCGTCGCAGTAAGAGAACATCTCCTGTGCTATCTCAAGCGGTGTTTTATTCTCATAACCCTTTTCGCGTTTCTTTATAAAATATGCGTTCTCTGCAAAACGGCATGCATCTATGAACATCGGAATGCCATATTTGGTGCATATCTTTTTCGTCTCTCGTATATTCTCCATCGACACAGGCTGTCCCCCGCTGGCATTGTTGGTAACGGTTAGGACGACCACAGGAATATTCGCAGCACCTATTTCCTTTATCGTTTTCTCAAGGAGATCTAAATCGATATTTCCCTTGAACGGATATATCAGCGACGGTTTCTTGCCTTCGGGCACAAGAAGGTCCAGCGCCCTTGCGCCGGAGTACTCAACATTAGCCCTTGTGGTATCAAAGTGCGTGTTGCTTATTACCGTTTTCCCCTTTCCACCGATAATAGAAAAAAGTATTTTTTCCGCAGCACGTCCCTGATGGGTTGGTATTATATATTTCAGATTGGTTATCTTTTTTACGGCCTTCTCGAAATCAAAGAAGCTCCTCGCTCCCGCATAGGCCTCATCACCGTCCATCATCGCCGACCATTGGAGGGAACTCATCGCTGAAGTACCGCTGTCCGACAGAAGATCTATCAACACGTCCTCTGCCCTTATGCTGAAAAGATTATAATTGCAGTTCTTCAGTATCTTCCGCCTATAATCCTCCGTCGTGAACTTAATACGTTCCGTCATTTTTATCTTAAAGGGCTCTATGATGGTCTTAACTTTGTTGCTCATTTCTGTTTTTCCTCAGCGGTTGGTTCAAGTGCTTCGTTATCAGGCTGTTCATCTGTGTCCGCCGGTGTCCTTACGGCATCATCATCACTGTTCACTTGTTCGTCCTGATCCTGTTCGTCAGTAGATTCAGTTTTTTTTATGGCTTTCTTGGCTGGCTTCTTTACCGGAACAGGTTCTTTTACAGTAGGTGGTGGCGGTGGTGGTGTAGGAGCAAATTCTTTTTTCTTCAAGAGCTGTGGTACATCCGGAGGCCTGATCACCGTCTTTGTACCCGTATACGCCAACCTTATGGCTGCCTGGTTCTGTATCTCAAAATCTGACGCTTTTATTCCGCTCTCAGTCACCTTGTTATTACCGTCAACGGTGAAGAGGTATTCCTCGACGGGCATCTTTCGCCCCTTTATCATAACAGCGACCTTACCATTAAAGTCCCTCTTATAATATGCATCGCCAAAATATTTCAGCCAGAACGACGGCACAAAAGATATGTCGACAGCATTGTTTGGGAGCATTCCATATTTTCTAATATAATCGTCCATTAGCGACTTTATTTTCTTCCCCTCGTCGGCGAATTGCTCTTTCACAAAAGGAGCTTTGGCGAGGATGTCATTTTCGTCCCTTCTTGCAGCCTTTGTCCCCGGATACATATCCATAAGGTCAAAAAGCATCTCATAGCCTTCTTCCAGTTTCTGATGTTCGATAAGCTTTTGTGCTTTATTGTATACACTTTCAGCCTTACTCTCTTTGTTCTTGGCCCTGGAGTACTGCACAAATTTAGGATAGAACCTAACAGCACCGAACAACACTATGGCCAGTCCTACGAGGAACAGGATCGCCTTCACAGGATACTTGCCCCTCAACTCTTCCTGATCAGCCTCGGTGAGTCCATACTGATAATTGCCTGGCACCTGAGCCTCGCCGTAGAGTTCCTTGTTCGTATCCACCGTCGGGATACTATGAACGGCCTGCTTTTTTATCTCGTTGTAGTTCGTAGTTATTCCGGTGTCCTTTGGTTTCTCTCCTCGCGGGGTTTTTCTTCTGTCGAACTCCTTGCAATCCTTTAACTGTACCCAGTTATCCAACCCGTCACGCCATACGTAATAGGTCCAGAATATCGTTTTATCTTCGAGGGACTCCCTTACATAATCTTCGCTGTACGGCCCCGTCTGGTGTTCACCGTCGTGTACATACCAGAGGATCTCGCCCTTTTTTACTTCGGCAGCTTTTTCCTCCTCTTTTTTAACATGAACTTCCTCATGAGGTGCCTCAACCTTTGGCTGGTCGCCTCCGGGATGGATAAGACGTCTGTCGAATTCAGGAATATTGTATATAAAGTCCCAGTTTGCGAACCCTTCCTTGAATATATAGTCGGAATACTGAATATTCTCGTCCCTGAGCATGGAGATGATCTCTTCACGCGTGTATGGACCATAGGTTTGATCATTAGTATTGACGTACCAAACCCTTTCTTCCGTCATAGCGCACCGCCTTTAAACAAAGATTTAATACCAATATCGTATGGGGGGTAAATTACCCCCTTATCAGTGATTATACCAGTAATTAAGGAATTAGGGGTAACATCGAATGAAGGGTTCACGGCGTTCGCATTCTCAGGACAGATATACTTCCCGTTCACCCTCTTTACCTCGTCCAGAGACCTCTGCTCTATAGGTATAGCGTTACCGTTCGGACAGTTTATATCTATAGTACTTATAGGGGCTGCAAAATACATCGGTATATTGTGATACTTTGCAAGCACGGCTACAGAGTATGTCCCTATCTTGTTCGCTGAATCACCATTGGCGGCGATCCTGTCCGCACCGACGATAACCATATCTATTTTCTTGTTTGCCATAAGATATCCGCTCATATTATCAGAAAGGAGAGTACACGAAATATTGTCCTTCATAAGCTCCCACATTGTTAAGCGTGCCCCCTGAAGGAACGGGCGTGTCTCGTCAGCGTATACATGTATTTTTTTTCCTTCTTCCACGGCCGCCCTTATGACCCCGAGCGCTGTTCCGTAACCGGCGGTAGCAAGTGCCCCGGCATTGCAGTGGGTAAGTATATTCATCCCATCCTTTATAAGCGTGCGACCATAAAGCCCTATTGCTCTATTGACCTCTATATCCTCGTCGTAGAGCCTTTTCGCTACTTCAACCATATCTTGCTTTATTTTCTCCACGTCCTTGTGTTTGGACACAGCCTCTTTAAAAAAGTCTTGCATCTTTTTTATCGCCCAGAAAAGATTGACCGCCGTCGGACGGGTCCTTCTCATCGCTTCACAAACTTCACCAAAATGTTTTTTTAGTTTATCCACGTCGGAGATATCGGACTTGACCATCCCAAGTGCAATACCGAACGCCGCTGAAACACCTATCGCCGGTGCGCCACGTACGACCATATCCTCTATCGCCTTCGCCACCTGAATATAGTCCGTACATTTGACATAAACTTCCTGTAGAGGAAGCAGTCTCTGGTCTATAAAGCTAACAGCGTCTTCTTCCCATTTAAGCGTGTAAAAGTTCTTTGCTGTTGTCATCAGAATTTCAACCCCTTTAATGCTTTTTTTACTTGGTCATTGGCATTTTGCGTTTGTTTTTTTGCTTCAGCGTCTACTTTTGCTTTCGCCTCGTCTTTTATACGCTGAGCTTCCTGGTCGGCCTTTGCTTTTAACTCCGATTTAACGCGTTCCCCTTCAGCTTTTAGACGCTGAATTTCAGCATCCGCTTTTTCTTTTAATTTTCTCTTTTCATTATCGAGTATCTTGCCTGCAAGGTCCTTAACTGTATATTCCGTGTCAAATTTTGGTTTCATCACTGGTCCGGTAACATGTATAGGGATCATGGACGAATCCTTTCCTGCCACCTTCATAGGTTCAAAAGGAATGTTCCTATATGGCACAAACATATCCAGATACACATCAACATAATTATTGAAGTCCATGTTGCCTTTTCCGGTAGCCTCGTATTCTTTATCTTTCGCTAATAATTTATCAAAATATATTTTTTGATCCTTTATAGAGAACACACCTCGAACCGTTTCCCAGCCAGGGTTAGTGCCGAATATTTTTTTATTTCCTCCTGAACCAAATTTCCCCAGCTTATCATTTAATTTTGTATTTATAGTATCGTTAAGCTCCTGAGAGCTGTACACAAAATTGTCGAAGGAGAAATCGCCGTTGGCTAAAAGGCTCTTCTGTATATCGCCGTTAGTATAGCCTGATGCAGAAAGTTCTATGTTACTGGTGAATATGCCGTCTACAACACCGGTGACCTCAGGCATCACCACACTTGCAGCGTCTTTGAACTTTAAGCCCTTAACAGAAAGTTTCCCGCTGCAGGTCGGTTTTTCCACATCAAGGCCTACGACCATTGACGTCATTATCTGGCCACCGAATATCTCGAAGTTCTTTTTATTTACAGCGATCCGTTCGCTATTCATGTCAGTATCAACGACGAGGTTCCTTATGTCATATTTCCTATAACGGACGCTGGATATTTTTCCTGTTATCTTTATATTGTATTTAGACAAGAGATCCTTGAGTTTCTGAATGTCCTCTTTTTTTACAAGCACCTCGTCCTTGGTCGACGGAGACAACAGTCCGCCCTTTGCTGGGGTGCCACTTGTTGCAGACGAGTCCGAACTCTTTCCGGAATCCTTACCGGAAGATTTCGGTTTAACTTTTTCCGGAGGGAGGTACGGGTTCAGGTCCAACGTGCCTGCAGAGATATCGAGTGCCACATTCTTCTTATCCGTGTTTATTTTTGCCACAAGGTTGTTGCCCACACCTGCATCAGATAATCTTATTTCCACATCGGCTGTAGGCAATGGATCCATCGTCCCTGTCACCTTCGCTTTTGCATTTAACTTACCGGTGATCTTGTTCTTTTTAATGGCTGGTATGATCTTCTCAAAATGTGACATGTCTACGTTCAAATAGTCTAGACTTATATCCAGAACAGGTTCTTTAGACGAGAATTGCGATATGGACCCGCTCACACGGGCAAGATCGTCCACAAATATAAGTTTGAACTCATTTATATCGAGGGATTTAAGATCGGTCGCCAAAGACGCTAAGAGCTTTAATGTGATCCCTGCCTCTTTATTGAAAGCATCCCCTGAGATGGATGCCGCTGTAGCATCAATATCAGCGGAAAGGTTCAATCTGGACAGAGCGCCTTTTATCCCGATACTGGTATTCATTGCACCGGATACTTTCATGTCCTTCAGCGCCGGAAGAAGTTCTGCAAAATTCTTAAGTTCATAAGAATCAGAACGCATACTAACATTTATAGTTGGATCATCACCGTCCAGTCCGGCCACTTTGCCGTTGGCGCTCAGCCACTGTTTTACGAGGATGACGTCAAGTTTATTGATATCCGCCGACTTAAGGTCTGTCTGACCTTTAAGCATTAGTTTAAGCGGTGTCCCTCTTTTCTTTACAAAAGATTTCGTTTCCACTTTCATGTCGGTTGCGTCGACTTCGGCTTCAATTGATAATTTATCGTCCCTAATAGGTTTTAATTCTGCGGTCAGAACAAGGTTGCCGTTCACAGGTGCGATAAGCTTAAGATCAACTTCCTTTGTCACAGGGTCTATAAAAAGACTAAATGAGAGATCCTTTACACTGAAGCTGCTCTTGGGCGACGTATAACTGACGTCGGCATTCTTTATCTTGAACGTAAACCTGGTCAGGAACGCATAAGAGAGTGCGCTTTTTTTATCGACATCCGCATCGGCGGCTTTAACCTCTTTTGTCTTATCGGTCGCTGCTGCTTCTGGGGTCTCCGGTTTTTTCTTCATTATGTCCTTAACGTTATTGGTCTTACCGTCGGAGATAAGATTGAACGTCGGTTCATACAGCGACAACGTTATATTCGGTTTCCCGAGGATAAGCGATAATATCCCAAAACTTAATTTAGTCCTTTTAGACGAGAAAAGTTCCTTTCTGTTAAAATTCTCTGATGACTTAAAGACAAGGTCCCTTACCTCAAAGTGCACTAGGGGAAAGAGTTTTAATTCGACCGTTCCTATCTGTAATTCACCGTTCGTGTTCTCATTAACAGCCTGAACAGCCATTTTCTTTACAGTGTTAACGTCGACCACAAAATAAACCACTGCCAACGCAACGACCCAAAAGAAAAATAGTATCGCGACCGCAAGACCTGAGTACCTTAAAAATCTTTTCATATTCATAGATCAGATCCCTCCCCAAGTTTCTTTTTTAATATCTTGTTTACAATAGATGGGTTTGCCTTGCCATTACTTTTTTTCATCACCTGACCGACTATAAAGCCCATTACATTTGTCTTCCCTTCTTTATATTGTTTTACTTGCCCCTCGGCCCCGGCCAGTACCTCATCAACTATTTTTTCAATAGCACCCTCGTCCTGTATCTGCGAAAGTCCTTTTTTATCAACTATCGTTTTTGCAGACTTTTTTGTACTCAACATCTCGTTAAAGACGTCCTTGGCGGTGCTCTGATTTATAACCCCGCCCTTTAACATAACAAGTAGTTCGGACAGCATTGGCGGTGTAAGCGAAAAATCCTTTATCTCGATCTTATTCTCGTTCAGCGACCTTAATACTTCGGTCTGCATCCAGTTACTGCAAAGTTTTGGATCTTTTACCAGTTTGCACAGTTCCTCGTAATAATCCGCAAGATCTTTATAGGAGGTAAGGATATCGCCGTCGTAGAATGAAAGCCCATACTGCGATATAAACCTCTCCCTTTTGGCATCTGGAAGTTCAGGGAGAAGCTCTTTGTTCTTTTTTATTAAGGCATCGACTACCAATAAAGGAATAAGGTCTGGCTCAGGAAAATACCTGTAATCATCAGAACCTTCCTTCTGCCTCATAGACTTTGTGGTATTCGACGTAGTATCAAAAAGTTTTGTCTCCTGAATTATTTTTTCGCCTGTGGACAACGCTTTTTCCTGATGCTGAACCTCATAAGATAACGCCTTCTCCAAAAATCTGAAAGAGTTGAGATTCTTTATCTCTACCTTTGTTCCCATCTTTTTCGCACCCTGCTCACGCAAAGAGATGTTCGCGTCACACCTAAGGTTTCCCTCCTCCATGTTGCAGTCGCAAACCTCTATGTATTCCAGAATTGTTTTAAGTTTTTTAAAATACTGAGAAGCTTCCTCTGGAGTCCTTAGATCCGGCTCGCTGACTATCTCGACCAGAGGAACTCCGGCTCTATTTAGGTCGACCAGACTTGTCTTATCGTTATGGATATTCTTGCCCGCGTCCTCTTCCATGTGGACCCTGGTCACTCCTATCTTCTTCTTTGAACCATCACTCAAGACTATCTCCACCCATCCATTAACAGCGAGAGGCTCGTCGTACTGCGATATTTGATAACCTTTTGGAAGGTCTGGGTAAAAATAATTCTTCCTTGCAAAAACACTTTTGTGGTTGACCTTGCAGTTCAATGCAAGCGCTGTCTTCACAGCATACTCAACAGCGAGCTTGTTCAGCGTCGGCAATACGCCGGGGTGACCAGAACATACCGGACATATATTCAAATTAGGCTTCTCTCCAAAAGAGGTCGCGCACGTACAGAACATCTTACTCCTGGTGGAGAGCTGTGCATGTATCTCAAGGCCTATGACGGTTTCATATTTCATTTAACGCTCACCCTGTTAAACCATTCAGGTCTCTCTTTCTGTAACATCCACGCCACAGAGAATAATGTTTCTTCGTCGAAGTGCCTGCCCGTGAGTTGCATCCCTATCGGCATCCCGGCTTTGTTCTGCCCGGACGGAAATGCAAGTGAAGGCAGCGACGCAAGGTTAGCCGGTATCGTGAATATATCGTTCAAATACATTGTGAGCGGGTCATCCGTTTTCTCGCCGATCTTGAATGCAGTCGTCGGCGCTGTTGGGAGAAGTATGACATCACAACCTTCATACGCTTTCTCAAAATCCTGTTTGATAAGTGTTCTCACCCTTGCGGCCTTTGCAAAATACGCATCATAATATCCTGCGCTCAGGACAAAGGTCCCAAGCATTATTCTCCTCTTAACCTCGTCGCCAAACCCTTCGCGTCTGGAGGACTTGTAAAGTCCGTCGAGGTCTTTATAACCCTTAGACCTGTAGCCATACCTCACACCGTCGAAGCGTGAGAGGTTGGAACTCGCCTCCGCAGGACTTATTATGTAATAGACGTCCAAAGCATATTTAGCATGTGGAAGTTCTATATCCTTGAATTTAAAACCCAGTTTTTTTAAAGCCGCTATTACTTCGTCCATGGAGCTGGCTACCTCAGGGTCCACGCCTTTTTCAATAAGGTGTCTTGGGATACCTATACAGCGAGAAAAGGTCTTTTCTTTTCCAGCCATGTTCTTAATTAAATGTTCATAAACATTGCTTGGCCCTTTTTTTGATGTCGTTGAATCTTTGTGATCTACTCCGGAAACAGCGTCGTAAGCTATCGCAAGGTCATCAACATTACGCGCCATCGGACCTGCCTGGTCGAGCGAGCTTGAAAAAGCGACCATCCCATAACGGCTCACTCTCCCATAAGTCGGCCTCAAGGCCAGTATGCCGTTATAAGACGCAGGGAGCCTTACTGAACCGCCCGTATCTGTTCCAAAAGATATCTGCGAGAGTCCTGCTGATACAGCTACTGCGCTCCCTCCGCTGGAGCCGCCGGCAACTTTTTTATTGTCCCATGGGTTCAGCACAGGCCCGAAGAAAGAATTCTCGTTGGAGGAGCCCATCGCGAACTCGTCCATATTGGTCTTGCCCAGTACAACAGCACCTCTATCCTTTAATCTTTTTGTAACTGTAGCGTCGTACGGAGCAACATAGTTCTCCAGTATCTTAGACGCACAGGTATTCCTGACACCCTCCACAAGGAATATATCTTTAAGGGATACCGGAACGCCTTTTAATATATCGTCGCTGTTCTTTATGCCTTCCTTGTCTATGGCCTCCGAACGAGATACGGACTCTTTCTCCATGACCGTTATGAAAGCGTTGAGTTTTGTACTATCCTTTATCCTCTTAAGGAAAACATTCGTCAGTTCCCTGCAGGAGATCTTTTTTCCCCTGAGCATCTTCGCAATATCTGGTATTGAAGAGCGTAATACGTCCACGATCATTCTCCGGACATTATGTTGGGCACAGAGAAAAAGCCTTTTGCTATAACGTCGCTGTTAAACACGACCGGCTCGTCCACCCTTAGTTCATGCTGATCGATACAGCCGTGGAACATGGGTTCAACCCCATCCACATTGACCTCTTTTAACACATTCATGTGTTCAAGTATCTTAGCAAGCTGTTCGGATATCTTTTTTGTTTCCCCAACCTTCATCTCAAGCTTTGAAAGTTCGGTTATTTTTTTAATTAAATGTTCATCAATGATCATGTCAATTATTTAGCATGACAGCCCCATGTTGTCAGTATAATATAACGGCTAATATCTATGCGTAAGATCCATATAATACTTATCGTATCCTTGTTGTTTTTATCCACATCTGAGCTTTCAGCAGAAAAAAAAGTAAAAAAAAACGCTAAGAAAAAACAAACAACTGCGACCACCTCCGAAAAGGCAAAAGACAGCCCTGCAATATACAACGATATAGTTGGAACAACCCCGGAAAAGGATGCGTTCAGCGAGGACTGGGAGGCAGGTGCCAAAACCCAGACTGCATTGTCCGGCGATTTTGCAGAGATGGGCACCGAGATACGAGGAATAATAAAAAACCATAACTTTGTGATGAGTGGAGTACCTTGTTCGCTCCAGGGGCTTCCCATAATCTACACATCAAAATCTACCGGATTTAACTTAGGTGCAAGGCTGTCCTTTGCCGACCTTAGGTACGAGGATCCTTATTTTTACAGGCTTGCATTTCAGTTATGGTTCTCAGATCGAGGCGCAAGAAACCATGAGATCAACCTCGATATGCCACACTTTATAACAAAAAGGTGGCATCTAAGGATGGCCTATAAATATGTGGCCGTAATAGACAACAACTACTTTGGCATAGGCAACGACGCTGTGTTTAACAAGGACTTTGTCCGTCCGAGCTCATCCAACTATATAGCTAGGACGTACTATCAATATATCCTCACGTACCCAAGTTTTACTTTCAACATAGAGTACAACATTTTTAAGAAGCTGTTTTCCATATACACAGGTATCGCGTTGGAAAAAGCTGTCATTGATCCGCGTGATTTTGATTCGACATCAAAGATATTCACAGAAAAACCTTACGGCTACAACGGCGGTAAGACCAATTATATAAGGGCAGGACTGAAATTCGATTCAAGGGACTACGAGTACAACCCGTCTAAGGGTATAGTGCTGGAAGCCACATACACGGACCATGCTAGATTCATAGACAGCGACTATCAATACAGGAACGCGGACCTTAACTACATGGGGTTCTATTCATTCATAAGATATTTTACGATCGGTCACAGGGTCATGTTAGATCAAATGTGGGGAGACCTACCTTTTTTCGCACTGGCCGAATTTAGATCCTACGAACGCTATCAGGGGCTTGGCGGAGAGGATATATTAAGAGGAGCACCGACCTTCCGTTTTATTGACAATTTAAAGCTCATCCACCAGATAGAACTAAGGACACGTTTTTACAACGGACAGATATTGGGGCAGCACCTTCAGTTCAGCATTGCTCCCTTCTGGGATATTGGACGAGTATGGGACAGAAGGGGAAAAATAGACTTTAAGAATTTTCATAATTCATTCGGGAGTGAATTCAGGTTCACATGGAACATGAACTTTATAGCGTCGTTCTCGTTCGGTGTAAGCCACGAGGCGATGTCAACATATCTCTCCTTCGGCGAAACGTTTGATTAAAGAGAGAAGACCTCTTTTATTTCCTCGCCTGATTTCAGTTGAATGTTCTCTTGTTTTATATCGGCCAACATATAACTATTGCTGGATGTTACGACCACGTATTCCGTCGTACTGTTTTCTGTATTGAATATTATCGCCACTGGTTTTTGCCTGGTCTTTCCCTTGGGAATGCCACGGAATAAAGAGCCATCCGCATACACATAGATCCTCTCACCGTTGCTGGACACTTTTTTTGCATAACCTGTTATGCCATCGGTGATTTTATCTGCTGCCTTCCCTCTCGGAGACGCTTCCATGCTTTCATTCAGAACTTCCATGACCGAACCATTGTGTTGAAGTATAAGTAGATCTTTATTAGCAATATCCGTAATGATGACCTCGTCCTCTTTCCTGAGCGAGAATACAGCAACACCGTTCGATTTTACGCCCATGAACTCAGTTAATTTAACTTTTTTAGCATAGCCTTTCCTTGTAAATAATATTACCTCATCCTTAGATGTCTCGTCGTAAATACCGATCACTTTTATATTATCTTTCGAGTTGAGCAATTCTTTTATATCAACACCCTTGCCGTACCTTCTCATCTCTGGAATAGAGAATACCTTTAACGGATACGCTTTCGCATCAGATGTAAATATCAAAACTCTTTCTGACATATCAGCCTTGCACACATAACGGACAACATCATCGCCGGTGAAGACAACGTTACTCTGCCTCTCGCTCTCTTCAGCAGCCGGATTGTAACGTTTTATAAAACCGTTCTGTGTTACAGCGACCATGACCTCCTGGGACGGGATAAGATCGCTCAGTTTCTTATCCTCAAAGTTTGATATTAGTTTTGTACGTCTTGGGTCAGAGAATTCTGTTCTTATCTTAGTAAATTCATCCTTTAATATCTTTTTTATTTTTTCTTCACTGTTCAATATCGACTCAAGATCACTAACGTAATCTGCAAGCTCTTTATACTCTTCCATTATCTTATCGACTTCCAGCCCCGAGAACCTGTAGTTGGGCAGGATAACTAACGCCTCGCTCTGAACAGGCGTTAATATAAACTCTTTTTCAACCTTTGATCTTAAGTCCTGTTTATCTTTCGACTTAGGGAGTATCTCCTTCAAATATCTTTCCCTCTGGCTGAGGACCTTATTAAATCCCTCGAGGATGTGCATCTTCTCCCTGGCTTTGCCGAGGTCAAATGCGGTCCTTCTCCTTACGACCTCCTCTCTGTAGTGGATAAATATCTCGAGTATCCTCTTAAGATCAACTGTTTGAGGTTTACCGTCGACAAGCGCAACGGTATTAACAGGGAAGTTCGAATCGAGAGGAGTATTCTTGTAAAGTTTTTCTATTATAAAATCGACAGGGGCGTTTTTGACCAGGTCCAGAACTATCCTCACACCGTCCTGGTTGGACTCATCCCTTATATCGGTTATGCCTTCCAGTTTTTTTGTTTTCACAAGCTCGACTATCTTTGTTGTTATTCTCGTCTTGACTACCGAATAAGGGATATCTGTTATGATCACCCTCTTTTTCTCTTTTTCCTGTTCCACCTCTATTGTCGCTCTAACCCTTATGGTACCTCTGCCCGTCGAATAGGCTTCAAGTATTCCTTCGTCGTCTATTATTGACGCACCTGTAGGAAAGTCAGGCCCTTTTACGAACTCCATCAGCTGCTCTATGGAAAGTTCCGGTTTTTTAAGAAGGGCAATTAGCGCTTCCATCACCTCGCCCATATTATGAGGAGGAATATTGGTCGCCATACCAACCGCAATTCCAGATGCTCCATTTATCAAAAGGTTCGGGAACACTGTTGGGAGTACAACAGGTTCTTTGCCTGTATTATTGTAGTTATCGGCTTTGTCGACGGTGTCTTTTTCTATATCAAGCATCAAATAATTGGATAGTTTATCAAGTCTTGCCTCTGTGTACCTGTATGCAGCAGGGGAGTCACCGTCTATTGAGCCAAAGTTCCCTTGTCCCTCTACAAGTGGATACCTCATCACCCACGGCTGAGCTATCCTGACAAGGGCGTCGTAAACAGCTACGTCACCGTGAGGGTGATACTTTTTTAGGACTTCACCGACAATACCAGCGCACTTTGAGAATTTCTTGTCCGAGTAAAGACCCTCGCTGGCCATCGCGAACAGTATCCTTCTCTGGACGGGCTTAAGTCCATCCCTAACGTCGGGAAGGGCGCGACTTGTTATTACGCTCATCGCATAATCTATAAAGGATTCCTTTATCTCGTCGAGATACGACACGGTGTTGTCCGCGTTCTTTACAAAGAAATCCTGCTGTTCAGTATCCTTAGACATCCAGGTTCCTCACATTAAGTGCATTTACGTCTATAAAATGTTTTCTAGCCGAGACACCCTCGCCCATCAATATGGACGTAAGGTCGTCGGCAGCTTCTTCGTCGTCCATGTCGACCTTAAGGACGTTCCTTGTTTTAGGGTCCATCGTCGTTTCCCAAAGCTGGCTTGGGTTCATCTCTCCAAGACCTTTGTACCTTTGTATATCTATTTTCGTTTTTGCATGTTCCATAAGTTTGTTCACAAGGTCAAAAATGTCCGTCGCTGTAATGGCTTTTCCCTTATCAGTAAGTTCGATGTAATAAGGAGCGCTTCCTAGCGACCTTAATTTATGCGCGTTCCTTTCCATGTCCAAGAATTCAGGGGACCGCATGAAGTTATCGTTGAAAACGGTGTTAAGTTTTCTCCCCCTCCTCTCGGTCAGGAAAGAGAACTCACAGCTCTTATCCTCTTTGTCCTGATAGAACTTGAACGAAACAGGATTTATCGACGGGTAAAGCTTGGACAATATCGGCACATAATTCAAAAGCTCTTTTTTAAGCAGAGGGGCGTTCTTTTCGTCCCACAGACTTTCTTTCCTTATGAACGTGCCCCTTAAGATGTAATCTATAACGAGCTTTTCCATGCTCCTGTCGATAAAGCGGAATGAGGTCTGGTATGCTATCAGTTTTTCTATCAGCGACGACAATTCCTTGCCCTTAAAGGTCTTCCCATCCTTGGTGACGATAGCACAGCTCTTTTCAGCGACCTTGACAAGGAATTCATTGAGTGCCTCGTCGTTCTTTATATAATCATGTTTTTTGCTGTAAACGATCCGATAAAGCGGGGGCTGCGCTATATACACATTTCCCTTCCTTATAAGCTCCGGCATGGCTCTGTAGAAAAGTGTCAACAGCAATATCCTTATGTGAGACCCGTCGCTGTCAGCGTCCGTCATTATAATTATCTTTCCGTACCTTAGTTTGCTTATATCAAAACTGCTCGCCACTCCGCAACCAATGACCTGTATCAGCGTCTTTATCTCCTCGTTCTTCAATATCTCGTCTATATTCTTTTTCTCCACGTTCAATATTTTCCCTTTCAGAGGAAGTATCGCCTGTGTCTTTCTGTCCCTTGCCTGTTTTGCTGAACCACCCGCAGAATCTCCCTCGACGATAAAGACCTCCGCCTTTGACGCATCTTTGGTCTCACAGTCAGCGACCTTGCCCGGGATAGCGGATATCTTGTCCATCAGGCCCTTTCTTCTCACAAGCGTCTTGGCCCTCTTTGCAGCCTCTGACGCCTTGAACGCTATAATGGCCCTCTCGCATATTTCTTTCCCAACAACGTTGTTGTTCTCAAGATACTCGGTCATCTTGTCGCATATGAATTTATGGACGGCGTTACGTACCCACACGTTAGTCAATTTTGTCTTTGTCTGGCTTTCGAATTCGGGTTTTCTAGCCCTTACAGAGATCACCGCTGTAAGCCCTTCCCTCACGTATTCACTTTCAAGACGTTGTTCCTTAAATTTTTTCTCGTTATAATCGTTTATTGCTTTCGATATCCCGCTCTTGAACCCAGCTTCGTGCGTTCCACCCTCGGGGTTGTGAACAGAGTTCGCGTACGCCCTTACCTTCTCATAGTTAGTATCGTTGTACTGCCATCCAGCCTCTATAATAAGCTTCTCTTTTGTGTCGCCAACATCTTCCTCTATCTCCCCAAAGAAAACCACAGCCTCTTTAGGAATGGCGTTCCTGCCCTCGTTTATTTCCTCGATAAGTGTCTTTATGCCTTCCGGAAAAAGATAAAGGTCCTCTTCCGCCCCCTCCTCCCTGAAGGATATCGCCAGCCCCTTGTTTATATGTGCGAACTCTTTTAATTTATTTGCGAGTATGGCGGACTTGAACTTTGTCTTGCCGAAGAATTTCTCGTCGGGCTTGAACGTTATCATCGTACCGTGCTTGTCTGTCTTGCCCGTTGTCTTTAAAGTATGCAACGGTTTGCCGTGCTCGTATCTCTGCCAATACTTCTTTCCGCCCCTCTTTACCTCTATCTCCAGGAACTCGCTCAACGCATTTACGACGGAAAGGCCCACTCCGTGGATCCCGCCCGAAAAGCTGTAAGCACCTTTTTTCATCTTTCCACCGGCATCCATGGTCGTAAGGACGACCTCAAGCGCTGATTTTTTTTCGGTGGGATGTATCTCTGTAGGGATACCGCGTCCGTTATCCATGACGCTGATAATATTATTGGAGTGCATCACGACCTCTATTCTGTCGCAATGGCCGTTCATTGCCTCGTCGATACTGTTCGCTACGAGTTCGTCGACCAGATGATGAAGTCCCCTTGTTGAAAGATCACCGATAAATCTTGCGGGGTTCTGCCAGACAGCCTCCAGCCCCTTAAGAACGATAATATCTTCCGCCCGTTGTTCCCTTTCTCCAAACATCCTGTACAACAGCCCCTATAATTTAATGCTTAAGCCGATCTGAACACCTTGTAATAGATTAGTGTAGACATGCTTTACGTCCATTGACGCTTTCATGGATATCGTCGGATAAACGTAATATTCAAACCCCAAAAGCCCCTCCACAAAAATATATTGTTTGATCCAGCCGATGTAGTTTACAATAAACATGGAAAATCTACGAGTAAAACTTATGTCGTAGTTAAAAAAGCTTATTTCAAAACCTCCTCCCGATATACTGTCCGTCGTTACATATCTCAATCCTATTAAAAGTTTTGGCTGGAGATGGCCACGTGGTGCAAGTCTGAAAACAAGATGAGCACCCCAAAAACCTCTGTCGTAGTCGCCGTTGTTATATGTCTCGTGCGAGATGTCCAGACCGACCCATCGTTTATAGAAAGCACCGCCGAATTTATACCCGCTGTTATGTTCATTCGCCTTGATGAGCCCAAAGTCCAGGTCACCGGAGAATCTTTCAAAACGCCGGATCTTGTACATAGGTGCATCGTCGTCGTAGGGATACAGAAACCATGGAAATATCGGGGCAAAGACTATGCACTTGGCCACCAGGCATGGTGTAGAATCCGAGCAGACGGACAACAACTTCGTCATACCGTCCTCGTATTCAATACGCGGTTGTGCGGCAAGGGCGGAACAAAATAAAAAAATTAACGATATAAAGAACAATTGCACTTTCATTTTGTCTCATTTTAGCTTAAAAAATGATTTTAAATAAGATAAAATATTTTTGAGGGCATATCAGCCCCGGGAGATACGTCAATGATACCGTCAGTAAACACCAAGATAATAGCCACCATTGGTCCTGCAAATAAAAGCCTTGATAAAATAATAGCCTTGATAAAAGCTGGAGCAACTGTCTTCAGATTGAACTGTTCTCACGGTACGCATCCTGAATTCAGAAAAGTGATCTCGGACATAAGGAAAGCAGAGAAAGAAAATAAGACGGTGATAACGATAATCCTGGACCTTCAGGGACCCAAGATAAGATTGAATCGTTTTAAGACACCGGTCAATATAGCGACCGGCAGTGACTTTACTTTTAGCCTGTGTAAGAACACCGACGATAATCCGGACGAGGTGTGCATAGCTTACCAGGCCCTTTCCAATGAGACCTGTGCCGGTCAACGGGTATTTATCGACGATGGGAAAATAGAACTAAGGATCAAGAGCATAAATGGCGCTAAGATAGTAACTGAAGTAAAAAAAGGCGGGATATTGAACCCGCGCAAAGGCGTTAACCTTCCAGATTCATGCCTCTCGCTTCCATCACTAACAGAGCAGGATATAGAGGACGTAAAATTCGGGGTTAAACACGACGTAGATTATATAGCGCTCTCTTTTGTAAGATCAAAAAAGGACGTTACAGAGTTGAGAGGCCTCTTAACAAAACTTAAATCCCGTATCGGTGTAATATCAAAAATAGAAAAACCGGAAGCGCTAAAGGACCTGCGCGGTATAACAGAGGCATCTGATGCCGTACTCGTGGCCAGGGGTGACCTCGGCGTAGAAATAGACTTAGAGAGGGTGCCTGCCGTACAAAAAGAAATACTGGACCTTGGCAAGATCACAAAGACTCCGGTAATAGTTGCAACACAGATGCTCGAGACAATGACAAAGAACCCAATGCCTACAAGAGCAGAGGTCACAGATGTATTCCAGGCGGTAAAGGATGGCGCCGACGCTGTAATGCTCTCAGGAGAAACAGCCGTGGGAGATTTCCCAATCGAGGCTGTCAAGATGATGAAGAAAATAATAAAAGAAAGTGAAAAAACAACGAACCAGAAATCGAGGACCATAGAACTATCAGCGGACACCGACAAAGCTATAGCCTCGATGGCAAGCGCAATAACGGATAAGATAAATGCAAAATTCATATGCTGCTTTACGGCGAGCGGATGGACCGCAAAATTAATATCGAAGACGAGCATCAAACATCCCATACTCGCATTCATCCAGACAAAGGACATCGCCAGGAGGATAAACCTCTACAGAGGTGTTACTCCCGTGAACATGAACAACAATATCTCTGACTTTGATTCCATGTTCGAGATCCTGAACAAAAAAATAAAGATCGAAAAATTGGCCGAGATAGGTAACAAGATAGTAGTTGTCGCAGGCAGCCCGTTCGGTCAGACAGGCTCTACAAACCTCATGAGAGTCCACACTGTTTATTAATTAGGCCCGGTTAACTCATTAATATTATTGCATTATGCCTAGTTGTAATGTGGCTTTATTTTTGCTATTAATAGCAAAAGCATGAAAAAAATAGTTGGCATTTTCATTATTATCTTTTTGCATAATGGGACACTGCTTTCTAAAGGTGTAAGCGGCAAGTTTGTCCTTAACAACTATGGCATAAGCGTACTCATGAAAGATGGTGTAGCTGTAGAAGCAGATTTTGACGAATGCAAAGAAATAAAACTCATAGATGGAAAAGGCGAATGTGAAAAAAACGCTCCCGATGAAAGAAAGGTTGTCAGAACCATTAACATAATTACGAATAATAAAAACGATGTTATCGCTACAGCGTCAGTAAAACACACACTGCTTAGGGAAATGTATACATGGGACTACAACGAATCATTAAGAATGGGTATTAAATTGGGCGAATCTGGGGATCTCATATTATTTTCAAAATTTAATAGCATAAATAACGTTGAGATGTCTGAAACGATTGAGCAGATGATAGACCAGACCACAAAAATGCCGTATTACAGATACACTTACGATAATACTAATGCTGGCCTGAAATACGGAGTAAATTTTGGATATGATGAGGGTAAAACCACAATAGCGTCGATCTCCTCTGATTTTCCTTCAGAAAAAATGCCAAGCTGTCAACGAGTCTTTGTTTGGGACAGCGAAGAACAAAATTGTGGCGACCTTATCACAATGTCCAATAATAATATTCTTAGCCTTCGCATCATGAGGCCGAACGCTGCTACGCCAATACGCACAATATCTGTTGGAAACAAAAGCTTTAAGATAGAGCACAATGCAGTAAATAATAAAAACGATATCTTGAGCTCCATTTACACTGCTGAGTCAGACGAAAAGAATGGCAATATTATTGTGACGTCGACTATAAACTTTCGTCTAAAAAGATGAACTAACTAATTCTATAACTCAGATACTTTGCCAAAGCCCTCACAGCCCTGTCAGCCTCTCTGAAAACGGGGATATCTCCCAATGCTTTGCAAGCAGGGTCATACAATTCTCCGCTGTCAATAACAGCAACAAATGGTTTTTTTGTCGTCTTCCAAAACTCAGCAGCCTGATTAAACATTGAACCCGGCCCAAGTTCCTCTTTTATCGATTTTATCGCGGGGGTAAGCGGTATACATGAGAATACACCGACGCTGACATTCTTATCTTCCAACATCTGTTTAAAGCATCCAACATTTATAGAATCGTTCGCAGAAGGAGTAACGTCCAGCGGATTGCCCGCGGTAACAAGATTATCTATTTTTCCTTCTGCCAATATTGCTGTCATCTTTTTTATGGTATCAGCGTCTAATTTTGCAAGACCGAGTGGTTCAAGGTTGTCTGCCATCCCTACTGTCTCAAATCCCGCATTACTCATAAGAGCGACATTCTTTCCTTTTATATCAAACCGATTAAAGGCTAGCATGAGCTTCAGCATATCCTCGAAGTCCTCAAAGTTCTCAACGACCAAGGCCCCAGCGTCCTGCATCAGCGCCTTGTATACGGAGTAGTCCCCTGCTATCGACGCTGTGTGACCACTTGCGGCAGATTTTCCTGCGCTTGATCGGCCGCCCTTGTATATTATTATCTCTTTGCCTTTCTTCTTCAGTTCCCTTATCGCTCTGGCTGTTTTTATCCCGTCTAGCTCCTTAAAGCCTTCGACGTAGAGCGCCATTACTTTTATCTCATCCCTCTTTATAAAGAACGAAAGATAGTCGCTGAACGTAAGGTCCATCTGGTTCCCTATGGACGCGGAATAGTATGGAGTAAGTCCTGTTTTGCTTATCTTAGATATTATAAAAGCCCCCGACTGCGAAATGAACGCATACGGTTTTGGCTCTGGATAGGACAACTTGCTCGACGGTATAAAGAACGTATCATACTTTCCAGGGAACGAAACAACGCCCAAACAATTCCCTCCGACTATTATCGGGCCTTTGCCCACAGTAGATCTGCTCTTTTCTACAGCCTCTATAATTTCATGTTCCAGTTTTTCCCCGCCTTTTTTTTCAGCAAATCCTCCGGGAATAACGATGATGCTCTCAAATTTATCATCGGCTAATGACTCTTTTATAACATCACCGGCAACATTTGCACTAACCGCCAACACCAAAAGGTCTATTTTCTTGGGAAGCGATTTTATTGTTGGGTAACACTTCACACCGTCTATATTTTCAATATCTGGTTTTATTACAAAAAGGTCTTTTACAGGAAAACCTTTTTTAATAACGTTGTTAAGTATTATCCGTCCCATATTCATGGACTTTTCAGACACACCAATTACAGCCACCGACTTTGGATGAAACAATTTCTCCAGTTTCTCAACCGGTCTTGCAACTGGCATTTTCATGGGCTGCTCAAGTTTCATCAGTCCGTCTATAGCGACGAGCTCACCGCTGTCAGATACCACTATAGGGTTTATCTCACATTCGGATATTATCGTGTCAGCATCTTTATTCTCATAACCGAAAGTTTTCCCCAATTGCCCAAGCTTGTTCAGCACCCCAAGGATCTTGTCATCGGCAACAAGACGTTTTTTAGTCCTATCGAGTCCGCCTATTTTATAATATGCAGCGTTATTATGGATCTTGTTCACATTTACATCGTCGTAGTCACCAGATATTACAGAAAAAGCTTCTTTCATGTTCTTTCCAAAGAACTCAGTGTCTATTCCACCAACACCAAACCCTGTTATGGTCCCAAAGTCTCTGCTGTTCCTCACAGATACTATCATTTCGTGACCGAAAAAAGGTTTGTAAGAGACCTTTTCTACGACGATAAACCCCGATACATTATAAGATGATATACGTTTTTTTATATCATTTATGGATTTATTTATTTCTTCAACATCGTTCCTGCAAAATACAACTCCGCCGGCCTCTGTTTTGTGTAGTATCTCCTGCGACACGACCTTTACAACGACTTGATCAGACGCTGTATTGAGTTTCGCTTTAACCTTGTCATTCAATCCTACAAAAACAAATTGAGGTGTTTTTATCCCTATGGAGTTCAATACAGAGTAAACTTCATTCTCCAGAAGCACATTCCTCTTCTCGTTCTTTACAGCTTTCAGCAACGAACTAACGTTTTTCATACCGCCTCCAAAAAGCTTGTACTATAAAAAAGCCTGGGCGACTACTCGCCCAGGCGGTTCCGATATCCCATAACCCAAATTTATATTATATTATATGGCAGTATATGGCAAGATTTTTATGCCTTGTAACCAAAAACCACTGATGTTATAGCTTATCCTGTGAAAACCATTGAGCTAAATAGATCCATCAAAAGCGCTGAAAGCGGCTCCACTACCGTAACTGCCGCCATAGGCATATTTGACGGTTTTCATCGTGGACACAAAAAGATCTTAAAAAGTCTCACGACCTTTAAGCCCAACTGTGTGTTAACTTTTTATACCCACCCAAGAAAAGTTAATCTTTTGACCCCCTTTTCTGAGAGGCTTAGGATACTAAAGACCTTCGGCGTACAGCGTGCTTGTGTGTTCATGAAAAGTGACGATATTCTAAGGCTTACAGCGGAAGAATTCGTCCATAAGATATTAAAAGAATTAAATGTGACCCGCGTAATAGTAGGGAGTGATTTTAAACTCGGGCACGACAGGATGACGGACGCATTATCTTTCGTAAAGATATGTTCAAACAACGACATCGACGTAGAATTGATAGATGTAGTCCTTGATCACGGGAAAAAATTAAGTTCATCCGACGTAAGAAATCTGATATTGAAAGGTGATGTGGAGAGATCGAACGAGCTCCTGGGACATGACTTCTATATCAACGGTATCGTCGCTAAAGGCAAGGGTATCGGTGTCAAATTGGGTTTCAGGACAGCCAATGTCGTACCCAGAAGCCATCAGGTCATACCGTCGAACGGTGTCTATTTAACAAGCACTGTTGTGGACGGTCACAGACACAAAAGTTTTACCTACATAGGTACCAGCCCGACGACGAACATAGGTAATAAAATAATAATAGAGACGCACATCCCCGGCATCGAGATGTCGTTCTATGGAAAGAACATGAAAATACTTTTTGTTAAAAGGTTACGCGATGAGGTCCGTTTCAATTCCTACGAAGAACTGATAAAAGCTATTGATAATGATATCAACTCATAAAAAAAACTGTTTAACCCTTATACAGTTAGAAACAAATTAACCAGATCGAGAGGGAAAATTGGACGTTAGGAGGCGTCTTAAATTGGGGATAAACCTAATCATATCAATAGTTTTCCAAAACAAGGCTACTTTGGCATGGAGATTGCTACATATAAGTTAAAGAAAGTAGCCCAAAGGGGGAAGTAACATGAAGAACTTATTTATCATAGTAGTAGCGCTTTTAATATCAGGGAGTGCTTTTAGCCAAGCAGCAGCAGCAACTAAGTCTACGCCTGCTCTCGACAGCAGTGACATACTTACTCTGTTTATAGGCGGCAGCGTACATGTAGATAATGGTACCGGTGCTGGTAGCTATGATATAACAGCCAGCGGAAACGAGTGTAATGCAGGCGTATATGTAGCAGCAGCTGTGGCTCTAGGCGGCACGAATGCTTTAAATAACGCTGATATCTATTCGAAGTTCGTTAATTCGATCGGTGGCGGCAACAACAAGTTCTAACCTATAGTTACTGTTTCGTATTACTATCTAATTGAAACATCGGCGACTTAAGATCAAGCTTCGGTGGGCTCATCCATGAAGGGAATATATCATCACAACGCTTCGGTGTTATTTCAATCGTATCGCTGATCGCTGTTTCTGGAACAGTTGGCTTCCATGGCTTGGTAAAGTCGGTTTGGGTTTGTTGCAAATCACTCGCATATAAAAAAGAACTCAACATTAATAATAAGATCATGCTCCACCTCTTATGATCATACATCCGTATCTATAAGATTAAACACTGATATCAGGTCCAGATAATCCTGATATGCGCTCTGTATATCCAACAATTTCCTGTCGGTATCATTACTTTTCGCCGCACTCTCACCTGTATTATCTACGGCACCAGAAGGCGGTTCTTCATAGCGCACACTAATAGGACCGTATTTGGTCATTACCTTGCTTACCCTTCCGGACTCGTCGTACTTAACAGATAGTTCATTCCCTTTGCTGTCGATTATTTTGGAAACATTACCGTTGCCGTCATAATCCAGTTTAAACTTTATTACATTATTTGCAGCAAAGACCATCTGGTTCTTATCATTATATTTGAACTTATAGGGGCTGTTATTATTCACTATGGCTGTGATCCTATCTTTATCGTCGTAGATCACGGCCAGTATTCTTCCGTCGGGAAATACTTTCTTTTTCAGTTTTCCGTTCTTGTCATATTCAAAACGGGTGATCTTCCCGTTCTCGCTCACCACAAGAGGCGTTGAACAACACATGGTATAAGTAACGGTCTTTTCTTTCCCGCCCGACCTCTCCCTCGTCTTATATACATAAAGGCTTCCATCCGGCCTTGGGCGTTTCCATATCTCGTACTGCTTTGAAACTACCTCGTTGTTGTACTTGTTTATCTGATTTATATTCTCGTAGTACTGCCCTTTTGATTTATCCGTTGTGTATTCAGTAAATGTTTCCCAGCCATCAGGCGTCTTTTGATAAATGGCTTTGCCAGTATTGGAGTCATAGCCCACCGTCCATTTAGCGTCGCCCATAGATACTTCTATGATCTTGTGATAGGAATTATATTTATACTTATACGTCTTACCGTCGGTGCCAGTGGATGCGACAAGGTCGTTTTGGTCGTTGTAGCTGTATGTGGCGATCTTATTATTGTAAAGGACCAGCTTTTCAAGGAGGCCTTTGTTATTTATATAAAGTTTTATGGACCTGCCCAAGGTATCACTTATCGTCTGCAGATTCCCCTGAGTATTGTATGAGAACGAAAGGTCACGTCCCTTTGCCAAATGTTTTTTTACGACCCTACCATTGTTGTCAAATTCATCTACGTCTCCGTTAGGCTTTTGCCTTATATAGCCATTCTTGGTCTTCTTGAGCTTATCATCAGACCGATCTACGCTTTCCAGAACAGTTCCTTCAGGCATACGCGGTGCCTGCAGCCGGCTGTTCTTGGCGTACTCATATAACAGCGTCGTATCCACAAGAATGCTTTGCCGGAGCTTATTGTAGTATTCTTTGCCATTGCCTGAGGCCTTTGTAAGTTTAAGGAGTTTGTCTGCAATGGTACCGGCGGTGTCGTGCGCCTTATCTATATAGTGGCTTCGTCCACCACTGGGAGCCTCTTCTATCATTACAAGAGGTCCAGCGACGGTAAAAAGTCTGGTCTCCATCTGGGAGCCCCAGCCGTAGCCGAACATTCCCTTCCCCGGCCCGAGGCTGTTATAGTATCTGTTAACGACAAGCCCGTTACCCTCATCAACGTCGGTAAAAGAAAGGGAAAAATTCCCGTTTATGAGCCACAGCGCCGAGAATGCCGACCCTGATATAAAAATCAAACCAACGGCGATAATATATTTTTTCATACCAGCTCCTTAATACAAAACCCTCAGACCTTTATTGTTATTATCCTCTTTATTAAGTAGCCCCCTACGCCCTGCAGAGTGAACATAGTTGCCAATAGAATATATCCCAACGGGGTTGTAAAGAGAAGTGCTGTTTGAGCTGGGTTCGCAATATACTGCACCACCAACAGCAGTATAGGTATAGCTGTTATGACAATTGCTTGAAAGACACCCTGTGCCGTAAGAGCCTTTACCTTGGCCGTAAGCTTGACCCTCTCTCTTATCGTATATGCAATAGTATCAAAGGTTTCCGGGAGGTTGCCGCCGGTCTCCCTGAGTATTAGTATCGCTGTGGCGAACATATCAAGGTCTTCCACTTCCAGACGTTTTGCGAGGTTAACGAACGCCTCATCTATTGGAACACCGACCCTGTTCTGGGCGAGAAGCAAAGTGAATTCCTGTTTTATCGGGTTCTGCATTTCCTCCACTACAAGGCCGACCGCCTGTATAAGGTTCAGTCCGCTCCTTAAACCGTTCGACATCAGCGTCAACGCATCCACCATCTGAAGGTTAAAGATCATTGCCCTTTTATTTTTCATCCAGTGGATCACAGGTACCGGCATCCTTGAGACCATAAAGCCCGCCGCTGCACCAATGATGATCCCTGCAATAAAATTAGGCAGGAACATTACAAAGAATATAAAACCGACCCCTAGCGTGCCTCCATAAATTAATATCGTCGCTGTACGTTTATTCATCTCTATGAAGAGAGAATCAAGTTCTCTGACGAGCCACTCCGCCCTGTCCTCGAATTTCTGGTCCAGGTAGCGGACAGCCTTCTTAGAATTGATAAGGAACACTATGAACACCAGAACACCGCCGATGACAAAAACACCGACCTTATAAAGCCCCATTAAACTAGATGTATCGTGCATCCAGTGTTACCCCACCGTAAAGAGGCCCTTCGGTATAGAGATACCTTTAGCCTCTAAAGTTTCTATGAACTTTGGAATGTATCCAGTCGCCACATATTTTCCTATGACCTTGCCGGACTCGTCGAGCCCGCTCTGTTTGAAGAGGAACACATCGTTAAGCATCAGGTCGTCATTCCTTAACCCGCCGACCTCGGAGACGTGCGTTATCTTACGCGACCCGTCGCTCATCCTTGTCTGCTGTATTATAATATTTATCGCCGAGGCTATTTGCTCTCTTATTGCCTTTGCAGGAAGCTCCATGCCTGCCATCATAACAAGGGTCTCCAACCTTCTCATAGCGTCGACCGGAGAGTTGGAGTGTATCGTGGTAAGTGAGCCGTCGTGGCCGGTGTTCATCGCCTGCAACATATCTAGTGCCTCACCGGAACGGCACTCACCGACGATGATCCTGTCAGGTCTCATCCTCAGTGTACACTTAACAAGGTCGCGTATGTTGACCTCGCCCTCACCCTCAATGTTCTTTGGACGGCTTTCAAGCCTTACAGTGTGATCCTGCTGAAGTTTAAGCTCGGCAGAATCCTCGACGGTGATAATCCTTTCCTGCTCAGGTATCATCCCCGAGAGTATGTTAAGCAGGGTCGTTTTACCGGAACCAGTACCTCCGGAGATTATTACGTTCAGCCTCGATTCTATTACAGCCCTGAGGAACTCACCGATGTCGCGGGTCACGGAACCGAATTTTATAAGGTCCTCAAGACTTAGTTTCTCTTTTTTGAACTTCCTTATCGTCAGCGTCGGACCGTCAATGGCAAGCGGTGGTATTATCGCATGTACTCTGGACCCGTCCGCAAGCCTTGCATCAACATAAGGCGATTTCTCGTCTATCCTTCTTCCTATTGGGGCAAGTATCCTTTCAATAACGCCCATTAACTGCTGGGCGGTGGTAAAAGTATATGGCGAGAGTACGATCTTTCCGTCCTTCTCTATGTAGATTATGTCGGGGCCGTTCACCATTATTTCGGACACTGCATCGTCAGCCAAGAGGTCTTCTAACGGTCCGAGGGACAATGCTTCGTCGAGGATGGATTTTATGAGCTGTGCCCTGTCCTCCCTGTCCTTTAAAAAACTCAGGTCCTCTTTTTCTAGAAGACCGATAACCGTCCTTTTTGTTTTCTCGTATAGTATCGTTAATTTATTCGGGTCATCTTTTGTCTCAAGGTCCATCTTTTTAAGGTCCATGTTATCGATAAGTGCCTTGTGTACCCTTCTCTTCAGTTTTGTCACCTCGCTGACCTTGCCAGCACGCCGCTCTTTGACGCTCAACGTATCACCGACGGTGATAAAACCGTGCCCGGCATCTTTTTGCATGGGCAAGGATTCCGCCTTCCTGGACTTGTTAACACCGTACAGTGAATCAAGCATTCCTCTCTCGATCAGCATCCTTGCTATCTGGTATATATTCCTTGCAACCATACTTTTAGGCGCTGACAGGATGGCCGGCTTTCCTTTTGTTATCGAGTTCATACACGTTTCGTGGTCCTCGTGAACAGCACCTATTATCTGAACACCGACGTTGGACTGTACTATTTGTGGTGTTATAGGGCTCGACGGGTCATGTTTGTTTATGATCGCTTTTATGACCTCGGACGGGAACATTAGCCCGTTCAGATCTTCGACAAGACGACGGCTGTGCTTAAGGACCAATATCTCCGGATTGGTGATCAAAAGTATTATCGTAGACACTTCCAGTATTGCCAGCACATTATCATTCAGCTTGCTGCCACAATCTACGACAGTGAACGAGAATGCGGACATGGCACCTTCCAACATCCTTCTTACATCGCCAACACCTATGGAGTTATAATCCTTTATTTTATCGACGAACGGAAGCAAGGATACACCGCTTGCATGTTGTGTAAGGAACTCCTTCAACACGTTAGGAGTGACCCTGCCGGAGAATTTGGTTATATCCACAACAGACCTTTTGGCTTTCACACCGAGTATCATACCGGCATCGCCACAGGTATCGGGGTCAGCGTCTATAAGTAACACTGGTCTTTTTGAATCGAGCAGAAAAGAAAGGGCAAGATTAACAGAGATAAAGCTTTTACCTATACCACTTTTGCCGCCGATAACAGATATGACGTATGTTTTGTTCGAGACTGTCATTTGATCCTAAACTTCTCCTTCGCGCTATCGCTTCCCTCGCTGGCCGCCTTTAATATCGTCGGTGTTATAAACACCACGAACTGCGATTTACCTTTTGTGAAGCTCTTGGAGCGCGAAAGGCTGATTATGACGTTCGGGTCAGAACTGCCGTCGCCGTAAGATTTGGAGATATTGCTCTGCACTATACCACCGATGGCCGCTGTCTCGTTGGACTTCAAATTAACAAAAGTGCTCACCGAATCCTGTGATGTAATCGGTATGGAGACGCCCTCGGCGTAACCTACGACCTGAGAAACGCCTATATCGACCTGAAGGTTTATATCATCCGATGTTTGTTTGGTCGTCTCGGACCCTAGTATCTTTGGTTTTAATTTAACCTCTACACCGACGTTGGCTTCCTTTGTATCTATCGCGTTTTCTGTCTTCACTATGTATGGATATTTCGTTATCTTGCTTATCGTTCCCTGCTGCTCGTCCTCTATCGTAATAGCGGATGATTGTATTACGCGACCCCTGTTATTCTTAATAGCGCTCTGCAGCTTTGGGATGAAATTGGTTATAACGCCCGTAAGTGTTGTGGTAAGCGCCGGGAGTTCAGCGCCGGTGTTATCCTTCTGTGCAGGGTTAGACCACGACATATTAACATTGGTGTTGGTCGAATTAATCGATGGCGCCCAATTGAAACCGAACATGTTCTCGAACCCGTTGGCTATCTCGACAAAATAGACGACCACTTTAACCTGTCTGCTGATAGGTTTGTCAGGGTCGAGGATCTTGACAAAGAAGTCTATGATCGGTTTGTTCCTGAACTCTTCAGCAGGTGGAACCATATCGCCGGCGCCGGAAGGATCACCCGGAAGCGGAACATAAAAATATTTTGGCAAATACAGCGACGCCTTATAAACAACGTACCTGAGTTCCTCTAAGTCCCTGACCTCTCCCTTGAGGACGAACCTCTGGTTCACGACCTCTACCTGTATGGACGGCAGACCTATTTCCTTTTCCATCTTTTCAGCGACGACCTTAAACAGTGTCGGACTAAGCCTATATTGGATCTTTAGTTCGTTGCCGGTATAATCGCCACCGCCGATGACTTGATGTATCCTCGCTATATCTTCAGGGAGGAGTATCTCTCCGTCGAGGACGACCCTCCTTTCCCTTATATACATCTTAAGCCCTTCTATGTGCCTGAACTCCCCCTTCAAAAAACCAAGTATACGTTTCAGGTTCTGCTGGGTGACAGTGACGTTGTAGACGTACCTTAGTACATCCTGGTCATCATAGACCCACATATCTGTTATGCCTGACTGCAGGCCGGTAATAACGACCCTGTCCCTCTCAAGTTTTGGATTATCCTTTTTGTAATTGACCTCATATTTATATACGGCTGCATTCGTGGGTGGCCGTATAGTCCCAAGTGGAAAATTAAAATAAACTTCTTTGCGTATACCAATAACGACATTGAGGTCTTTGTATTTTACTTTTATTTTTTTGGTGATCTTTTTCTTCTCGGGTTTATTTGTGGATTTAGTTGCAGTTATTTTTGTCTTTGATCCAGCGTCAGACTTTGTCCCTGCGCTTACTTTCAGATCAGTCTCTATTCTAGCTGGCTCAGACGCTGGCTTTTGATCGGTGATCCTGGTCTGCTCAGGCACAGGAGCAGGCCTGTCCTCTACATCCTCGACATCCTGTGAGAACAAAGCGTCAATGGGACACATAAAAGACAGCATGATCAAAATTGCAAATAATGTCTTTAACTTCATTTTTCTATACCAAATATCTCCCTGTCCGTCGTCGGTGTGATTATCTCGTTGCTCCGGTCATTCGCGTTACGGAGGGTATAATACAGATCAGCCCCCGACAATGCCACTATTTTTTGCGCTTCTTTTGGAGTGACTTCTATGGTTATGTTGTTGAACTGCTGATTTACCTCGCTGCCCCTTTCAGGCTGTATGCACCTGTAGTCCTTCGGGTTGTTAGTGGATGGTACGAACAACGGGACTTGGGTATAAACATCAGTACCAACGGACAGGACAAAAACATCCTGAAGTACCGTCGTAACTTTCGAGGTGTTCTGGTTGTTCTCTGTTATGAGCTGCACAGCGAGAATGTCTATTCTGTCGCCAGGCTTTATAAGATTAGACACACTATTAACACTGTTGGCCTTTATGGCGATAGCCCTTTTCCCCTTCGATACGACCGGCGCCAATCCAGTCTTCTCACCGAGGAAGATAAGTTTATTCGTAGTTATAGTCTCATTGGCCGCTATTGGAACAGCGACTACAGTGTCCTTAAGGTCTTTCATATTGGAGACGTAATTAGGCTGGAGATATTTTTTCGGCATCGGTCTTAACTCCACTGAGCCCGGTTCTATGGACTGATACTGTGGGATGTTCTTGGTCGCTACGAGAACGTCCTCGGATGTACCAAGGTCCCTGGTAATCCTCGCCTCCTCCTGCTGGATGTAGGTGTATCCCAGCAACAGGGCGAAGCCCGTCAGCACCACCGATATCAAAAGTGTTTTTGTATTACCCATACAACTAACTCCTTAAAAAATTATTTTCTATTACAAGTGTCCCCTTGACCGATATTGAATACCGCGGGGCTCACCTGCCCATCCACTATACTATCACCGCCGATGCATAATCCCAAAGCCTGTTTGCCAGCTATCCCTTTTTTAAGTATATTCGCCAAACCAACATGATCACTCTTGGTGTCAAAAGCCATCAGAAGACCTACAGTGATATCATCAAGGCCGTAATTCATCATCTTCTGTCCACCATATTCGTCATAAACAAAAAAGTAAGCGCCATCATTTGGAGGCGTTTTACCTTCGTCTGGATTTCTGTTAACATCCTCTGCAGTAATTGTGTGTCTGTTCAGCAACCTTGCAACTGTCGTTGTCTTTAAATATTTTTGAACCATCTCAACCTTGTTTACGAGGGTGTACGCCTGATACATAAAGAAGATCATGACGACGAGGAATGGGATCATAAAGATTGTCTCTATCATCGCCTGCCCTTTATCAGCACCCGTTATCGATCGGGGCCAACCCTGTTTGTCCCGGATGCTCATCAAGACATTGCCTCCATGTTTGCTTAGGGTTCCTTAAACAATTGCAGTGCTCATCGGATATCTCGCTCCCTGTCATAGATTCTATTCCAAGTTTTAGATTATTGCTATTATTTCCAGGCAGAAGGTAAGGCAGCACAAAGTTCGCTGTGACCGAACAAGCTATGCCGGCATTCGTAACGACGTCAAAAGCGGCATCAGAATATCCATAGTTCATTATGCCCCTGAATCCGCCCCTGCCCAAGCTCAGGTCGCACTGGTAGCCAGAGGTAATAGAGTTTTTGACCGCATCAGAGCTTTCAAAACTAGCCTTCACTTGCTCTGCCCTGTTCGCCTTGTCCGAGTATTTAGGCGAAGACGATAGTATTGCCCGACCTATCATGAACGTCTCGTAGGTTCTGTAATGCAGCGACGACAAAGAAAAGGAAAAATAAAAAGCGTATATTATCATGCTGACGACGATGATGAACATAAAGAGGAATTCAACAGCAACCTGTCCCTTACAATTATTCCTTCTCATTCACTGCCATCCCTTTTTCACACTATGCATGGGATGCACAGGTTTAATACTTCCTACAGGCCCGTACATTAGAGGAGCATCACCGCTTATGGCATCAATGTTATCAGGGACCAACACATCTTTAATTTTATTCCCTCCGCCTCTGTCCGCCGTCGGTGAATATCCATAACGGACCTGCGATCCTATCTCGGACTTCAACCATTTCTGTATGGGTTTAAAGACCTTGGTCCCCGTTGCGCTTGTGACGTAAATAATAATTGGGACTAAGATAACAATTAAAAGCAGCATTTCAACAGTAGCTTGGCCTGTCCTAGACGTAGATTTTTTACTAGCCATGTTCATAGCCACCCATTTTGATTGAGCGAGAGTTTGTCTTTCACCTGGTTCTGCATAAATAATTCTATGGCTCCTTTGTTCCCTTTCCAGCCATAGAAAACATCCTGCACATGCCCTATCACTTTCCAGAATATAATAGAGATCACGACGATAAGAAGTAGATATTCTACCGTCGCCTGGCCTTTTCTTCCTTTAAAGATCCTACGGGGTAGCACCACCACCACCAACGGCGGTATCAACTTTCTCAAAGACCTTGTTAACCAATGCCTCGAATTTTTTAGGCATATACTTGCCAACAAGAAGTATGACAGCAACAACAACCGTTATAATAAGGATGTACTCAACCGTGTTCTGCCCCTTTCTATTCCTTAGGAATCTCATCATCATTACCCCTCCCTAATAATTATTTCCCGCTATCGTCTGTAATTATAATATGCCGCCGTAATTTTGTCAAAGTTAGAGCTTTGCGTTACATCTCTTTCTAACCTTACTAATAGACGCTTCATAGTACTTCGTTCCAGGGAGTGCGATCTCTATTACGGAATAATACAAACTGCATGCAGTAGCAAAGTCCGAAACACTTTCTGCTATCGCTGCTCTAGAGAAACGTTCCTTTGCCATGTCGTTGAGCGCGCTGCCGGCCCTTTCTATACCCTGCTTTGCCGTCTTATTGGTGTAGTCGAGTTTCAGCACCCGATTATAGGAGGCTATAGCATCCCTGTACTGCTCATTATTGTATGCCTCCATGGCGATAGTAAGCTCAGGAGTTATAGATTCCTGAAGAAGTCTCTGTGATTCAGCGGAGAGCGTTTTGCATTCATCCTTTATTTGTTTTATCGCGTCTGCATCCGAAGATGTAAGGCCTAGACATTTCTGGAAGGCCTCTATCGCCTTCCTGTATTCTTTGTTCTCATACTTATGCTTCGCGTCCTTCAGTATACTTTGATATTTTGAGAGCGCAGCGAGGTACCTCGCCCTCTGCTCAACAATCTTCTTCTGCTTCTCAAATACCGCGTCTATCTGATCAGCGAGCTTTTTAGCCTCCTCGTTGCTGGGGTCCATCTCGAATACTTTTGAGATAAGTTCCTTAACCTTCTCGTATTGCTCTTTCCTCATTAGCTCGCTGGCCTCTCTCAGGTAACCGGCGATCTTCCTCTCCAGCGTTTTTCTTACCTGTGCGTCTTCCTCCTCTTTTTTCTGCGCGAATAATTTTTCTTTTTCGGCACCGGCGAGGTCCAAAAGTTCTTTTGCTTTTGCCCAGTCAGGGACTTTTGCAAGTATCTGCTGTGCCCTGTCCTCTGCGAGCTCGAACTGGAAGTTCTTAAAAAGTTTTACGGCTACGTCGTATTCCGATTTTAACTGGTTTTGAACAGCGAGGGGTTGTTGACAAAAAGACCCCTGCTCTTCACATTTGACCTCAGGGGTTTCATCTTTTTTTTCTTCCACGATCGGAGCTTTCGGCGGTTCTTTTGGAGGCTGTTTTTTACCGGTTGAGATCACAATTACGGCCGTTATCCCAAGTATGATCAAAACAAGCACAGGCAGGAGCATTTTCTTCCCGCCAGGACGCTGCTCGTCCTTGATGCCGTAAGATTCCTCTATCTTCCTCATTTCCCTCTCGCTCTTCTTTGCGAATATTTTTTCGACGACCGGAGCCTTTTCACTTTTAGAAGACACACCTATTCCGCTCTGTACGCTTTGGACCTGCGGATTAATTATCATGAACCTAAGCGTGGATGATCCTATCTCCACTATGTCTCCGCTGCCTAACGGTACAGGGTCGGTGATCTTTTTGCCATTAACTTTTACTCCGTTGGCGCTGTTAAGGTCCAGAATATAATAATCAGCGCCCTGCTTATAAAGTCTTGCGTGTTCCCTTGACACCATGTCGTCGAGAAGAACTATTCCAGCTTTTTTCGCTCGGCCTATTACAGTAATATCTTTATCGATGGAGAATACTTTGTCTTTGTGTGGACCGCTTATCGCTGTGAGTTGGTATAAAAGGAGCGAGTGGCCGATGACCGTAGCGTCGGACTTGGCCTCAGCTGCCTTCCTTGCGGCAGGCATAGGCTCGGGTTCTTCTTTGACCGCTGATTCTTCCTTGACCGCTGGCTTTTCTTTAACTGCGGCTACCCTTTGAACCTGTGAGCCTTTCTCCTTGGTCTCGGTGACTTTTTTAACATCTATTTTTGGCTGAGACTTTTCTGCTTCCTCTTCCTTTTTTACCTCACCGTCAATGGTTTCAGGGTCCATACTCATAGTAAAGAAATCAAAGTCAGTGGCTTGTTGTTTTTCCTTTCCGGAACTAAAGGCGATCCTTATATCACCTACATCCAGGTTCTCGCCTGGCAACAGTTCCCCTTCCGTTACTTCTTCGTTATTTTTGTACAAAAGTCCGAACTTTGCTTTTTTAGAAAAAGAGAGCGTGCCTTTCTTTGACACCTTGAATTCTACATGTTTCCTCGCTATGTTCTCGTCCAATATACATATATTGCAGTCGTCTGCCCTGCCCAGAACAAAACTGCTCTTATCTATTTCAAATTCTTTAAGGAGCTTGTTGGATTTAAAAACTTGTATTTTCATTATTCAGAGGTCTCTCCTTTTCTTTTTTCAGACATATTTTCCCACTTCTCAGCCTCTTTAAAAAGTTCGGAATCGGGTTGCCTAACATTAAGGTTCATTACCTCCATGAAATGCCTTATTGCATCGTCGTACCTCTTCTGCGAGAACATCCTCTTCCCGAGGTTCATTTGTACAAGGCTTTCCTCTTTTATCTTCTCGAACGTTGTGTTCGCCGCTATTTTCGCCTTTGCATGCTGAGGGTAGAACGCAAGTGCTTTCCTGAAATCCTCTAAAGCCCTGGAGTAGTTCTTCAGCCGCACCTCCCTGTCGCCTTCAAAAAAATATTCATTTGCCTTGTCAAAGAGTTCTTTTTCGTCGTCTGGGATCTTCCTCTTGTAGACGACCTCCTCTTCGTTCTCGTTAGCAGCATTCTGGTTAGCGTTCACGTTCGCATTATTACTGTTAGCGTTGGTCTGTTCTGCGTCCTTTGAGGGGCTATCGCCCGTCGAGAAAAGTATTATAAAGAATATTAAAAGAACTCCCAATACGATCCCATATATGATGAACCTTTTCTTGTTCGCGGTGCCGCCCGACGAGAGACTGGGGACATTGACCCCTGTGCCAGAGGACGACATGCTTATCCCTGGTATAGTACCTTCCATCCTAGGCTGCATTACCTCCGGCTGTGGAGACGGTTCAGCCTCGACTTCGATATACCTATAAGCGTGATTCCCTATCGTGAACATATCACCCGGCACCAGGATGCTCTCAGATATTTTTTTGCCGTTCAAAAATACACCGTTGCTGGAACGAAGGTCTTTAAGCAGGAACTTATCACCGATCTTTAAAAGTTCTGCGTGCGTCCTCGACGCGGATGGGTCAGTTATCACAATGTCGCTCTCAGATGAACGGCCGAACAACACCTTTACCCCGGTTACCTTGAACTGGGCACCCGAGTCGTTGCCCTTAAGGATCTCTATTCTAGCTTCTTTAGCCATAATATAAAATTACACCACCTCTACGCTCAAGCAGTGATAAATAAATTCGCCCCTGTCGTTCTTTACTCCACTGATACTTATTTTATATACCTTGTCAGCGACGATAGCTTCTTCGCTCAGATCTTGCCCCATGGTGTCGAACCTGGACACAAGATTCAGGATAACACCAAGGATCTTTTGTTCCTTTATCGCATCCACGCATGGTATACCATGCCAGTCCAGCGTCTTATACGTAGATATGTTAGTAAAAGCATCATTGGCCGATACGACCGAATTGGATGTATCCAGAACGAAGAATGGGATCTTCAGTGATTTACCTATAGAATCAAATATAGCGATCGCATCTGCCGCTCCATGGAAATCATGCCCAAGGGATTCAGGCAGGTTATCCGACGAAAAAGCTCTTGCCGCCACCCTCCTTGATTTCCTTATCAAGATGTTAAGGAGCTCAACAAGGTCCATCCCCTCCTTGGAGCCAAATGCAAAATTAATTCGTTTTGTTTCTCCCTTCAACGCAAGGTCAACATCATCATATATCCTTAAGAAAGGGAGGTTGAACAGCCTCGAGAAAAACATCGCAAGTAACAACCCTATAAAACACGATATTGCCATCCCGATGAAGATCCTCTGCCATGCACCAGCTAGGCTGTGTTGTATGCTCGCCGTCGAGAAAGAGAGCACCGCAAAGCCAGTGTACTGCATCTTGTCCTCTTCCTGCGAATAGGCCTTTATCGGCGACGTAACGAGGTATTGCCCCATGCCGAGCGAATAAACGTCAGCACTCACCTTGAAATTAGCACCACCTATCTTGCTCGTCTCTTCCTTCAGCGACGCACCTCCCTGAAGTATCTTTTTTATCCTCTCCACAGCAGGTCCGGGAAGTTGATCCCCTGCCCTCTCTGTGGGTGCGAGTATCCTGCCGTCAATATCGGTTATAACAGCCCATTTCACACCGTCGACATCCTCGGCCGCTTTAACGGATGGAGGGTCGGAGCTTTCCACACCTACGGTATCTTTATTCTGCTGGGCGAGAAGACTTGATAGGTACACCGCCCTCTGTGCAGCCTCTTGATCGATAACCATTTTGTCGAACTGGACTATGGGTATCGTTACTATGAACGTCATGATAACTATGGCGGCAATCATAACGACCAGTATTATCGACGACGTAGAATACCTCTTTGATATAGCCTCAAAGAAAGGCATTATGGTGGTTTCAAAAAAGTTATCTATGCTCCCCTTTATGCCCGGAGCTTTCGTCCTGGGTTTACCCCTGTACTCAAAATCTTTTAGTTCACGGTCTTGTTGGAAATCTACAGGGGATATGCTCGGGAAATCATCTATCTTTATGTCCCCTCTCACCAGCTGATATATGTGGTCATGTATAGCGATCTTATCACCATCGCCGATCTCTTTTTTCTTGATCAGGACACCGTTAACAAAAGTACCATTCTTGGAACCGAGGTCAGATACATGGACGGTGTCACCCCTGACCAATATCAACGCATGTTTTTTGGAAACACCCGCAGACGAAATCTTTATATCTGCACCGTCGGCACGCCCTACAAAGTTCTCCCCCTCTTTCAGGATATAAGAACGTGTCGGACTCTGCCCACTTATACATATTAGGCGATACACCTTATCACCTCCCCCATATGCAACGATCTATTCTTCATGGTCCCAGATGCAAGCTCTAGCGTATGTGATGCTTTAAAGCGTGGAGAACACATCCTCCATGGCCTTACACCGGCCTCAGCGTCTATGATAACATAATTGGAATCCAGATACACAACGTCTATAGGAAAGTTCATGAACATGGTATGCACCCAATTACAGCGAGGGATGATGAGCGCTTCATCGTCTTTCATCTTCCGTTTGAACATGAGCCCCTTAAGACGGAGAGGAAACCTGTTCGCGATCCTCAGGTCTTCAGCGACGAGTTTTTTACCCACGAACAGCTTCAATGCAAAAACTACCCCCCATATATCCTTTTGAGCAGTATCGGACCAAATATTACTATGAACACGGACGGCATTATAAAAATAGCCATTGGGATCAATATCTTCGTCGCTGCTTTGCCACCTTTTTCCTCTGCCGTCATGAACCTTTCGTGCCTTATCGCATCAGATTGAGCCCTCAGGACATCACCTATGGGAGAGCCCATCCTCTCCGCTGTGACCAGAACGGATACAAAAGACACCATCTCCCTGAGGCTTATCCTGCTTGACATGTTCTTAAGTGCCTCACTCCTCATTGCACCAAGCTGGACTTCTTTTAATACGATCTCAAACTCATTCCTTAGCGGGCCGGGCTGGCCTTTCTCAACCACCTTTCCCATTGCGCCGTTAAAATCGAGCCCAGCCTCAACACAAAGCGTAAGAAGATCGACGACGAATGGCATTTCTCTTTTTATCTGCTCCTGTCTGGCGACTATCACACCATTGATCCACCACGTCGGGAAGAACCATCCAAACACCGCAAAGAGCGGAGCATAATAAACGGGCAAACCAAGACTTGCTATTATGTTATAGAGATACACCACGCAGGGCAGGCTAAAAGCCAGTACGACCCTGTAAGCATAGAATTCATCGGCGGAGAATGTGTCCCTGAGACCTGCACTGGACAGTTTCTTTTTTATTTTATCTCTCTCGACATCTATTTTCCATTTCACAACGCTCGGAAGTATCCTTCTGACCATTGGGTATGCGAGTTTTAATATCACCGACGGAAATTCCTTCTTTACGAGTCCTATGCCGAGCCGTTCCTGGTCCTCAAGAGAAAGTTCTTCCCCCATTACGTTCTTGACCAACAGAAAGATCGCAATTGCTATAAGGATGCCAGCTATGATCAGAGATAGAAGTCCCATGCCAGTAATTATACAACAATAACATTGAAATTTAAAAAAACATTTATTACTAATTAATCAGCGACAATTTGTACTGCTCGTGATGGAGGGTCTTATCGGCTTCAAGGACGACCTCTTTTTTGCATTGTTTTTTCGCATGTTCGAGCAGTTTTTTCTCGTTCTGGTAAATGTAGTCGATAATGACCGGGTTGAGGCAAACAACTATTTTTTTGATATCGTTGTTCGAAGAATGTTTTTCCAGGTCCCTGAACACCTCATAGGTAACCGTTTTATATGACTTGTTATAACCCCTGCCTGCACAATACGGGCAAACAGAGCATACGTTCTTTACGAAGCTGTCACGCACCCTCTTCCTGGTCATCTCCACAAAGCCGAGTTCGGACATCCCAATGACGTTCGTTTTTGCCCTGTCTTTTTTTAACGCATCTTTCAGCGCAGCTATAACCTTTTCCCTGTGATCCTTTTTATCCATGTCTATAAAATCAATTATTATAACGCCGCCCAAATTCCTGAGCCTTAACTGATAAGCGATATCTTTTACAGCCTCAAGGTTCGTGTTAAATATTGTCTCCGCAAAATTCTTGTTGCCGACATATTTTCCCGTATTTACATCTATGACTACGGCAGCTTCCGCTTGATCTATAACTATGTAGCCACCCGACTTAAGCCAGACCTTCTTTTCAAGCAACATGGCTATCTTGCGTTCAACGTCATACTTCTCGAATATATTCCCTTCGCCACCGTAGAACTCTACTAATCTTTTTGATCTTGGATCATACTGCCCCAGATACTTTACTAGGTCCCTGTGCGTGTCCTGATTATCAACAACGATCTTGTTAACGTCGCTGGTAAGGACATCCCTTATGACCCTAAGGCTGACCTCCATCTCTGTGTGGACGAGACCTTTATGTGTTTGCTTTTTTTTCTTCTTGACCATCTCGTTCCATTTACCGACCAAAAAATCATAATCTTTTTTGAGGACCTTTGCAGGAACTCCCTCGCTGGCAGTTCTCGCTATAAGCCCATACCCGTGTATGCCATAGAGCCCTTCTAATATCTTTTTAAGTTTATCCCTCTCGGATCTTTGCTCTATTTTCCTCGATATGCCTATGCCCGGCATCATCGGTGTAAGCACGAGATATCTCCCTGGCAGAGTGATATTCGTCGTCACTCTTGGACCTTTGGTTCCGATAGGGCCTTTCGATATCTGTACCAGTAGAACATTCCCCTTCTTTAAAATGCTGGAGATATTCTGGTTTTTCTTCCTTTCAAATTCTACGTCGTCGCTTACTCTGTATATATCAGATACGCTGAGGAACGCTGCCCTGTCCTGACCTATATCTATAAATGCTGAATCCATACCGGGAAGGACCTTTGTCACAGGCCCCTTATATATATTCCCGACGGACATGCTGTCGGAATTCCTTTCAATGTAGAGCTCTACGAGATCATTGTTCTCCAGGACCGCAACCCTGGTCTCGTACTCCCTCTCATTGATCACCAAAGTAGATGCCATTTATCTTGACCCCTTTCCTCGTAAGGACGACCTCATCCTCTCTCACACCAGGGACGGCAGCCTTTACAACTTCTAATGGTTTTACAGTTTTACCATCTATGAATGAAATCTCAAAGCCCATAATTATACCGTCGTTATCTTCTTTGACACTAATGTCCTTGATAAAATCATCCAACTTTATCATTTTCGTTATGCCTTTTTTCTCGACCTTTATGGTCTTTCCGAGGACGGAGATACTATTTTTATCTGCCACGCCAGAAAGCATGGGTACATACGCCTGCCACGAGGCAGAATTAATATCCTGATATAACGACGAAGCGGACATTGGGAGTCTCCATACTTTTTTGAACGAGAGTTCCAACGGGAGCTGTTCGTTCGTCCTCTGTACGAATTGTTCTTCGGATATATCGCTGTATAGTGATACATCGACCAATTCCACGCAGGACTCAGCGCCTAACCCAACTGGAGGAGAAAAGGAAAGCGCACAGGCTGGTTTAAATCCCTGTGAGACCGATATAGGTATATCCGCCCTTAGCATCGCCTTTTCCACTGCGTTCATGAGCTCAAAATGCCCCATCCATCTGAACCGTCCAACCTTGCTGTATAAGCACCTGAACTTATGTTTTTTCTCAGACTTGTGTTTTTTTACAGGCTTGATGTCCTCGCCTAGTGTTTTTTCAGCGACTATATTTTTAACATCAAAGGTTTGGCATACACCACAACCTTCACATTTACCAAAGGTGCAATGTCCCGTCGAGTTCAACTGATAGGCTTTTCCCCTTTCGTTCTTAAGCCACGATACATCAACACCTGTTGATATATTGTGCCAAGGAAGTTTTTGATCAACAGCACGTTCAGCGAGATATTCTTGTTTATCTATACCGAGTTCTTTCATGGCCTCGATCCACTTACAATGATCGAACACATTCCCCCAACCAGAGAACAATTCGCCTTTTTTGTATACGCTGTATATGAGCTCGCCGATCTTTTTGTCGCCCCTGCACAGAACACCTTCTACCTCGCTCATCTTTGGATCACCCCATTTTAAGGAGATGTTCCTGTGCCTTACATTCCTCGTAAGGTTCGATATCTTCTCGTTGAACTGCTCCGCTGTAAGCTGTTTTTCCCATTGGAACGGCGTCTGAGGTTTAGGTACAAAGTTAGATACGCTCACAGTGAGCATGGACCTTCTATCTTTTAACCTTTTCAACATTTTATAGGAAAGATCGACGATGGCTTCTATGTCAGATGCTTCCTCCGTTGGTAGCCCCGTCATAAAATATGTCTTTATGCTGGTCCAGCCAAGACCAGACACAGTCTCGATGGTGTCCAATATCTCGTCTTCCGTGATATCTTTGTTTATGACCTTTCTCAATTTTTCGCTACCAGCTTCAGGGGCGATAGTAAACCCCACCCTTGGGAGTTTTGAGAATACTTTCAAGAACTCATCGTTAATGCTCTCTATCCGGAGCGATGGTAAAGACAGGTATATTCCCGATCCCTTAAAAGAATCGCTAAGGTCGCCTATCATCCTCATGAGGGGGGCATAATCACAGGCGTTCAGTGAAAGGAACCCTACGTCCCTGTACCCTGTTAATGCTATGTCTTTTTGAATGTGTTCCAATATATCTTTTGGTGACCGTTGCCTTACGGGCCTGTATATGATGCCAGCCTGACAGAACCTGCACCCGCGATTACAGCCTCGTTGTATTTCATAGGTAAGCCTGTCGTGTACAAGGTCAAGGTATGGGACCAGCGGTCTTTTAACGATCGGCGAACTGTTCATGTCTTTTACCAAAAGCCTCTCGACAACATGATCCTCTCCATGAATGGAAGGGACATACACCCCTTTAAGCTTGGACAGTGAATGAAGCCTTTCTTTTCTGTCCCTGGTCTCAGCGAGTATATTCATTATGTCCAGGATCACCTCTTCGGCCTCTCCTACGACAAATACATCTACAAAAGGTGACATAGGTGCTGGATTAAAAGAGACGCTTCCTCCGGCGATAATTATCGGCGTTTTGCCTGTCCTTTTTTCTGCGAACAGTTCAATACCACCAAGCTCCAGCATCGCCAGAACGTTGGTACATGCAAGCTCATGCTGAAAAGAAAACCCAACGGCGTCGAATTCATTGAACGTCTTCATACTTTCAAGTGAGGTAAGTGGAATATTTTTTGATCTCATTTCTCTGCAAGCATCTATCCACGGCATATACACACGTTCCATACAATAGTCCGGTGTGCTATTAACTACGTCGTACAATATCCTTGAGCCAAAATGCGACATCCCTATTTCGTACGTATCAGGGAACGCAAGAAGGAATGATGATCTACAAGACTTCTTGACAACAGAGTTGAGCTCTCCGCCTATATAACGCAGAGGCTTCTCTATGCGTTTATTCAGGAATCCAAGCGGATCCCGATTCATCTTCGTATCTAAATATATCATCGACATCATTAAAGACCCGTACCCCCGCTGTTTGCTCGACCATGTTAGATATTTGAACGAACGCAGCTCTTATAACGTCGTCCGTGTTGGCGACCATCGCAATAGAAACTATACTCCTCTGTAATTTGTCGTCGGTGTCAACCTCGGCAAAAGAAGCGTTGAACTTTGACGTTATGGTGTCCCTCAATTTCCTAATTATCTGCCTCTTATCTTTTAAAGATGCACTCTCCGGCATCAGGAATGCGATCCTTTTAACACCGACCATTGTGAACATGCACATCTCCTGATCAACGTATCACATCGAACATATTGTCTAGATTCAGCGTACTGACAAGCTCTATCTTGTCACCCCGCACCGGGCAGTTGAACAAGACCTTTTTGGATATCAGCATCAGCGACGGGTAATCATCAGGGTGATTGTTATAAAGTTTATCTCCGCATATAGGGAATCCGATACTTACAAGATGCGCACGAATTTGGTGCCGCACACCCGTCCTCGTCCTTAATTCAAGGTCAGTTGTATCCACGCTTTTCTTTATCACGGTCCATTCAGTGATCGCTTCCCTTGGATTGCTCCTATAGATCCTGTAACCGGGCTTGACCACGGTCATCTTTTTTACGCTCTTGCTTGAATGAGCTATCGGTAGACCTATCGTCCCTGTCTCATCTTCCACAACGCCTCTGACCCTGGCGTGATAAGTTTTATTCACAAGTTTCTCGTCAAAAAGCGATCTTGTGCGCTCGTAGTAGTCCTTTGTTTTAGCGATCAGGATCACACCGAGCGTGTCGTTATCGAGCCTGTGGGTAAATCCATAGTCTTTTATAGAGGACAATTGAGGATATTCCAGAACGACTTCATCGGACAGCCCGCTGTTCCCACCTTGTCTTATACACGGGATCGGAGAGAGTTTATCTATCCCAACGAGGTAGTCATCCTCATAAACAACTCGATACATATATATTTACATACACTTTTTAACAGCATTAGTCACCTTGTTATTATGGGTATTGACAGCCCCTAGGCTTGGATTATTATTAGAGAATCGCGATGGAAAATATTGAGTCAAAATATCTCCGTAAACTGATCGAACATTTTTCCCTGACGCTGGAAGAAAGTGAGGCCTTGATGCAGCATTTCCTGTCAGGTGATTTCAATCCAAGACTGGCTGCATCCATACTCTCAATAATATCTTTTAAAGGCGAACATGTTGAGGAGCTGGCCGGGTTCGCAAAAACACTTATAGAGCAGATGAAAAAATTTAACTCTCCCTACGACGACCTTATGGATATAGTAGGTATCGGCGGCGACAACAAAAAAGCTTTCAATATCTCTACTATATCGTGCCTGATACTTTCCATATTAAAGGTACGTGTTGCAAAACAGATCCGCCATTCTGTTTCCTCACAATGCGGAAGTGCAGATGTCCTGCAAGCACTGGGCGTAAACCTTAACGCAACGTACGAGCAGAAAAAACAATGCCTCGACCAGGAACATTTCGTTTTTGTAAACACACAGGACTACCACACCGTCCTTGAACCGATCAAAAATATAGAAAAGGAGCTAGGGTTTTCGACTATACTATCCATGTTGTCCCCTCTGTGCCATCCGGCAAGAGTCAAGAGGGTTATCATAGGCGCTCCAGACAGGATACGGGCGGCGCTGATCGCAAAATCCCTGGAGATAACAGGGATAGACAAGGCATATGTACTGTGGAACGAGGCTGGTTACGACGAGATAGTACCAATAGGAATAACGAGGGTGTTCGTCATAGAGAACGGAAAAGAACACCGTGAATTATCTTTGACAGCGAATGATTTTGCATTGGCAGGAAATTATAAACCAGGGACACCAATAAACGGCGGAACACTTGAGCTCAACCTCCAAATGCTGGAAGAAATAAACAGTTGCACACCCGGAATAGCTTTTGATACGATCGCCATGAATGTATCGCTTGGCTTAAGACTGGTCGGCGCAACTAAATCCTTGAAGGAAGGATCTGAAATACTAAAACGCAGCCTCAAAAAAGGTGAGCTTAAACAAAAAATAGAGAACATAGCCAAGATAACGCTTTCTTAATTTCTCTTAATAGATCAGTATCCTGTTATTGCCCCTATCCGATACAAACAATATCCCTTTTTTCATGAAAATATCCGCCGGAGAGGATAGCGACCCTGGGTTCGGTATACCTGAAGGATAATTAACAGTGGAGCTTGTAAAATTATTTTGGCCTATCACACCGTCGGCAGATGTGTCATCTCCATCATATTTTGTATATATAAGCAATCTGTTGTTCATAGAGTCGGACACGAATAATTTGCTGTTATATACGCACACACCAGTTGGTCTGTTCAAGGACGATGCAGACAGAGGCTTCCCTTTGTTCGCACGATCTGACTTGAAATTATCCTGGCCTATTACAAGGTCAGCGTGCCAGCCATTCATGAGCGGTATCTGCTTAAAAACAAGCACTCTGTTATTACCGGTGTCAGCGACGTAGAGAGCTGTTCCGTCACTGAACATTGAATACGGCGATGACATCGTATCAAAGCTTGGAGCATCGTTGCCTTTGTTCGGTGCAACGTCATCCACAGAAAATTGCCCTAAGACTACATCAAAAGGTTTCTTTGCTCTTCTTGGGATCCCATTCCATATAAGAACCCTGTTATTGCCTGTGTCAGCAACAAAGAACTTTTTCCCGTCGTAGAAAATGCCCCTCGGCTGCTTGATGTCGCCCTCGATCACAAGGCGTGGTACTGCGTTCTCCGAGAGGGGCAGGTCAAAGACCAATATCCTGTTGTTGCCTGTGTCAGCAACGAACAATTCCTCATCGGACGCAAATATCCCTGCCGGCTGTTTAAATCCCTGTTTATTAAGTATGATCTCAGCGTTCTCTCCATAAACGGAAGGGATGCTGTTCCAATATAAAACCCTGTTGTTATCCGTATCACAAACATATATTCCACCTTCGTTATCTACAGCGACGGAGTTAGGCGAATTGAGGCTGTTCACCGGAGGTTTCTTCATATCCCAGATATTTTTCAGGTTATGCGTAAAATCGAACTGGCCGATCACCATCGATGCAACAGCAGAAGCTCCGTTAGCCTGGACAGATAAAGGATCGCTCTTATAAAACGATATCTTCCCTATTTTACCCGAACCTCTTACCAAAAAAGCCTTGCATGAATTATAGACAGAGTCCTGTGAAAGCAATTTAACATCAGCGGAGAGGTCTCTTACTATCGTATGCCATCTGCCGTCAGTTTTTGTATCACCTATACCAATGTAAAGTTCACCGTCTTTTTCTTTTATATAGCTCTCGGGCATTGGGACATAATGTATATATCTGACGACGCTGCTGCTCTCCACCATTAGCATTACATCGAAGGTCTCGGAGAAGTTAATATCCCATTTAACGAAAGATTTCTCCTTAGAATTCTGGATCCCGTTCTTATCCGAGAATTTATAGCCATTCTTAAGTGAGTCACCTGTTAGCTCGACAATCTCGCCCTTTTCGATGTCATTGATCGTTCTTACTGTAGCGCCCTTTGGTTCGTTATCGTAGACTTCCCAATTTTTTGCTGTGTCACCGCCTATAGATGTATCCGCAAGAAGCCTTATGTCACCTATATAGCCATTACCGTATACAGTTATTGAATCTATAGTTAGCACTTCTGTCCCCCGGTGAACAGTTCTGGCATCATTAGACAGATCCCTTGTAACAGCTCGCCATTGTCCATCGAGGGTTTCTGAACCAAGGCCGTAATGCAGAGAACCGGATCTGTCAGAGTTATCGTAATATAACGAGTATCTTCCCGACGTTGATCGTCCGGACACGAATATCCCGTACGGGGACAACATTCTCATTTTCCATTGGAGCAGGGAATTGTTCCTAATAGACCATGAGGAGCCACTCTTGTTCCTGAGGGAGAACAACACCTTTTGCTCCCCGGAATTGAACCTCATGACCTGCCCCATGGCAGCGTCGTAGTCCAATCCTATCTCTCCTGCTGTGAGTTTTCCATATTTCCCCTTCTTGTCTAATTTACGTTCTTTGATCCAGCCTGAAAGCCCTTTTTCACCCGTATATATAATAATGTCTTCGGGTTTACGTTTGAACGCCTTTATATCGTCGACGTAGCCCGACCCCCTAAAAGATATCCTGTCTATACTCTTAAGTTTTACATGCGCAAGTATCGAACTCATGTCAACAGCCAGATCTCTTGTTACTATATGCCACTTTCCGTCGGTGTATCTTGAACCAATGCCAATATGGAGGTAAAGGTCGTCATTATTGACCTTGTTGCTAAGGTCGCTGTAGAGTATGTGTTTTTTGCCTTCCGACGTGGTAACATCTACCTGTATCATAAAGGGTTCGCTGTACTTCATCTTCCATTGAAGGACATCGTAATCAACGAGTGCAAGATCAGAACCTTTCTCACCCCTGAACGTAAACACAGTGTTTAATCCAGCCCCTTTAAGGCGGATGACTTTCTTATTCCTTTCTTTATCACCTGCAATGTAATCTACGCCGGTGTTACTCGAAGTTACTCCTTCGACCGCCCATCTGCTCATTTGAGGTTTTTGCGCATTGTCCAATATCAACGCATTTTCAGTAGCCGGCAGGGCCCAGATAATGGCCGAAAAGGAGAAGAGCAGTATAAACATTGTTGTTCTCATACAGCCGCAATATATCACTGATTCACCATAAATACGTCTACATTTTTAACCGAGTTCAAGCCGGAGCATCTTAAGTTCTGCAATCCTATCCCTGATCTTTGACGCTTTCTCGAACTCCAGTTTTCTGGCGTGTTCTATCATCTTGGCGTTCAACAATTCAATCTCCTTCTCTATGTCCTGAGTGGTCTTAAAACCGGCGACCTTGTCAATTTCATTGATGAGGGTGTCAGAATAATCCGGGTTGGTGAGCGACGCCAGCACACTGCTTATATTCTTAACAATGGTTCGAGGGGTTATATTATTAGCCTTATTAAATTCAGTTTGGATCACCCTTCTTCTTTCCGTTTCCTTTACAGCGTTCATCAAACTCTCCGTCTTATTATCGGCATAAAGCAGCACTCTGCCTTTTATATTCCTTGATGCTCTGCCTATTATCTGTATAAGAGATCTTGTCGACCTTAAGAAGCCTGCCTTATCAGCATCTAAAATTGCGACCATTGAGACCTCGGGCAGGTCAAGTCCTTCCCGGAGAAGATTTATGCCAACAAGGACATCAAATTTTTTGCGTCTTAGGTCATTTATTATCTCTATCCGCTCCAGCGTCAATATATCAGAGTGCAGATACCTAACCCTGATGCCCTTCCCGGTATAATACTCAGCCAGATCCTCGGCCATTTTCTTGGTAAGTGTGGTAACAAGGACCCTGTCCCCATCATCAACGACTTTCCTAATCTCAGCCAATAGGTGAGCGACCTGGTCCTTGCAAGGATATATCTCTATGACCGGATCGGCCAGTCCAGTCGGCCTTATTATCTGTTCAACAGCCTCGTTATTTACCTTTAACAACTCGTATGCTCCAGGAGTGGCAGAAACATAGACGGTCTGGTTAATTATTTTTTCAAACTCCTCGAAACTGAGCGGTCTGTTGTCGAGCGCAGATGGAAGTCTGAAACCATAGTTGACCAAGGTTTGTTTTCTCGATCTATCACCCTTATACATCCCTGAGAGCTGTGGGATCGTTATATGAGACTCGTCTATAAAAACTAAAAGATCATCCGGGAAATATTCTATCAGCGTCGGTGGAGGCTCTCCCGCAGCCCTTCCTGTAAGATGACGAGAATAATTCTCAATGCCCTTGCAGTACCCAAGCTCTTCCATCATCTCTATATCGTAGTATGTCTTTTCTTCCAGGCGCTTAGCCTCTAAGAGCTTCATCTCCTTTTTAAGTTCTGTTATCCTTACTCTAAGCTCTTCCTGTATATTTTTTATTGCTTTCTTGGTTATTTCCGAGCTTGTCGCATAGTGGCTTGCGGGATAGATTGCTGCTTTGTCCACTCTCGAGGTCACCTTTGCCGTAAGAGGGTCAAAAATACTTATCCTGTCCACCTCGTCGCCAAAAAACTCGATCCTGTACGCCATATTCTCTTCGTACGAAGGCAGTATCTCTATCGTGTCGCCCCTTACCCTGAAACAGCCTCGTAGAAAATCAGTATCGTTCCTTTTGTAATGAATCTCTGTTATTTTCTTAAGAAAGATATTTCTTTTTATTTTGTCACCCTTTGATACAGTAACGCTCATCTTTGAATATTCTTCGGGCGAGCCAAGCCCATATATGCACGAAACCGAGGCGACGATTATCACATCACGTCTTGTTAACAATGAACTTGTAGCAATATGTCGGAGTTTGTCTATCTCGTCGTTGATCGCACTATCCTTTTCTATGTATGTATCGGTCGCCGGAATATAGGCTTCTGGCTGATAGTAATCGTAGTAGCTGACAAAATATGAAACAACGTTCTCCGGGAAGAGCTGCTTCATTTCCTCGAATAGTTGGGCTGCCAATGTTTTGTTAGGAGCTATAATGAGCGTTGGCCTGTTGAGCTCGGCTATAACATTTGCCATAGTAAACGTCTTCCCCGAGCCTGTAACGCCAAGCAGGACGATCTTTTTTTCGTCATTCCTGAGCTTACTTACTATTTTTTTTATTGCTTGAGGCTGGTCGCCGCACGGTTCATGTTTTGATACAAGCTTGAACATATATACTTAAACCAAAATAACCTTTATCGCACTTACTCTCTTCTTAGCGAGTTCTTTATTGATAATGTTCATTATCTCATCCATCGGAGGACCGCTCTCCCTGCCTGTGAATATCAACCTCAGCGTCTTGAAAAGTTTGCCGCCGGATATTCCAGTTCCGTTTGCGGCTTTCTCCTTAAGAGCGTTCCAATCATTACCCGAGAAATTCTTCTCCACATAATTAAATACTTTTTTCTGGTCTTCGTTGAACTTTTTGTAGATATTCTCGTCCATATCATGCGGAAGAAATACTTTGAGCGTTTCAATAATATCGGGCAGCGTGTGGGCTCCCTCTTTCGCCACGGCAACAGCCTTGCAAAAATCCTGGTCGCTGTAATACTTGGTCCAGTCATCTGAGTAATTCATGTCGTGGCTCAAAAGATCAAGAACTTCCTCCGGTCTCTTGCTGTGGATCATCTTTGAATTAACTGATCTCAATTTCTCTATGTCGTAAACACATGAGGATGATGCGGTATGAGTATGGTCAAAAGCTTTTACCAATTCATCCTTAGACGCTGTATCGCTCATCTCGCTGAAACTGCCACCGCCCAACATCGCAAGATGGTTAAACATGGCATCGCTCAAAAAACCCTGTGATTTATATTCATGTATTGGTATGCCGCCGCTGCGCTTACTTAACTTTGATTTATCCGGAGCAAGAAGCATGGGGAGGTGCCCAAACACGGGCCACTCACCACTCTCTCTGCCAAGAGCCATATAGACCATAAGCTGCCGCGCCGTGTTCGGAACGTGGTCTTCGCCCCTGAATACGTGAGTTATCTTCATGTCTATGTCATCCACGACGACCGCAAAATTATAGGTCGGTGTACCTTCCCGTTTCATTACAACAAAATCCCCTATGACATCAACATTGACGGATATGTCCATTTTCTTTATCACATCATGGAACGAAATATTCTTCATGGACTTGAATTTATCTACATCAAACCTTAAAGCATAAGGCTCGATCCTGTTCTCTTTTATTCCCTTGCACTTTCCTTCATAACGAGGAGGAAGCCCCGCTTTGATCTGCATGGAACGTTCAGCTTTAAGTTCCTCATCAGTGCAATAGCATTTATATAGGAAGCCTTTTTCAAAAAGCTCTGCTGCTACATCTTTATATCTTTTTGATCTTTCACTCTGCCTGTAAGGCCCTTCGTCCCAGTTAACACCCAACCATTTTAAGTCGCTGATTATGGCATCCTCAAATTCCTGTGTGGATCTTTCCGCATCCGTGTCTTCTATCCGCAGGACGTATCTTGCATTGTTGTGTTTTGCAAACAGCCAGTTGAAAACAGCTATCCTTGCATTGCCCGGGTGCAACCCTCCCGTCGGAGACGGAGCAAACCTTACTCTGAATACATTCTCGTTCTTAGTCATTGAATTTCCTTTCTACAGTTACATTTGATATAACGGCCAACCCCTCGCCGTTACCGATAAATCCCATCCCCTCGTTGGTCTTTGACTTTATATTTACCCTGTCCACCGTTATACCGACCGACTGTGCTATTTTCTTGCGCATCTCAGTAACGTAAGGAGATAATCTTGGCTTCTCAGTTATCACAACACTGTCTATATATGTAATATCGACACCATCTTTTTTTACGCCCTTTGCGACCTGCTTCAATAAAAGCATACTGTCTGCATTCTTCCATTTAGCGTCGGTGTCTGGGAATAGATTACCTATATCAGGCTTGCCGCTCGCACCAAGTATCGCATCTATTACCGCATGGCAGAGTGCATCAGCGTCTGAATGACCATCAAGGCCGCTTTCATACGGAATAGTAACACCGCCCAGCACAAAGCGTCTTCCCTTTTTGAACTTATGGCTGTCGTAGCCTGTCCCTATAATGATGTTGTTCATCTTGTCTACTTTATTAATTATAGCTTCAGCGATCTTAATGTCATCCGGATAAGTTATCTTTAAATTGTTCCTATCACCTTCAGCTACGGTCACTTTGGTCCCAAAATATTCCATGATCGCCCCATCGTCGGTGGCAAGTTCTTTCTTTGGGAAGCGTTTATATGCGTCGTACAATTTCTTAAAGTTGAATACCTGTGGTGTCTGTACTCTCACAAGTGTACTTCTGTCGATAGTCGCAGATACAGCGCCTTTTTTTACGCTCTTTATAGTATCCTCAACAGATACTGCAGGGATTACAGCGTCTGATTTTTTAGACGCATAACATAGTCTATCAATTAGAGCAGCATTTATCATCGGACGGACCGCATCATGAATAAAGACTTTTTTGCAACGTGGGACATTCTTTTTTATCCACGATAAAGCATTCCACACAGAGTCTTGCCTACGTTCTCCGCCCACAACAACGCCGACAACTTTGGAGAACTTAGAAGAAATATCCTTAGTCCTCTTTACATGGTTTGCGTTCGCAACAACAACTATGGACGATATGTTCTTGTTACTATCAAATGCTTCAAGGCTGTAATTGATGACCGGTTTATTGTTCAGGCTTGCAAATTGTTTAGGCACATTCCCTTTGAAACGAATACCGGAACCGGCAGACATTATAACAGCGACGTTCATAATTAAAGTTTAGAGAAGATCTTCTGCATCTCGATCTCTATTTTTTTCTCTGCGATCCCTTTGGCAAGAGCAAGCTCTTTTATTAACAGCGTCTTTGCGGTATCCATCATCTTCCTTTCACCAAAGGAGAGGTCCTTTTCTCTCTTAAGCACAACAAGGTCTCTCAGCACGATGGCTATCTCAAATATTGAGCCTGACTTTATCTTCTCCATATACTCCCTGTAACGCCTGTTCCATGTCGCGCCAATAACGCTCCTTTTTTTCTCTTTCAGTACGTCGTAGACCTCTTTAACCTTGCCTGGTTTTATCACCTGTCTCAATCCAACGCTGTTTATGTTGTTAACAGGCAGAAGGACATTCATCCCCGTATCAATTATATTAATGACAAGAAAATCCATCTTCTCGCCCATGATCGTTTTTGTTTCCAACGCCTCTATCTTCCCTACGCCGTGCGCCGGATAGACCGCATATTCACCTATCTTGAAATTAGCCAACATGGCCTTAACGGATTCTTTGATCGGCGCTGTTTTAATTTGAGCTATATTGATCGGTACAGGTTTTACTGGCGTATATTTAGCTGGCACATGTTTAACTGGAAGATGTTTAACTGGTATATGCTTAGCGGGCTTTAGGATTTTTTTAACAGGTTTCTTTGCAGTTTTCTTGACTGCTTTCTTGGCAGACTTTTTCACTGTCTTTTTTAACATATTCCTAACTGCCTTTTTGACACTTTTAGCCATATTGCTTATCCCGTGCGAACTCCTTGATTTACTTGTTTTCATTAGCTTTTTCATATTAAACGGATGGTATCACGGAAAACATCTCAAGTCAAACCAGCCACTTAAGAAAACAGCCTCGTATTGGTGGAGGTGAGGAGGGTCGAACTCCTGACCTTCTGAATGCAAATCAGATGCTCTGCCAAATTGAGCTACACCCCCACTTACAGGGTCTGCCGTTAAATATGCTCTTCCTTCAAAAAGCAGTGAACCTTGTACACGTTATTCGGTTCTTTTTCAAGATTTTTTAACCACTCTATCCCTCAAAACAGGAAAGTCCTGCCTAACCTTTACCACAAGGCCTTTGGAGAGTTCGATAATAAATACACCCTCCTTAGATCCGCAGTCCAAAAGCTCTTTTCCGAAGGGATCGAACACCTTTGAGTCGCCCGAATAGCTTATGTTGGGTGCCTTGCCTATTCTATTTACACCAATAACGTATGTCTGGTTCTCTATCGCTCTCGCCCTTAAAAGAGTCATCCAATGTTCGCGTCTCGCCTCGGGCCAGTTCGCAATTACCAAAGACACATCGCTCTCCAGCGCCTTATCCCAATAAAGATACGAAAACCTGAGGTCATAACATACCGTCGGTTGTATCTTTATATCGCCTATCGAGAAGCTCTGCACAGTTTTCCCAGCGACGTAGTAATTACGTTCGTCATCAAACTGGTGGATCTTTTTATATTCATTTATTATTTTTCCGGCCTTGTCCATGGTAATCGCCATGTTTTGCTTATCTACGACGGCACCAAAGGTCATGTAACAAGACCTTTTTCTACACAGCTCAGAGAAAAAACTGATATCCTCGTCCTTCAATGCAGTCTTATTTACGTCCATGGAAAAGCCCGTAAGTGTAGTCTCCGGAAAAATTATCCATTCAACACCGCTGAGGTCAGACCCACCCAGCAACGTAGTTATTCTCTTTTTGTTATATTCCTTGTCTTCCCAGCGGATGTCATACTGAAAAATAGCGGTCTTCATAAAATCATAGCCTCCCAAAGCTTAACGTGGTAAGAATATCCCCGTTATGGAACTCAAATATCCTATAGGACTTATATCTAACAATAACGCCAAAAAGAACAGAAAAACTTTGGTGGACTCAAAGGACCTGTACGAAATAATAGGCGGCGAGGGCCATTGTCTGTTGAGGGATACAAAAAGTCTTGAAGAGCTTAAAGACGTAGTTGGCGAGTTCCGCGAGAAAAAAATAGACGTGATCCTTTCGAACGGCGGGGACGGCACACACCAAAAACTCATAAGCACCCTCATTTATAACTACAGGGATTACAGCCCATACATAATACCTTTGAAGAGCGGAACGATGAACATGCTGGCAAAGAACCTAGGGCTAGATGTTTCTCCTTACAAAGCTGTTCGCTGGCTTCGAATGATGATAAACGAAAAAGCCCACCCCCATGTAACAACAAAGGGGATACTTGAGATAAACACGCCCGAATTCATTAAACCGAGATATGGTTTTACATTCGTCGCTGGATGCGGCTACTGGATACTGAAGCGTTATTATTCATATCCCGAGGGCGGAAAAAGAAGCGCTGCAAAAGCAATATTCTCGTCCATGGGAGGGTGGCTCACAAAGGACAAAGAAACAAGGCGTATGTTCAAGCACACGCCTTCAAAAATATTTATCGACGATAAAGAGTTCGAGTTTCCATATCTGATAGCATTGGCCTCTACACTTCAATATATGGCATTGGGCATGTCGCCCTTCGCGCTGAAGAAGTCGGAGAAGGATGGTTTATTCTTCTTGATAGACGGCGAATCCATGGCCAGGAATTACACATTTCTTAAGTTCTTTAAACCATCGGACGACGAGGAATGGAAGAAAAAAAGACTCGTGAGCAAGGCCTCTCGTTTAAAGATACACGTTGACGGAGGGTTTAGCGTAGACGGAGAGATAATCAATTTAAGTAAGCCCGCCGACGTAACAGTTGCTGTTGGGCCCAAAATAAATTTTATAACACCAGCGCCTGGCACAGGAATAAAAGAATGAAAATACAAGGCATCCCAGAAACGCATCTAAAGAACGTAAAGGACATAACATTCAAGAATGTTGATTGTTGTCAGGACAAAATGGTAATAATCCATCTGAACAGAAATCAATTCCAGAGGTTTAAATGCCTCTCAACCGATATAATGGAATTAAATCCTGATATAAAATCCATCTACGCTGAGTTCGATAATAAATATTATCACATCGGTGGGGCTCAAAGTCTTCTCGAGGACGTACACAGATTTCTTTTTAAAGTAACGCCTCACTCGCCTATAAAGACCCACAAGCAGGTCAACTTCTATAAAAAGATACGAGACCTCGCTCCAAAGGGAACGACGAGGAGCGCAATAATAATCGGAACACATTCAGGATTGATACCTCTGCATGTTGCGCATTTATATAACAGGCTGTATTGCGTGGACGTAGACAAGATATCTTTTACAGAGGCAAAAGACACCCTGAGGACAAATAAAGTTAATAACTGCATGATGCTGGACGTTAAAGCAGATAAGTTCCTAAAAGATTTTGAAGAGCACAATTACACGCCCCCCGGAAAAAAACAAAAAGTAGGCTGCGCGATAATAAATATAGACCTCGTAACGGACGAAGGATTAAAGACGCTGATCAACATAAAGCCCGAGACCGTGTTTTTATATTCCGAGAATAAGGACAGGATGGAAAAAAAAGTCGTTATGTTCGAAAAAAATTCACATGAAAAGATAAACGCATCAAGAACGGAACATTTATTTCTTATAAAATTAAAACGGCAGTCAGATGAACAGCGTTAAAAAGTATGAGCGGGTAGCCATAGAGGCGGCATTTATAGGAGCAAAGATACTTACTAAATATTTCCAGAAGCTCAAAGGCTTTGATATTAAAAAAGGCGCCGGTATTGTAACAAAAGCTGATAAGGAGTCAGAAAAAGCTATCGCAAATTTCCTGTCTAAAAAAACGCCGGGGTTCAGCATCCTTGCAGAAGAAAATGGTTTAAGAAAAAAAAGTGCAGACAAATGGATATTCGACCCTCTGGACGGGACAACAAATTTCTTTCACAAAATTCCTCACTACAATATATCCATTGCACTTGAACTGGACGGCGAGATCGTGGTCGGCGTTGTATATAATCCCACGAACAAAGAATTATATCACTGCATAAAAAAGGGTGGCGCGTACAGAAATAATAAACGCATCCATGTATCAAAAAATAAGGATATAACGACGTCCATGCTCGCCACAGGTTTTGCCTACATGCACGGATCAAAATTAGACGAACCTCTGAAAGTATTCAAAAGGTTCACAGATAGATCTCACGGCATAAGACGTTTTGGTGCTGCAGCGCTAGACTTGTGTTATGTTGCTTCCGGGGTTTATGAAGGATTCTACGAAAAAACATTACAACCTTGGGACGTCGCCGCCGGCGCGCTATTAATAAATGAGGCTGGCGGAAAACTTTCAGACTACAAAGGCAACGAATTCTCTATCTACGGACAAAATATTGTCGCATCCAACGGTTTAATTCATAAAGACATGATAGAAATAATAAACAGATAGTTGTTATTATCAAAATTTGCCGGAAACTAAGACGCCATTATTATCAGCAACGAATGGAAGCGGTTTTATCGGGCTAAGATTGGGACAAATATCAGCAGGGTAAAAGGCATTCCACGAGGAAGTGGAATCATATAACATGTAATAGCGGGTATCTCTATCGTAATACAACTTGCTGGCATAGTGATACTTGTAAAAACGATCACCACAAACTGTCACGTAGACTTGAAACCAAACATTCGCAATTACAATCTTTGGTTCATTCGTAATATTTAAATAAGTAAGATCGCGTTCAATCTGTGTAACAGGATTTATTTTATCCCAAAAAGAATCGTCCATATAGACCCGTAGTGCATATACATGATCATAAACATTTTTATTTTGGATATCGTCGCAAAAATATTCAGGGTAAAAATTGATGTTTATCTCTATTTTTCCTGATTTATATGCGCTATTTAATTCGTCTATTTTATTATTTAGATCGCGCAATACAGCAGTCTTCACTTTATCAATTTCTGGGAGCATGCTGCCAGTAGTAGATGCATTAAGAGAAAAGGCGGGGAATAAAAATGTCACAAACAAGCAAACAAACATAAAATTCTTTTTCATTTTAATACCCTCCAGATCATTTTAAGCGAAGGTACTACAAATCAACTATCAAAGTCAAGTAAAAATCAAAGTTTAAATAAAATTTAAAAGCAGATAAACTCAACTATTCCATTGGGTTAGCATTATGGGGTCAGAGATGTTAATGTGTTACGTAATCCCCCATGGAAAGCAGAAACTTTTCTACAGGGACCACATACACATCATCATAATAATATTCTTTTTCTCCGGTATATAGAAGAAACGCTTTTGACTTCGGATAGTCCTGTTTAAACAGTCGCAGACCTTTAAGGAACTCATCCCTGACTCGGCTAGACGATTTAACTTCTATGGCGCAGAAACTTTTCTCCCCATACAAGACCACATCTACTTCTTCCTTTTTTTGTGTTCTCCAGTGGAACAAATTCAGTCCCCAATCATAATAATGGTTAAGAGCCCTTATTTCATTAACCACAAATGCTTCTAGAGATAAGCCTCTCACTTCTTCGGGTGTATCCAAAGGACCTTTGGGACGCAGTATATTAAATACTCCTGAATCAAAAAAGAAGAACTTCTCTTTCAACAACAATTCTCTTTTTGCCCGCTTAGAAAAAACAGGCAGCCGAAAACAAACAAGCAGATCCTCTAGTATAGAGAAATAATCCTCCACGACTTTTCTTTCTACATTGCACTCTTTTGCAACATTAGAAACAACCAATATCTGAGACTGTGAGAAGGTCGCAGCCTCTAAAAATCTTGAGAAGTCAGATAGGTTCCGCGCCAGTCTTTCATGCTCAACTTCTTCTTTAATATACATTCTGACGTATGATTCTAAATATTTTTTGGGATTCGTCTCTGTAAGCAACGAAGGCAGTGTTCCGTAATCCAGTGCTTTTTTCAGATTAAAATCAGGACCAAGTTCTCTACTTGTGAAAGGGTACATATTATAGACCAGAGCGCGACCTGCAAGCAGATTAACACCCTCTTTCTTAAGCTTCCTGCTGTTTGAGCCAGTAAGTATGAACTGCCGTTTTGTTTCCTCGATTAGCTTGTGTACCACATTCAAAAGAGCCGGGATCTTTTGTACCTCATCAATAATTATCGGAATATTTTTGTTTTTATGGACATATCTGGACAGATTATCGGGTCTTGTAAGTAGCTCATTATAAATATCATCTTCCAATAGATCCAAATAAACAGCATCTTTGTAGTAAGCTTTTAACCAAGTCGACTTGCCTGTCCCTCTGGGGCCGAACAAAAAATAACTTTTGTTCTTTGGCGGAATTAGTAGCCTAGTCTTCATAAGTCCATTTTATCCATCTTTTTGGACTTTTCAAGTCCATTTTTTAAAATATCAGAGTCTTAGTTATTCCGAAGGTTTAGCATTAGGGTCGAACTTGCTCTTTGGGAATGGGATATTGTTCCTTTCTACCTCATTATAGAAGCTGGGAATATATCCGGTTGGTAGTATCTCGCCTATTATTGTGCCGTCAGGAGTTCTACCTTTCTGCACAAATGCATAAATATCTTTTGTTATATAACGTCCAAGATCGTCTGTGCCAAGAACTTCTGATATCTGTATAATTTTTCTGGACCCATCGTAGAGCCTTGCGGTAACGATGACTATATTTATAGCAGAGCCGACCTGCGCCCTGACTGCAGCGACGGGGACTTCTGTTTCTGTCATCATTGCCAATGTTTCTAATCTTACTAGCGTCTCTACAGATGTGTTTGCATGTACAGTGCCCATGCTTCCGCCATGACCTGTATTCATTGCTGATATCAGGTCCAGTGCCTCTGGCCCTCTCACCTCACCGACGATGATCCTGTCCGGTCTCATTCTCAAAGTAGATTTCACCAGGTCGCGTATTGTAAGTGCGCCACGCCCGTAATCATTTGCGGTCTTGGTCTCAAAATAAACAACGTGGGGTGCTGTTATTTGAAGTTCTGAGGAATCTTCTATAACGAGTATCCTCTGTGATTTAGGTATTCGAGATGCAACACACGAAAGGAGAGTCGTTTTGCCGGAACCTGTTCCGCCGGATATAATTAAATTTTTTGCAAGGAATACACAGACATCTATAAAGCGAGCAGCGTCTATAGAAAGAGCACCATAATTTATCAAATCTTTTAATGTAAGCCTTACTTTAAAAAACTTTCTTATTGCAACGGTGGTTCCACCTCTAGACGATGGAGGGAGCACAACGTGAACTCTTGATCCATCTGGAAGTCTTGCATCCAGTGTTGGGTTCTCGTCGTCCAACGGACGGCCTACAAATTGAGCAATGTTTCTGGCTGCAGCTTGTAGAGAACCTTCGTCCTCAAACTGAGCATCCGTTTTTATTAATTTACCTTTTTTTTCTATGTAGATGGTCTTGTGACCATTGATCATTATGTCCGTTACAGCGTCGTCATCAAGGAATTCTCTGACCGGAGCCAGAAAGTTAGATATCGTGGCTTCAAAGACCTTTCTGCTTGTACTGGCGACACCATTAGATCTCAATGTTTAAGACCTCTTGCCCTGAACGCGTCAACTATATCTTCTACGTCGACACTGCTAAGATCTCCGCCCTCTGATTCCTTCTGGTAGATATAATCTACTGCAAAGTCACAAAAATCTTCTACATCCTCGTAAGTAATGCCAAACCTAATACTCTCCTGTGTAAAAACCCTCAAAAGCAAAAGATGGCTCACCAGCGACGGTAGTTCATCAAGCTCCATGCTCTCGTCCTCTGGTGCCAGATAATTATAAGCCCGAAGTACGTCGTTTATCTCTTTCAATACCTGTTCTTGGTCTGCCATAATGTCTCCTATTCAACTATTATATAACAACTTATGTTATTTCTGTATAAAAAGACGGGCCGTCGCTTTGTCGTCAAAGTCGTGCTTTACACCGTTTATGAGTTGATATCTCTCATGACCCTTGCCCGCAATAAGGACCACATCGTCCTTGGACTTCATCATACCTATTGCTTTCTTTATCGCCTCTTTCCTGTCAGGAACTACTTCGTAAACATTTGGGCGCATTCCGGCAACGATGCTTTCAATTATACTGAGAGGGTCTTCGTGCCGAGGATTATCAGATGTAACTATTGAATAGTCGCTGAGATCAGAAACGATTTTTCCCATCTTAGGACGTTTACCCTTGTCCCTGTCGCCGCCGCACCCAAATACGGTAATTATCTTTTTCGCCGGAAAGGTGTTCCTTAACGAAGTAAGAACATTAGTTAAAGCATCGTCGGTGTGAGCATAATCAACAAAAATATTACACCCTTTCATTACCCTTTCAAGCCTGCCGGGGATTATTATTTCTTTGGAGAGAGCATCACGAATGACCTTGTAATCCACTTTGTAAACTTTCATCGCGGTTATTATCGCCGTAAGAGCATTATAGATATTGTGTTTACCTACAAGTGTTAGTTCAAAATCATAGCTCTTATCCTTGTCCTTTATTGTGAATGTCGAACCGTGATCAGAGAAATCATGCTTTTCAACATAGATATCAGCCTCTGGGCTGAAACCGTAAGTAATAAGGTCTACCCCCTTTAAGAGATGGATAAATTCGGTCAACCTTTTTCCGTAAGGGCAATCTATATTAACGATAGCAGTTTTATTCTTCTTAGTACTTTTAACAAGAAGCTCTGTGAAAAGCCTCCGCTTAACAGAGAAATAATCCTCCATGTCCGTGTGGAACTCCATATGCTCCCTTGTAAGATGCGTGAATATCGCAACATCAAAATCTATGTCGCTGACACGCCCTAAAGCAATACCGTGTGACGAGACCTCCATTGCGACATGAGAGACCTTTTTCTCGACCATATCCTTGAACGTCCTCTGCAAATACAAAGACTTTGGCGTTGTATATTCAATCTCTTTTATTTCCTTCCCCGCATAACGATACAGAATAGTCCCAATCAATCCAGCGCTGTATCCGGCCGCATTAAGCACAGCCTCTAACAAGAACGTAGTCGAGGTCTTGCCATTGGTGCCGGTCACACCTATCACATTTAACTTCCTTGAAGGATAACCATAAAAATACGCGGATAGTTTTGATACTGCATCGACGATGTCCTCAACAACTATCACCGTAATATTGTTTTTTATCATCCTGTCAAAACTCTTCTTATATTTTGTATTGGAGGAAGAATTGGCCTGGTCGTAATAGTCCTTTGAGACCATTACGCATAAGGCGCCTTTATCCAGTGCTTCTTCTATAAAAAGATTACCATCGTCGTTCTCGCCCTTAACAGCAAAAAAGACGTTACCCTTTTTAACGCACCTTGAGTCATATTCAACGTCAGTTACATCTACATTACCGACGTTCTTTGACCAGAGCACGTTAACATTCGATAAAAGTTCGGTCAGTTTCATATTCTCCACCCTCTATACTCTCGATATCGTCGTTCCGATGTTAAAATTCTCGGGATTCGCTATCGATATAACAAGTTTATTCTTTTTTGCCATTTCTATAGACTCTTGGCAAACTACCTTGCAGCCCCTTCCAGATATTTCTTCAAGTTCATCGTATGACATCTTGTTAAACTTCTTAACATGTTCGTTAACCTTTGGATCGTCGCTGAATATGGCGCCAACATCTTTAAACAGCACACACTCTTCTGCCTTTAGCGCCACCGCTATTGCAACAGCGGTTATGTCCGAACCCCCTCTTCCAAGTGTTGTCACCTCGCCACGATTGTTCACGCCCTGATAGCCAGGGACAACAGCTACAATATTATCGTCGAGGAGTTTCTTTATATTAGTTATATCTACGTCCTTAACGGTTGCATTAAAATGTTCTTCGTTAGTTTTTATTCCAAGCGTGTTAAAGTTCAGTGACTTTGACTCAATTCCCATACCGAGTAACACCATGCTGAACAAAGCAGCAGCTTTTATCTCGCCAGTACACAAAAGATGATCCAGCTCTCTTTTATATCCGCAACCATCTATGTACGCCGCAAGTTCTATGAGCTTATCTGTTTCGTCCGCCATAGCAGACACTACCACAGCGACTTTTTGTCCTTTCTTGAGACAATCCTGTACACGTCCTGCAGCAATTTTTATTTGCTCAAGTGTGGCGATAGTTTTCCCACCGAATTTTAGAACAACAACGCCCATCAATTCACCTTATCCAGCCTGTTAAGCCCTTCTATTATCTTTTCTATCGGTGGTGTAGTTGAGACCCTAAAATACCCCTCGCCGTTATCACCATAACCAATGCCCGGCATAAGCAGAACTTTTTTTGTTTCCCATATATGATGTATATACTCTTCCGATGACTTAAATCCCGACGGCACCTTAACCCACATAAAGAATGCGCCGCCTGGTTCGAACACGCTATAACCTTTATCCCTTATCACCTTCAGCGCCTTTTCCATTTTATCTTTATAACGCTTGGCAACCGTATCCACGTATGAAGTCATTTTTAAAGCAAGCGCAGCGGAATATTGTATCGGAACGAATTGTCCTACATCGGAGACAGATTTAACCCTTCTCACCTGTTCTATTATCTCGCTGTTCCCGACCATGTATGCCATACGCCAGCCGACCATATCAAATGTTTTTGAGAGCGAGCCTATTTCCACACAATTCTCTTTTGCCCCCTTCACTTGCATTAACGACGGATGACTCGAAAAAGATATCTCGTTATACACAGCATCGTAACAGCCAATTATTTTATTCGTGTTACAAAAATCTACCATCATCTCAAGGTCATTTAATGTACAGACAGCGCCCGTCGGATTGTGAGGATAGTTTATGTACATTATTTTTTCTCTGCCCTTGAGTACAGCGTCTAAATCTTGTCTTGTAGGAACATAACCTGTTTTTTCTCTCAACGGGAGCATGTTCGGAATGCCGCCCGCAAAAGTCGCGCAGTTGACATAGGCGGGAAAAGACGGATCAGGGATTATAACTCTATCTCCCGGGTCCACGCACGCCTGCGCGAGTGCAGCAAGGCCATCTTTGCCGCCCATCAACACCTGAATTTCATTTTCAGGGTCGAGCTCCACATCGTATTTATCTTTATAAAAATATGCGATCTCGTTGCGCAGTTCTTTCAGTCCCTTTTCAACCGTATAGATATGATTTTCTGGATATTTTAATCTCAAGTTGAGTTCATACAAAACTTCCCTTGGCGGTAAGCCGATCGGAAGACCGCGGCTCAGGTCTATAAAATCCGGATCATTTGTCCTAAGACTATCCAGTTTCCTGAAGATGAGTTGCCTCACCCCGGACATTCTTTGACTGAAGTTACGCTTCACTTTACACTCCGCTCGATCAATTGTAGCTTATGATTATGACACTCCCCTATATACTAGGAAAAGAGTTTAGATGCATTAATAAAATAGTCCGTAAAATGCCCGTCCTGGGCGTTGGAGACGACTGTGCGGTCGTCAAAGTAGGAGCCAAGACCGGCGCAAAGGCCCTACTATTTTCCGTGGATATGTTCGTTGAACACGTCCACTTTGACATTAAATACTTCAGCCTCGTAGAGATAGGAAAAAGATGTGCCGAGGCAGCCCTGTCCGACATAGCCGCAATGGGCGGAAAGCCACTGTATATGCTGGTTTCATGGTCAGCCCCTAAACCTGCCACAATAGAAAAGATGGCGCGCGGGGTCAAAAAGTCACTTGTTAAGCATGGAGTTAAACTCATCGGCGGGGACCTCACCCGTTCAAAAGACATCACGATAAGTTTGACTGTGATTGGTGAGACAAAAAAACCAATTTATAGAAGCGGAGCAAAACCCGGCGACTACGTTTACGTTACTTCATACACCGGACTCTCCGAGGCTGGACGACAATTATTAGAAAACAAAATTACCGGTTTTGATAATTTAAAAAAAGCTCATAAAGCCCCTGAGGCAAAAATAAAGACCGGACAAAAACTAGCGAAGATAGCCAACGCAATGATTGACATCAGCGACGGTCTTGCAAGTGAGCTATATCACCTCGCCCACAGCAGTAACGTTGGAATAGAAATATACAAGGTCCCTGTACACAAAAGTCTTAAGCTCGTTTCCAAAAAAATAAAAACCAGTGCAGAAGGACTAGCTCTTTACGGCGGAGAGGACTACGAACTTCTTTATACGGTATCACCAGAATATTCACGCCATGCCATCGGTTATAAAATAGGCAGAGTAATTTCCTCCAAAAAACAGAACAAAAAAGTTTATTTAAATAAAGATGGGAAAAAGATCTTAATTACGCCAAAAGGCTTCAAACATTTTTAAACTAGCGGTGTGTGTTAAGATAAAGGCCAATGCATGCGGGTTAAGTAGTACCAATCGTCTTCCGTACATTTGTAAGTACACGTACCAGGCCAGTTTACTGTTACAGATAATGCTACATCATTCCCATACTCGGGAACATTGGTGCAGAACATCCCGTTTGTTGATACGCTCTCTCCTTCCTTTATATCCAGCCCCTCGTGAGAGCACTTGCCTGCCTTATTCCAAAGCTTTTCTTCCGCTTCATTTAATGCAGAACCCTGAAAATATCCGGTCCCAGTCGCACTTATATTATATATGCTGACAGTGCACGTCCACCGTCCAAAAATACTGTCATTCTCCTCGTTGGCGGCAAATGCACCCTTGCTTATCAGAACGCTTAACAATACAAATAAAACCGCAACAAATATTTTCTTCATATAACGCCCCCGTAAATTCCGTCTTAACTATTATTGTGGCAACTTACCAAAAATTAAGCGTGTTTGTCAAGTACCCTTTATAATGACAAAATAGACATAAATTCAAGATATTTATGAGACTGATCAGTATTAAACGGCAGAAGCCTTGGGAGCTGTAACCCTTGACAACAGTACCACTGGAATGCCGACATTAAGAGCCATCTCGTTAAAGTGTTCGAGCACATCCTGAAAAGTTCCTTCAGCTTTTATTATGCTGTTACTGAAAGACTGAAGGTCATCTATTATAACGAGGTCGATCATCTTCTTTTCTTTCATCTCTTTTATCTTCACCCAGAAATTACTGGAGACATCACCTTCTGCAACATGAAGGTTGGAGTTGTATATAACCGCACACGCTTTTTCAAAGGCGAGCTGCGCTTCGTCCATGAAAGCACCTTTTTTTACCATTGTTTCATTAACACCGCTCAATGCCATAACCATTTTTGCGATTATCTCTTCACGCGGATATTTAAAGCTAAGATAGAGAACACCTTTGTTCTTTCCTATTACGTCGAGGCTGAGTAGTAGCGCAGGATCTTTTATATCCAGTTCACCCTTTGGCGCATCGAGTAGATTAAGAGGAGCTTTTATTATTGTCTTCGCAATATCAGACGACAAAAGTCCAAAACCAAATGTTTTTATTTTGGACAAAAGCTTTTTTGTCTTAAAATTATTTAAATTTACGACGCCATTTTCATTTGAGCTTTCAATTAACGCCGGTTCAACACGTTGATTCACAATAACCCCCATTTACCCCAGTAAAATTATATACTCAGCTATCCTTTATTCGCAATGATATTTTCTTACATCTATGACTACCCACTGTGAGCCAAGTGTCTGACACATCCATGTAGATATCCCCACAGACACCCGTGATGAAAACAGGGAACTCAAGCCTATGCATGTCTACAGCGCTTTTCAACAGGTGACTATCCCTTGTACAAAAGCCGAATAATGGCGCAAGTTCATGCATAAAATTAATTGAATTATCTTTCCTGCTACAATGATGCGAGAGCTGATAGACCAGATTTTTCGTGTCAATATCCAATGGGATATTTTTTTGTACATGGTCCGAAGGGACATCAGAACTAAATAAAAAAGTAACCCCGTTAAGCTTCAACAGGAACGACAGCGCATTGTTGTTGACATTCTTGTCACCTGAAGCGCAAGGTGGATTAATGAATTCTATCTCGCTGTTGCTACCTAAAAATATTTTTGAGCGTTTGCATACAAAGTTTGTTTTACTATTAAAACGCAACCGTTCCTGAGGAGAAACTAAAATATTTTTTACTGTTAAACCTGCATCATCCAGAAAGTTTTGAACACCACCCGCGTGATCTACATCGCTGTGGGTAATTATCATGTAGTCTATATCTTTTATTTTTCTTCTTTTAATATCTTTTATCGCCCTAAAAGTTTCTCTTCCACCAAAGCCGGTATCAACCACAACTGACTTGCCATCAACTTCAATGAGTATAATATCGCCGCTGCCGTTAGAATTGTACGGCTTCTTTAGCTCAAAATTCGTTATTCTGTTCTTGCCATATTCATTTACAACATAGGCCCACACGATCATACAAAACGCAACAACGCCTATATATATGCATAATGCTTTTCTTCTGTTTATCCTTTTACAGAACCTAAAACCAAAAAACATCGCCAGCAACAACACATAAAGCATCAAAAGTTCTTCTAAAGTGATGGTGAATGTCCTTATTTTAATGAACGCAGACACCTTGCTTAAATATCTTAGAGCAAATACAAGGACATCGCTCAGCCTATCCATAACAATAATTACGTCGTAGTAGCCGGCAAAGAATGTTGTCATACCGAATATTTCCAGCGGAAAATATGCAACGCTGAAAAACGGTATGATCAATGCATTACATAATATATTACTTACATCTATGACGCCAGAACTGTGGAGGTTGATCGGCATTAAAAAAAGATAAATTGATATACACATAACCAGTGTCTTTTTAGACGGCGATATAAATATCGCTAACACTGCAACAAAAGAATAATAGAATGAGTACGAATAAACCGAATCCGGCATTGTGAATAAAATTATCGAAGCCGCAACAGCAAGCACGAGCATTTTGTTCCTGAATATCGGTGCATACATAGAAGCAGCGACCATAACTAACATAAGGAGCGCTCTGAGCCTCGGCACCTCTACGCCTATGAAGCACACATAAGCAACAGACACAATTATAGAGACTGGAGCAGAAAAATAAAAGAATGGCACATGCATCATTTTTGAATTAACGGACCACGCATACAAAATAATATTGACCAACACGAACACGAGCATCGCAAGGCTCCCTATATGAAGCCCCGAGATACTCAAAAGATGTCCGGTACTCGTATTGTAGAAGTACGGGAGATACTCCTTGCTCTTATTGTCCGACTTTAACTTGCAACCAAGGAACATGATGGAATAAAGATACGAGTATCTGCTCCCCGGCCCATCTTTGTTAAAGAAGTCCTTACTGCAGACGATCTTACTTGCTGTACTATCATAGTTGCCAAAACAAAAAGCATAAGCGAAAGAAAGCATCAGAGCAGATAGAACTATATATTTAGGTTTCACATCATAAAAGATGCATTAACAATGCTGCCAAATAACATCGCCAAAGCGTTTCAGTGTGTCGATTTTATTACTATTGTGTCACAATGAGCGGCTTAAAAGGAGCTTGATCTCGCCTGGAGCCACATCTACTTCCTGTTTTGTTTCCTTGCTGTAGGCCTTTAATATAACGTCGTGTTCGTCTTTTTTAAGCTCAAACCTCGCAACCTGAAAACTCCTCGGCAACGTCGACCATTCCCTCGTATCGGCCTGGGCCGTCGCATGTACGAGAAGTCCTGCTATAATACCCAGAGCGTCGTTGTTCGTAGCCTTTGCAACACCATAACCTATCGCGACCTGAGTGCCCATACCAAGGATACGTTTTGCCATTATACGGCCAATTCTCTCGTCTAAATTCTTTCTTGCAACGGTCTCAAGGTCCAATATTTGTTTTGTCTGTGCTATTTCCTTGTTTTCTGGGCCCAATACGCTGAGAGAAGAAACACTGGATGTTCTCGTATAGAACTTCGGGAGCATATCGTTATAAGGGTTGGGTCTTTTTATCGGGATCTGACCATCGGCGTAGAGGACAACTACCGTCTTACATTTCCTGCAAAGCTTGCCGTAATAATCTTGAAGATGAAGATCCTTCCTCTCTTTTTCCAGCCTCGTTATCTCGTTCACATTATTTGTATACCTAGCCATTCTATATGAATCATAAAAAGCCTGTGTAAAGGTTGGAGAAAGCTCTCTTGCACGACGATAATCTATAAGCGCATCATTATATTGTTTGCGCATTTCATATATGGTCGCTGAAATGTACCACGCTACAGGATTCTCCTCAAAATCCTTCATCCCTTTTGTTCTTAATTTATATACAAGGTTATTTATCCTTCTGCATTCAACAAGTGCGTCGTCGTATTGCCCGATCATGTAATAAGAGAGTGCAAGATAGAAATTTATCATTATCAATTCGTAGTCGAGTGGATAAAATCTTTTATATTTATCCGTAGTAACCACAGATACCACTTCTTCATTAATACTTGTGACATCTTTTATTTCTGTAAGACGTTCCGCTTTCGTAAAGACATCTATTGCATCTTTGTACTCTCCAGCCTCGAACAGAGCCGTCGCTCTATCCAGCAGATATAATATTTGATCCTTCCCCTCTTTTTCAGACTTATCTTTTATAGACGCCGCGGCTTGTTTGAACTGACCTCGTTGGAATTTAGAAAAAAAATCAGACTCGCTCGTCATGTAACTTGAGCATGAAGACAGAACAGATGCGAACAGTAAAAGGAATAATAGTTTATAACGCATAAGAGCGTTTCTTGAACAGCTTCTTTATCTCCTTTTCTTCTGTCCAGGTTATCAGTCCAGTTTTTATATCCGTAGCATTGAGTGTAAGTTTATAATAAACAACTTTCTTCCCGCCAAGTTCCTGAACATTAGACGAGAAATCACCGGTCATAATATAATCAGCGCCTATTTGATGCCCCTTACCCTTGGCTGTTTCCTTGTTCACGTTCCCGCTCTCCGTCTGATACGCATATTCCTTGGACAGTGTTTCCCTTTGAAGCTTGTCGTGGAATTGTACCTTCCCTGATTTTATGAGCGCAGTACGGATCTTGTCTGTCAGCGACTGCATATCTATATGTTCACTCGTCGAGTTGGTGACATTCTCAACCTGGAATATCGGTGTTTTTTTTGCATCCTTTATTACCGGATGGTTCATGAGCGAACTAACAAGGGCATCGGCCATTATCTTCATGTCCGATTCGTTGTACCTGTCGTCCAAGAGTATCACCCTGTCAGGGTCAGTGTATTCGCCCTTAGTGAAAGCCCTGTTGCTTGAACACGAGGCAAGAACAAAAATCGAGGTCATTAAAATAATAATTGTGTATTTCATAATAATACCCTCCTTGCGAAACCGGTTAGAGTGTAATACAATTTATTGCAATGTCAAAGTTCGTGTTATTATATTTTTTGGCCCTATCGGCTTTTGCCGCACCGGCGGACAAGTCCGTAAAGCATGTTGTCACAGAGCCTAAAACACCGTTCAAAGCATCAGACACATTCTATACAGCTATGGATGAATTCGTGAACGAAAAATACAAAGACGCATACCGTGATTTCACGAAGACCTCAAAGAATAAAAACATATCCAAAGAAGAAATCGGCATCTCTTTATACAACGCCGCTCTGAGTCTTGAGAGAAATGAAAAATTCGGTCAAGCATTAGAATTGTATAAAAAAATCTTGAACTCAAAAGGGGCTCGGTTCTTATACAAAGACGCTTATTACAGGGCCAGCTCATGTTGCCACGAACTAAAGAACTGGACATGCGTTATGGCCAACCTCGACAATTGGAAAAATACGCGCGAAGTGTTGTCATTGGTCGAGGAGTTTGAATATAGGGTAAGGAAAGGTACTGCGTATTATGAGCTTAAATCATACAAAGACAGCATAAATTATCTGGAGCCCGCCGTGCAGGTCTTCGACGATAAAATAACATTCCTAAATTTAAATGCGAGGAACAAGGGTTATCCTGAGAACAAAGTAGACGCCCTTGGATTATGGGCGCTGGAGGCACTGGCCGATTCATATAAAATGGTTGGAATGTCGACGACAATATCACTCCTGCCATCCAACCTTGACGACACAAGAGAACAAGTGGAACTGAAAGCTTATTATTATGTGAAAGCACAGGATACTTATCTTGAAGTATTGAAACACGGTGATAAAGAGACCGCGACAAAAGGACTTTACCTTGTCGGTACGCTTTATGAACATGCATACAAAGAACTCCTCGACACGCCGATCCCCGACAATATAGCAAAAGAACATCTGCAGAATATCTACAGGGATAACCTGAAAAAAGTACTGCAGCCTCTGCTCGACAAATCCGAGATAGCGCACAAAAAGAATCTGGAATTTGCATCATTTTATAAAATAGATAATTCGTGGACACAAAAAAGCAGGGCTGCGCTAGAAAAGATCAAAAAATAATACTAAATGCAAATTAGTTAGAGTTGTTTAATAGCGGCTATAACGGGTTTAACGCTTGCAGGGTCTTTGAACTTTACAGCTGTACCATAGACGCTGTTATCGTCTAATCTGGTCTCAAATATTGAGCCGGAAATAGAATTTCCGGTTAGGTCAGGGAGCAGGAATGTAAAACTGGATGTCCGCTCGTCCTTGGAACTTATCTTTTTAAGAAGATACATTCCACCGAGGCTGATGTTTTTCACATGATAGTAATTGATTATCTGTCCAGTGTCTTCTTTTACGAGAACACTTTGGCTTGGAACTATTCTTTCGTGTTTTCTTTTGTTGGCATTAGACATACAAACATCTCCCTTTAATTTCATAAATCAGACAACGTTCTTTAAATTATGTTTGCAATAGCCGTGCCACAAGAGGAAAACCACGTAAACAGTTGTAATGATTAGCCTTGTGTGACATACCGAAGAAACTTACTATACTGTTCACCTATATTAAGTTAATACACTATTTTGTTTTTATTCAAAAAAAGCTTTATATATCAACTTGTTGACAGACTGTATAAAATCTAATCGCTATTGTAAAAAAGATATGCTACTTAACTCTGCATGCTGACATTTCAGATGCCTAAAACACCAAAGACCATAAAAACATTAATATACATAAATGCAGCTGTTTACATATTGATGTCAATTGCTGGATTGTTTGGGTTGGACTTTGGCTTTTTACTTGGTGTTGTACCTTACCTGATCTTAAAAAAGCATTTTGTTTGGCAGATATTCACATATATGTTCGTTCACGGCGGAATTTTTCACCTGTTGCTCAATATGCTGATGCTTTGGATGTTCGGCAGTGAACTACACAAACTATGGGGCACAAGGTTTTTCTTAAAATATTATTTTATATGCGGAATAGGTGCTGGTATAACAGTAGTGTTACTTTCTTTTATAACTCCGTCGACGATGATGACCACCACCGTTGGTTCCAGTGGAGCAATATTCGGATTATTCCTCGCCTATGGTTTAATTTTCAAAGATAGAATGCTTTTTGTTTTTGGCATAATCCCTGTAAAAGCTTTGAAGTTAGTTTTTATAATGGCGGCGATAGAATTGATCGCCTTGCTTTCTCAAGGGGATTCATCCATCAGTCACCTTGCACATCTCGGCGGCCTTTTAACTGGCTATGTCTACTTAAAGTCAAAAGACATGGAAAGAAAGTTCAGGGCACGCAAGTTTAAAGTGGTAGACAGCGACGTTACCTGGAACTAAACAATTATTAGCTAGGTGTACATAATATATACACTTAAAAAAGGCATGATACAAGGCTTAACTTGTTGTTTTTATTCATGTTATCGTGATGGTATGGAAATTGCAACTCTATGATATAAGAATACTTAATAAAGAGGAGCCATGAACATGAAGAAACTTATTCTGTTGGCCATACTTTCAATGGTTGCCGCTTCTTGTGGCGTCCAGAGGCCTTTACCTCCAACTATACAATCGCTCAATGGGAACGCTGCAGTACAGTTCGGTCAGCAAGCAGAGGACGGTTCCTATAATTACGGTGTAAGTGCATATACACTCTATGAAGTTGCGCTTGGATGGGATGTAACACAAACCGGCGCCCAAGGTGTAAAAATAATAATCGCTTCCGATTACTACTGTAATACCGAAGTGATCAGCAGAACTCTACCTACTTCATGCCAGACCAATGCGAGTTGCGTACCATTAAATTATAATGGCTCGTTCAACCAGAGTCTTGCACATGTATTTTATGGAATGGACTTAAGCCCGTTAAAAAGAGGAACATATTACATTTGTATAGCCGCTGTTATGTATGACAGCACAAGCGCGCCGAGCCTGCCAGCAAGTCTTTACCTACTTGCGGACCAGTACGGCACAGCGTACTAATACCTACAAGGATTCTGACATTTTCCTTCGACCTTTCTTGATTATCTTATCGTAGTGAAGCTCTGCAGCCTCTACAGCTTTCTTCCATGAGCCAAAACAGCGACGGGCCGCAGCATATAACGGTTCGCTTGCACTTATATTCCTAAGTTTTCCCTGTTCAAAAAGCTCACGTATCTCATAGATAACCTTTGCTTCATCCCAGTGACCGCTTTTCTTCAGTCCCTCTTTCAGCCTGAAATAATAAACGGCGTTGGAATTCTCCCCGAGTTTTTCAGCTATCTCTTTGTCGCTCATTTTCTTATAGGCCTTATTGATATAATCCTTTTCATCTTCTGTGAACCTGTCGAGATTGAGCTTTAGGCCCCAGCGATGGCGGTAGGTGTTTATGCTATTCTTGCTCCTACCGAGTATCTTTGCTACATCGTCGGTGGAGAGGTGCTGGTAGTTCTTCTTCAAGAACTCTATATCAACGTCGGACCACTTCTTGTTGCTCACTTTTTTAATCTCATAATAATCATAACCACAGGCCCTCACAGCAGCCTTCCAAGACCCAAAGTGGGTTACGGCAGCATTGTACAGCGACGAGTTGTTCTTGTGGTTCCATGAGGCGCTCTTGTTCTCTACCTTTTTTATCTCGTCCATTACTTTTTTAGGAGACCATTTACGTCTAGATTTTACCATAATCGTTAACCTCGCTTATTATTAAATTATAACGGCAAATAATGAAAAAAGTCAAGCTTTGAATATTGATAAACCAAGTTCTTTAAGTTGTTCTTTCCCGGCTGGGCTTGGGGCATCTAACATAAGGTCTACAGCCTTTTGGGTCTTAGGGAATGCGATAACGTCCCTTATGGAGGCTGCTCCGGTGAGTATCATTATGATGCGGTCGAGCCCGAAAGCAATGCCGCCGTGAGGAGGCGTTCCGTATGTTAACGCTTCCAGCAAGAAACCAAATTTTTCTTTTGCCTCTTGGTCACCAATAGAGAGGGCTTTGAACATCGCTTTTTGAACATCGTCCCTGTGTATCCTCTGGCTCCCTCCGCCTAGTTCCGTGCCGTTACAAACAAGGTCGTAAGCCTGAGCTTTTATCTTTACGAGATCTTCCTTTTTTCCTTTCAACAGGGTTTCAACATCCTCTTCAACAGGCGAAGTGAACGGATGATGCATCGCAAAGAACCTATTATCTTCGTCGCTGTGCATAAGCAAAGGGAAATCCACCACCCATGTGAACTTATACTCCCCCTTATTTATAAGACCGAGTTTCTCGCCAACATGAAGACGTAACTCTGCCATTGCACCGTTAACAAGGTCCGGTTTCCCGCCGAGCATTAATACAAGATCACCGACCTCTGCCTTTGTAGTTTTAATTATGGAATTCTTTTCTACGTCACCTAGCATTTTTGAGATACTTCCCTGCCAACCGTCGGGTTGTATCTTGCACCATACAACACCGGGGAATCCGAAAGGTTTAACTACGTCGGTGAGATTATCAAGGTCCTTCCTTGAAAACTTGTCCGCACCCTTTACGGCTATAGCCTTCACTATGCCACCGGAAAGGACAACTTCCTTAAATATCTTGAATTCAGAATTTTTAAAAGCATCAGAGACGGTCCTAAGTTGCAGGTCGAATCTGAGGTCCGGTTTGTCACAGCCGTAGTTTTCTATAGCGTCGTTGTAATTCATTACAGGGAACGGTGTTTTAAGTTTTATGCCAAGTATTTTTTCCCAGATAAGCGAGAACATATCTTCCATATCCTTAAAGAGGTCCTCTACAGGGGTAAATGATGTTTCTACGTCTATCTGCGTGAACTCAGGTTGTCTGTCCGCACGCATGTCCTCGTCCCTGAAACATCTTGACAGCTGAAAATACCTGTCAAAGCCGCTTATCATCAATATCTGTTTCATCGTCTGCGGAGACTGTGGCAATGCATAGAACTTCCCATGCTCGAGCCTGCTAGGTACAAGGTAATCCCGTGCTCCCTCTGGTGTGGTCTTCATAAGTATCGGTGTTTCTATCTCAAGGTAATCCAGCGACGATAAATAATTCCTCACAAGCTGTGAGACCTTGTGGCGTACTATAAGGTTCTTCTGCATGGCTGGACGCCTGAGGTCAAGGTACCGATACTTCAGCCTCAATGGAAGACCTGCCTCTGTGTGTTCGTCCAACTGGATCGGGAGGGGATTAGCCTTGCTCAATATCTCTATCTCATCACAAAGTACTTCGATGTCGCCGGTCGGCATCTTTGGATTGGCAAGACCATCGGGACGACGGCGTACAGTTCCGTTTATGCTTACAACGTATTCGTTCCTTGCGCCTTCGGCCACATCATACGCATTCTTCACCGACGGATCAAAAACAAGTTGAGTAACACCGTACCTGTCGCGCAGGTTTATGAATATAAGGCCGCCGTGATTCCTAAAGGTGTTCACCCAACCCATCAAGATAACTTTTTTATCAGCATGGTCTTTTCTAAGCTCTCCACAATTATGCGTACGTTTTTTCACTCAGCCTCCAACGACTATCTTTTTTATCTCTTTCACAGATGCTAACACATCGTTCAAATTTATTTTTATCTTGTGTTCTTTCTTATGGAGCAGATCCTTTATGATCACCTCTCCACTATCAAGTTCCTGTTCCCCAGCAATAAGCGCATACCTTACACCGCTCTTGTCCGCCCTTGATAAATGTTTTTTTACGTCCCTGGACTTAAAGTCCTCTGTGTCGACAGGATAATGCTTTCTAAGTTCAAAGACCAACGGCAAGTATGCCTTGAGTGTTTTGTCGTCGAGGATAGCCATGTAGATCCTGTTCTTGTTGTCCGCAATGATGTTCTCGTCCATCATCATGATCGTTCGTTCTATTCCGCCGGCATATCCTACGGACGGGATCTTTTTTTCTCCGAGCTGCGCAGAAAGACCGTCGTAACGTCCTCCACCGCCCAAAGCGTTCTGGCGACCACCGAGTTTTTCCGTCGTAAATTCAAAAACCGTTCGCGAATAATAGTCAAGCCCTCTTACCAGATTGGAGTTCACGTTGTATTTTATTTTCAGATCATCCAATGTGCCAAGAACGACCCTGTTGTGTGTATCGCAATCAGTACAGAGATATTTTAACATGGAAGGAGCTTTACTTATTATGCCAATACACTTTTCATTCTTACAATCCAACACCCTGAGAGGATTTGTCTCTAATCTATTGTTGCAATCATCACACAGGGAGGTTTTATTCTTGGCCAGAAAATTCATAAGGTCGCTCTGGTATTTCGGCCTGCATGCTTCGCAGCCAAGAGAACTTATCTCGACCTTAATATCGTATATCCCAAGTCTTTTATAAAAAGTGTCCAGCAGGAATATTATCTCGGCATCAACATAAGGGGAATCCGTTCCTATTGCCTCAAGCCCGAACTGGTGGAATTGTCTGTATCTACCCTTTTGAGGACGTTCGTGCCTAAACATCGGCCCCCAATACCACACTTTAAGGAGTCTTCCTTTCCATTCAGGGCTTGATAGATATGCCCTCATTACAGACGCTGTACCCTCTGGCCTTAACGTGACCGATTCATCGCTCTTATCCTTGAAAGTGTACATTTCTTTAGATACTACGTCGGTGGCTTCTCCGACAGATCTTACAAAAAGTTCGGTCTTTTCCATTATTGGAGTTATAACGAGGCTGTACCCAAAGGAAGCAAAGACTTCTTCGGCTATTCTTTGCACCTTGCCCCATTTTTCGCTCTCCGGAGGAAGGATATCTTTCATCCCTCTAAGTACCTGTATCATAGGTAACTTAATAACACTTGAAGTTGAAAAATCAATGACAAAGAGTAAGATGGGAGCAATGATCACGACTAATAATCTGCTGGATAAAATATCCGCGCTCTCCAAAAGAGGCATACGGCTTGGTCTTGAGAACATGTCTGACGCTGTCAATGCGCTGGGGATAGATCTAAGTCCAATAAGGATGATCCACGTCGCGGGTACGAACGGCAAGGGAAGCACCGCTGCGTTCCTACATAGATTGATAACGGACCATGCGGGTAAGGGTAAAAGAACAGGGATGCTTATATCGCCGCACTTGATCAAATATAACGAACGCATTTCGATCAACGACAGGAAGATCTCTGACGAGGAAATTTGCAAATATGCAGATAGAATATTCAAAGAGACAGACCGCATCCCTTTGACATATTTTGAATTTACAACGCTGTTGTCGTTCATGTTCTTTTGTGGAGAAGATGTTGACTACGCCGTCATAGAGGCTGGATTGGGTGGAAGGCTGGACGCAACTAACGTGATAAGCCCCGAGATATGCATAATAACCAGCATTGGTCTCGACCACATGGAATACCTCGGTAGCACATTGAAAGAGATTGCGATAGAGAAGGCCGGAGTATTCAAACCGGGCAGCAAAGTAATATTATCGAGGACGCCGTGCAACCAACTTTTAAAGGAGAAGGCGCTGAGTGTTGGCGTAAGTGAATCATACGAGCTTGATTCAGAGTTCACATATAAAGCATGCTCAGACGAGGTGTTTGATTATATATTCAATAAAGAAACTTTGTACCATGGGCTGAAAAAAACTTTGGCCGGCGACCATCAATACAACAACGTTACATGTGCGTTGACAGCATTTCACTTGCTCGGCCTAAAGGGCACGAACGAAACCATTAATAATTCAATAAAAAAGGTCCATTGGCCAGGGCGCCTGGAAAGCAGAACTGTTTGTGATAAGCAGGTTTATATTGACGTAAGCCATAACGAGGAGGGCATGGAGCAGACGATCGAGTATTTCAGAAGACATCACCCATCAGATGATATATATGTCGCCTGTGGTTTTATGAAGGACAAAAATTATACATCCATGATAAACAGCCTCAGCGCTATATCTAAGAAAATATTTCTGGTGCCAACGGCAGAAAAAGGCCGAGAACTTAGCAAAAAAGATTACGCAAACATAACAGAGTCTGTCATGCACAACCATGTTCTGTGTGACAACTATGAGGATGCTGTGGAAAAGATTATGCAGGAGAACGGGATCATATTATTCACAGGATCAATATACAATTACGCTCATGTATCCAGACTTCTGGAGGATAGGACCAGATGTTCTGGATAATAATACTTACAGCGTCTTTATTATCAGCCCAGAGCGGTACAAGGGCCCGTTTTTCCGCCGATGAATATACAAAAAAAACGGATGAAGACAAGGTGATCCTCACTGGGAAGGTGAACATTGTCAAAAACAATACGATCCTGAAAGCTGACTGTGTCGAACTGGACACAAAAACAGAGGATTTTAAGGCGACAGGAAAGGTGTCTTACGTTGGCGATAGGCTAAAGATAACTGGCACAGAAATAGACGGTGACCTTAATTCTCCAAAAGGGTTCATCAAAGACGGCAAGATAGTAAGCGGAATAGATGTATTCGAAGGAAGAGAGATACACCGTCTAACAAAAGCAGATTTCACGCTTAAAGAGGGTCGATACACGAGCTGCGCCAACACTCCTCCTGACTGGAGAATGTATGGCAACGATATCGATATAACGACAGAAGAGTATGCCCATCTTACGGACGTCGTAATAGAGGTCTTCGGTGTCCCGACGGTGTATATGCCTTACCTTGTGCTGCCAGTAAAAAGTAAAAGACAGACCGGGTTCCTCCCACCACGTTTTGGGTTTGGCGTTGATGGGTTCAACATACATGAACCTTTTTTTTGGGCGATGACAAGAAGCCAGGACATGACGTTCACCCTCGGTCATTATGGCAACAGAGGCACTAAGGAAGGTGTAGAGTTCCGCTCTATGTATGCCGAAGAATCCTTCACTAACATGTATTATTTCCACATCGACGATCAAATGTTCGCAAAAACTGTAGTGGACGGACAACCTCTTAACGTAAAAAACAGGTACGGCTTTAAAATGGGGCAGGAATTCAAATTTTTCGAAAATACATATGCCAAAATGAAAGCGTTGTACGCAAGTGATAGTAACGTACCTAGAGATTTTTCTGAAGAAATGGAAGGAAGAGCGGAACCGTCCCTAGAGAGCAAATTAGTCGTTATGACCCATTCAAAGAACTTTGCTTATACAGGCAACGCCTCGTTCTACGAGGATATGCTGAGCAAGAACCCACTCTCGTCCGGTAACACCCAACTGCAAAGGCTACCAGAATTAACCGTAAGTTTAGCAAAAACCAAATTCTCAGAATTCATGTTTGAGGGTGACGTGTCCTACCTGAACGTATACAGGTCAGGCAAGCCTTTCGACGACAGTAACAACAACGGCTATTATGAGGACGGTGAATTCATCAGGACAGGTCAGAGAGTGGACTTCTACCCCCGAGTATCCATGCCTATCACCAGTCGTTTCTTCAGGATCACGCCTCAGGTCGGAGCGAGATATGATTATTATATGCTTCCCGTAAATGGAGACGCCTCCAGAGCATACTTTGATTTCAAAACTGACCTTACTTCTGAGATATCCAGCGTCTATAAAAGAGACCACGATAAGCGATACAGGGCTCTAAAGCACATCATACAGCCTATTATAACTTACGAATTAGTGCCCCCTGTAAAACAGACCAATCATCCCTTCTTCAACACAAGCGCGGACTCTCCTATGTTCGACTCAATAGACAAAAAAGGTAGGGCAAGCATTGTAACATACGGTATAACGAACCGTCTGCTCGCAAAATACATAACAAATTTCATAGACCCTAAAGAATTGAAAAAGAAACCCGAATATAAATGCCCCAGCTGTAAGAATGTTGAATCTGTGAGCATAACAAAAGGGAGTACAGAAAAATTTCTCGGCCTAAGGGAAAAATTAAATGCAGACGAAGAAAAAGAACCCGAGGATAAGGACGAGGTGGACAACTTCTCTGTTGCCCAGCCTGTGCAATGGAAGCTTTATCAGACATATGACTTCCTAGATACGACCGGAAAACCTTTCGGATATGTACACTCCGATATAGAAGCATCCTATGAATGGGTTTATTGGCTTAACCAATTATTTTACAACGTTTATACAAAAAAAACGGGTGTGAACAACGTTTTAGGGTTGAGCGACGGCACGAAATATGTGGAATTAGGATATTACGTCGATAAAACTACCTCAGAAACAGGAAATGATCAGTTGAAGTTACGATTTGGTTTTGTGATATGGAGGTTCGGAACAAATATAAGGTTCATCCTTAACAACAATTTCCCCGGAACTCTCAGCAATAAGATGCAGGACAAATACATCGACCTTACGTATAATCCGCCGTCGTCATGCTGGATACTGAAACTAGCAGCCAACGCCCCTTATGACAGGCCTGGCGTAGACGTAAGCATAACGTTCAACCTGATGATAAGCGGACAGGCGATAGGTTTTGGCGCCCAGGATTCTTTCTGGTCTAAAGTGGGTTATTCGAACTAACGAGAGTTAGATGTTTTTAAGCTGTTCCTTAAGCCTACTCCTCATCAACGTTTCGCTTTCTTCATCGGTCACACGGCCCAGCTTTGCAAGCATCGTTATGGACTCTTTCCCAGACGCTATCAACATTTTCTCGCCCAGCACTTCTATTATATGAAGGGTTTTTCCGTGAGAAAGCTCAAGGCTCGTTATTACCCTTATATTACCTGTATTAATGTTCATCGGCGTAGAGCTCCTGTTCCCCCTGGAGATCGTCTCTGATATCTGCCCGGAATATTTCCTGAAAAGATAAAAAACAGTAAAAAGAAAAAGAAAAACAAGAACTATAAGGAACATGAACTTAATGAATTTCCATATAACTGCAATACCAAATTTCTTAGTCGGAATATTTTCTCCGGCTTCGCTCACCTTTGGACCAGCAACATCCTTTTGTGCATTCAAGTTGTCGCCGTTGTCCTGTATCGTCTTAGGTGTTTGATCAACACTCACGGCAGCCGCAACTGTGCTGTTAACTTTTGTTTCTGGAGTTGCATCGACTGGTTTAGCATCCAGCGAAGTACTATAATTGAACACAATAGAATTACCGTCAGAAGAAATATCACCTGTTTTCTTTATAACATCGATCGGCACGTTCCTGAAGTGCACGCTCACCCTTGTACTTTTCCCAGGCATAAGTACCGCTTCTATTTTTGCGACAGATGATTTTGCAGAGGAACTCTTGAAGACCCTCTTTACGGGCAGGACAAACGCATCGGGCAAAGTAATGTCAACCCTCTCTGGTGCATAGCTTAGCTTTGCATTGGACGCATTATATTTACCGTTTAACTCTATTTTTATCGTGCCTGTTGAGCCTGAGCCTGTTTGAGAGACGTTCTTTATCCTAACTGTACCGAGACAGACAGATGGATACACCAAAAGGAAAGACAGAACTGTAAATAATATTTTTTTCATCGTTTATGCGCCTCCCGCAGAAGTGTCTTCTATTCTTTCAAAAAATTTCTTATTCGAATACTTGGTGTTATAATTTCTTGCAAAGCCCCACTTGGTAAAATCATCAAAACCTGTATCAACAGCGTCTTTAAAGCCAAGTTCATTTAATATGCTGCAACACACCTCTGGCATTATAGGACTGAGCATATAGGTCGTTATCCTTATCACCTCAAGGACGGGGAGCAACACCTTACTTATATCGTCCTTATTACCAGACTTGGCAATGTCCCACGGCTTGCTTTCAGCTATGTACCTGTTAGTATCGTCGAACAAAGCCCACATAACATCCAGCGTCTTATAAAAATCACACACGGAAAAATCCGTCTTGAACGACTTTATCACTTCTTCCAATTTATTTTTCAGCGCATGTTCTTTCGGCAAAGTCGAACACTGGATCGATGTCTCGACGCTGTAATACTTTTCTATCATGCCCATCGTCCTTGATATAAGGTTGCCGTAGTTATTTGCAAGATCGGAATTATACCTGTGTATAAAACGCTCGAGAGTAAAATCTGAATCCTCACCCCAATGCATATCCCTCAAGAAAAAGAACCTGAGGCCCTGGTCACCGTACTTCTGTTTAAAGACTTCTGGTTCGACAACATTCCCGATCGATTTCGACATCTTCGATCCGGACATGTTCCAATACCCGTGGACGTTGAGATGTTTATATAAAGGAATACCCGCAGACAAAAGCATCGTCCCCCAATAGATTGTGTGTGTCCTCAAAATATCTTTCGCTATAAAATGCTCGCAGACATTCCAATAATTATTAAAGTCCTTTCCGTCCGGGTAACCAACCGCACTTATATAATTAAGGAGCGCATCGAACCAAACATAGGCCACAAACTTATTGTCGAACGGGAGCTCTATCCCCCACGACACCCTCTCCTTGGGCCTGCTGATACAAAGATCGTCTATCTTTTCTTTCAGGTATCCAAGCACTTCCCTTCTGTACCATTCCGGTCTGATAATATCCGGCCTCTTCTCGAATTCCTCGCGAAGAGCATCGGTATATTTAGACATCTTGAAAAAATAATTCTCTTCTTTAACTTTTTTAGGTTCGGTTTTGTGATCAGGGCATTTTCCATCCACTAGTTCAGAATCTGTTATGAACCTTTCGCATCCAAGGCAGTAATTACCCTCGTAGGATGCAAAATAAATATCTCCATTGTCGTATAGTTTTTGGAGCAGATATTTAACCACCTTCTGATGGCGATCCTCGGTGGTCCTTATAAAATCATCAAAATCCAGATGAAGTGTTTTCCACACCTCGCGGAATCTTTCAGCGTTCTCATCCACAAAAACGTTAACATCCTTGCCAGACTTCTGGGCAGCAAGGGCGATTTTTTCTCCGTGTTCATCGGTGCCAGTCAAAAAATAAACTTTCCTGCCGAACAAGTGATGGTATTTTTTAACGATATCAGCGACCACCGTTGTATAGGTGTGCCCTATATGAGGATGCGAGTTAACGTAGTACAGCGGCGTTGTAATATAAAGGACCGGTTTACTCATCTACAGGCTCTCCTTGCCAACTTTCCTTGACCGAGACATTTATAAGTTCATCCAATAATTTGCTGTAAGGAATGCCTGTCGCCTTCCAAAGTTTTGAGTACATACTTATTACTGTAAAACCAGGTATCGTATTCACCTCATTAAAATAAATGGACCCTGTATCAATATCCAAAAGGAAATCTATTCTGGAAAGGCCGCTGCCTTTAAGAGCCTTAAATATACTCTTGGCATAATCCGATGTAAGCCTCTTGGTCTTTTCTTCGATCTTAGCCGGTATTACAAGGTCCGCCCCGACCTTATCAACATACTTTGCTTCATAATTATAGAACTCTTTGTGTGGGATTATCTCCCCTGGTACACTTGTTTTTACCTCGGTGTTCCAGTGCCCAAGTACAGCCACCTCTATCTCTCTCGCATTTATGGCCTTTTCTATCAGGACCATGTCTGAATATTTCAACGCCTCGCTTACAGCTTTCGTTATTTCATTCTTATCTTTAACCTTTGTTATCCCAAAAGAAGAGCCTGAAGAACATGGTTTTACAAAAACAGGTAAGCCCAGCTTTGCCACTATTTCCCCAACATTTATTTCTTCAACATGCGTGTATGAGAACCAGGGAACGACTGGAATGGAATTATACTGCGCTATGACCTTGGTTATATTTTTATCCATACCTATCGCCGAAGAAAGTGTGCCGCAACCAACGATCCTGTATCCCATGCATTCTATAAGCCCCTGAAGTTTTCCGTCCTCGCTGTTATCGCCATGTATAACCGGAAAAAACGCATCGATCTCTATGGGCATTAGCGAATCACCTTCCTGATAATAAAATACCGGATCCTCTCCTGGCTTTATTATCACAGGTTTCCAGTCAGTATCTTTTAGACGGTGGGAATCAATATTCTCGTCGGCGGTATAGAATTTGTTGTCGCCGTAATAACGCCATTCACCTTTTTCCCGCCCTATGCCTATAACGCACACATTATATTTTCCCCTGTCAAGATTGCCGGTGACAGATGCTGAAGATGCAACTGACACGACATGCTCTGGAGACACGCCCCCGCAGATAACACAAATATTAAGTTTCCTACTTCCCGATCTTTTCATTTACTGACCTCCAGACATTGTCCCTGTATTTAACAACATCTTTCCTCATGCCGTCTATTTTCTGCTCAAGATCCTTTTTGAATTTCTCATCCTTTATATTAGGAAGATTTATCTTAACATTAAGCGCAGCCCCTTCAAAACCTGCATACGCCATAAGAGAACCGACGCCTACGTCGCTGGCTGAGTTCGGGTTCCCAAGTTCCGCGACTTCCTGAAGCTCATTAAGTACATCAACACATTTTTTAGCCGTATCGAACGGGACAAGCGTTGCTTTTTTGTATCCAGCCTCCATGGCTTCGTCACGTACTTTTTGTTCTTGAGGCGTGACCTTCGGCATTCTCATCGCTGATATCACGTCGTTAAACGCATCGGTATCAAGGTCAACTCCGCGTTTTAGGTTCTCAAGACAAAAGCTAAGTTTTTCTCCCCTCGCCGACAACTTATCCAACGTATTTTCAAATCCTTTTTTTGCAGGGGTAAGGGCAGACACCATAGAGCCGAGTCCAGCACCTAAAGCACCGGCCAATGCAGCAACGCTTCCTCCACCAGGGGCAGGAGAATCTTTCCCTACCTCATCTACGAAATCATCCAGCTTCATGCTGCAAAGCTTGCCCGGTTTCTCAATTTTATATTCTATCACTTTATCCTCCATCTTGAACGGAGCTATCTCATCAAGCCCCAGCGACTTAATGGCAATATGAACGATCTCTTTTTCCGGAAGCCCTGCAGAGCGTTTCATTTTTTTAAGGGAATATCTGCCAGCTTCAAGGATAGCATCTTTAGGAATAAGTCCGACGAGTTCACTCCCTGTGACCCTCAAACCTATTTTATTTGCCTCATCAACACACGTCTCAAAAAGTTTATATAGAGGTGTAATATGGTAATTCGTTAAATTAATCGACACCTGAGCTATTCCATACTGCTCGATGTACCATCCAATAGCCTTAACCTCTTTTAGCAGCCCTGGCACACCGTCTTTTCCAGCCTCGCGTATCTTGAACGCTATCTGATTTGCCAATGTGCGGTCTCGTGTATTTAAATTAATATTGTAGGCGATCAAAAAATCCCTTGCACTAATCTGTACCGCTCCACTCCTCTTAACTACGTCGTTGAATTTTGCAGGACCAAAATCCGGTTTCATTGTTGGAAGTTTTTCTGCAAGACTTTCGTATTCGCCTTTTCTAACAAAAGCAAGGTTTTTTCTCTCTTCGCTCGACGCTGCATAACCATATAAATATACAGGGATACCCAGTTCAGCCCCAACCCTCTGCCCCAATTTCTTTGCCATAACCACGCATTCGTCCATGGTTATGCCAGCAACAGGAATAAAAGGACAAACATCCGTACATCCCTGACGGGGATGCGCCCCTTTGTGCTTGCCCATATCAATAAGTTCGTAACTTTTCTTTATGCACAAAAAGGCAGCTTCTTCCACTGGTGCTGGCTCACCGACGAGAGTTATGACCGTTCGGTTCGTATCAAAGCCAGGATCTACGTCCAGAACATCAACCCCAGGGACAGATCTGATCGCACCAACGACCGCATCAATTATAAGTTTATCCCTGCCCTCCGATATATTAGGAACGCACTCTACCAGCTTTCTCACCGCATCCTCCAAAATATTCGCTCAGCTACTATATATATAGCTCTTATGGACCTAATCAAGAAATAAATCCAAGTACCGTCGTATCTCGTCAATGTTCACGCTTGTATCCTTGCAAGGCCCACAGGGTCTTTCGTTCAGCACACCTATCACCGGTATGTTCTTTACGTCCCTAAGGCCGCTCACAAGGTCACTCTCGCAGGCGACAGCAAGTATAAGGCTAGGAGCACTGTGTTTTATGATCTCTCTTGCTGCAGTCCCTCCGCTCACTATAACTACATCAAGTTTATAATCTTTTTTAAGCTCCAGGAATTTTGGAATACAACATTTTCCGCACAGCCTGCAATTCTCAAGTTTATCCAGCGTAACCTTATAAAGGCACTCGCTGTTCTGTATGCAGTGGGGAAGAAGCATTAATATCCTTCCTTTTATCTTTTTTCCTTCAAATCTTTTTAATACTCTGGCGTTACTATATTGAATAGCATCGTGCCTGAAGCTGTCAGGGTCGATCCTCAGGCATTTGGATACAAGTTCCATGATGGGGTAAATAAAGAATGAGTTGGATGAGGTCAATAACACAAGCATAAACAACAGCGTTATAGTCGCTGGAATAACGAACCATAGCGAATACGAGTAGGACAGATACACGGACAAGACAAAGAGGTCCGCAATAAAGACCACGATCAAACACAGGATGAGATAAAAGCTATTTTTCTTCATATTCATAGGGCATAATACCAGCTTGTTTTGGGACACATACTAATCTATAATTCGTCATATATGAAGCTCGATTTTTATGAGAGATCCTACCTTTTAGCAGCACTTGGGACAACCCTTTTACTGTTAACCATCATACCACTCATCATGTATGCTGAAAAAAAGTATCTCCTGATACCTGTTGTAGTGATGTTCGTGTTCGCACAAATAATATTTTATTCCTTGCCACGGAGAAAACCATAAAAATGCAGCTATTAAGAAAAAACGATCTACTCAGGCACGTATATTTCATTGAATCATCCTGCTGTGGTCCAGAGCTACTTAACCTTTTTTCCTCACGTTACGATCCCGAGAGACTTGGGTTCGTAAGGACAATGGACATGAAGAAGGCGGATATCCTTATAATAAGCGGATACTCCTCTGAGAAAACACTGGACAAACTTGAGAAGGAATACCACGAACTTGATAACAAACCAAAAATAGTCGCTGTAGGTGGTTGTGCAATCAACAAGGGGCCTCTTGGGATTAAAAAAACCAAATTGCCTGCTATCGTTTTCATACCAGGATGCCCTCCAAGACCAGAGAGTATAATAGACGGGATCACCAGGGGGATAAAGTCGTAATGGAGCTTTTCATAAATTATCCTTCCGGCAATACGTCCCTAAATATTACAAAAAGAGGAAAAAAAATATTCAGCGTTAAAGTAGAGGACGGTTACAACAAAAGGAACATAATAGAAATATGCAGACAAAAAGGACCGTTAAAATCCATCCCGTTCATAGAACGGCTGGACCCATACAACTCAATGCACTATGCCACGTGTTTTTGCTTGATGGTCGAGAAAGCTGCCGGCGTAAGCTGTGATCAGAACTTACAGTTCATAAGGACCGTATTTCTAGAAATGGAAAGGATATTCAGCCACGTCGTTTATCTGGATAGGATGTTCCGCGCTTCAGACAACTCAGTATTTTATAATATAACGTCATCAGTAAAGGAAATGATCATCGACTTGAAGGAGGAAATAACAGGGCACAGGCTATACAGTTCTGCACAGGCTTTTGGCTGCCTTAATTTCAACTTCAGTCAAGGGAACCTAAAACAGATCGGGAAAAGTAACAATGATATCAAGATAAAGCTGAATGAGATGGAAGACCTTTTAAATAATAATGAGGCAATTGAGTCAGTCTACAGTGGCGTAGCTATAATAAAGGATGTAGATAGTTGTCCAGGTTTCAGCGGACCGTTCTCCTGGATGAACGGCAAAGGGAATGATGCAAGGTTGGGCGATCCATACCTCGCTTACAGCGACAATAACATCCTGGATATTATCAAGAACAAATACACCAGCGACTATAATTGTGCGTTCTCAAGGATAAAGGCCATCATACAGGATATAAAAGCATCCATAGATGTAATCACTCATATTACAGGAAAAGATGAATTAACGTACCAGATCAGCAACAGGTTCACCGACGACATAAAAGCACCTCACGGGACCCATGGCCAAAACATAGAAACGCCGAGGGGGTTCCTCCAAATGCAAATGGACATAGATAAGAACGGGAACATCGAGGCACTAGATATAATCTCACCATCGGACAAAAACCAAAAGATCGTCAACTCCGCCTTAAGAGGGGGCCTGCAAGACCATGTATGCATGGCCTGGGAGAGTCTATACATATCCATGATGGAGATAGACAAATGATTAACTTCCTTGAATTCATTTTTTTCTCTATCGCCATATTAGTATCGAACTCGATCCTTCATATATCGAGGACGTCAACAGAAAAAAGGACAGGACTGATAAACAGACCACTGCTACTCTTGGTAAGGGCGATCCCTGAATACATAAACGAAATTCTTGTGATCATAATATTATTTATTGCAGTTAAAATAAGCCACGAAGCAGCTTTTGCATCACTTGTTATGATCTTTGCAACCAAAATATCACGCAGCGACAAAAGTTATGGATACAACATGTTCGACGCTGTTTGCGCTTTATGCGTATTGTCATCAACGATCACCGTAATGATGTTCGACAACAGTACATATATAATGACCAACAGCCCATTCTTATTTCTGTCCTTTATCGTAAGCACAGTGTCGATAACGCTTTTCAACGACAACAGCACGGAAAGGCCTGTCGCGGATATCTCCAGGAGCCTTGCTTTGAACATTTATTTAATATCAATATTTACGCCGCTGCATAATTTTGGGATTATGATCATTGCAGGGATCTTGATGATCTACCTACAATTTTTGATAGGACAGTTGACACCACGGTTCAGTGTATTTCAGAACATACGTTATAGTTTCGGTATTTTATCTTTCTTATCCTTGTTGGCTGTCGCTGGGAGCATAATATGCGCACTGTATTAAAAACGATGATAAGCACACTAAGGCTCCTGTTCTCAAGACAGGACGTAACGGAAATGTATCCTGACCCGGTGGCAAAACCACTGCTCCCAAAAAGGGCAAGAGGAATATTGTCTCTCGACACATATAAGTGCACGCTCTGCGGAAAATGCGTGAAGATGTGTCCCTCCAACACCATTAGTATAAACAAGAATAATTTGTCGCTAAAAATAAATTATACCTACTGCATGTCATGTACATATTGTTCAAATGCCTGTCCGGAAGACGCGCTGGTGTTCTCCAAGGAATTTGAAAGCGCTACGAATGATCAAGAACTTTTCATCCACGAATTTAACATAATCAACGTAAGGAACATTAAGAAGGAAACATTATGATCTATGCATTGACCATCTTCACGTTGATAATACTCGCATCATGGATATTTATCAAAAACCATAGATATAAGTTCGCGTTCAGCCTCCTGATCATACTCTCCCCCTTGTTGATCTTCTTTATGAATGGGGCAAAGATATACGCCCTTGCACTTTTCATTCCATCGTACCTATTCATTCTTTTCAACAACTACAGGAAAAACGCAGCAAGGGATAACTACAAAGGCATTATAGTTGCCATGCCTTTTGCATTATTGATGCTTTGGTTACTGCAACAAAACAGACCGGACCTGATCAAGACATCCAACAGCGATGAATTAATGATTAGCATTATCCTGGCGGCAGTACTTATATTCACCTCAATAACTGTATCATTAATCGGGATGGCAAGAACAAAAGGGGACAGGACATATGACTAATATATTCATGATCGCAGCTGCTTTAATAACTTTTGTTGTAAGCATGACTAGAAGCGATTTTTTCTACAGAGTCATAGGACTGTTCGTCACTTTTTCTCTTATTGCCATTTTGATCTTCAAAGACCTCAGTCAAGCGTTCCTCATCATCATGGTTGGGCTGATAATAAACCTTCTGCTGGCGATAAGCTATAAAGGGTACGGTGAAAAATGAGCACCATTTTTTACGTAACAGCGGCATTATCCATTATCAGCGTCGTTCAGGCTCTCGTTCTAGCAAAAAGGGGCAAGGCATGTTCCGCTCATAAATACCTTACATATTCGCTTGTATTTATATTGTTGAACCTTCCTATCCTTTCAAATCATTTTGAAGTTTGCCTGGTAGCAATACTCATGTTAAAGATCATCTTGGCGTCTGACACGGACGAACTGAATAGCGTCTTCATCTATGTGTCGGACCTGTTAGTGATAACCCTTGTCGCACTAAAGCCATATCACTTGGACCATGACCTCGTATCAACATGCGCGGTCCTCTCGTGGGCGTTCATACCATTATTGGTCAGGGTTGTACTGGACAAAAATATTTTAACGCCGCTGTATATAATGCCGGCGATACTGCTTGCATCAATAACGGATACTCAAATAAGCACCGCGGCAATATGTGTATATACGCTGACACTATTCTTGTTGTACCGTTACAATAAGGAAAAGTTATCCATATTGTTCGTATGCCTTATGCTTGTCGCTTTTTTTGACGGAAATATAATACAGAACATTGTAAGCGGTCTTACCGAATCCATGGACCACAAAATAGCCCTTGCAATTCTATTCATATTATCAGCGTCTAGGTTGATGGAAAAATATATAAAAAGGATCTCAGTAATTATCGACTTCAAGATGACCCTTGTGGTCGTTTTTGGTGCAAGCGCGATATTCTTTCCACCCCTAATGAGTGCTTCCTTCAAGATAACACAACCGGTCCCACTTGTTTTAGGTGTGATCTTTATCCTCGTCAATTACCGATATTTACGTGTCTTCAGAAGGACAAGGCTTTATGCAGCGTGGGACCTTCTGGTTACCTTGTCCACCAAGAGTACACAGACACTACATGGGTCCGCAAAGAACGTAAAAATATGGCTCAGATCTTTCTGTGAAAAATTTATTTCAGGAATGAATAAACACATTAATACATCTGTGATCAAAACGAGGGTCACTATTCATAACACCCTGGTTTGGATCAGTGCAAATTTTGTATCTGTTCTTTCCGTCGGTGCTGTTAAACTTGAGTTACTCGTTGAAAGGACCGGCTATAAAGAAGGGCTGGCCGTGGCTTCAACAATTATAATAATCTTAATAATCTTATTCGGGGTGTTACTATGATCAAATTCGACCTATTGATCCTTGTTCTGGTCCCTGCCGTATGCTCGTTACTGGAATTCATATTCGGTAGCATATGGAAAAAGTCACAGGGCACTATCTCTATCGCAGTTAACGTCCTGCTAACGGCCATGACCATTGCAGTGATGTACACGCCCGGTTTAAATCCAGCGATAGATAATACCTCATCTGTCGGATTGGTATTGGTTTCGTTGATCTTCCTATTTGTCTCCATCGGAACAATTAGAACAATAAACGAGAATAAATTATATTATCCCTGTCTTTTAATAACAGAGGCACTCGTCATCGGTTTTCTGTTATCGCAAGGCCTAACGATGCTGAAGCTCGTACTTTGGGAAGCAATATGGATACCTGTTTTCATAATACTTATAACTTCAAAGGAGAAGCTGCTGTCTATCTCTTTCTTTAAGGTTTGGTTCTTGAGTGAAACACTTATCATCTCTTCTTTTATCCTTTATCAAAGCAAAGCGGACATCCATATTATATTCTGGCTAATGATGTCCGGCGTAATGATCAGGATGTTCTCGTTCCCGTTCGATTCACTTATAAAAAGATCCGTAAATACGGCTGACTTCAGCATCAGTTCTATCATCGGCGTAATACTACCGGTACTCCCAATATTTTTCGTCATACAGATAATGATCCCAAACTTCGGTGGTGAACTCAATTTCTTTTACGACATCATCTCTTGGATATTCATATCAGGCATATTGGCATGGATCATAAGGCTCGCTATAGACACAACAATAGACGACGTTGTATCAAGTCAAATAATAATATTCAACTCCATGATAGGAATATGGCTGACACATCCATCCGGCAATTTGTTGTTCGCTGTCTTCCAGATAATATTCATTAAAACACTTATAAACATTCTGATAGTATATTATGGCGATAAAACAAAATTGAATTCCAGATCATGGTTGTTCACGATACCCGTAATTATGTCGTTCGGAATACCCGGGATAATAATAGGCGCACCTCTTCTTCATTTAACATCAGCATGGTACGGAATAGACCCTGTAATATGTATAACAACGCTAGTACTGTTTACGTTGTGTTTTATCTACTCAAGTATAGTGATAACGCCACTTTTCATATCATCACCAAAAATAAAGATCAATTTAAGGACAACTTTGTTAATACTGCTTTTTGTTTTTACAATAATAGTATCGCTGGTCAGTAATAGGGGTTATTAATGTTCCTACCCGAGACCATTATTATCACGACATTTATAATAACAGCGTTGTTCCTTGTAAAAAAAGGCACGACGAGAAAAGATGTCATTATAATGAATATCCTGCTGGCCATAGGCTTAACAACATCTGCGTTTTTTGTCCTAAGACAGGCGAGCATAGTTTCAGTGTTCAAAATATACTTTTTGTATGCCGCTCTTTTATTTATATATAAATACAGCGAGAGGTTCCATACAACAGAAAGGATCTCTGTGCTAGCCATGTTAGCAGGTGTATTCATAGTGTTGTCGTTGAATTCAGATGTCGCCCTGTTTATTTCATTCGCGTTGATATTGGTTTCGGTCTATGGGTTCACTGTGACCAGGGAAAGACCTGACATGGGGGCTGTAACAGCTGTTTCAACGATGCTGATATTGCTCCTTATGTACAAACTGGCCCCTGCTGTTGTTATAATGCTCGCTGTACTGGCAGTATTAACCTTCCCTCTCAAAACGAGGAATAGTTCATTGGAGGCACTTGTTACAACGCTTGTTGCGCCGATCCTTATATTCCTATGTATGAAAAACCTTGCTACGTCTAAAGACCCCTATTTCTTGGTCAACTCATTGCGCGTTGTTGGTTCAGCATTGGTCATCTTGTCGCCGATCCTTCTTTGCTCGAACAAACCTACGGAAAAAAGAATGGTTAAATACGGCCTATTCTACGTCGGTAATATCTTGTTCCTCTTAAGTATGAACACCACCGGCACGTTCGTGTTAGCGGTCATATACACACTAATGATTGCACTGATATATGATGCAAAGCTTAGTTCCTTCTCTATATTCAATCTAGCCATGATGCCGCCTTCACCAGCCTTTATCATTAAACTGTTGTTCCTTTATGAACTCTCGACCAGATCGCACCCTGCGTATCAAATGATCATGATCATATGTTCTCTCGCTGTAATGCTGCATGCCGCGATAGATATATACAAAATCGGTGTAAGGCGCCCATTATTGCTTAAAATCATCTCAATAACTGCTATAATAGTACTATTGGTGTATCTGGAACAGTTTAAAGGCATCTTGAACGCAGTCATTGGCGTATTTGCGGGATAACATTATGGAAAAGAAATTTATAATAAAATTCTCTGATGGCATTATCAGGGGACCTTACCTCGAGAACGAAATAGATGACATGATATATGACAATTCACTTTCAGGAGAGGAAAAGATACGGGAATATCCCGACGGTGACTGGAAGGACATCGCAAAAACACCGCATTTTTACGACGTATTCCTCGGGGCGTTCGAAGCCGATAAGGGTCCAAAAAGGAACGAGAAAGAGACATTCGTGGATTCTCCCACAGCGACCAATATAAAAAAGGAAGAGAAAAAGGACGAGCCACCACTTGAAAAGACCGTCATACAAAAGGACAGAAAAAGTAAAGAAACAAGAACAGGTTCGATAGATAAGACACAGTTATATAACCAGCAAGATGTAAAGAATATCTCCGACTCTTTGATAAAGACCAAAAAGGACGGAGTAATAGACCCTGACCAGAGATCACCTATCATACCTCAGGCCGTAATTGTTTCCTTGGAAGAAGAAAGACCAGGGGATAACATAAAATTAAAACTTGTCGCACTGGCATCCATAGTAATAGCGGTATTTGCTGTTTTCTATTTCATGTTCAGTTCGGATACGACCAAGGTCATCGACGTAAATGGAGTAAAGCTTGAGAAAGTATATACAGAGATAACGCTTCCAGTAGCAGAAAGCAGCATTATGTCGCCTAAGGAATCTGCGAGCATGAAGGATCAGGCACTGACCCTGATCATAAAAGACGACATAAACAGTTACAAAAAAGCTGTGGAGCTGTTGTTGGCATCTTATGAGGCTGATACAACGAATTACAACGACATGTCGTATCTGGCATATTGTTACAGCATGCTGTATAACGTGTCAAAAAAGGACACTGAATATCTTAACTCGCTGAAAGCAATAATATCCAGGGCAGAGAAAACGGACACTAACATACAGTCAACGACACTTGCAAAAATGTCTTACGCAATAATACAAAAGAACTATAACGGCGCCATAACATCATTCAACGAAATGCTTAATGCACTGAAAGACCCAACGAAGGTCGAGGACCAACTCCTGATCGCTGCTGCAGAGGCTGCAATTGGACAAAACGACTACAACGCTGCGTTCCAGATCCTCACTAAGATAAATAAGTCGAACAACATATATCCCCGAGCTTATTATCTTGAAGGCCTTATACGGATAAACAACAAGGAATATGAGATTGCAGCATCCCTGTTCAGAAAGGCTTTGGAGATAAACCCAAAACACGTATTGTCCATGGTGCGTTTATTCGAGCTTGGAAAGGACGCTACAGCATTGAACATCTTTAACTACGCAAAAGACAATTACATGAACTCCAGTCACGACGATATATCTATAATGCTATATTTGCTTGGGAATATAATGGTTCAGAACAACGACGTAGAAAAAGCTAAATATTTCTACGAGAAGGCCCTTGACTTCTCTGCATCCAATGCAAAAGCGATGATAGCTTATGAACAATTGGGTGGAAGCATCGCAAAATACAAAAAGGAATTCATGCCCTCAACAATGCCCAATCCGGAAACAAGCACATTCCTTATGAGGGGCGACGAACTTTACCGCCTGCAGAAATACAGGGACGCATCACTACAATATCGTATGGCGGCAAGCCTTGATCCGCAGAATACAAATTCTTGGTACAAGCTCGGTGAAGCATACAGGATGACCTACGAATACTCAAAGGCAATGGATGCTTACAATGAGAGCCTTAAGACAGACAAGCTCGCTGTGCTCCCTATGATCAGGTTGGCAAGGGTGCAAACGGATCTATATAAATTCCAGGATGCCGCTGATAATCTAAAAAGGGCGCAAGAGATAGACCCCGACAATCCTGATGTTCTTTTCGCGATAGGATACTTGAGTGATAAGAGGAACATGGAAGAGACGGCGGTTAAATATTACCACAAGGCTGTTTCAAAAGATTTCTCACACGTCGATTCATTATTAATGCTAGCAAAGATCAACTACAAATACGAAAGGTACGCCGAGGCTAAACTCTTGTTCGAGAAGGTATTGAACTCCCAGCCTGACAACTTTGAGGCTTATGTTTACATCACACTGATACTGGCTAAAACGGAACACATTTCAAAAGTAGAAAAGTACATAGAGACCCTTCAAAGAACATTCCCTGAGGTTGCAGAGCTCAACGCTGCATTAGGCATGGCGTACATGATGAACGCTAACTATGACTTAGCAGAAAAAGAATTCAAAAAGGGAAAGCAAAAGAACCAGTACTCGATAACGAACCTAAAAGCATACGCTGAGCTAAGTGAAAAACTTGGCCGCAATAAGGACGCCTTATCCTATTACGAAACTGTTGCTATCATAGCGCCTTATTATCTGGATGCTATAAACCAGAAGGTGAATATTTATTGCAACCTTGGACAGACTGCCAGCTGTGAACAGGAATTATTAAGGTTGGTGGACCTTACTCCTGCGTTCCCGAAGGCATACTACACCCTCGGAAAACTATACTACAAGAGCGGCCAGTTGGAGGACGCAAGAGAGGCTTTAAATAGGGAGATAGGGTACAACCCGTCGATAAGAGATTCGTATCTGCTACTTGGCGACGTATATATAAAGCTAAATCAGCCGCAGAAAGCCATCGAACTGTTCAGGGGTCTTTTGGTCCTGAACAAAAAAGATCCGTATGCGATGCTCGGTCTTGCAAAATCCTATTATGCAGGAAAGGATTTTGAAGGCGCAGAGAACACCGTTACACAGGCCCGGCATATTGACCCGAATATAAACGATATATATTTCCTTGAATGCCAGTTATACTTCCAGATGAACAGATATGCTGAATCAAAGAACTCATGCGACGAATACATTAAGAGGGCTCCCGACGACGAAAAAGCACGGGAAGCCAGGGACCTTGTCTCAAAAATAACAAAGGGGTGATACAAATAAATGATAGACGTGAAAAAACTCATCGACGACCCAGAAAGCTATAAAAAATGCCTGAAGGCAAGAGGCTGGGAGACAAACTACGTAGATAAAATTATCTCTTTGGACACAGAACGAAGAGAGCTAATAACCAAAGTGGAAAAATTAAGAAGCGATAAAAAACAAAAAAGTCAGGAGTTCGGAAAATTAAAAAAAGATGGTAAAGATACTTCGTCCCTTGATAAAATTTTATTCGCGACAGATACTGACCTTTCTTCCTCTGAGCAGAAATTAACAGACGTACAGACCAAGTGCGACGAGATATTGATGACAACCCCAAATTACCTTCTCCCTGACGTGCCTGAAGGCACGGACACCAGCTACAATAAAGTGATACGGGAGTGGGGGAAGAAGCCTGAATTCAGTTTCGCGCCAAAAGACCATGTCGACCTTGGAGAATCGCTGGGGATAATAGACTTTAAAAGGGCAGGAAAAGTCACCGGTGCGAGATTTGTTTTCATGTGCGGTCTCGGTGCTGCGCTTGAGAGGGCACTGATAAATTTTATGCTCGACACACATACAAAACATCACGGATATAAAGAGATCCTGCCTCCTTTCATCGTAAATGATTCGTCACTAAAAGGAACAGGCCAGCTCCCCAAGTTCAAGGATGATCTTTTCAAACTGGAAAATTTCCCGTTCTATTTGATCCCAACAGCAGAAGTCCCTGTAACAAATTTCCACGCCGACGAGATCCTTGAGTACCGTGATCTTCCCGTAAAATTCGCCGGTTTCTCCGCATGTTTCAGGAGCGAGGCTGGTAGCTATGGCAAGGATACTAGGGGAATGATACGGCAACATGAATTTAACAAGGTCGAGTTAGTTAAAATAACTGATCAGAAAAGTTCTATAGAAGAACATGAAGCTCTAACAAAAGACGCTGAAAAGATACTCCAACTATTGGGGCTACATTATAGAGTGGTAGTTCTCTCTTCGGGAGATACCGGATTTGCTGCTGCAAAATGTTATGATCTTGAGGTGTGGCTACCCTCAGATAACTGCTATAGAGAAATATCTTCCTGTAGCAACTTCTTAGATTTCCAATCCCGTAGAGCAAAGATCCGCTACCGAGATCCGCAAACAGGAAAACCAGTGCATGCTCATACAATAAATGGTAGCGGTCTTGCCATCGGAAGAACTGTTATAGCGATACTAGAGAATTATCAGCAGGTAGACGGCAGCGTCTTAATACCAGAAGTATTACGCCCGTATATAGGGACAAACACGATCACAAAAAATAAATTATAGTTATTGCTGCTGCCTGTTCTTTTCTGGCTCGGGATCATTCTTCTTCTTCTAATAATTGCAGTTTAGATATTTTGGTATTCTGAAATACAGCAATTGGGATCTTTTCAATCTTATCATTAACAAGTATTTCCTGTTCACCTTCTGAAACATCAGCATCTATGATGAGAAAATACTTATCGCCAGTTTTTGACTTTTCATCTTTATATATTAATTTATATTTGCACCTACACGCGAACCCCTCAACATAATACTTAACGTTTTCCATGCTTTCGAAACAATATTCATCTCGATTTACTTTGTCTTTAGCAATCGTCAGGATACCAGACCTTACAAGATATTGAACACCTCTATTAAAAGCACACGGATCCTCCTGTCCAATAATAATCTTTGGAACGATCAAGCAACAAACAACTGACAACACCGCTATTGATCTATGCAAAACCGACACACTCACCCCCCAAAAACTCAACTCTTACTAACACTTTTAATACCACAATCTTTAATAAAAAATCAACTTAATACTTTAAAGCACAGGGTATTTGTTGGGGCGTATTGCCTCATTTTTATTCAGTTTTCTCTGGTAAAGATCCGCTCTATTTTTTGTGCCTTGCCGGTAGATTCGTCCACCTCAAGATAAACGGCATTTACGCCTAAATTATTCTCAGAGAATTTAAACGCTATTGGACGTTGTGTTATAAATTTTTGGATTATCACATCCCTGTCAACACCTATGATACTGTCCATAGATCCACACATTCCTACGTCGGTAATATAAGCTGTACCGTCAGGCAGGATCCTGTCGTCCGCGGTTTGAACATGAGTATGAGTACCGACCATAGCAGATACTTTGCCGTTCAAATACCAGCCCATAGCCTCTTTCTCACTGGTCGTCTCAGCGTGGAAATCTACTATAATAGCTCGTCCCTTCTGAAGAGGATATTTTTTAAGCACATAGTCGATGGCCTTGAACGGACAGTCCAACACCTCAATAAATGTTCTCCCCATTATATTTACGATCAGTATCTCAGCATTTTGTTTTTTTACTAGTGTGTAGCCAAGTCCAGGAGTAGCAAACTCCTCTCTAGTTGGATAGTTGAGCGGCCTGATAACTTTGTCGCTCTTTGAATCAAGGTACGGAAATATCTCTTTGTGTTTCCAGATATGATTGCCTGAAGTTAATACATCAATACCCATAATAAAAAGCTCTTCTGCAACTTCAGGTGTAAGACCTATACCGCCTGCTGCATTTTCGCCGTTGGCGATCACCAGATCAGGATTATATTTTACTTTCAGCGACGGAAGATTTTTATGTAGCGCACGTCTTCCAGCTTTGGCAACAACATCTCCAAAGAACAATATACCTATCACTTTGCAACTCCAACGGCCCTGGTCTCTCTGATAACAGTGACCTTGACCTGTCCAGGATAAGAAAGATCATCCTCTATCTTTTTTGCTATGTCACGAGAGAGTATTACAGCATTCTCATCATTAACCTCGTCGCTCTTCACCATAACTCTTACTTCACGGCCTGCCTGTATAGCAAAAGCTTTTTCTACGCCGGGGAATGAATATGATATCTTTTCGAGGTCCTCGACCCTTTTAATATATGACTCCAACATCTCTCTTCTTGCGCCCGGTCTTGCGCTACTTATAGCGTCAGCGGCCTGGACGATAAAGTCGAGTACGGTCTCTGGTTTTTCTTCCTCGTGATGCGCCCTTATCGCATGAATGATGTCTGGACGTTCGCCGTATTTCTTTGCGAAGTCAGCGCCTATAGAAGCGTGTGAACCTTCAACGGAGTGGTCTATGGCTTTACCTATGTCGTGAAGAAGGCCTGCGCGTTTTGCTAATTTAACGTCGACACCAAGTTCCCCTGCCATGGCCCCTGAGAAGAACGCGACCTCAAGCGAGTGGACGAATTGGTTCTGCGAATAGCTAGTTCTGTATTTTAACGATCCGATCAGTTTTAATATTTCAGGATTAACACCGTGTACACCAACCTCGAACATCGCCTGTTCGCCGGATTCCTTTATTTCCTTATCAAGCTCCTTCTTAATTTTATCGACGATCTCTTCTATCCTTCCGGGATGTATACGTCCATCAGCGATCAATCTCTCTATCGCAAGACGGGCAATTTCCCTTCTCACAGGGTCAAAACCGGATATAACAACTGTTTCAGGAGTATCATCTATGATGAGGTCAACACCGGTTGCAGCCTCGATGGCCCTGATGTTCCTCCCTTCCCTGCCAATTATTCTGCCCTTCATCTCGTCGCTGGGCAATGTCACGGTGGACACGGTCCTTTCTGCAACGTATTCGCCAGCATAACGTTGAATAGATGTTGATATGATGAGCCTTGCTTTCTTATCCGCATCTTCCTTGAGCTCGTCCTCGATCAGCTTTAACTTCTTTGCAGCCTCGTGTTTTGCCTCGCTGATTATCATCTCGATCTGGATGCGTTTAGCTTCTTCTGTTGTTACCCCTGTCAGGGTCTCCAATTTCCTCTGTGCTTCCTTGAGCTTGTTGTTGTAAAGTTCTATTTCCGCCGCGACCTTTTTTTGGCCGGCGACAACATCATCTTCCGACTTTTTGATCTTTTCCTCTCTTGAATCTATAAAACCTGCTTTCTTGTCCAGGTTCTCTTCTTTGCCGAGCAGCCTCTTTTCCCAGGCCTGAAGGTCCTTGCTTTTTTCCTTGGTTTCTTTTTCAAGTTCCAGTTTGGTGTGGTACATCTGTTCTTTCAGCTGGATCTTCGATTCTTTTTCTAATCTTTCGCTTTGCGATTTTGCGTCTTCAAGTAGCCTTTTGGCCTCCTGCTTTGCGGTAGATACAAACCATCTATCTCTTATAAAAAAGTAAACGCCTGTTGTTGTAGCGCCGACAGCAAAGGAGCCAATTATGTAAAGTAAAACTGACATTAAACCCTCCTTTTTAGACTAAGGAAGGTAGAAAAGAGTTCAGTATCTATAGAAGTTTAACAAATTAAGAGGCTATCCTCTCATGTATAAATGAAATAAGCCTATCAGACTTATCCAGTAAATTGTTAACCGACGCTTTCTGGCGTTCAATGTTGTTAAAGTATGTTTCCGCGATATTCATACTAGAAAGCATCGAGATATCCAGTAATGAGGCTGAAGGTTTGTTCTTTCTTGTCGTATCCATCTGGCCATTAACATAATCAGCTATCTTTTGAACATGTCCTTCTTCTTGTTCAGTAAGGAACCTGAACTTTGTCCCCATTAGTACAACTTCTACAGACCTCTTTCTTTCCTCCTTCATTATATCTCCAACCATTATTTATAACTCGGTCGGAGGAATTCTTGCAGAGAACACACTAAAAGTCAACTGCTTGTTTTGCTTGGGTTATTCCCTGAAAATCTTGTCAGACAAGGCTTGCGCCCGAAACGCCCGTATATCCTGGGCTCCCTCGCCGACCCCCACGTAAAACACAGGTTTATTAAGCTTTTCAAGAGCTTTTATAAGGGCTCCGCCCTTGGCAGTGCCGTCAAACTTGGTAAGTACGACACCAGAAATATCCATGAAGTCCCCAAAAACGTCACTTTGAGCCTGTATGTTCTGGCCCTGGGTTGCATCAACCACCAGTAGTATATGATGAGGTGCCCCAGGAAGAGATTTGGCTATGGCCTTTTGGATCTTTGCCGCTTCTGACATCAGACCTTTTTGAGTATGGAGTCTTCCACCTGTATCGATTATCACGACATCAATATTTTCTTTGGCCGCCTTGGTCACGCTTTCATATCCAACAGCACCCGCATCTGCTCCAGTGCCTTTGGAGAAAAAGTCACAGCCTATCTTTTTTGCCCAGTGCTCAAGCTGTTCAACTGCGGCCGCCCTGAATGTATCGGCACCAACAAGCAAAACTTTTTTATTGAGACTATTTTTTATTAAATAAGCGAGTTTTGCTGACGCGGTGGTTTTTCCAACTCCGTTAACACCCACCACCATTATAACAAAAGGTTTTTGATCTAGATCGAGGACGCCTTCATAATTTTTCAGGAAAGAAATTAAATTATTCTCTATTTCTGTTCTTGCCTGTTCAAAATTTTCTGAGCCTTTTATTTTTGATAAAAGTTTTTCTACAACTGACGAACCAAGGTCCGCTTCATACAGGATTTTTTTAATATCTTCTTTTAGTTCGGCATTATTTTTGTTCTTTGAAGAAAAGAGACTTTTTAACGACGAGAGTATCCCCATTGGTTTTACGACAGTTTCACCGCTAGGTAATATGCAAGTGCAGAAATTATTGCTGCTGCAGGTATGGTAATTATCCACGCCCAAACTATTTGTCCTGCCACGCCCCATTTTACAGCAGATAATCTTCTAAGAGCACCAACACCGACTATAGAGCCTGTAATTGTGTGTGTAGTACTCACTGGAATACCAAGTGCCGTTGCAATAAATAAGGATATCGATGCGCCAGCCTCTGCACAAAACCCATCAACAGGACGAAGTTTTGTTATTTTCTGCCCCATCGTCTTAACTATTCTCCAACCGCCGGACAATGTACCAAGAGCTATCGCGCTGTAACAACTTACAGCAACCCATGTCGGTATATAGAATTTATCCCCCAGATATCCCATACTAAAGAGTAAACTTGCAATTATACCCATAGTTTTTTGAGCATCGTTACCACCGTGCCCGAGGCTGTATGCCGCAGCAGATACTAATTGCCCTTTTCGAAAAAATGAATCAACGTTCATCGGAGATCTGTTTTTAAATATCCAGTAAACTGCTATGCCGATCAATAATCCAAGCAAAAGACCGAGCATCGGTGAAATAACTATAAAAGCCACCGTCTTAATTATGCCGGCAGATTTAAGTGCAGTAGTTCCAGATTTAACAAAAGCAGCCCCAACAAGACCGCCCATCAACGCATGAGAGGAACTGGTCGGAAGCCCCAGATACCATGTTATTAAATTCCACGCACACGCACTGAGTAAAGTAGCGAATATAACGTAAGTATCCACTGCACTTATATCTATTATGCCTTTCCCAAGCGTTGAAGCGACCATGTGATTACTAAAAAAGAAAAACGCTACAAAGTTAAAAAACGCGGCCCACATTACAGCATATTTGGGAGACAGCACTCTCGTTGAAACAATAGTTGCTATAGAATTTGCTGCGTCGTGAAATCCATTCAAGAAGTCAAAAAACAGCGCTAGCAGTATGAGGAGTATTACTGTCAGGGTCATACATTACCCCTGCTTTACAAGGATGGACCGAATACTTTTCGCCGTATGTTCACACGTATCCACAGTTGACTCTGCAATTTCATACATCTCTTTCCATTTTATAACTTTGAGGGGATCCGTCGTCGTATCAAATAACTCAGTAATTGCATCTTCACGAAGCTGGTCAGCATCATTCTCAAGTTTGTTTATTTCAAGACAGTGATCAAGTATCCTCTTTCTGCTCTTTGAGTCCTCAAGGTGCCTAACAGCATCTCTTAGCGCGCGGCAAGACTGCTCTATGACCACAGCGAACTTTTTCATATGAGGATCTGGTGTTGTAAGTTTATAAAGTCCCATTCTTTTTGTCATAGCGTCTATTGAATCTATGATGTTGTCCATATTGTTCGAGAGAGTGAAAATATCTTCCCTGTCGAACGGGGTTATAAAGGTCCTGTTAAGTGTATCAGATGTTTCGTAAGCGAGGGCATCGCCATCCTGTTCCAGCTTGTGCATAGTTACAACAGTTTCCTCGTTAAAACAACCTGTTGTAACCAGTTCATTAAAATACTTCGCAGCCTTATAAATGTTATCTGCTTGTCTGTTGAAAAGATCAAAAAACTTGTGTTCCTTAGGGATAAAACTGAACCTCATCTCGCCTCCAATAATTTCTTCTTGAACTATATCTGCTTAAATAGATTTATCTGTTCAACGACGGCAATTGCGGCATCTGAACCTTTATTGCCGTTCTTGCTCCCCGCCCTCTCTATTGCCTGTTCCATAGTATCCGCTGTCACTATGCCAAAGCCTATCGGCATGTTCTCATCCAACATAACTTTAGCTATACCCTTGGAGACTTCACTGCTTATATATTCAAAATGAGGCGTTGCTCCTCTTATTATGCATGCAAGCGCAACTATACCGTCGTATTTTTTTGAACCTGAGGCCTTTTTACAAGCAAGAGGTATTTCAAAAGCCCCCGGCACCCACAGTACATCTACTTTACTCTCATCAAGACCATGACGTGTTAAGGTATCCATCGCGCCGTCCAGCATCCTTTGAGTCATAAAACTATTAAACCTTGAGACCACTATCGCGATCTTACACAATTTAGCATCTAATTTTCCTTCTAATATTCTTGGCATAAATGCCTCCTTTTTAAACCCGAAAAAGAGATATCATAGTAGCTTTAATTAGTTAATATCTAATTTGTGCCCCATCTTTTGCTGTTTGGTCTTAAGATACTCTTTGTTGTGAGAGGTCGGCTCAGCCTTGACAGGAACGGTTTCTACGATCTCAAGTCCGTAGCCGTTAAGTCCCACACGCTTGGCCGGATTATTGGTCATGAGCCTTATTTTTTTGATCCCAAGATAGGACAGTATTTGCGCGCCTATACCGTAGTCTCTCAAGTCCGGTTTAAACCCCAAAGCACAGTTGGCCTCAACAGTGTCCATATGTTCTTTCTGTTGGAGTTCGTACGCTTTTAATTTATTTACAAGCCCAATGCCTCTACCTTCCTGCCTCATATAAACTATAACACCTGCGCCTTCCTTGTTTATCATTTGCATTGCAGCATGGAGCTGGTCACCGCAATCGCATCTCAGCGACGAAAAAACATCGCCAGTAAGACATTCAGAGTGAACCCTTACAAGCACGGCGTCTTTGGATCTGATATTCCCCTTAACAAGTGCAACATGAATAAATAGATCTACGTCGTTGGAAAAAGCTATTATCTCAAAATCACCGCCAAAGTGGGTAGGGAGTTTCGTCCTAGCCTCTTCTTTGATAAGAGTATCGTTAGACAGTCTGTATTTGATCATATCGGCGATGGTTCCCATTTTTATGTTGTGCTTTTTTGCAAATTCTGCAAGTTGAGGGAGACGCGCCATTGTACCGTCGTCGTTCATTATCTCGCATATCACCGCCGCTGGTTTAAGTCCGGCAAGACGAGTAAGATCAACTGAACCTTCTGTTTGCCCGGCACGTTTCAGCACACCGCCTTTTCTTGCGCGTAATGGGAACACGTGTCCCGGGGTAACTATATCAGTTGGTTTTACATTATCGCTTATCGCTGTAAGTATAGTTTTTGCCCTATCGTGAGTACTAATGCCGGTGGTTACGCCCTTTGCAGCCTCTATGGAGACAGTAAATGCTGTTCCAAATTGAGAATTATTTTCCTCTGTCATCATCGGGAGTTTAAGCTTATCTACCAGTTCACCGTCTAAACTCAAACAGATAAGACCACGCCCATGTTTAGCCATGAAGTTTATTGCTTCAGGCGTAACATACTGTGCAGCGACAACAAGGTCGCCCTCATTCTCCCTGTCCTCGTCATCAACGAGGATAATCGTCCTCCCGTTCTTTAATTCTTCAACGAGTTCAGGGACTGATGAAATTATATTCTTATTTGTAACCAAGTTCTTCCAGCCTCTCTTGTGTTATTTGGCGTCCATCTTTTATCATGCTCTCAACGTACTTAGCAAGAACATCAAACTCAATGTTGACGCTATCTCCGGGTTTTAAACCCAAAAGATTAGTCATCTTAAGGGTATGCGGAATTAACGTAAGCCTAAAAGAGCTGCCGCGCATGATCTCGTTAACAGTGAGGCTCACTCCGTTAACCGCAACGGACCCTTTTGAGATCACATAACGGATCATCCCTCTATCTTTTATCTCGATGATCATGTCTATTGAACCGCTGTTCTTAATGACGTTTGACACCTTTCCAATTGTATCCACGTGGCCGCTAACAATGTGGCCATGGAAACGACCATTAACCTGCATAGAACGTTCAAGGTTAACCTCGTCGTTAACTCTGAGTTTTTCCAAATTCGTTACCTTTATGCTTTCGCCAGACACATCAAAGCTCATTATGTTTTTATTCAGCTGAGAAACTGTAAGGCATGTACCATTAACACATACAGAGTCACCGACCTTGACATCAAATTCGCCTGCCTCTATTGAGATGCTGTTAGGTGTTTTAGCGACGATCTTTCCCTTTTTCTCTATTAAACCAGTGAACATCAGAACCTCCTGTCCAACATAACTGCATCTTCCGAATCCTTTGGCGCAACAAATACGGTCAACCTATCAACATAATTCCTTGCATCATTTAAAAATGAACTGACAACACTCGGGCCAGCCTCAACAAATATCTCCCTGTAATTATATTCTTTGGAGAGCATCGGAATTAAAGAAGAGAGTTTGATCTTGTCACCCTCTACTTCGGTTTCTATTATTTTTATCTTCTTCTCCTCGAGTTCCTTTATTCTTTGCCCCTTCTTGGTTATAACAATTACCTCGTTGTGTACTTTAAATATATTCAACGTCTTGTTCTTGTACGCCTCAAACAATTCTAGTTCAGCATCCAGTATCGCAACCCTGTTTGGGATAGTCTCGTCCTTGAAACGGGAATTAAATTTTGGATCGTCCGCTTTGATCGTGCCAACACCTGTAATTATAAGGTCGGAGTTTGCCCTGAATTCATGAACGACCTTGCGGGCTTTCTCGCCCGTGAACCATCCTGTTTTACCGCCAGCTAAAGACACCGCATGTTTTAGATGAACATACGGAAGTCCGGTACGGTTAAATTTATGAAAACCCAGATTAAGCTCTCTACATTCTTCTTCAAGAACACCTGTTACGACTTCAACACCAACCTCTTTTAATTTATTAGCGCCACAACCGCAGACATCCTTACAATCATCAACAGTTCCTACAATAATTTTCTTTATCCCAGCCTTAATGATCGCTTCACTGCATGGAGGAGTTTTCCCCTGATGATTGCAAGGCTCCAAAGTAACACAAAGGTTCGCGCCTTTGGTCGAATAACCGTTCTTTATAGCATCGTTAATTGCTTCCATTTCCGCATGTGCTGATCCAAAGGCTTTGTGATATCCACGCCCAAGCACACAGTTATTATCGTCGAACACAACAGCACCCACCCTCGGATTAGGGAGAGTTATGTTCCTTGCCTGTCCGGCAAGGGCTATGGCCTCGCGCATAAATTCAGAGTACATTTTCATTTATATCCGATTCATCACAAGCAGGTAAAGCCTTGCTGGGTTTAACACCAAGTTCTTTTAATTTCTCGACCCTGGAGAGGAGGTTCCCTTTACCAAATTTTAATTTATTGGTCGCCTCTGTATACGTCTTTTGTGTCAGATCTATGTACCTACCTATATTATCTATATCCTCTACCAGAGCGACGAACTTATCATAAAGCGCTGCGCTCTGCCTGAAGATCTCTTTTGTATTCCTGTTCTGTTTCTCTAATTTCCATAATGACTCAACAGTTCTAAGTGTAGCAAGCAGGTTGTTAGGAGAAACGATAACGATGTTCTTGGACCATGCATACATGGACATTTCCTTATCATTTTGTAGAGCGACCGAAAAAGCCCCTTCTATCGGCATAAACATCAGAACGAAATCAGGTGAATTCAATTTATCTATTGTCTGATATTTCTTTTCAGAAAGTTCATCCACATGGCTATACACCGACTTTAAAAAATTGTTCAAATGAGTCATACGTTTGGTCTGATCGTCTTCCGACATGTATCTTTCATAACTTGTCAAAGATACTTTGCTGTCGATCACGAGGTGTTTTCCACCCGGGACATTAATTATCACATCCGGTTTTTGTGTTCCACCCTGCTCTCCCTTCAGTCCCATTTCCTCTGCCTGTGTAGTATATTCCACACCTTTAACGAGGGCGGAAGATTCCAGCACGGTCTCCAGAACCATTTCGCCCCATACGCCCTGCATTTTATTATCACCTTTTAGAGCATTGGTGAGATCGTTGGTCTCCTTAGACATCTTTTTACTTTCTTCCACTATCTTATAGATCTCATCCTTCAGAGAACGTCTTTCTTTTGCTTCGTCGGTATAAATGTCTTCGACCTTCTTTTGAAAATCATGCATCCTCTCTTTCAATGGACCCAAAAGGTTCGAGATATTCTTTTCAGAAACTTCCTGCATATTTTTGGATTTTGTTTCGAAGATCTTGTTCGCAAGTGATTCAAAATGAAGGAGCATGTCTTCCTTTATCTTACTTATAGATTCTTGATACTCGCGGGCCTTGGACTCAAGGTTCTTTTTATCTGCATCCCATGCCGCTTTTTCTCTTTCAAGTTTGAGGAGTCTTTTAAACGTGAAAAACCCCAGTAGCAGCAAGACTCCCGCGGTTATTAAAATAATAAGTGTTGTGCTCATGGTCTTTCCTATATATCAAATTTAGGCATTAATAAACACCTGAAATGTGGTATTTAAGGGATAGAAGGAGCGCCCGCCGCGATGAACAAGGATTTCACAAAGACCCTGCGCGAGTTGATCGTGTTCGCCTCGCCTATCGCATTTGGTCAATTAAGTCAGATGTTTATAGGCCTAGGAGATGTTTTCATAGCAGCACACCATGGACGACAGACCGTTGCCGCCATGGGTATTGCGAATGGCGTAAGCTCTCTTATATTTTTAGTAGGACTAGGACTACTTCTCGGCATATCACCAACGATCGCAAAAAAAAGAGGGGAGTCAACCCCTACGGACCAATATTTTTATACATGCGTAATGTATGCAGTAGCAATAGGCGTAGTTTTCACGTCTCTGACAATAGGTTCTGTTTATTTAATCTCTTATATGGGCTTTGATCCACCCCTTGTCCCTCTGATAAAAGATTATCTCTTCTACGTAAGTTTTTCGTATCTGGGGGCATATATATTCATAGCTATAAAAGAATTTCTGCAAGCATCCGAGCATGTAGTTGTTGCTAATTCCATTTCTGTCGCCGCTGTATTTGTAAATCTCTTTTTGGGCTACGTTCTAGCCTTCGGAATTTTTATATTCCCTGAACTTGGAGTAAAGGGACTCGCTTATGCGGCGATAATAGTACGATCTTTAATGGGGCTTTCTCTTTTTATATATGCAAGACGCTACAACAAAACCACTTTCTCCGTCATAAGGAATTTTGCACAACATGTTTTTAAATTCAGTATTCCTATATCGATGAGTATGTTCGTAGAATTCTCCGCTTTTAGTGCGATGATGATGCTTATAGGGAGAATAGGCGCTCTTTACGCCGCTGTACACAGCATATCATTAACTATCGCTTCAACCACGTACATGGTTCCTCTTGCCATATCGAGTGCTGTGTCTGTAAAAGTAGCCTACTTTTATGGACGACGGAATTTTGATAGAATGAAAAATTTTATGAAAGCAGGTATATTGCTCTCAATAACGTTCATGATGTTTGCAGCAACATGTTTCTGTCTCTTTCCCAAAACGATCCTAGGCGCATTTACGTCCGACGTAGAAATAATATCAGCCGGCATACCAATACTTTTTGTATGTGCACTATTCCAAATATTAGACGGTGCTCAGGTCACCTTAACCGGTATTTTAAGAGGGCTTGGCATAACCAAACCAACATTTATTATTGTCCTCGCAGGGTTTTGGCTGATAGGCCTACCGTTAGGATACTACCTTGGGTATACGATGAAATTAAACGCTTTCGGTTTTTGGATAGGGATCGCCGTTGCACTTTTTATTATAGCTGCATCGCTTTCAGTTTATCTTCTGAACGTATTGAGAAAAGACAAAGTTATTTCTTAAGCAGTTTTGCCTCTTCGTTAAGTTTTTTATCTTCCGGTGTTTGTGGTTTTATAACTATGCCGTGAGCAGAAGGGGTCGTGTGCCTGTTCACATGAATGAACGTTGTAAATCCATCGACCATGACTTCATCAGGGTTATCCCTTTTAAACATTTTTGTATAAGTGGTAAGACTGGTCGTGCCTGCAAGAACCACCTTACTGGAAAAACATATTACGTCGCCAATTCGAGCCGGCCTTGTAAAATGCAAACCATGGATCTTTAAACATATAAGGTGCTCAGGCCTAACTTTCTCGGTAGCAGATATAAATCCAGACTCAATGAACCATTCTGCCGTGCGCCCAGCGAATAACGTTCCATGATGGTTCAGGTCCTCTGATTTAACTAGCCTGTGAGTAATAAAAGTCCTTAATTCTTTCATACAAGCTCCTTTAAGCTACGATCTTATTCTCTGCATTCAATCTTATTATAGTAGGCTTGTGAGTTTTTGCATCTTTTTCGTCTATATGGGCGTATGAAACCACTATTATCTTATCGCCTGGTTTAGCAAGGTGCGCCGCTGCGCCGTTCACAAAAAAATTACCACTGCCAGCAGGTTCTTTTATTACGTAGGTGGAAAAACGGTTACCGTTCGTAACGTTATATACCTCTATTTTCTCGTGGACGTAAAGTCCGCTAACTTCTATCAGGTCTGCCGGTATACCAAGGCTTCCTTCGTATTCAAGATCAGCCTTTGTAACTCTCGCGCCGTGGATCTTTGATCTTAAAACTTCTATCAACATAAAAACTCCTTCCTATAGAATTATATTATCTATCAATCTTACGTCGTCGCAAAAACATGCCGCTGCAACAACGTTGCCTTTGACAGCTTTTTCAACAGGCTGCAAGATGTCTGCGTCCGATACCTCTAGATACTGAACCTCCACGTGTCCAGACATCAATTCATTAGCAATTACTTTTAGTTCAGGCACGTTGTGTTTCCCTGAATTGAAAGCGTCTTTAATTGCGAATAATGCCCTACTTAAAGATAACGCTCTTTTTTTCTGAGCTTCATTCAAAAAAGAATTCCTTGAGCTCATGGCCAGACCATTTTGTTCTCTGACGAGAGGACAGCCTATAACATCTATACTCAGGTTTAGAGAACGAACCATGTCTTTTATCAATAAATATTGCTGATAATCCTTCAGGCCAAAATACGCCTTGTCAGGCTCTATAATATTAAATAGCTTCAATACGACCGTAAGAACCCCATCAAAATGTCCGGGTCTGAACTTGCCACAAAGCATTTTGCTTTTTTCATTTTCAACAACAGATACGTTGCTGGCACCTTCGGGATATATTTCGCTCGCATCAGGGGTAAAAACAATATCGCATCCGGTAGGCTCTAGTTTTTGTAGGTCCACCTGCAAGGTTCTCGGGTATTTATTAAAGTCCTCATTAGGCCCGAACTGAGTAGGATTAACGAAGATGCTCACAGCGACCACGTCATTATCTTTCCTTGCCCCTGCAACAAGAGACACGTGCCCGTCGTGGAGGTTGCCCATGGTCGTAACAAGACCTATGCGTTTGCCAGCCTTTCTATAGTCAGCAAGACAGGATCTTATATCTTTAATTGTTGATACGACTTTCACTTACGTTCCCTCTTTTTGTTGCAACGGTTATTTCTATCTCGTTTAATATTCCTTCCGCTATATTCCTCTTGTCTGTATTTTTTAAATATTTTTTTGTTCCTTTCTTATCAATTATAACTACGCTGCTTTTTTGTGAGCCTATTGCATCAACAGAGTTGGCTACGACGAGATCCATTCCTTTGTTCTTAAGTTTTGCAACAGCGTTCTTTTCCAGATCATCACTTTCAAGTGCAAAACCTACCATAAGTTGTTTTGATTTCTTTTTGGAAAGTGCACTGAAAACGTCCACTGACGGCTTTAATTTTATTGTCAGGTCTTTTCCCGATCTTTTTATTTTTTTGGCCTCAGGGTCGTTAGTGAAATCACATAATGCGGCAGCACTTATATATATGTCTGTTTTATTAAATATCTGTGTAACGCCCTTAAGAACGTCGTCTGTTGTGTTGACTAGGATAATTGAGCTGACATAATAACTAACCCAAGGGAACTTGTCTACTACACCCCTGTTACACACAAGGGTAATATTGGCTCCTCTTAACCAAGACTGTCTAACCAATTCCACGCCCATAGTTCCACTTGAACCATTCTCTATGTAACGCACAGGGTCTATATATGCTTTTGTTGAGCCGGCAGTTATAACAATATTCTTACCAAGCAACGGTGATTTTATCAGAGATCTTTCTGTTTCGCTTATCACCATTTCATAGATAAAATCTACGTCAGGGAGTCTGCCTTTGCCACTATCACCACAAGCAAGTTCGCCCTCTACAGGCTCGTAAACAACGTAGCCCCACTCACTAAGCTTTGCAATGTTCTCCTGAACGGCTGGATGCGTGTACATCTTTGTGTTCATAGACGGGAATATATAACATGGTTTATCCAGCGCCATGACGACCGTTGTTAAAAGATCATCGCATATGCCGGCACATATTTTACCCATGATATTTGCCGTCGCTGGAGCTATAACCATAACATCAGCCCAGTCCGCAAGCGAGACATGCCCAATATCCCTCGTATCAGTAAAAAGCTCCGTATAGCATTTGTCCTTACTCACAGTCTCAAGCGTAGTAGGGGTAACAAAATATTTTGCATTCTCTGTAAGTATGGTCTTCACTTCGTGACCATTCTTCATGAACAGCCTTACAAGGTCTGGAGTTTTATACGCGGCTATACCACCTGAGATGCCGATCAATATCTTCATTTTCCCTTCTCCCTTTTACAAACACTCTTCATCCCTAAAAACACAAGTTCGTCTACAAAAACAAGGTTCTTTGATGACAACTCTTTAAAAAGATGCCCATCACCGCCTGTAACGAATACTCTTTTGAACTTGGTTTCGTCTATCAACGCATCTATGCCTTTAACTATTGTGTTGCAAACGCCGGACAACATGGCTTGTTTTGTGTTCTTGCCGATAATATCTGTTGGCATTTCAGGCTCTAATTTTGGGAGTTTTGATGTGTTATCGTTTAAAGCATTAAGAGCCATCGATAACCCTGGGATTATAAGGCCGCCCTCAAGACATGGTTCATTTCCACGTAAAGAGACAAAATCGACGGTGATCGCTGTTCCCGCATCAATAACAACAAAAGGCGCATCATATTCAGTTAAGATACCCTCAACGGCTAACAGCCTGTCTACACCTACACCCTCTAAAGAATGGTTAAAAGAGAACTTTGCATTCACACCGATGAGAGTATATTTTCTGTTTATTTTGCTTAAGACCTCTGGGACTACACTGGCTATAACGACATCGCCACTGCTCTCATCGCCTAAGTCCTTTGCGTTAAAAGTTTTAGTAGGAACAGTTCTAATATTACCTTTGTCGTCCAGGATCTTAACATTCGTATTACCTATATCTATGAACATTTAATTTCCCCGAACCTCTTTTGAATAACTGTTCACGGCTGCCTTGATCTCGCTCGCAAGGTCAAGCTTTGGTTTTACAAAAGACGGAACTCTCGACGTTGTGAGCCCTATTAAGTCGTTAATGACAAGTACCTGACCATCAGTACCAGTGCCTGAGCCTATGCCGATAGTAAGAACATTTATCTCGTCCGTTATTTTTTTGGCCAATTCCTCGTTAATACATTCAAGGACGATAGAAAAAACTCCAGCCTCGGTCAGGGCTTTCGCATCATCATATATCTCGTCCGCAGAGGTCTTTGTGTTGCCCTGAGTTTTATATCCTCCGAGCCTTAAATAACTCTGAGGTGTAAGACCAAGATGTCCCATAACAGGTACGCCCGCATTCTTTAATTCTTTAATAAGTGGGACGTTGTGTTCTCCACCCTCTATTTTTACGCCTTTGGCTCCGGTCTGTTGCATGACATTCATCACGTTCTCCATCGACTTATCTATCCCCATGGAGATACTCATGAACGGCATATCGACGATAACTATTTTATTCGGAGCACCCCTTACGACAGCGCTCGCATGATGGATCATGTCGTTCAGTGTAACTGCGATAGTATCTTTATGCCCAAGCATAACATTGCCTAATGAATCACCTACGAGGATTAAGTCTATCTCTGTCTCATTTAGTATAGACGCCATAGAATAATCGTAGGCAGTCAGCATAGCGATCTTTTGTTTTCCTTTCTTGGACGAAAAATTTCCAGGATACATGTTCGCCTCCAGTTCGTTGGTTAATTACTGTACCATTTCTTTAAGAGCTATATCAAAATTTTTGGTCTTTTGTTTTACTTCGCTGAGTATCTTAGTCCTGTTCGTGTTCTTGATAGTGGACAAAAATCTTTTTGATTCTATATCGTCCAAGGAGTCGCTTAACACTTCTTCAATGGATTTGTCTTTATTCATCTCTTGCCATATCTTAAATCCACCTGACATTGCGACAGGACTTATAGCCTCGTACATACCGCCAATGCCGATCTGCTTTATTGCATCTAACATATAAGACAGCTCATACACACAACTGTGGATCATTATATCTTTTGAAAGACCTTTTTGTTTTGCCATCTCAAAAGCTTTAACGATCAAAGCAGGGACGCCTCCACAAAAGAGGACTTGCTCTGCAAAAAGGTTCAAGATCGTTTCTTCTAAGAACGTCGAAGGTATCAATGGTGCAAACCCAAGTTTTTTTGCAATATCCTTGACGATGGCACCGTCTTCAGAAGACTCGACATAAAAAGCAGCAGGAACTCTTCCTCCGTTTATATAACTTGAACGTACGATGACACCAATTGCCTTTGGTGATAACAGCGCCTTGCGTGCCTTAAATTTTATACACTGATAACCAATACTGTAACCATGTGCGAAAACAAACAATGCTTTTGGATCAATATATTTATCGTGCTCTTTAAAAAAGAGTTCATGTTCTCCGTCGGGGATCATCACACAGAAAACGCCATAAGGGTCACGTTTCAATCCATTCTCAATGCTTACTACCTCAAAACCATCTTCAACAGCTTCTTTAATAGATGGGCTGTTCTTTTTGAGCAGAATAGTTACATATGCACCAGAGTCTTTTAGGTTTTTTGCCCAAGCAGAACCCTGATTACCATAACCAATAATGTTCACTCTTAATTTTTCTTTTTCGGATACTTGGACTTTAGTAGTGTCTTTATTTCTCTTAACATCTTGGATCTTTTCAATAGCGGACTTGGGCCACACGCGCCAACCTCTTCCATCACGAAGTGCAGGAGAAATAACGCCTTCTTCCTCCCATCTTAACAGAGTATTTTTGGAAACGCCTACAAGGCGCGCAAGTTCATTGGTCTTATAATTAGGTCCAGACATAAAAAATGCTCCTATGGGTATACCTAACTATACCTACAGGGTTATGCTGTCAATAGACTTTTTTATTCTTTATCGGCAAGCAGATTCAGGTGACCTTCTAAGTATATATCCAGAAAGCCTTTCTGCGGCTTAGCCTGCATAGGCTGGCTGCATACGGGTTCGTTTTCCAATTTACCGTTTTTATATATATAGCATCCATTAATCTCAAACTGGATATTATTAAAAATGACCGTGCAATCATACTGATACTGGTCCACAACCCTCGATTCTGCATGCGTTGCATTTGTTACTTGAAACCCAATATAGATGTCTTTGGCCGTCATCCCCCTGTAATACCAAATTTTCTGTTTAAAAGGGATGTAGGAGCTAGTTAATTTATCCTTAATTGTTACTTTTTCTACTACATAATTCAAAACACAAGCGTTGTTGCTATCTTTCAAGAAGGCTTCGTTCCTGTTATTAATGTCTTGAATTATTGCTTGTTTTATTACCGCCTCTTCCTTTTCATATCCCGCAAACAATGAAGGAGAGAGTGATAGTACGAAAGTAATAACTAAAAGATATCTCATTCGTGCCCTCCCAAAATTGTTTATTTTGAAACGCTAAGAGAAGATTCGTTCAAAAGTGCGTCTATTATTGGTACAAAGAACCTTAGATCATATGCTAGCTCGTATGAAGATTCTCCGTTTGTTATTACGTATCTTTTTACGTATGGTTCGTTATTAAATTTATCTTTTAATACCGTTAGAGCGCTTCTTAACCTTTTATATTCCTTTTCATTATAAAGATTATCAAAGTCATTCAAATAATCACGATATGCATATCCGTTTGTAAGGCGTATTTCCAAGGGAGATAAGCCTAAAATATTTATAGTTACTGTTCTGCCGTCTTCTTTCTCCATTTTTGTGGCTTCATCGTCATCAACCCCAGCTTGTGATACTTCTATGTATCTTTTTTTAACACTAATAGTAATCGCGCCGGCATTGCCGTTGATACTCCTATACACCTCGATAGCACCATTATATGAAGAGACGGGAACTCCTCCTACGTAAATAATGGAAGACTTATCTACATAATTATCAAGATAGGAAGCCCCTACAACTATAGCACCAGCAAATGGATTTAGTGTAACCGTTCCTGTCTGAGCAAAGGAATTTACGCTAATTAATAATGAAAAAATAATCCCAAAAAGAAATCTCATGGTGGCCCTCCTAGAACGTCTTTTCGTTTTCAGGATACCAAACTATCAAAAAGCCGTTCTCTTTGTCAAGTAAAAATTTTTACAAATTTTCCTTGCTAGCCTTAATGCAGCTCTGGGACAGAATCCCCAGGCCGTTTCCCATTTCAAGGAGCCTTTTTACTTCATCATGAAGTAGGGGGGTGCAACCTCCCAGGGCTTTCGCAGCAATACCAGTAAGGGCGGTATATTCAAGCTCTTCAAGCTTATTATATGCAGAATACAAATCATTTCCGATAGTTAGAGCACCATGACGCTTCAGCACCACAACATCATATACCTTTATATACTTCTCTATTATCCTGGCGTTATCCGGGCTAGTAGGGGTTGAATACTCTGTAACAGGTATTTTACCCAGTGTAAGCACCGTTTCCGGCAGTATTGCCGAGGGCATTTCCAGGCCGGCTATAGTGTATGCCGTTATATAAGGTGGGTGGGCATGAACAACAGCATTTATATCCTTCCTCAATTGGTATGCTTTGAGATGCATTCTCCACTCACTTGATGGTCTATGTTTTTTATTCCCGCCTATGACTTTGCCTTTAGCATTGATTATCACAAGGTCGGATTCTTTGATGAAAGCTTTATTTATTCCACTCGGTGTCACTAGGAATTTATCGTCGCTCAATTTTACGCTCACATTACTGTCGGTGGCGGATGTAAATCCCTTCAGATGCATCAGCTTGCATACTTGGATGATCTGTTTTTTTAGTTGGTCGAGGTTAGTTTTCATATCAGCCTATATAATCATATGTTTATCACCGAATTAACCTGTTGACATCACTTATTCAGTTTGTTAGTTTGCCTCTGTTTATTGGGTGGGTCGTTAGCTCAGTTGGTAGAGCATCTCCCTTTTAAGGAGAGGGTCAATGGTTCAAATCCATTACGACTCACCATTTATATTGCCACATTGCTACATACAGCGTCCCTATCGTCTAGTGGTTAGGATATCGCCCTTTCACGGCGGTAACGCGGGTTCGAATCCCGCTGGGGACGCCAAATCTTTGGTTCTTCTGGTTCTTCTCATTCTAAGGTGGGTAACGTTTTGTAAGTCGTCATGAGCAAGCATTTAGCAGCCTCAGCCTATAATTATTAAAGTTCTTATATCCGTAAGCCATTCTTTTTACAAGCTTTGCTTTG